>Ga0114982_1000923_pt1 | contig 15335 bp, 13 predicted proteins | sample Shrwel_input2_FT_FD_87183 | JGI IMG/M metagenome (GOLD analysis project Ga0114982, IMG submission 87183) | Subsurface microbial communities from deep shales in Ohio, USA - Utica-3 well 1 S input2 FT | ecosystem: Environmental > Aquatic > Deep subsurface > Shale gas/oil reservoir > Produced... | reverse complement strand
CTCAAGCATTAATGCAGTACGATCTTCAAAGTTAAGATGATGGTATGACAATTTTATATACTCCATAAACCCTTTAAATTAATTAGGTGGTTTATGTCGCACTTCAAGTTTTACTCTGCCCATCTTTACAATCGCCTAATCCACCATTTGCATTAGATAAATTAATGGAATTCATTCTAGATGCTAAGAAATTAGATACGTTAAAAGATTTTAAAATAATAGATATTATTAAATATTGGAGTAGTGAGCAAATTAAAAAAAATGAAGTCTTTGTTTCCAATATAATTGATAATATAGAGGATTCTTTTCCAATAAATGAGCCTATAGGGAACTCAATTAAACATATTTTAAAAACTTTTATAAATAATATTAATTATCGTAAGGATGATGGTTTTTTTGAACTGGAAATTATAGATAAATGTAAAGAAAATATTATAAATTTTAATGAGGCTATAGAGAAATATCGAGGTTGTACAATTATAAAAGAAAATCTAGGTGATCCTGATTCATTAAATAAAGATATAATGTATTCTCTTTTATATGGTGCACAATCAGAGGATTGGCAAATTTTTTATAGCGCCATGAAGTTTATTAAAGCTCATATAAAAAATAATGGTTTTAAGAGTACATCTAATATCACAAATAAATGTCCATTTTATACAGTATGCTCTTTAAACTTGAGATTAAACGAACCCGAAATATGTGCTTCTACCCCTTGGGAGGCTGAAAAATTAGAGGGTAGCCGTGAGTTATGCTGGTATGCTTGGGGCGTTAGACAAACTAGACCTCAAATATAAATATTTATAATAGCCCTTACAGTCGTAGGGGCTATTATATGATTTTAGACTATTAAGACACTTTATCGCCTGGTTTTGCGCCAGATTCAGGTGAAATCACCCAAACTCCTTCGCCATTACCCGCGGCAAGTACCATACCGTTAGAAATACCAAAACGCATCTTACGTGGGGCAAGGTTAGCCACCATCACCACCAATTTATCTTTTAGATCTTCTGGCTGATAGAACTCACGAATACCACTAAACACATTACGTGGTTCAGCTTCGCCAACATCTAAAGTCAATTGCAGCAATTTATCAGAACCTTCAACCGTTGCAGCTTCCAATACTTTTGCAACACGAAGATCAATTTTTATGAAATCTTCAATACCAATGATTTCAGCTTCACCTGCTTTTGGCTCAGGCTTCTTCTCGGCTTTCTTCACTTTTTTCTTTTCCACTTTTGGCGCTTCTGCCGCAGCAGCTAAAGAGTCTTTAGATGCATCAACCATGGCTGCAACTGCTTTAGGATCAACACGCTGCATAAGCGGTTGGAATTGAGCAATTTCATGAGCAACTAAGATTTTCTGACGTGAAGCAAAGTCAAAGCTTTCAAGTTGTAAGAAAGACTGAACTTGAGCTGCAAGTGTTGGAAGAACAGGAGCCAAGTAAATCGCAAGTTGACGGAATAAGTTAATACCGACTGAGCAAACATCATGAACTTGTTGTTCTTGACCTTCTTGCTTTGCAAGCGCCCACGGTTTTTTCTCATCAATATATTGGTTTGCTTTATCTGCAAGTGCCATGATCTCACGAACAGCTGCGGAGAATTCACGTGCTTCATAGGCTTGCGCAATTGAATCGCCCGCATCAATAAAGCTTTGAACTAATTCAGGCTCAGCACAGGTGTTTGAAAGTGTATTATTGAAGTTGCTGTTAATGAATTTTGCACAACGGCTGGCAATATTCACTACTTTACCGACAAGGTCAGAATTCACTTTCTGTACGAAGTCATCCAAATTCAAATCCGAATCTTCAACTTTGTCAGAAAGCTTAGAAGCAAAGTAATAGCGTAAATATTCTGGGTTCAAATGCTCTAAATAGGTTTCAGCTTTGATGAATGTGCCGCGAGACTTCGACATTTTCTGACCATTCACTGTCAAGAAACCATTTACGAATAAACCTGATGGGGTACGGTAGTTCGCACCTTCAAGCATTGCAGGCCAGAACAGCGCGTGGAAGTAAACAATGTCTTTACCAATGAAGTGATAGACTTCTTTGTCGCTGTCTTTTTTCCAGAAATCATCAAAGCTTAGATCAGGACGTTTAGTTTTGATGTAGTTTTCAAAACTCGACATATAACCAATTGGAGCGTCTACCCAAACATAGAAATATTTGTTTGGAGCATCTGGAATTTCAAAACCGAAATAAGGCGCATCACGCGAAATATCCCAATCTGATAAACCTGATTCAAACCATTCATCTAGTTTGTTGGCAATCGAAACAGGTAAACGACCTTGATCACGTGTCCATTTCTGTAAGTATTCTGAGAAATTCGGTAGTTTAAAGAAATAGTGATCTGATGATTTCTCAACTGGCGTTGCACCACTCAATGTTGAGCGTGGGTTTAATAACTCAGTCGCGTTATAAGTTGTACCGCAGACTTCACATGAGTCGCCGTATTGATCTTCAGCTTTACATTTCGGGCACGTGCCTTTAATGAAACGATCAGACAAGAACATGCCTTTTTCAGGATCAAATAATTGTGTGACAGGGCGAACAGCAATATTGCCTGCTTCACGGTTTTTGATGTAAATCTCAGATGCACGTGCTTTGTTTGCATCGCTATGAGTTGAATCATAATGATCGAAATGCACACCAAAACCATCAAAATCACGAATGTGTTCTTTCTGAACATTGGCAATTTGCGCTTCAGGGCTAATGCCATTCGCTTCAGCACGTAACATGATCGCTGTGCCATGAGCATCATCCGCACATACGTAAGTCACGTCATGACCCATTGCACGCATCGCACGAACCCAAATATCTGCTTGGATATAACCGAGTAAGTGACCCATATGGATAGGACCATTGGCATAAGGAAGGGCATTGGTGACTAAAATTTTACGCACGGATATTGTTCTCTCATTCGTATTTGCAAGGTGGATGATTTTACATGACTTAAGAGCGACTTGCACAAGGGAATCGGTGAAATCTTTTTAGCCTGAAGGGAATCTTATTTTGAAACTTCATACAAGCTTCACTTTGGCTTCAATCAAAGTACATCTGTTTGATCGAGAATAATCACAATATCAAAGAGAGGAAAAAAAAATGAGGTCTTGGTCATTAGTTTTTTCATCAGTCTCAGCCAGTTTAGTTTCTGTTTTTAGTTTTGTGATTCCATTTTGTTTGTTCTTAAATTATCGACAGAATCATCTGCTTCATGTGGTCAGTGATGGCATGGAAGTTATGATGTATTTGACCCCAATCCTCATCGTTTTGGCTTTTATCTTTTATCTGATTGTTTTTGCAGTATTGAAATTGCCCACTCAGATTTTTGATTCATACCAGTTTTTAAAAATAAGTTTTGTGATCTTAGTTGCTTGGGCTTTACTGGTCTTAATGATCCTGTTCGAAGATCAAGTGAACCACATTGATTTCTCAACGCTAAAGATCGGTATTTTGATGTATTTCATGATGCTGCCGATTTTGGCTTTGAGTTGTATGGGGGCGAACAGTTGTTATTTTGTAATGAATAAAGTAAATCAAAAGAAGAACATGATCTTATTTTGATTAAAAAAGTATGTATCCCAAAGGATTACATACTCTGCATCTGCTTAACGGTAACACTTTGCTTAGAGTTCTTTCTTAAAGAGATGATTTTCCCTTTAGACAAGAAATGGATGTGATAGCTTTTTAAACTATTGGTTTTGGGATCAACTGTAATTTCGGCAAAGAGTGGCGTTTGCCAAAGTTCATCACTTCCTAAAGTTCCCAACCAAGCTTGAGCTTTAATTACAGCGGTAAATTCATCTTTAACTTGTAAGTCGCTAATGCTCATTTCGCTGCACCAATGAACGGTCTTTGGAAATTCAACTTTTGAAAATTTCCAACAGATCGAAAGTGCCAAGCTTGTTGCAATTCCAGCATAATCATTGCTCTCATTATGAATGACGAGAAGTAATTGTTCTGCTAAATCACCCTCAAAAGAATCAATCATGTTTTGAATTCTTTTTTTACTCGACAGGATATAGTTCAGTCGTTTTTCTTGAGCTTGAAGTTCATGTTGAATTTCTAAAAGTTCATTTTCATTCATAGATAAAGCTTTATCAATAAAGTTAGGATTACGATAGTGCAAAAGTATATCTGATCTAATTGTTTATATTGTGAATAGTTTTTAATTGAAATTTGATGGTTGTAAAAATGATCGAAACACCAAGACTGATTTTGCGCCAATGGTTAGAAACAGATTATTCACGTTTTGCAGAGATGAGCGCTGACCCGCAGGTAATGGAGCATTTTCCGAAAATACTTAATCGATCAGAAAGTGATGCTTATATTGATAAATTAAAAGCAATCATTCAAAAACAAGGTTGGGGTTTTTGGGCAGTGGAATTAAAAGAAACTCAACAATTTATTGGTTTTGTGGGTTTACATGATCAACCCACACAATTTTCCTTTTCACCTTGTGTTGAAATTGGTTGGCGCTTAGATCAAGCTTTTTGGGGAAAAGGTTATGCGTCAGAAGCGGCAAATGCAGCCTTAGCTTTTGCTTTTGATCAGTTGAAACTAGAAAAAGTTGTATCTTTTACCACCCTAGATAATAAAAAATCTCAAAAGGTGATGGAGAAGATAAAAATGAGAAAGATCACAGAATTTCAACATCCTGCTTTAGATCTCAATCATCCATTAAGCTGGCACGTACTGTATGAAATATCTAAACAGGAGTTTAAGGGGTAAAACTGCTGTTATTCTTTTATATGATTTTTATATCTAAAAATTCAAAAGGTTATCGAACAGAAATGATTTGAATCATCCTGTATCCCATTTGTTTCAATTTGCAGCAATCACTTAAAAACTTATCTAAACGCGGTATAACTAAGACTGCTCCAAACAATATATATTTACCTATAAGTGAGGAAATAAGATGACAAATGAAAAAATTGACGAGTTAAAAACTCAAGCTGCTGACTTAGGTAATGATTTAAAACACAAAGCAAAAGAAGCGCAACTTCAAGGTGAAAAAGCAGTTGATGATTTAAAACATTCTGCTGAAGAATTGAAGTTAAAAGGTGAAAAAGCGATTGATGATTTAAAAAGAGATGCTTCGGAACATAGTTCTGAAAACAAAGAAGCTTTTTCAAATAAAGTGGACGAAATTAAGTCTAAACTTGAAGATACTCAACATGCGGTTCAAGACAAATTCGATCATTTGAAAGAAGAAGCGAGTCACAAACTAGATGATGCAAAAGCAAAAGCAGCTGAATTAAAAGATGAAGCTGCTGCAAAATTTGATGATTTAAAAGCTCAGGCGAGCACTAAAATTGATGACTTGAAAAAAGCAGCAACGGATACCATCAATAAATTCAAAGGTTAAATCGGTTAATCTTTAAATGAATGACGCTCATATTGTGAGAAGAAATTAAGCTATAAAAATGAGCAATTATCTTCCCAGATATGAGCGTCAATTCTTCAATACTGCTAAACTAGCCAAACTCAGTGATATGTTGATCTGTTTTTGGAGTAAACAAAATGTCGTGGCTTTCTTCTTTAAAATCTGTTTTTTCACCCGCACAAGAGGTGAAGGAAGATGAAATTCAGACAGTTCTTCAAAGTTATATTCTGCCAAATTCTGAAAACGCGCTCAAAGAGCGTATCACTCAAGTCAATGTTCAAGGGCGTATTTTACAGCTCACTATAAATACATTTCCTGAAGAAAAAGATCATTTGCAACAAATCCATGATGAACTTGCTGATGCCTTAGAAAAGTGCGGCATTCAAGAGCTGAATCTTCATATTATTCAACAAAAAAAACCTGCTCATGGTGAGGCTGGACATAGTTGTTCATCTAAACCCAAAGCTGAAAATGCGAATTTACCTCCTGTGATGGATGCTTCACCTAAAGCTGAAGTTGATCCAAATAATCCACCAATACAAAAAGCTGCTCCGCAACAAAGAGATGTTGCTGCACATCCACGCATTCAAAATGTGATTTTGGTATCTTCAGGTAAAGGTGGTGTAGGTAAATCTACGACAACTGTGAATCTTGCTTTAGCACTACAACAGCTTGGTTTAAAAGTTGGTGTTTTGGATGCTGATATTTATGGTCCAAGTATCCCGACCATGTTAGGTAATGCTGGACGCACACCACAAATCGAGAATGAACATTTTGTTCCTTTAGATGCTTATGGTATGGCTGTGATTTCGATTGGTCATTTAATTGGTGCGAACAATACACCTGTTGCTTGGCGTGGACCTAAAGCCACTGGCGCATTGATGCAATTATTTAATCAAACTCTATGGCCAGACTTAGATGTATTGGTGATTGACATGCCACCAGGTACAGGCGATATCCAATTAACGTTGGCACAACGTATCCCTGTGACAGGGGCAGTCATTGTCACAACACCGCAAAATGTTGCCTTGATGGATGCAGTAAAAGGGATTGAATTATTCAATAAAGTGAACATTCCTGTACTGGGCGTCATTGAAAATATGTCGACTCATATTTGTTCAAATTGCGGACATGAAGAACAAATTTTTGGTACAGGTGGTGGTGATCAGCTTTCTGAACAATATGATATTCCTTTGCTCGGGCATTTACCTTTAGATGTGAAAATCCGAGAGAATGCAGATCAAGGTAAACCAAGTGTGATTGCAAAAGATGTCGCATCTGAAAGCTATTTAAATATTGCGCAAGCAGTTTTACAACAAATGCAAAAATTACCGCAGCGTCAGCGAGATGATAAACGTATCTTCTAAGTGATTGCATAACTAAAAGCCCGACGAAACGTTGGGCTTTTCTTTATCTGTAATGTTGAAAATATAACGATTAGTAAAATTTGGCACATGAATTGCTTCATCACTATTTTATTTTCGAGTGATGGTATGAAGTCAATTAAAAGAGCTGTAAGTTTTTTAGGATTGTGCAGTGCACTTTTACTGAGTGCTTGTAATGGTGATGATTCCCCAAAACAGACTGAGCAATCACAAGTTAAATTACAACCTATTATCATTCAAGGTGCATTACCTGTCGAATCTGAACGTATGGCATCAAAATTAGATAACGTCAGTGTTGAAATGATAGGAGAGTGGAAATTTTGGAAAGGCACTTATAAAGGTTATCCAATGATCATTTCTAAGACACGTATGGGAATGAGTAATTCAGCCGCTGCAACAGCATTAGCTATTCAACGTTATCACCCGATTGCGATTATCAATCAGGGAACATCAGGCGGGCATGATCCAGCTTTGAATGTATTTGATATCGTTTTAGGTAAATTCACTACCAATATAGGGGCATTTAAAACGCCAAAAAAACCGATTGGTGATGGTTCAAATGCATTGGAATGGAACGAAGCTTTTGATGTACTTCCTAATGATGAGTCTGACCCCGAGCCAATTGCGATACGAAAATTTGAAGCAGATCCAGAGTTATTAATTGCGGCTTACAAAGCTAAACCGAATTACAGCAAAGGGAAAGTTGTAGAAGGAACTATTGGTTCTGCGGATGTTTGGAATAATGAACTAGATCGAATTGATTTGTTGCGTAAAACTTATGGAACATCCGTTGAAGAAATGGAGGCTGCATCTGTCGCTCAGGTTGCACATCAATTTAATGTCCCATTCATTGGTATTCGCATTTTATCAAATAATATTACAAACAATGGAGCCTATAACCCCGCGACTGGTGAAGCGTGTCAAGATTACGTGCTGGATGTCGCAGAACAATTTATGAAAGCTAAAAGTGAAATAAAGTAGTTTAAACGTAAAGAAAGAAGAATGTTAAATCACTTCTTCTTTCTGATGTTTAGAACGGGCTTTCCAGTTTTTAATCACAACCCAACGCCACAATAAATGAGTCGCAAAATAAAAAATAATGGCAAATAAAATAGCTTCAATCACTAATCCTGAAACCAATATTTTTGCAAGACTAAAATCAATATGGCCATGACCAAAATTTTTTAACCAATTGATAATTTGATGAAGGACACCCAGTAGCATGTCTTTATTTATCATATGAACGTGATAAATCTTACTACCAAACCAAAAACCGAGGTAGAGAATAGGAACCACGGTAAAGGGATTCGTCAACCATGCCATACATAAGCCAATCGGTAAATTCACTTCAAACCACAGTATGGTTAAGATAATAAAAACACTGTGAAAAGGGACAGGTAAAATACCCCAAAAAGTACCAATAAACATGGCCTTGGCAATAGAGTGTCGATTTACATACCATACCAGTGGATTTAAGGTGCGTTCGCCAAATATCCTCATAAACTTAAGACGAGCGACTTTTTCCCGATGATGGAAGCCACTTCTGAAAGAATTGCTTAGGCATAAAGTTAAAAATAGATCTTAAAGAATCAATATATGGCGATAAAATAACACTATTTACTTATTAGAAGCTTAAAAAGTACTGAAACGTGAAATTGTCTGCTGAAAGTGATTATCAATATTCAAGATAATTTGTATTCATAATATACAATCTAAATCACATGACTCAGCAGTAGAGTGGGCTTGTAATTGATAAAAACTAAATAAAATAAAAGCTTGCCTAACTCATAGTCATAAGTGCTTACAGTTATTTTTTGCTATAGATTTGTAATTGGATTAATCTGAAACTAACTCTTAGTGAGGTCATTCAATGATTTCATGGTTTTTTATTGGTTTAGTTATAACCATTCTCCTAACACCAGGTCCGACCAATACTTTACTTGCATCTTCAGGGATACAAGTCGGTTTGCGTAAGTCTTTATTATTGATTCCTGCCGAAGCATTGGGCTATATCATTGCAATAAGCACATGGGGTTTTTTGATTGGTAAAGTTTCGACTACCTTGCCTTTATTACCTACTTTTCTGAAATTATTGAGTGCTTGTTATATTTTATTACTTGCCTTGAAATTATGGCGCACAGCAGACCAAGAGGTTGTATTAAATCAACCGACCATACGTCCAAGAGAGCTTCTCTGCGCGACTTTACTCAATCCTAAAGCACTTTTATTTGCCTCTGCCATTTTTCCAGCAACCGTTTGGAAAAGCCAAGAACTTTACATTGCTCACATGAGTACATTTGTCGGTTTGATTTTACCAATTGCAATGTTCTGGATTTGTGTTGGTGCAATTTTAGCGACCAATAAAGTGACATGGCTATCGCAAGCTAAACTTCAAAGAACTGCATCTATCGTGTTGATCAGTTTTGCGATTCCTATCAGTTATTCTGCCCTTAGTAATTTATAGCATAAATAAACACCCTGACGTTGACGTATCAATAAGGGGTGTTGTTTTCATTAAAGTCATTTTAAGTTAAAGTAACCGCCAATCATTAACTTAGATTTTGGATAAAAGTCATGGCAATAAAATCTGATCGTTGGATTCGTGAAATGAGCGAAAAACACGGCATGATTGAACCTTATGCAGAAAATCAAGTTCGTTTCGATGAAAACGGAGAAAAGCTGATTTCTTATGGGGTATCTAGCTATGGCTATGATGTCCGTTGCGCACGTGAATTTAAAGTATTTACGAATGTTCATTCCGCGATTGTTGATCCAAAAAACTTTGATGATAGAAGTTTTATTGATATTGAATCTGATGTTTGTATTATTCCGCCAAACTCATTTGCTTTAGCGCGTACAATTGAATATTTCCGTATTCCACGCAATGTTTTGACTGTTTGTTTGGGTAAGTCAACCTATGCGCGTTGCGGTATTATTGTAAACGTAACGCCTTTAGAGCCTGAATGGGAAGGTCACGTTACACTTGAGTTTTCAAATACAACAAATCTTCCTGCGCGAATTTACGCAGGTGAGGGTGTGGCGCAAATGTTGTTCTTTGAAAGTGATGAAGTCTGTGAAACCTCATATAAAGACCGTGGTGGTAAATACCAAGGTCAAACAGGTGTGACATTGCCAAAAACTTAACAGCTATTTACATTCAGCAACAATCATTATTTTAAAAGATTGTTGCTTTGAATATTCGTAAATTAATTAATAATATTTTTATAAACATAATATTACGGTTGAGTATTATAAATTAATATATCTGTTCATTCATCGGAAAGAACTTTATTTACCTAAATTATTTTGCATTTGTGTAAATTATCAGCATAATGAAAGTTGATTTTATATAGGTTAAAAGCCTGTTGTTTGAGTGACGTTAGGATACGTACTTTTTCTCTATCAAAGGGAATCACTCAGAAGGAAGTAAGAAAAATAACGATGGTGCGGAGCATCGCGTAACAGGAAGGTCAAGATGACTACACTTAGTAAGGTATCATTTCAAAAAACTGTTTTAGCGTCTTTAATTGGTTTATTCTTAAATCAATCTGTTTTCGCGCTTGAAGAAATTTCTGATGAAAGTTTAAGTGAAACTACCGGTGAAGGTATCGCATTTTTGCCTGAAAATTTTGCAATGGTTTTTCGTGGTGAAAATGCAGGAAATGAAACTGTAGCAAATATTGTAGCAGATCGAACTAAAGATACAGGTTACATCCGTTATATCCCAGTAGGGCCTTTGTCGTCGTCAGCACCGGTAACTGCAGGTAAAGCTGATTTGTTTCTATATGGATTATCTATTTCTAAGGGTGATGGTAATTTAAATAATCGTTTGGGTTCGGATCCTACTATTAGAAGTTGGGGTACAGCAGATAATCCATGGTTATTTAAAGTGCAAACAGATTCAAATATTCCAAACTTTGGTAATACTGTTACTCCGGCGAATAATTGTACAACGACCCCTGATAATTGTAAGGTTACTTATCTGGCGTTAGAAGCGCCTCGACATGAATTTTATGCTCTCAGTTATACCGACACCACTAAAAATGTAGGTAATACTATTCCAGTGTCTAGTGCAGCAGGTGCGGATGCATATAATTTAAAATTAGCTTTCTGGGCAGATGCATTTGTTCGAGATCCTAAAAAAGCTGAAGGTGCATCTGATCAATTTGATTTAATTTCATCTGGTAGAGCAAATCGTTTACGTTTACAAGCAGTTTGGGATGGGCTAAGTATCAATGGTAGTCAAATTCAAATGTTTCAAACTTTGGGAGGGGCGGTTGCTGGGGCTGGTGGAGGTTATATAAAAGATACTTCATATAATAATACTTTAGGTTTGGCAGGTGTTTTACGTTTCAATAGTGGTGATACACGAGCAGATGGAACGAGTGGGTTTAAAGCAAATATTACGACGAATGGCGGCACAGCTGCAACTAGCTCATATGTGGATGATGCTGGAAATGTAATCACTGGCTCTGCTGATAATACTTGGATTAATCGTTATTCTCCTTCTGCAACAACAGTTCCGGGTGGGACAACAACCGCACAAGGTTCAACTAATTGTAATACACCAGGTGGTTCAGCAGCATTTGTTTGTAGTTATCAGATTAGAAGCAGGACTACTCGTGTAAGTAACGCTTATGCAAATGGAACTTGGACCACTCCTAGCCTTGTTAATAATGGAGTTTTAAGATTTAGTACTAGAGAAACAGGTGCTGTACAAGGTAAATTGGATTCTCCAGCGGTTAATGGTGTTACTGCTCCAACCTTTGATGCAAATGAAGGTCTTTATGCATATGGTGCAAATATTAACTTAGTGCTAGGAACACTTTATCAACCTTTAATGGTTAATAAGGACGCGACTAGTAATAACTTAGTGCTAGAAGTCGCTGCCATACCCAATAAACCTGATTTATATAAGAAAATATATACTGCTTATGCTGGGAATACAGGATCTTTGACAACCGCTCAAATTGCCGAATATCAAGGTTCGACTTGTAGTGTTTATGCATGCGGAACTCCAATCGTAGTTAATGGTGTTAAAACATATCAAGGCGTTAATGCTACTCATAGTAGTATTAGTATTGGTAGTACACAGTACGATCCAAACACTGGATTAATGACAGCTTATAAGGGTGCAGATGCAGTTGGTGTTTCTTTTGGTGCGTTACCTACTGGAACGGTAAGCCCAACAGGACAAAATTATTATTATTATGAATTACAGAATAGAGAACGACGTCGAGGATCAAGTAATACTAACTGGCAATACTGTACTGCTGGTAATAGCACTGGTGCCTGTACTACGTGGGGAGTTAATAATACAGGCGGTGGTCTAAATTTCAATAGTCGAAGTGCAGCTTGGAAAACAAGTGCAGGTACATCACTTTATAATCCTACTGTCCCTCAAAATGGATATTCATATAACGATACGACCAATGGAACACCTTTTACAGTACCTAGTGCTGGTTCTTTACCACAAGCAAATAGTTCATGGGATGCTGTAAATAAGCAATGGGTCAGTAGATGGGATGGTACAACATGGAGTTCTAGTAGCCCAGCGGCACTTGGTAATTTTGCCAATGCTACCATAGGTGATGTGCAGCAGGCATTGAGTAATACTCAATTTACCAATTTAGGTTCGGCAGTAATAGATGGTATGTTAATTCAGCATATGAAAATAACAACTAAAGGTCTATAAGGAGACAATAATGAAAATATTCTTATCGGCTTCAACTTTATTGACAGCTACCCTTTCATTTGCTGGATTGCAGCCCTTAGACAATGAAGCATTACAACAGGCTCAAGGGCAGGGTGGCGCTGATTTATCTTTAGTATTAAGTTTAAATCATGGAATTAATGTCGATGGAACAAGTACGAATACTATTTCAAACTTTTGCCAAATTAATTATGAACAATGCCGTTTAGCTTTATCTTTAAATAATCGTTATAGCAATGGTGATTATATTGATCGCGTGACGGGTAAAGCTTATACCCAAAATGGTGTTGAAATTGTTAGTGGCAAGCCAACGGGCGATAAGTTATGGTTAGTTTTTAAAGGTATGCAAGGAACCATAAATTTACAAAAAGTTGGTCTTGATGGTGCGGATTTAACTTATACACAGAAGAATAGTTCTTCAGTCATAGTTAAGCCGGCTATTCAATTATCGTATGATCCTACATTACCAATATTAATACGTAATTATGGATTTGCTTCTTTAGCAATTGAACAAGATAGTGGGAATATACCAGGTTATTGGTTGGGGTCAGCGAGAACTGACTCGAGTGGTTTAGCTATACCTGCTTACAATGGTGGTTCAGGTTTAAAAAAATTTACTAATGGGAAATATGATTATAGCTCAGGTGCACCCAGTGGTTATGGTACGAGTTCATTTGATCATGGTCGAGAAATTGGCTTTACTGGCTTAAATATGAATGGAAATTTAGCTTTAGCAGGTACTGTTAAAATTTTTGGCTGTGATGGTTCTCATCCTCGATGTTAAGTCATTAAATTGGATGAATATTGTTAAATTCGAATAATAGGATGAGGACTAAAATGAAAGGAATCAATAGAAATAAACCAAAAGTTTTTTTTGCATTAAGTGTACTTTCGACAAGTTTAATATTACTTTCTCAATCCATTTATGCATTGCAAGCATTAGAGGATCAAGATTTACGAGCAGTGAATGGTCAGGATGGTTTGCATATAAACACGACCTATGGAAGCGGCATTTATGGCATTGATAATGTAACCTCGGGTATAGATATAGATGAGTTATATTGGCAAGATCGTGCGGGGAAACCAAACTCAATTACTGGCGAGCACATACTAAATGCATCTGCGAAAAATATTAAAATTCGTGATGATAATGATGATGGAAAACCCTTAGGCACGGATTATAAAATTAATATTGGTAGTCAATCTACGAACTCTGGTTTAGATTTAGCAATAGAAACAAATCACTCATTAATCACAGTGGATAGTTTTCAGATTTGTCAAAGTACAGGTTGTACAAGTAATGATAAATCATTGGGTAAAATGGCAATTCAATCAACGTCACCAATCGGATTGCATTTTAAAGCATCAGATGGTCTTTTTAGTAAAAATGGAACTGCTGATTTCAATTTGGGTTTAAGAAATACTAATATTTATTTAGGTCAATCAGTATTTGGTTCAGCAACAAACTTAAATCAACTAATCCTTAAAAACTTTAATTTTAACTTTGATGGTAAGGGTAAAATGTATGTTGATAATGCAAAAGGTTTGTATCTTGAGACTGGCACTAGTGGATATGTAGACTTTATTCGTGCCGCTGATGAAGGACTGTTCAGCGCTAGTGGAGTTACTTTAGGTAGTTATGCACAAGGTGGTAAACCAACAAACTCTGGTTTGAATTTAGAGTTTATGGTGAAAGCTAATGCTGATGGTACTAATAATGGAAGAGATTTATATAAACTTGATACAAACAAAAATCCAGTCAATGCTAAAGGTCTAATAAGAGTGGGTGCTAGTGGTCGGATGGTAAATGGTTATTTACAGGTTCGTGGTACGGATTCCACTGGTAAACTAAATCCTACTGATACAACTGCTGGGAATATTTTAGGATTTGCAAATTCTGCGACAAGTGCAAATGAAATGACTAATACTGTAATGGGAAGTACAGGTATCGGTTTTCGCATGCGTGGAGAGTTTACAAATAAAACTGATAATTTAGGTGGAAATGCGACAACGTTAGAGATAGGTGGTGCAGGGTTAAATACATATGGTTTTGAATTTAGCAATTTATCTTCATTAAGATCAAATTCTACAGATAGAGCATATTTTGATAGTGGTAATATTTATGTAAATTTGGCTGATACAAAAACATTATTAATGCCTAAAAATTATACTTTTCAAAATAGTCGTTTTGGAGGAGTTAGTACCGATAAACTTACAAGCGATGCTGACTATATTCAAAGCATACATAAAGAAACTACGACTAACCCTTATAGTGTTGTTATGGCTATCCGTGGTGGAGAGTTTCAAGCTATATCTCGCCAAGGTCGATTCACAAATAGTGCTACAGATGGGTCGATACTTGTACCTCAGATTAATGAACACAATGATAACACATGGGGTTTAGCATTACCTTTTTATAATTTGAATAGTAATATTGCAGTATATGGTACTGAAGTTCCTGCAAATACAGCTATGTATTATACGCTTTTTAATGGTCAGCCTGTTTTAAATGTAGTTGGTGGAGCTAGTAGTAATGCACAACGCTTAGGTTTCTCTTTAGCGATGAGTACAGAAGGAATTGATAAGGATACATCAAATCCTGCTATAAATTTAGGCAATAAAACAACATCCATTCTTGTGATAGATGGAGCAAATAATCCAAGAGTTAATAAACCAACTGATTATTACATGGGAATCCGTAATATAGATATGCTATTAAAAGGTACTGGTAGCATTGGATTAGAAAATGGCAGTATGAATGTTAGTTTAAAAGATATGCTAATAGTTATGGCTGGAGAAATAGCTGCTGGCTATTTACCTGGCGCAGAGTACAAAACTTGTCCTGCG
>Ga0114982_1000921_pt1 | contig 15357 bp, 16 predicted proteins | sample Shrwel_input2_FT_FD_87183 | JGI IMG/M metagenome (GOLD analysis project Ga0114982, IMG submission 87183) | Subsurface microbial communities from deep shales in Ohio, USA - Utica-3 well 1 S input2 FT | ecosystem: Environmental > Aquatic > Deep subsurface > Shale gas/oil reservoir > Produced... | reverse complement strand
TACAATTACACGAATGGCAACATTCGTTTTGTTTTGCTCTTCTGATATATTTTGTACTTCGTTTGAAGTGTATTTCAATCCTGTAATTTCCTCCACTTTCGCGATAAGTGGCGTGAAAACATCGGTATCGTAATTAGACGTTACATTTTGCATCGCCATACACAAACGCTCAAATCCCATCCCGGTATCTACGTGTTGTGCTGGTAATTTTTCTAAAGAACCATCTGCTTTACGGTTGAATTCCATGAAAACGTTGTTCCAAATTTCCACTACTTGCGGATGATCGGCGTTGACTAAACTTCTTCCAGAAACAGCAGCTCTTTCGGCATCTGTTCTTAAATCGACATGAATTTCCGAACAAGGACCACAAGGACCTTGATCACCCATTTCCCAGAAATTGTCTTTTTTATTTCCAAGAATAATTCTGTCTTCGGGTACAAATTGTTTCCAAATATCCCAGGCTTCTTGATCGAAAGGCACATTGTCTTCTGTACTTCCTTCAAAAACCGAAACATATAAACGATCTTTATCTAATTTTAATACTTCCGTTAGAAATTCCCAAGCCCAAGGCAATGCTTCTTTTTTGAAATAATCACCAAAAGACCAGTTTCCTAACATTTCGAACATGGTGTGGTGATAGGTATCAAAACCTACATCTTCCAAGTCATTATGCTTTCCAGAAACACGTAAACATTTTTGCGTATCGGTAATTCTTGGACTTTTTGGGGTTCCATTTCCTAAGAAAAACTCTTTAAATTGAGCCATTCCCGAATTGTTAAACATTAGGGTTGGATCGTCTTTTAAAACAATTGGCGCAGAAGGAACAATAGTATGACCTTTGCTTTCAAAAAATTGTAAATACGCTTTTCTTATGTCTTGTGATTTCATTGTATTAATATATTCGGTAATTTATTAAGGTTATGATTCAGCAAAAATCAATTATTATTTTTAGAATCAAAATTGAAACATTTTTAAAGATATTTCGTATAATAATTGTTACTTTGTGATAACGAGTGCAAAAATAGTACATTTTTAAGTTATGCCGAAAAAAGTTAAGTATTATTACGATACTGAAAATCTTGCTTATCGAAAAATTAAGCCCAAAAAAGGGCGCAACTTGGGTTATGGCGCGCTATTCCTTTTGGCTTCTGCCTTGTTTGGCTTTTTATTCTTCTTTTTTGTGTCCGATTGGGGCTATTTTAACACCCCAAAAGACAAAATTCAGGCCCGTGAATTAGCAAACTTAAAATTAAATTATGCTATCTTAAATAAAAAAATTGAGGCGCTTAATGAAGTTTTGGCCAACGTAGAAAAACGAGACAACAATATTTACAAAGTCTATTTTAATGCCGCTGCTTCGGGAGAAACCGAAGCTGACAAGGAAATCATTACCAAAACTCGTTTCAAAAACTTATTAGCCCTGAATAATGAGCAATTGATATCAACTACTCAGGAGCGAGTTACCGAACTATCCAAAGAATTGGTTGAACAATCGAAATCATTAGACAAAATTTTAAGTTTAGCCAAATCTAAAGAAAAATTTTTATCCTCTATACCCGCCATCCAACCGGTTAAAAATGAGCAGTTAAAACACATGGCTTCTGGATTTGGGTACCGAAGTGACCCGTTTACCAAGGCTCGTAAGATGCACAAAGGCATGGATTTTACTTCACCCACAGGCACCCCCGTTTATGCTACCGGCGACGGGGTAGTTCGCAGAGCCGATGCCGGAGCCTCTGGCTTTGGAAATCATATCGTGATAAGTCATGGTTTCGGATATGAAACTTTGTACGCCCATTTAAGTCGTTACAATTGTCGTCCTGGTAAACGTGTAAAACGAGGCGATGTTATTGGCTTTGTAGGAAGTACAGGGCGTAGTCAGGCACCACACTTGCATTACGAAGTTCATAAAAACGGAAATGTGGTCAACCCTATTAACTTTTATTACGGAAATATTTCTGCCGTGGAATATACCGTCATTGCAAAACTGGCCACACAAGAAAATCAATCATTTGACTAATGCACATCAATTTACCTGAAAATAAACGTTACTACAGTATGGGCGAAATTGCCACTGCATTTGGAGTGAACCAATCGCTTATTCGCTTTTGGGACAAAGAATTCGACATTTTAAAACCCAAAAAAAATGCCAAAGGCAATAGAATGTTTACCCCAGAAGATGTCAAAAATTTGCAATTGATTTATCATTTGGTCAAAGAAAGAGGTTTTACCCTTGAAGGCGCCAAAGTGCATCTCAAAGAAGGGCAACAAAAAACATTGGACAAATTCGAAATCATTCGAAAATTGGAATCCATTAAAACCCAATTGACAAATATTAAAAACGAATTGTAACACTTTGACAAACTCAATGTGTAACAATTAAAAATAAAATCGACTAATTAACTAAAGAAAACTAACTTTTAAATTAAACTAACATGAAAAGATTTTTGCCTTGGATTATTGGAGCTGTGTTGCTTTTTGGAATTTACAGCTGGGTTAAAGGAATAAACAACACTGCCGTGACTTTGGGTCAAACAGTTGAACAATCTTGGGGAGATGTGCAAACATCATATCAAAGAAGAAACGACTTAATTGGAAATTTAGTTAACACCGTTAAAGGAGCTGCCGATTTCGAAAAAAGCACTTTGACTGCAGTTGTAGAAGCTCGTGCTAAAGCGACTTCCGTAAATGTTGATCCAACAAATATCACTCCAGAACAATTGGCTGAATTTAACAAAGCACAAAGTGGTGTTTCTTCTGCTTTATCACGATTATTGGTAACAGTAGAGGCATATCCTGATTTGAAAGCCAATCAAAATTTCTTGAAATTACAAGACGAATTGGCTAGCACTGAAAATCAAATTTTAACCGCTAGAACGCGTTTTAATGAAGCCGTTAAACCTTATAATACTCATATTAAAACGTTCCCTAATTCGTTGTTTGCTGGAATGTTTGGTTTCAAAGAAAAAGCATACTTCAATGCTGTTGAAGGTGCAGAAAAACCAGTTGAAGTAAAATTCTAATTCGATACACATGTCAAAAGTAGAAGATTTTTTAACCTATGAAGAAGAACAAGAAATTGTAGAAGCTATTCGTATGGCTGAAAGTGAAACTTCTGGCGAAATTAGAGTGCATATAGAAAAACAACTTCCATGGATCCGTTTGATCGTGCCATGGAAGTTTTTCACTTGCTTAAAATGGATCAGACTCAGCTTAAAAATGGCGTCCTGATTTATTTGGCAGTAAAAGACCATAAGTTTATTATTTGTGGAGACAAAGGAATAAACGATGTGGTTACTCCTGATTTTTGGGATTGCACCAAAGAGATTATGGTAAACCATTTTAAAAAGGGGGACTTCAAGCAAGGCCTTATTGACGGGGTTACCAGAGCAGGCGAACAGCTCAGAAAACATTTCCCATGGGAACATGGAGATACTAACGAATTATCAAACGAAATCTCAAAAGGATAATGACTTTACCAAAAATGAATTACTCGACATTTCTAAAACTATTCGTTTGCTTTTTATTCACACAACTTAGTTTTGCGCAATTTACCATTCCTGAAGTACCAGAATTACAAACTTCAGTATACGACTATGCCAACATTTTAAGCGCTTCCGAAAAGTCGCAATTAGAGCAAAAACTCATCAAATATTCAGACACAACTACTACTCAAATTGTAGTGATTACCATTGAAAGTCTGAAAGGAGAAGATGTTAGCCAACTTGCTACCAAATGGGGGCATACTTGGGGCATTGGTGGCACTAAAAAAGATGACAACGGAGTCATTATTTTAGTAGCCAAAAACGAAAGAAAAATTGCCATTAATCCAGGTTATGGCTTAGAGGATAGATTGACAGCGGGTATTGGTGGCGAAATTATTCGAAATATTATTATCCCGGAATTTAAAGCAGGAAGTTATTACAATGGACTAGACAAAGGTACCGATGCTATTTTTGAGGTTTTCAAAGGCAAATACAAAGGCGAACGCAAAGCCGATAAAGAACGTAACATCCCTATTGTTCCTATCATCATCATTTTTATCATCATTCTGGCACTTATTTCCAGAAACAAAGGTGGAGGCAATTCTGGCAATCGCGGCGGTGGATTGGACTTATCGGATATTATTATCCTGAGTAGTTTAGGTCGTGGTGGTTTTGGAGGCGGCTCTTCTTCTGGAGGTGGTTTTGGAGGTGGCGGCTTCGGTGGTGGTTTTGGAGGCGGAGGTTTCTCTGGTGGAGGAAGCAGCGGAAGCTGGTAGCTTTTACCTAACCTTACTTCTCAACACAAAATAATGCAACAACTTAGGAAAAAAGCGTTTTAAATACACTCCTAACACCTCTTTTCGACCAATATAGGCTTCAAATTTTCGTTTTTCGATGGCTTTTATCATTCTAGAAGTAAAAACGGGTACAGGCAAGCCATTTTTAGTAGCTTCGTCATCCGTGATTTGAGGCGTTCCGTCACCTGTTAATGATTTTTTGGCTAAATTAGTTTGGACAAATCCAGGACAGATGATTGTAACATCAACACCATCTTTTTGGTGTTCCATTCGCAGTACATCATAAAAACCATGTACCGCATGTTTGGCTCCACAATATCCTGAACGATACGGTGAACCAAATTTTCCCATCAAACTAGTTACCGCTACAAAATGACCGCTTTGATTTTGAATAAAATGAGGTAATAAAGCTTTGGTTAAAGCCACAATTGCTAAGTAATCGACTTCTATTAGTTTTTTATCTACATTAAAATCGGTTTCTGCAATCAATGATCGTTGACTGATGCCTCCGTTATTAATGAGCACGTCTATTTTTCCGAAGATTGCAATGGCTTTGGCCACATTTTCCTTAGCATGATCAAAATCGGATAAATCAAAAGGAAGAATTTTAGTAGTTCCATTACAATTTGCTTTTACCCGTTCCAATTCGGATACATTGCGACCCGAAAGAATCAGTCTACAATTCTTCTTTTTGGCTAATTCATAGGCTAACCCTTCTCCTATTCCGGAAGAAGCACCTGTAATCCATATTACTTTGTCATTTAACTGCATAAAAAAGTCCATTGAACTATAAAGTTAATGAACTTTTTAATAGATAAAACCTTTATGCGATTCTTCGCTTCGCTCAGAATAACAATTAGACTACTTCTCTCTAATATAGATATCGATTGGCACCCCAGAAAAATCCCAGTTCTCACGAATTTTATTTTCTAAAAATCGCTTGTACGGTTCTTTTACATACTGTGGTAAGTTGGCAAAAAATACAAACTGTGGTACCGGAGTTGGCAACTGCATACAGTATTTAATTTTCACATACTTCCCTTTTAACGCTGGTGGTGGCATATGCTCGATAATTTTCAACATATACTCGTTGAATTTTGAAGTCGAAATACGTTGTTTTCTACTTTCAAATACCTTAACAGCTTCTTCTAATGCTTTTAGTAACCGTTGTTTGGTTAATGCTGAAACGAATAAAATGGGCACATCAGTAAAAGGCTGTAATTGCTCGCGAATTTTCGCTTCGTAATCACGGGTTGACATGGTGTCTTTCTCTACCAAATCCCATTTATTCACCAAGATTACAACTCCTTTTCGGTTTTTTTCAGCCAACCAGAAAATACTTTGGTCTTGTCCTTCAAATCCGCGAGTAGCGTCTATCATTAAGATACACACATCACTATGCTCGATGGCTCTTACCGAACGCATTACCGAGTAAAACTCAAGATCTTCTTTTACTTTGGCTTTACGACGAATTCCGGCCGTATCGACCAAATTGAATTCAAATCCGAAACGGTTATATTTGGTATCAATCGCATCACGAGTAGTACCGGCAATATCGGTTACCACAAATCGATCTTCTCCAATTAAAGCATTGATGAATGATGATTTTCCGGCATTAGGACGACCCACCACACAAAAACGTGGTAACGGATCCTCTTCCTCGACAGCATCTGGCATTTCAGGCAATACTTTTACCAACTCGTCTAACAATTCCCCTGTTCCGCTTCCGCTCATTCCGGCAATGGTAAAATAATCACCCAGCCCTAAGTTATAAAACTCTAATGCATCTTGTTCACGCTTACCGCTGTCAACTTTATTAACCGCCAAAAGTACGGGTTTCGTCACTTTACGAAGTAATTTGGCTACTTCCTCATCCATAGGCGTAATACCTTCTTCCACATCTACCACAAAAATGATGGCATCCGCTTCATCGATAGCCAATTCTACTTGACGACGAATTTCACCTTCAAAAATATCATCCGAACCTTTTACATATCCGCCGGTATCAATCACTGAAAATTCTTTTCCGTTCCACTCACTTTTTCCGTAGTTTCTATCACGAGTTACTCCCGAAACCGAATCTACGATAGCTTCACGACGCTGAATTAAACGATTAAAAAACGTAGATTTACCTACATTAGGTCTTCCTACAATGGCAACGATATTATTCATATTATTTTTTTGAGTGTGCAAAAGTACACTTTTTTAAGAAGTTATTAAAATATTACTTGCATCATTTCCATTTAAAGCCATTTATACCTCAATTTAAACCCTTCATTTTAAACAATTTGAAATAAAAATTATAGCGTGATTTAAAAAAATGTATATTAGTCACAACCAAATTCAAAAACAATGAATAACAATGAAAGCATCGCATTGCGACTTCGTTTTTACAAAGATATTGATGAAACTGTTGATTCGGTAAGACAGAAATTTATTGACTATAAAAATCATCTTCCAAAAGACTATCTGATGAAAATCAGAAAAAACTACATACAATTTACCGTTGTGGGAGAAAAACAAAGATACTGGTCGCCTTATCTAACCATAGAATTAGAAGAAAAAGAAGGTAGTCATGGAAAGACAACTCACCTCAAGGGTTTATTTGGCCCAGCACAAACGATGTGGACTTTTTTTATTTTCCTTCACTTTATAATTGCCGGAATTTTTATTGTGTTTGGCATGTTTGCACTTTCCAATTATCTATTAAAAACCCCATTCACGAAAGACTTAATCGTAATGGGGCTAATGCTAATTTCATGGGGTTTACTTTATTTTATAGGTAGGCAAACCCGAGAAAATGGTTATGGCCAAATGGAAGAACTAGAAAAAGAGTTCCTAAAAATAATTGACTGAATTATTTCTGATTGTAGCCGAATCTTTTTAGTTGGTAAGCATTATTTCGCCAATCTTTATTGACTTTTACAAACATTTCGATGTGGATTTGTTTGCCAAAGAATTTCTCCAAATCCTGACGCGCTTCAATTCCAACCCTTTTTATCGCCGCACCTTTATGACCAATGATGATTCCTTTTTGAGTTTCACGTTCCACCATAATAACCGCACGAATTCTAATAATATCGTCGTCTTCTATAAACTCTTCTGTTTCAATTTCAACGGCATACGGAATTTCTTTTTCATAATGCAATAGGATTTTTTCGCGAATGGTTTCATTCACAAAGAAACGTTCCGGTTTGTCGGTCAAAGCATCTTTTGGATAAAAGGGCGGTGATTCTGGCAGTAATTCTAGAATTCTATCAAAAACCGTTTGTACATTAAAATTTTCTAATGCTGATATTGGAAAAATTTCTGCATTGGGCACTTTTTCTTTCCAAATTGCCACTTGCTCTTCTAATTGTTCCTGATTGGATTTATCATTTTTATTTAACAACAACAATACAGGGATTTTGGAATGAATAATTTTATTAAAAAACGACTCATCTTTCAATTCCTTTTCACCAATTTCAACCATATAAATTAAGATGTCAGCATCTTCAAAAGCCGATTTCACAAAATCCATCATAGAAGATTGCAAATCATACGCTGGTTTAATGATTCCAGGTGTATCTGAAAATAAGACCTGAAAATCCTCTCCGTTAACGATACCTAAAATACGGTGACGTGTGGTTTGTGCTTTACTTGTAATAATAGACAATCTTTCACCTACAAATGCATTCATCAATGTTGACTTACCTACATTTGGGTTTCCGATGATATTTACATAACCTGCTTTGTGTGACATAATCTTAAAATTTTGACAAAGGTACATAAAAAAAGCCACTCAATGAGTGGCTTACTTTGTAGCGGGAACAGGACTCGAACCTGTGACCTTCGGGTTATGAGCCCGACGAGCTGCCTACTGCTCTATCCCGCGTTGTTTCGGGTGCAAATATACAACCATTATTTATATTCGCAAGCATTTTTATGAAAATAATATTTTTATTTTTTAACCTACTTGTTTTCAGGTTGTATCCATTTAAAATGAAAAGCAGTTAAAACACAAAAACTCTTAAATAAATCTATAAAGAAGGTTTATCGCTAATAAAGAATCATTAGAAAATATACTTAAATACTAATTAAAAGTTAATTTTCTCACTAAAAACACCTCAAAAGTGTAACAACTTTTAAACAACGAATACTTATCTTTAAGTATTCGTTTGGCATATCAAGTTTCAATAATCAGTCAAAAATTTAAAATCAAAAAAAATGAAGAATAGAAAGTTACTATTTCTGTTTGTTGGTTTCATAGTATCAACTTCAGTATTCGCGCAGGCACCTAATGCTAGTGTCGTAAAGAAACAAAAAATGACCGAAAACCAGTTAAAACGCTGGAGTCATTTAGACTTAGAAAAAGATAGTATTCCTGGAATGAGCATTGACCGTGTTTATGCAGAATTACTAAAAGGTAAAAAAGGCAAAAAAGTAGTTGTAGGAGTAGTAGATTCGGGAGTAGATATTGACCACGAAGATTTAAAATCGGTTATCTGGACCAATAAAAAAGAAATTCCTGGTAATGGTATAGATGATGATAAAAATGGCTACATCGATGATGTTCACGGATGGAATTTCTTGGGAAATATTGAAAATGAAAACCTTGAATTGACCCGAATGTTAAAAAAGGCCGATGATGGATCCCAAGTTTACAAAGATGCAAAAGCGGCTTATGACAAAAAAATGGAAGCTCTTTTAGCAAACAAACTACAGGTAGATGCCCTTTTTGACGCCAATAAAGCCATAAGCACTTACCTGAAAAAAGAAGATTTTACTATCGACGAAGTAAAATCCATTGCCACTGAAGATGCCGAATTAAAGAAAAGCATTGAAGTATTTACCAAAATCGGAAAAGCTGGAGCCGCTTTAATGGCAAACGTGAATAAATTCAAAACACAAGTTTACAATCAGTTAAACTACAATTACAACCTAGAATACGACGCACGCAAATTAGTAGGCGACAACCCAGAAGACATCAATACTAAATACTATGGAAATAATATTGTGTATGGTCCCGACAAAAACGGAGCTTTACACGGTACACACGTAGCTGGAATTATAGCACAGTCGCGCAATAACAATTTAGGTGGAGATGGAGTTGCAGACAATGTAGAGATCATGTCAGTTCGTGCCGTTCCTAACGGGGATGAATATGACAAAGATGTTGCCTTGGCTATTAAATACGCGGTAGATAACGGAGCCAAAGTAATCAACGCTAGTTTTGGTAAAGATTTTTCGCCACACAAAGAATGGGTTTATGATGCCATAAAATATGCTGAAAGCAAAGACGTTCTAATCATTCATGCGGCAGGTAACGATTCAAAAGATATCGATGTCGAACCAAATTTCCCAAATGATTCTGAAGATCAAAAAATAGAATTTGCAGACAATGTAATTACTGTTGGGGCTTTAAACTTTGAAAACGGAAAAAAAGTAGTTGCTAATTTCTCTAACTACGGCAAATTGAATGTTGATGTATACGCCCCAGGGGTAAAAATATACGCAACCACTCCTAATGGTGAATATCAGTATTTACAAGGAACCTCAATGGCCTCGCCAAATGTTGCTGGAGTAGCCGCTATGATTCGTTCTTATTATCCAAATTTATCGGCAAAAGAAATCAAAGGAATTATCATGAATTCTGGAACAACCATTTCTAACGAGGTTGTAGTTGGCGGAAACCCTAAAGATGTACGCCCATTTAATTCACTTTCGAAATCAGGGAAAATTGTAAATGGTTTTAGCGCAATGACTTTGGCCGAAAAAATGAGCAAGGAAAAAATGAAATCGAAAAAATTTTCAAAAAAAGACAAGACCGTTAAAAGTTAATTTTAACCTCAAAAAATAAATATTTTCTATTTAAAACAAAATAATACAAATTTATCTATTTGATTTCTATACTTTTGCACCGCAAAAAAAATAAACCAGCAAAGGTTTATGTCTATTTAAAAATATGAAAAGAGTTATTGAGTACAGAAAATTATTAGAGGTTGACAAGAATGTTACTTTGAAAGAATTAAAAACCATTTACAGAAACAGCATGAAAGACGCTCATCCTGATAAATTTGTAAATGACGAAGCAGGTAAATTGGCTGCTGAAGAAAGAAGCAAAGAAATCATTGGCGCCTACCACTTTTTAGTAAGTATTGCTGCTGAAACAGTTGAAAAAAACTTACCTGAATATCAGGAAACAGTTAACAATTCGACTATTCTTGATTTTTATTTAGAAAAACAAACGTTGTTTGTGACGTATTTAAACGGAGTGTCTTACGAATACATTGGTGTTCCTAAAAACGTGTACATCAAAATGATTAATGCCGAATCGCCAAATCGTTTTGCTAAACGTCACATTTACGGAAATTATATTTACAGAAAATCAGGAGAATTAGTAGAAGCTTAATCAACCTGTTAGAAATAAAAAAGCCTTTCATCACTTGAAAGGCTTTTTTGTTTATTTAAATTTCAAGACATCCTCTACAAACAAATCTATTTGTTCCATCGATACGTTGGGCATACAGATAATGTGCGACATTCCTTTTTCGGTGGCTAGTTGCCATTTTCCGCACACTTCTTCTGAAGGCGAAGGAAAAACAACCGTTATTGCATTAGAATTTCGCCAAGCCTTTACCCCTATCGTATTCAATTTTTGTTCGGTATAAGCCGCTACTTGTAAACTATGCGCCGTTCGTTTGGCAAATCCTTCCACTCCTAACTTTTTAATGGCATACCACAAAAATAAGGGACTATGTCCGTTTCTTGAACCCGTAATGGTTGCATCTGACGAACCGATATAAGCAATTTTTTTAGCTACCCGATCGCGATTGTCTTTTTTAACCACTACTACTCCCGAAGGCATTGGCGAACCAATAAATTTATGACCACTTACCGAAATACTATCGCAACCGTCAACAAAATCGAACGAAGGTCTTGGATTGACAAAAGGGGCAAAACCACCCGCCAACGCCGCATCCGCATGAATATAATGCTTCTCAATTGCCATTTCACCCATCATTTGTTTGACCAGTCCAATATTATCTTTGGCTTCAGTCATCGTGGTTCCTATGTTAGCTACCACGACTACTGGTCGGTGACGATTGTATCGAATCGCTTCCTTTAAATCGGCGTAATCAATCTCGCCATTTTCTTGCGAACGAATAATTACATATTCCATATTTAACAGCGTTACATTTTTTTGAATACTATAATGGGTCGCTTCCGAAAAATAAACCATCGCGTTTGGATATAACTCGCGAGCCACGTACAAACCGTATAAATTCCCTTCAGAACCACCATTGGTTACATATCCCCAAACATTTTCAGGATTGGCACGAAATAAGTCGGCAAAGAAATGTACCACTTCCCGTTCCATTTGACGAGAATCGACTTTATAAGTCGATTTCACAAACGGATCCCCCAGGTTATTCATAGGATATTGTAAAAAAGGCATCAACTCCGAATAATCAAAATCTTTAGCTACGGGATAACCTAAAAAATACTCGGTAGTTTCTTTTACCTGAGATAATAAATCATTTAAACGGGTTGAAATATTCATTTTTTATAAATTTTTAGCAAAAATAACATTTGCAAATTATATTCCTATTTAAACTTTAAATTTTAGAAAAAAAATCTATTAAAATTCATTTTAAATGAAATAAAAACATATTGAATGAATTATAAAAATTTTATTATATTTGAGTAACTAACTAAAAAAACAAAACTATGGATATTAATTTTTTAGCACTTTTACTAGCTGCTGCATCAACACTTGTTGTTGGATTTATTTGGTACAACCCTAAAGTTTTCGGGACTATTTGGATGAAAGAATCCGGAATGACCGAAGACAAAATGAAAGGAGCCAATATGGCTATGATTTTTGGGCTTTCTTTTGTGTATGCCTTTTTAATCTCTTTCCTACTACAAATGCTAACCATTCATCAATTTGGTGCTTTAGGAATGGTTGGAGGCGATCCAGCCTTAGCCAAACCATCTTATGCAGCTTTTATGACGGATTATGGAGATGCTTTCCGCACCTTCAAACACGGGGCTTTACACGGAACATTAACCGGTATTTTCTTGGCGTTCCCTTTAATTGGAACTAACGCCTTATACGAAAGAAGAAGCTTCAAGTACGTTTTGGTGACTGGCGGATTCTGGATTGTATGCTTCGCGATCATGGGCGGAATTATCTGTTCAATGAAATAATAATTAACATTTAATTATAACACAATCGCTCTACCTTTGCCGTAGAGCGATTTTTTTAAGCCTTGGATTCAATTACATTTAAAATTCACAACCGCATTTCGCAACTTCCCTCTACCTGGAATCAGGTAGCAAACGGAAATGCATTTTTACAAACACAATATTTATCGGTTTTAGAAGAATCGGCCCCTGTAAACATGCAGTGTTTTTATATTGCTATTTACAAAAAAGAAGAGCATATAGGCGTGGCGCTTGCGCAATATTTGGAAGTTAGTAAACTGGAATCTTTTGGCGAAAGAGAACATTGTCTAAAAACCACCATTCGGAATTTTGTTTTTAGGAACTTCGCTTCTCATGTACTTTTTCTGGGTAATAATATGATTACTGGTCAAAATGGCTACGCTTTCATTCAAGAAATTGACTTTGAGTGCATCAGCGATCTCTTGCTACAATGTTCGAATGAAATTATTTCTTATTTCAAAAAACAAAACATCAACATCCATATTGTTTCGTTCAAAGATTTTTACGAGCACTGCTCGGTCGAATTGAAAAAGTACGACTTTCGTAAAATCTACGATTTCAATGTGCAACCCAATATGATTTTTGAATTGTCTCCGGAATGGAAAACCGAATCGGATTATGTAAGTTCTTTTTCCAAAAAATACCGAGACCAATACAAACGTTCGCATAAAAAATTTGAAGGAATTGAGGTCCGCGAATTGTCTTATGAAGAAATAAGCAACCACGAGGAACGAATCTACGATCTATACCATTACGTTGCCAAAAATGCTCCGTTCAATACTTTTTTTCTGTCTAAACATCATTTTTCAACTTTTAAAAACCAATGCGGCAATCAGTTCAAGTTATACGGTTATTTTTTAGAAGATAAATTAGTTGGATTTCACACTCTACTACTAAACGGAGAAACCTTAGAAACCTATTTCTTGGGCTATGACGAGCAGGTTCAGAAAGAAAAAATGTTGTATTTGAACATGCTATACAACATGACCACATTTGGTATTCAAAATCAGTTTAAAAAAATCATATTCGGACGAACTGCATTGGAAATCAAAAGTAGCATTGGAGCACAACCCGTTATGATGTCGGGTTTTATCCTACATACCAACAAACTCATCAATAAATATATTGGTAAAGTCTTTGAAAAATTAGAACCTAAAGCCGAATGGCAACAACGGCATCCGTTTAAATAATCTCCTGATTGTTGTTTTGCTGATAAATATAGATCCCGTAACAACCAAGAACTAACTCTCCAACAACACCAAACAATAGTAGTAAGGAAGGAATTCCGTCAAAAATCATACTGACAATTCGACCAAAAGCCAATCCGAACATAAAAATAAAATTAGAAACAGTCGCTATTTTCCAGAACTTTGGTTTACTGATACCCAACACCCACAAAATTGCAAATGCAATATAGATACCCATGATGGCTTTCAGAATATTTTGTTCGTCTATGGTATTGACAGAAAGTTTAAAAAAAACCTCAGGGGCAAACCCATAAATTAAGGAGACTGGAAAAACCACGAAAGAAGAAATAGCTAAATGGGTATGTTTTACAGCATGACTTCTATTCATCATAGTTAAAAATTTAGAACCTACAAGTTATCAATTTCTAACTGAACCGATTCCCAATCCTCTAATAATTTTTCCAATTCCTTTTTTTTCTTTTCATAAGCGGCAAAAAAACTGGCATTTTCAATGTGCTTATCATAGTTGGAAGCCAATTCTTTGTCGTCGTGCTGAATGTCAATTTCCAATTGCTTGATTTGACTTTCAATTTTGGACAATCGGTTTTGAAGAGATTTATTTTTCTTTTGCTCTTCGTAAGAAAGCGCTTTGTTATTTTTATTTTCAACAGCATTTGAAGCAGATGTGACAACATCTTTTTTCTCTACTTCACGCATATTTTCCAGATTGCGCTGCTCTAAGAAATAATTGATATCCCCTAAATATTCTTTGATTTTTTGATCTTTGAATTCGTACACCAAATTGGACATGCCTTGCAAGAAATCACGATCGTGAGAAACTAACAATAAAGTCCCTTCAAACTTTTGCAACGCTGCTTTTAATACATTTTTAGATTTAATATCCAAGTGATTCGTAGGCTCATCCATCAGCAACACATTGATAGGCTGCAACAACAATTTACACAAAGCCAAACGGTTTCGTTCGCCTCCAGAAAGTACTTTCACTTTCTTTTCTACATCATCACCGCGAAACAAAAACGAACCCAACATATCGCGAACTTTAGAACGATTGGTATCTGTAGCGGCATCTTCCATTGTTTGAAGCAAGGTGATTTCTCCATCTAAATATTCGGCCTGATTTTGGGCAAAATAACCGATTTGGACATTGTGTCCTAGCTTAATGGTTCCTTCGTAATCAAATTCATCAACGATCGCTTTGATAAAAGTCGATTTTCCTTGTCCATTTTGCCCTACGAAAGCGATTTTACTCCCACGTTCAACCAAAAGAGAAATATCTTTTAAAATCGTCTTATCTCCATAGGCTTTGGTCACATGTTCGGCTTCCACTACCACTTTACCAGGAACTTTCGAAACCGGAAAAGAGATATTCATCACCGAATTGTCATCTTCATCGACTTCAATTCGCTCAACCTTATCCAGTTTTTTAATTAAAGATTGAGCCATAGATGCTTTGGATGCTTTGGCTCTAAATTTTTCAATTAACTTTTCGGTTTCTTCTATCTTCTTGGCTTGGTTTTTTTGAGTAGCCAATTGTTTTTCACGAATCTCATGACGCAATTCCAAATATTGTGAATACGGTTTATTAAAATCATAAGCCTTTCCTAATGAAATTTCGATGGTACGATTCGTGACATTGTCTAAAAACATTTTATCGTG
>Ga0114982_1000920_pt1 | contig 15364 bp, 20 predicted proteins | sample Shrwel_input2_FT_FD_87183 | JGI IMG/M metagenome (GOLD analysis project Ga0114982, IMG submission 87183) | Subsurface microbial communities from deep shales in Ohio, USA - Utica-3 well 1 S input2 FT | ecosystem: Environmental > Aquatic > Deep subsurface > Shale gas/oil reservoir > Produced... | reverse complement strand
GGAGACACCGTTGGAGACACCGTTGGACTTACCGTTGGACTAACAGTAGGAGACACCGTTGGAGACACCGTTGGAGACACCGTTGGACTTACAGTAGGCGTAACAGTCGGAGTCACAGTAGGCGTAACAGTCGGACTTACCGTTGGAGTCTCAACTGGAGTCACAGTAGGCGTAACAGTAGGCGTAACAGTAGGCGTAACAGTAGGCGTAACAGTTGGGGTAACAGTTGGGGTTTCAACCGGAGTCACTGTAGGCGTTACAACCGGAGTCACTGTAGGCGTTACAACCGGAGTCACTGTAGGCGTTACAACCGGAGTCACAGTAGGCGTAACAGTCGGCGTAACAGTTGGAGTTGGTGTAATAGTTGGTGTTACTGTTGGGGTCTCAACTGGAGTCACAGTCGGAGTCACAGTCGGAGTCACAGTCGGAGTAACAGTCGGAGTAACAGTCGGAGTAACAGTCGGAGTAACAGTCGGAGTCTCAACTGGAGTCACAGTTGGGGCAATTGTAGGCATTACGACAGGAGTAACAGTAGGCGTTTTAACAGGCGTTACTGTAGGTGCTTTAACAGGTGTTACTGTAGGCGTAGCTGGGTTGTAATCAGGCCATGTATTGGGATTTGCCGGATCAAAATTTGGGCTTTCATCTGGAGTAGGCCACGTTGTTGGGTCTGAAGGATCAAAAACACGACGAATTGGGCCGGGCGTAACAGTAGGCGTAACAGTAGGCGCAACTGTTGGAGTTGTAGTAGGTGTAACTGTAGGAGTCTCAACTGGAGTAACAGTCGGAGTCACTGTAGGCGTAACAGTTGGTGTTTCAGTAGGTGTAACTGTAGGCGTTGCCGGTAAAATACTGGGCGGCAATTTAGGGGGTTCAAAACCTAAAATTCTGTAATATTCTCTTAAAGTAACAGGATTCCCGTCTTCATCGGTGTAATAAACTTCATCCAATGTCCCTTGCCAATTTTGAATTTCTTCAGTTGTATCTTTGTAATCATCTGGTTTAACAATGTAGGGAGTAACAGTAGGCGTAACTGTTGGAGCAACAGTAGGCGTAACAGTTGGTGAAACAGTAGGCGTTGCCACAGGTGTAGCAGCTGGTGTAGTAGTCTTTAAATCATCTATTGTGATTAAGCCAGAGTCACGCAAACGCTTTAAAGTTGCATCTTCATCTATGTTTAATCCGGGTGAATAAGTACCCAATGAAATAGCAGTGCCTAATATTTTGGCAACTGAGCTACCAGCGGCTGTCAATACACTTTCTAACGCCGAAAGTTTTGTGGCGTAATTTGCATCATTAGCGGCAGCTTGTACAAGACGAAGCAGTGGGGAGTTAGTCGCAGCAGTTGCACCAGCCGCAGGAGCAGCCACAGCCGCCAAGCCTGCGGTATCGTAACTGTTAAGAATCTTTGATGCTTCAGCGGCATAATCATTGTTGCCTGAACCCGCAAACAATGTGTTGATATCTTTTAGACGAACTTCATTGCCATCAGCATCAATAGCAATTACGGGGTTATCAGTATTATCATCAACAGCTGCTACAGTAGTTGGAGTTACAGTAGTTGGAGTTACAGTTGGGGCACTTGTAAGTTTTTTAACTTCAGAATTTACAAGCGTGGTAATAGAATTCATCAAAGTCTGGTCAAGCGGTTTGCCAGAAATCGTGCCTGTAATTGCGGTTTTTAATGCTGATTTTTGACTATTAGATAAACCAGTCAAATCAAAATTACCCATGATCGCATCAGCAGCGCCAGAGTAACCACCACTTGCAGCACCTGCCGTAGCTGATGTCAATAAATCTTGTCCAGTAATAACACCCGTAGTAGCGCCCACCGCAGCGCCAGTCAATGTTTTGGCAAGGACTCCAGTAGGATCAATTCCATTTAAGTACGCCGTAGCGTCTTTCATTACATCTAAACCGGGTATTTGAGCGCCCAAATAAGATGCGGCTGCGCTTTTTACAGCACTAGCTACGTCCTCGCCACTTAACACTTTTAACGCAAACTGAGCCGCAATTTGTTGTGGAATTGATAAACCACCTGTGGCTATAGCTAAACCAATCTGACCAATAGGGCCAAGATCTTTCATGATGTTGGCTAAATCATTAGACGACGCTTTGGTTGTGTAAAAGACTGGATTGCCTTGCGCATCAAATTGCACCCGATAGCCAGTGTTCCCTGAACCAGAAAAAGTCCCGCCAAAAGCATTACCTGTTTGGCGTTCGCTATAAGTATTAGGTACTTCTTTACCAGTTAATTTATTGCCGTAGGTTGTGTAAGTTTGTTCAGGTACGTCTACCGTGCCTTGTTCAGTTTCGTAAGATGATGCAGGAATTGTTTTTGTAATTTGACCAAAGTCTTTAATATCCGTTACACCAACACTTGCCAAGATATTTGCCATCTCACGGGTATTGGCCTCAATTGAACCTAAACCTTCACCTTGATAGTATTTAGCTGTACCAGCTTTTTGCTGGGCTGTAATCTGATCCATTAACTTATTAACAACCGTATTGTCTAACGTAAAATCACGCCACTTGGTTGTATTTGTTGGAGTAACTACAGGAGCCGCTACGGGAGTAGCCACAGGAGTTGCCGTAACGGTTTTGGTGCCACCACTTGGAGGTGCAACGACATCATCAAAGTCAGTCGTGACTGAGCTAACCGTTGGGGTTGTTATTGTTGGAACAATTAGATCAGGAGTAACAACAGGCGTAACTACATCAGGAGTAACTATATCAGGAGTAACAACAGGAGTAACAACATCAGGAGTAACAACAGGCGTAACTACATCAGGAGTAACTACATCAGGAGTAACAACAGGCGTAACGGTGTCATAAATTGGATTGCCCTGCTCATCAGTAGATGTATAAGTTAGAGTTGGAGTTGGGGTTAGTGTTGTAATGCCCCCACTATCGCCAACAGGAGTAACAACATCAGGAGTAACAACAGGCGTAATAGGTAATGTAATAATGCCGCCGCCGACACCAACACCTTCGTCTACACTAAAATCATCTCCGAAGCCACCGTTGTCTTCAAAAACCGAAATAGATCTGCCGTCACGTATAGCCATTATCCGACCTTCCAATTTGTTCCGTCGGAATATACAGGCACTGCAACAGCCCCGCCAGTTGCAACAGTTGCTCCAAACGCAGGAAGTAGTGCATCCGTTACAAAAGCTCTTGCGCCCTTACCAGATGTAGTTGCGCTAGGTAATGTTGCAACAGTGTAATTAGTCAAAGGCGGTTGAAAAGCGCCCGAATCAAGTTGGTCAAGTATTGCCTGTACACGATTAAAATACAAACGCAGAATGTTGTTTAATTGATTTTGATACTGCTCGCTATAGTCTGGCGTAGCAAAAGGTAGGGCAGGTGGTTGAACCCGTTGAAGCTCAAACTCTGACGTAATAATCACGCTCATGAGTTACCCCTACGACCATCTTGTTTGATATCAATACGGGGGCTACCCAACTGCCACGCGCAGCCTAATTGATTGGACTCTATCTTCATAATCATCTGACGACCACGAACCCTGACATATACCTGCCCTGTAAATTGCTCAATTGGAACTGTAGCTGTTCTCACCACTGTGGCATTTGAGTTACCACCTAAAGAAATAGGATCGTTGTAACCTGAACCAGAGTTCTGCATTGGGATCAGCGTCATTGTGACTTGTGGAGACGCTGCGTCAGACCCACGGAAAGTAATGTCCGGCAAGATACGCCATACAAACCCAAAGTGGTCGCCATCATCAATGTCAAATTCAGTTGTCTCAATAATTGCGTTAATAGGCAGTGCTGTTGCAGTTTCGTTGTCATCATTACCTTGCTCATGGTAAACAATGTTATACGTATAAGTTGCAGCCATCGGGTAATCTCGCAGAGCAGAATCAAGCCAAGCCGTGCGAGCCATTGTTCCGTAAGCCCAAATATCCTCTGCGTAGTTATAGATCACATATTTATCAATGGCAAATGAATTGGCTGAACAGTAGAAAAACCAGACTTCGTTAAAGCCTTCATTGGTAGATGCAAATATCTGTGCCGCTTGCTCTAAATTAATATCTTGGAAAATAAACTGACGTAAATCACAGCGCAACGTTTGTGTGCGACCGTCGTATTTATAAAACTTATCAATACCCATCCAGTACGTCACGCCAGAAGCAATGGCAGCAGCATTTGGCCCGGCAATAGATAGGTTATCACCCAATAGCTGAACGCCCCACACGGCTGGTGGGCCTTGATACTGCATGGAATATAAAGAAGAATCTGTCCAAACCAAAATCTCTTGACGAGACTGCAAAGCCGTAACAATTCTAGACCCATGAGACAGTTGTAAAAAACTTGATTGGTTTGTTATAGACGGAGCCCACTCCAAATAATTTTCTTGGTCAGACCAACGAATTAACATTGGGTCTTGCGTGGCACTGCCAAACTCATTACATCCAAAAGCAAACGTAAACCGTGATGAATCAGAAACCAAAATAAAGTTTTGAACTGTTGGGACGGAGGAAGCTCCCACCAGACTAGATATTAATACGCCCCGTGTTGTTAGCGATGTACTGGCTTTCCAGATATAAATACCACCGCCATTAGGTGCAAAGATTAAATCTTCACCAAAGTTAGCTTGACTCCAAATACGCATCTGGTTAGTAGATGCTGTACCAATACCCCATGTGCCAGAACCCCACGCGCCAGCACCCCAACCAACCAAAGGAACAGCATAGGGTGAGCCAACATTAATTTGATATGCGGCTAGAACAGAAGCACCACCACCTGTAGCTGTAGATGTAGCGGCAGTTGCGGCTTGGATAGAGTATGTTGTCGTGCTAGTGCCAATTGTAGTTAGCTGGTATTCACCATTTAAATCTAGTCCGCCAACAGCTGTTGCACCGCTATAAGTAACATAGTCACCGCTAACCCAGCCGCCTGTCGAGTCTGTAACAACAACAGTAGTAGATCCATTGGTAGTAGCAAAAGGGTTTGCGCCAAGCGTAGCCGCAGTTTTACGCAGTGGCGTAATGTCGTTATATGCCCCGCCAGACTCAATGTAATATTTTAAGTTTGTGCCTACAGCAAGTAAGTTTTGACCGCCCAAAGTTACCCAGTTCCACAAAGAACGGCAGACTCCTAAGAAAGTCGTAGCAGAAATACGAACCCAGCCACCAATCTTTTCGGGCGTGCCTTGGCGGAAACGCACTTTATCAGAAACGTAATATCCGTTCTCAGACGTATACCGAGTGTTTTCGCGGTTTACACCAGCTTTCTGGACAAGTTTCTTTAATGGCATTGGCTACCTTTTATTTGCTGGCAACGCCTTTGGTCTTCTCAAAAGAACGCATACCGGCAATGCCCAAGATACCTGATAATATCACCCATAGTTGGTCTGCGTCTAGTACCGGCGGGGGATCCATACCAACAGGAACCCATCCCATAGCTTGCAAATATTTCCATGCCCATTGGAACAGCGGATACAGCAAAAACTGATAGCCCATAGCCGCCACACCAATCCATCCAATAGCTGGCCTCCAGCCTGAAACAAACACACTGGATGACCCAGCTTCAATTTTGTTTACTTCAATCTGCGCTAGGTCTGTGGCTTGGTCAATACGCTTTTCTTCAAGATCAAGCTTACGCTGCTCAACCTCCATCTCCATGCGTTCTTTGTCGGTGGTAATCAGGTCGCCTGCAACCTTACCAACAGCTTCAATAATTGATCCAACGGCAAGCAAGCTCATGCTAAACCTTTCAATGTGCGGTTAATCCAGCCCTTGAGGAATTTGACCTGCACTGGGTTCTTGTTGCATATTTCAACATATCGGGCAATCTTAGCCAAGGCGTAGGACTCCTTAAACCGCTGTCCGTCCGTGATTTGGTTGAGCTTCTCTATAGTTTTAGCACCAATACCGCCATCAGGTGTAGCACCAATCACCAACTGAGCAAGCTTCACAGCCATACCCATACCTGCGTTTACGCCAAAGTTAAAGATGCTATTAGCTACGTCTTGGTTTGAAATCTCGTTACCCCGCATCTTGTCCCAGAACTCAACGCGATAGAACTCGCGCACCATAGGGGTCAGGGAGCCACCAAATTCTTTCTTATCTACAAGCGCCCAGCCGTTCCACTGGGGGTTCTTGTTACGAGCAATACCAGCGTAGGTCATACCTCCCGTGTCGCCGGGGACTTCATGAAGAACGTAGCCGCCCTCGTCTTTAATCATCTGCTCAAAAGCTGGTTCAAACTGTGCCATTATTTTTCCTTGGGCTTGTCTTCATTCTGCATGAGTTTGATACCAGACAGGAACCCAATCATGCCGCCAATCAGCGTTGAGAAGGCTGGGCTAATCATCTTGAAGATTTCGGCGTTGTCCACTTCCTTGGCCCACAGACCAAGCATAAAGGCGGTTACCATAGCCAATACGGAGAGACACAGGGTGGTGCTTACCATCAATGTGACCCACAACGTCAGTTTTTCTTTTGTTTCCATCTGAGGCTTTGGTATTGGCTTCTTGGTCATACAAGTAGGTCAATCTCACGTTTAAGGTTAACAATTTGGATGTCCAGCGTTATCTGACGCATCCTGTAAGCATAAATCTCATACTCATACTGGTGAAACTTCTTCACCGTGTCATCAATTTTTACCTGCAAATCCCGTTCGGCATTCTGCTTCTCTACCTTTTTGATAAAGACTTCCTGTTGCACCAAGCCTTTGGGCTGAACTACGGGATACCACTTGTCGTAGCTGACCTTCATTTTTTATCTCGCTCAAGTGCATCTGTGTATCCTTTGATGACCGCGCTTCTAAGTTGCGCAGTGTCTGAAGTCCCCGCCCAATTCGGTAGGTTGTTCCAGATCATCACGTAATCGTCTGCTTTGCAATAGGACGCATTGCGCTCTAACCACGCCAGCATCTCTGTGTAACGCTCTATCGGGTTGTGGACTGTGTAACCAATCCCATAGAACTCGCGGACGTGACAGCCGTTCTTGGCTACGGCTCCAACCAGCCCCAACAGCAGTAATAGAATAAACCAGCGCATTCATCATGTCCCTGCCCACGCAATTAAGTAGGTTCCAGCAATAATGAAAGACGCTATACAGGCGGCTGCAATAATTGCCTCCGCCCAGTCCCACATTACTGCACCGATACGTCAGTAACGTCAGTTACAGCCTCTTCAGGCTGTGCAGCTAACGCTTGTTTTAGTAGTTCAAAGAAGGCGTTACGGCCTACTTGAAGCTGATCTACGTTGAAACGCGCTGAGTCCAGTTTGCGATCTAAATCTGCGACATGATTCAACAGAACTTGCTGCTGGGGTGTCAGGTCTTCAAAGTGATGCTCAACGCCGTCGATTGTCACAGGGGTCTTTTCATTTTTTCCCATGATGTTTCCTTTTAATGTGCCACCAAGATTGGGTGGTGGCTTCCCGTTAACTTAAGGAGTCAGCCAAGGCAAGGGCGGCTGGATTACCGTGGGGTTAATCTGACCGTCAATCTGCGATTGAATGCTTGCTTCGGTTGCATCTTTGTCCACGCCGTTTGCCCAGCACCAGCCCAAGACTTGAGCCTGAGTTAGTTGGTCGTAGGGTGTAAACGTGCCTTCAGGGGCGGGGAACGAGCAAGTGCTGTACACGGTAGCATTGTAGGTTTTGGCTGTGTCGCCAGAGCCTTCTACCTGTACGCCGTTACAGCGCCAGCCTGCGGTGATGACAGTCTCAGGAGGAGTTGCTGTCGTAGGAGTGGTTTGCATCCACTCAATTTGCCAAGTGATAGTTGCTGACATGATTAGGCTCCTAAGTTAGTTTGTTGTGCCGCTATTTGGGCTTGATAAGCCGCAATCACTTCAGCAGTCCAGACTGTATTGCAGATTGCAACAACATTAGCGGGAACGCCTGTTAAGTCTTGTGCGGGTGTAAGGCTTGAACGATTGTAAGTTTTACTTAATTCATTACCATCTTCCATGATGCGTGTGGCTTCACGATAGAGAATGATGCCGTTTTCGGTTACTGTAATTTGGTCAATGACTGTTTGTTTTGTTAAAGACATTTTGATTTCCTTTGAAGTTAAGTGTCTGACTACATCAATCCGATGTAGTTATGCCGCTTTGTAAGTTACAGAAAATCTTACAGCCGCAGATGTATCAGCAAGTCGCCAATATAATCCACCCTGCAAATTTGTTGTATTTGCTTGTGCATCTATCTTAGAAGCATTAGGCGGGACTTGAACTATGTACGCAACATTTGTATTTATAATAGTACCCCCGTATTGACCTTCTAAATTATAAAAACCCGTGGTATTAGTAGCCCAAGTACCATCATTTGCAGTTGCAAATGGAAGTGAAAACTGAGAAATAACTACAGAAGTATTGCTAAATGTTGATGCCCTGCTTATTTCTGGGAAAGTACAAGTAACTATATTGCCAACTTTTACGTAATAACCAGTAACTGTTAATGTGCTTGTAGGAGGTGTGGCGGTTAAAGTTGTGCTATATGTAACTGTACAATTAAAACTACCCTCCTCATAGTCATCCAAAGTATTAGCGTCTGATGATGCTGATTGAGTTGCGGGGAATGTTACCCCTACACCAGTTGGGTTTGCAGTGCCACCTTTTAAAACCAAAGCACCCGTAAGAGAAATACGCATTGTTTCTGTAAAAGTGCCTGTATTGTTAGCCGCACTTGTTGTTCCAAAAAGCAATGGGTAACTAGAAGCAGTAGTTGCATGAACAATACGCATAATGGCATCATTGCCATATCCCAAATACCCCCAATTACCGCCATCGTTGTAAACTGTAATTCTTTGTTGTGTATAGGGTGATGGGTCAGCGTTACTAGCGTTATTAATTACGCCATTTACAGTTAAGAGATACGCAGGGTTGTTTGTACCAATACCTACATTGCCTGCGTTTGTAATACGCATCCGTTCGTTTCCGGTAGAAAATTTAATTAGTGATGAATCTGCAACAATGTTTAATGGATTTCCGCTTGCATAGACTATATTTTCATTTGCAGATATACCTGCGTAATTGTATGTAGAACCACTTTGTGCAAGAATAAGATTTCTTGTACCATCGGATATAAATTCGCCATCTAATGCAGTAGCTCCTGCATTAGTTCTTACATTTACCTTATACCCATTTGAAGTTGTAATATTTATTAGCAAATTACCTTCAGATGTAAGACGCATTTTTTCTGTTGGAAATCCACCAAGACCATTGGTCTTTGTTGCAAACAACAAGTCACCATACACCGCGCCAGAAGCAGGGCTGTGACTTTGATTCTGCGTACCAATTGCGCCAACGTAGTTGTAGTTTGACTCGTTAAAAGTCATCCATGTGTAGTTGTTGGCTGTATTGCTTTTATTGGTGAGCGACAACATTCCATAACCAAGACTACTAAATGTTGTTGTGGCATTGGTTTCCCCCGCACCAACTGTGCCTGTTGTAACCGTTTGACCCACGTTCAAACTGGGGCTACCAGTCAGGCGCATGATTTCAAAACCTGCACTTAATGGGTCTGCGGTGAACGAACCTGTACCTGAACTAAAGGTCAATACGCCAATTTGACTAGTACCTGTCGCACTTGCACCATTTGCAATTGCCCAACGACGAGAGCCACCGCTGTTGCCGTCCCACAAAGAGATTGAGGCTGTACCAGCAAGCGTTCCACCAGAGCCATCAATGTTTAATGATTGTGAAAGCGCAGAAGTAGTTGTGCTAATACCGACTTTTGTATTAAAAACACCCCCAGTGGAACCCATTGTTAGCGTACCTCCGCCGCTACCAATCAACGCAAGGGGCGCATACGCCGCACCGCTTCTGTTATAGGCAGTTAAGCTAACAGTACCGCCCGATGGTGAAACTTCAAGACCTTCTGCACCAGCATTACTGACAACAAATTTGGTTATGGGATTGCTGGTTCCAACGCCTACATTGCCTGTGTTAAGCAGGCGCATGATTTCAGAGCCACCTGTTTCATTAAAAAACGTATGATTAGCGGCAAAATACTGAAGATGGCTTTGAAAACTTGTTCGTGTTGCACCATTAAAATAAATAGCGGCAGGATTTGTTCCAGCGGCAGAAACAACACCATAGTTGGTAGTAATACCTAAATTCAGAGAAGCCGCTGAAGCGTTTAAAGTAAGTGAGTTTGTACCGTTAAAAGTAAGCGCAGAGCCACTTGTCAGAACCTTTGAACCATTGAGATAGGTTACTCCGTTGGCTGTGCCTCCACCCAAAGTTAAATTTGTACCATCAAAAGTTAAATTGGCAGAGTCTTGAAGCAAGCCAGCCGTACCTGCGTATGTCACGCGACCAGCAGTTAAACCAGAGTCTGTTAACGAAGTAACGGTTGTTGTCGTTAAAGTTGTATTACCTATAAAACTAACAGCCCCGCCAAAGTACGAAGCGCCAGCGGCTACATACAACGAGTATGGGTTAGTGATCGTGATGTTTGTACCAGCCGCAGGAGCACCAGCAATGTACAAGGTTGAAGCGTTTGTGTAAGTTGTAACTGTTGTTGGGTTAGCCAGTGTAGGTATAGCAAATGACCAGAAAGGCCCGTGAGTTTTTGTACCGCCAGAAATACTAGTATCTGTGTAGGTTGTTGCACCGCTGTACACAAATGCTGGAGCAGAAGTTGTTAGCGTAGAACCAGAAACACCAGCATAACCAAAAGTTGCCAGGGCGTTAAAACGGGATGAGGCATTAAGCGTTGCTGTGTCTGTGCTTGCGTCGCCAAGAATTGTATTGCCAGTAACAGTTAAATCAGTAACTGTGTAAGCGCCGCCGGTGTTACTAACTTTTACAAAGTCAGAACCGTTCCATGCGCAAAAAGCTGATTCACCAGCAATAATTGTTACGCCTGTTGTTGGGCCGGAGCCAATTAACTTAACCGCAAAACCACCTGTGGTGGCATTAATTACTGTGTAAGTTTTAGACTGGGCTGGCGCTGTAACCGTACGCAATGCCGTACGCGCACCCGAGAACAAGAGAATGGTTTGTCGGGCTGTGTTAGCTGCGCCAGTAGTTGTGGTCAGCGTAACGTCCGTATCAGTGCTGATATTAGTTGTGCCCGCAACAGAAGAATCAACAAGGGATGTAATACCGGCGTTTACAGTGTCGCCCCATGTGCCGCTTAGTTCGCCCGTGACTGGCAAGGCCAAGCCTAAGAGTGATGTATATGCTGTAGTCATGTTTTAAACCTCAAGTTACAATTTTTTCCATTTAGGAGTTTACTCAGTTGTGACTGTAGCCCAAGCAGGTGTTTGCGAATTGCTGATATTCTGCCAGTTTGCTGTTTCGCTGTCATCTATTACTTTCCAATATACAGCAATTACATCACCAACTGCGCCACTTGCTGCAACCCCCGTCAAAGCTAAGATCCGTTCTGCGACTGTCATTGTTCCAACAGCGCCAGAAGCCCCAACACCAGTCAATGCAATTACTCTGTCAGCCGATACTGATCCAACCGCGCCAGTTGCGCTATTTGGTAACAACGGAACAATTACTTGCCCCGCAAGACCCATTGCCGCAACACCGCTTAATGCAGCCGATGCTGACTGTACAACAGAACCAACAGCCCCTGCGCCCGCTACACCTGTAATCGCTGTACTCTGCTCTGGGCTAACTGTACCGACAGCGCCTGTAGCCAACACACTAGACAGTGCAACAGTTGATGAGTTAACAACTGTACCAACAGCGCCTGTAGCCAATACACCAGACAGACCAATTGCCTGACTCTGAACAACCGTGCCAACTTCGCCAGATGCCGCTACGCCCGTAAGAGCAACTGTAAGACTTACACCAACTGTACCAACTTCACCTGTCGCTACATCACCCTGCTCGGGAATAATGATTGACTCAGTAACATCTCCAACCGCGCCAAAAGCGCCAACACCTGTAAGAGCAATCTCAATTACAGGCGACGCAGTGCCAACCGCGCCAGAAGCGGTAACGCCTGTTGCATCGAGAGTACCGCCCCAGCCATTACTCCCCCACGCGCCGTCGCCCCAGCCGAGAGACATGGCTTACCTTTTAGGTTGTGGACAAGCGCAGCAATGCGGTTGACGTTGTGTTAGAAGGCATAGTCAGTGTGAACGTGCCAGCCGTAATGGTTTGCGAGCCAAATGTATGAACAGACACGGCCTTGTTAGACTGGGTGCTGTTATAGATCAAAACGCAGTCAAACGCTGTGCTCAAAGTCACGGTTGTGTAAGTGATAGACGCTGAAGGTGTCCAGTACGCTACGCCAGCAGTTGCCGAGCTATTAGCCGCAATAGGAGCCGTAGCGTTAGTCACCGTTACACCACCAGCCGTGTAGCCCGTACCTGTTACTTCGTTGGTAGATGAGTAAGCTGTGGTGCTTGCGTTAACAGTGGCTGAAGTCAGATACAAAGCCGCTTTAAATGTGTCAGCAGTTGTTGCCGCACGAATAGGTGAAGCGCCAAAGTTGTGAGTGGCCGTCATGAGTTCGCCCATGAACGAAGTGCACATTGATTGAGTATTTGCCATGATAGCTCCTTATGTAATTGACGCTGCTTCAGCAGCAAGGTAAGTTGTAGGTTTCTTTAAAGTTACATGGGCTGATCGGTGAACTAATTCACCCTCTAGCCAATACTCCACCCATGTGGTGTTTTCGTTATCATTATCCACGACACCTTCTTTTTTCTCAAGAAGAGAATCATCCATTTCGCCTTTAGTTGTAGTAACGATCAATTTGAACTCCTAATAAGAGCTGCCGATGCTGTATTAGCAGGCATTGTTATAGTGAAATTTGTAGACGTTTTGTCAGACCCAAAATCCAACACTGCGATGGATTTATTGCCTTGGGTGACGTTATAGATCAAAGCACAGCGGGCTGTTACAGAAGCGTTGAACACCACATCAGTAAAATCTACATACGCTGTATACCCAGAAGAATTGATTGTTACGCCCGTAAGCACTACGCCACCAGCCACATAACCTGTACCCGTTACTTCTGCGGTTGTTGTGTAGATAGTAGTAGATTCGTTTAAATCAGCATTGGCTGTGTACAGAGCAATCTTTAGTGTATCTGTAAGCAGGTTGTGAACGCCCGTATACAGCTGCGTTTTGAAGCTGGTTGTTTGAGTCTGAAGAATATAACTCATGAAACAGCCGCCCTAACCCTGACCATCACGATAAGCATCAGCGCGTTGTTTGCCATCCGCCAAGTTTTTATACAAAGCAATAGCTTGGATATAACGCTCATTTGCAATCTGGAACATACCCTGATCGCCCTTCATGTAAACAAGAGCTTCGCAAATTGTGCCGTACAACAATACAGAATCAAAATTCTCACTTAGCCATGTATTGCCACTTGGTGCATCAACAATAGAAACTGGATAGTAGTAATAATGCAGTTCTGCGCTATAAGTCGCATCCGGTGTTGGGCCAACAATGAAAGACAACTCATTAGTAACTACGCCAAGTGCAGTAGTTGTAGGGCCAAAGATTGCATAGTGTTTAGGCTCGCTTACCTGCGCTGATAAAGGATAGGCTTCACGAATAAAGTTAACGTCTTTATTGAGTAAATACAGGTAGTCGCCTTGAAAGGTAACTGAGCTTGCAACCGTACCATTATTGGCAACAGTCAACGTAATTGTTGTCCCACTAATGCTACGCACTTGTGCGTTAGTGCCAATCCCTGAACCCGTTACTTGCTGACCTACTGCGATGCCTGTAGTACTTGCCACTACAATTGTTTTAGCTCCAGATGCTCCAGTAGCTGTTGTGACGTTGTTTGGATATACCGCAAGGCTATATACAGACAAGAAATCTTCTGGGGCAGATAGATACTTGTTTGCAGAGGTAATTGTGCCTGTCACGTTCTTCCTCAAATTAGCGGGCTGCGCACTGTTATAGATGCGCTGCTCCGCCTGACGAATGAACACATTCATATTGTCAGTTGGGAAAGAGTTTTCGCAGTAGTCTCCTACTTGCGTGACAAGCTCAGTGTAGTTCATGCCATTGGGCCTCGTGCCATCAAGCCTTTAGTAGCTGCGCCTGTGCCGCGAACTTTGATACCAGTTGTTTTTGTTGGTTTGCCTTCAGGCTTGTTGCTGTACGCGCCAACGCTCATGTTTACGGTGTCCGTATTGCTGTGGTTTGGCTCTTTGCCGGGATTAGTAGAAGCCTTGACTTCTTTGCCAGACATAGTGTGTGGCTTAGCATAGACTTTGGCATCGCCAACTTCTTTACCCATCATCTTTTTGCTAAATGTAGCCATCATTTGCTCCCAGATTTCTGGTTATTTGCACGAGATAGATTACGACCCATCATCTTGCGATCCATACTAGTAGGGCCGCCCTTTTTGAGTTTAGTCATAGGCTTGCCGGGGTGCATAGCTTTCTCGTGTTTGTGCACGGCTCCAGCCATCATCTTCTTGTCTTGTTTTAAATCCGCTTTATCCATTTTAAGCTCCTTAAGATACCGTTACTGTACCAACAAATGTCGTTGCCACCAAGTAGTTTGGTGTCAACTCTGCATCAAAATTACTAGCCCCGCCTACAGGTGCCCAGCCCCACTGAATGTCTCGTGAACCACCAGACAAATTACCATTAACGTTAACACCAGAAGTGACATACGTTGTATCTCTACGCGGGTTGCGCAGAGCTTGCGGATCATCTACTGGAAATGTTCCAAGCATTAATTGTGGCTGATCGGGATCCCAGCACTCAGGACAAACCAACAACTGATATTGACGTTGCTTAATAATCTCAGTTCTAAGCGTTTTTAACTTGTACTGTTGGCCACAGCGATCACACTCAGCAATCGCTATCTTGCCGGATGCGTATCGATTACCCATCAGTAACCTCCGCCACTTCCAATAAACATTTGCCTAGGAACAAACCTGATAGCTGCTTTTTCTCGATCTTCACCTGCGGCTATGTCAAATGCTTCATCATAAATTTGCTTGAGCATTTGGATGCGAGGCATCAACTCAGGGACTTTGACAGCAATGTGGTATGCCAATCCAGCTACAACACAGGGTAAAAACCTAAAGTTCATATCGGCTGTCTCAGCGCCCGCGCCAGCATCTTGCACCCTACGCAGTCGGTAGTACACAAACTGATAAGTTGTGCTGTTGTCTGGTGTAGGCCATACAGTAATAGCTGGGAGTTGTGGAACAAACACCGCAGTCCCGTCTGCTTGGGCTGCCGCTGTAGTGTTGTTTTGACCACGGAATACACCACCTAGGGTATTCCCTGATACATATGTGTAGTAAATATCTTCTGTGCCAAGGCGAATAAAACCTGATCCAGCTAGTCCAACCACCGTGTTAAGCGTGATCGTCGTTGCCGTGGAGGTGATTGCACCATCAAGTACAGCATTTGTAGGATTTGTCTCGCCAGATAACCGCT
>Ga0114982_1000919_pt1 | contig 15393 bp, 15 predicted proteins | sample Shrwel_input2_FT_FD_87183 | JGI IMG/M metagenome (GOLD analysis project Ga0114982, IMG submission 87183) | Subsurface microbial communities from deep shales in Ohio, USA - Utica-3 well 1 S input2 FT | ecosystem: Environmental > Aquatic > Deep subsurface > Shale gas/oil reservoir > Produced... | reverse complement strand
GGTTTCGGTCAGTCTACTTGTGTTGGTATCGGTGGCGACCCAATCCCAGGTTCTAACTTCATCGACATCCTGAAATTATTCCAGGAAGATCCACAGACTGAAGCCATCATCATGATCGGTGAAATCGGTGGTACTGCTGAAGAAGAAGCGGCTGCTTATATCAAAGCTCACGTGACTAAACCTGTAGTGTCTTACATTGCTGGTGTGACTGCACCTGCCGGTAAGCGTATGGGCCATGCTGGCGCCATTATCTCTGGTGGTAAAGGTACTGCGGATGACAAATTCCGTGCTCTGGAAGATGCAGGCGTGAAAACTGTCCGCTCTCTGGCTGACATCGGTAAAGCTCTGCGTGAACTGACTGGCTGGTAACAGCGGTAGTAGGTTCAACTTTGCAAAAACCCGGCTTTGATGGCCGGGTTTTTTTATGGCTGCGCCGGGCAGGGCGCGTAAGCGCAATCGGGCTGACCTGAGTTACTCTTGGTTGTAACAAAGCCTATTGTTACCTATAGATGTAACATTGATTAATGTTACTTTCAGGTGTAACGTGGTGTTGTCCAGCTGCTTCGCTACATGATCAAGCTGAGCGACAGTGTTGCGGGTCTGACTGAGGTTTTGAACCAACTCTACCTTCAACTCTGCAGCCGAATCTGCACCAGGCAGGATAGTCGGCTGGTGATTGTGGCGCCAATAGCCAGACCGCGTGGTTGAAATCACGGCATAAAGCCGGATATTGTATTTAACATCGAAGTGGAGCCTGATATGCCAACAACTTTTGCCGCTGTGTTGACGGGTGATATCGTGAAGTCCAGAGCTATTGCAGCAGAGGATTATGATCAATTGTTCTACACGCTGCAACGTACTCTGCAAATGCTGATGGCACCGCGAGATGGCAAATTTGATATCTATCGCGGTGATGCTTTTCAGGCGATCTTTGCTGATCCGGCTGCAGCCATTCAAGCGGCTTTGGTGCTGAGGTTAGCCCTGAGAACTGCCAACCCGGCGTTTGATGCCAGGCAATGTATTGGCATCGGCCGCATTGCTGTGCTGCGGCCAGATGTCAGAAGTTCGATGGGGGAGGCTTTTGTGTTATCCGGCACCGGGTTAGATCAGATGAAAGGCAGCTATCTGGCGGTACATAGTCATGATGCCGCTCAGCAAGAGCGGCTGGAACTGGTCACCCGACTGATGGACGCGCATCTGAGCCATTTGTCGCCGGCGCAATCTGACGTATTACTGCATTATTTGCTGTCGGAGGATAAGTCACATCAGGCGGTCGCACGAGCGGCTGGCAAAAATCGCAGTAATGTCACCAGATTGCTCAATGCCAGTCGATATCATCTGGTGGTGGAGTATTTAAGCTATTGTCAGCGTTATGCCACTGAGGGACAAACCGCATGAATGAGCTGGTGCTGTTACTTTTGTTTGTGTTGGTGCATCTTTGTGCTGATTTTTATCTGCAACCTGTGGCTTGGGTGGCTGATAAAAACAAACAGCACTATAAATCTGTGCCATTGCTGATGCATGCCGGTCTGCATGCGGTGGGCATTTTGCTGCTGTGTGGCTGGTTCGCCGCGGTCTCTATGCCGGCAGCCTTTGGCTATGCTTTGGTGGTGTTATGCTCACACTGGTTGATTGATGTCGCGAAATCTTATGTTGCCAGCAGTCTGACGGCCTTAGTGCTGGATCAATTGCTGCATTTAGCCGTCCTTAGTGCGATTTGGCTCAGCATCTATGACTATTTTTCGATTCTGACACTGTCTGCCTTGAGTCAGTTTATCAATGAGCCTGTACTGATATTAAGCCTGGCTTATTTAATGGTACTCAAGCCCACCTCAGTGCTGGTGGCCATTTTTTTAAAACCCTGGACTGCCCATCTTAAGCCAGTCAAACCTGCCACAGCGACAGACTCATTGCAATTTGCCGGTCAACAAATTGGTTATTTAGAACGGTTGTTGATCCTGACGTTTATTTTATTAAATCAGTTTGCCGCGATTGGCTTTTTAATTGCCGCCAAATCCGTGTTCAGGTTTGGTGAATTGCAACATGCCAGAGAAACCAAATTAACCGAATACGTGTTACTGGGGACTTTGGCCAGTTTTGCCTGTACGCTGCTGATTGGGTTGCTGGCAACCGCACTACTTGGCAGGTTACCGCTGGGTGGCTAAAGCAACGGCAGCACAGGCTGCCGTTGCATCGCATGGTGAGGCAATAGAAGTTTACTGAAGGTGATAAATCGCGGTCAGCCTGGCTCTGCTGTGCTGGTTTTCGCCGCTTGTGGTCCTCTGTTTCTTCTGAACCAAAACACCATCAACAAGCCAAGGATGGCAGTGCCGGCACCTGCTAAGGGCACATAACTTAAGCTTAAGCCACTGTTGATGATGGCGGCGCCTAACACGGCGCCAGCGGCGTTGCCCAAATTAAAAGCGCCGATATTCATGGCCGAGGCTAAGTTTGGCGCAGCTTTCGCCTCTTGGACCACCAGAGCTTGCAGCGGTGGCACCAGGGCAAAGCTGGCAATACCCCAACATAAAATCAATGGTGCCACCAGCAGTTTGGACTGGGTACTGACCGCAAAAATGACCAGCAAGAACGCCACTGCAATTAATGATACCTGTAAGGTTAAATCCAGCGAGCGATCGGCAAAACGTCCACCCAGATAGTTACCAATGGATAAACCAACGCCATACAGCACCAGCATACAAGTGATATACAAAGTGGATGCCTGGGTTTCATCTTGCAAAATCGGCACAATATAAGTAAAGACGGTAAACATAGCGCTGGAACTGACCACCGTCAGCAGCAGGGCTGCCAGCACCGGTCCTTGTAGCATGACTTTCAGTTCAGCCTTGACATTGGCAGGCTGGCTACTGACCAGCGGCGGCAGGGAAAACCTTAGTGCCAACATGGTCAGCAAGCCGATGATTGCCATGGCAAAAAATGCCGGTCGCCAGCCGATCACTTCGCCAATGTAAGAAGCCAGTGGCACACCGCCTATAGTCGCAAGGGTCAGACCGGAAAACATCGCCGCGACCGCACCGGCGCGTTTGGCCGGCGGCACGACACTCATGGCGACAATAGCGCCGACACCAAAAAAGGCGCCATGATTGAGCGAGGTCACAATACGGCCGAATAACAGCATGTTATAACTATCGGCCAGCGCCGAGATCAGGTTACCCAGGGTAAAAATCCCCATCGACAATAGCAGAAGTTTGCGCCGCCCCATCTGAGCGAACAGCAGGGTCATCAAAGGCGCGCCCAACAGCACCCCAAAGGCATAAGCGCTAATCAGCATGCCAGCAGTCGGGATCGACACGGCTAAATCACTGGCAATCACCGTCAGCATGCCCATAGGTGCAAATTCGGTGACGCCGATGCCAAAAGCGCCAAGCGCCAGTGCCAGCAGCGGTATATTCATTCTCATAGAAAAGTCTCATTGATTTGTGATGGCGCAGAATATAGTCATTTCGCCGACGTAGAAAAAGTCAGGTATAGTACATTCAGTTTTGCTTGGGAGTCACAAATGAGCGTTGGAAAGACAGACAAAACCGCTGAAATGGAAACTTTTTTAGCTGTCGCTTGCAGCGGTAGTCTCAGTGCTGCCGCTCGTCAGCTGGAACTGACCCCATCTGCGGTCAGCCGTATTATGACCAAACTGGAACAAAGGCTGGCGGTGCGGTTGCTGGTCCGCAGTACCCGTAGTTTACGTTTAACCAGTGAAGGCGAGACTTATGCGCTGGCGGCACGGCGGATCTTAAAAGATGTCGCCGATACTGAAAGTAGTATTGCCAGCCGGGGCAGGCCCAGTGGCACCGTCAAAATCAGTATCGCCAACGCCCATAGTCGATTGGTGATAGTGCCGTTACTGGCGGAATTTTTCCGCCGCTTCCCCCAAATCAATCTGGAAATGGATATATCGGACCAGCTCAGCGACGTGCTGGCAGGAGAAGTGGATGTGGCGATTAGGTTTGGTCAACTGCCAGACAGTGGTTTACATGCCCGCCGGTTGGGTGAAACCGGGCGGGTTGTGGTCGCATCGCCCGGTTATCTGGCGCGCAGCGGCGCGCCGCAAACGCCGGCTGAGTTGGCGCAGCATAATTGCCTGGATTTTAGTTTCCGGCGTTTAGAACCTGGCTGGCCCTTTCTGCTGGCCGATGGAGTACAAATGCTGGCGGTCGGCGGTAATGTGATTGCCAATAATGGCGATACACTGGTGGAATTGGCTTTACAGGGCATCGGTATTACCAGGGTGGGTTGTTTTCATGTGCAACATTTGCTGGCCAGTGGGCAGCTGGTGCCATTGCTGGAGGATTATAACCCACAAGATCGGGAACAAATTCATGCGGTATTTATTGGGGGTGAGCATATGCCGGCCAGGGTACGGGTGTTGGTGGATTATCTGGTGGAGAACATGGCCGGTTAGGTGCCGGTCAACACAGCTGCAGGATGACTCTGCGGCTAAATTTTTGCAGAATTAGTTTTTCTTAAGGTTACTTTAAGATCTACACGCCAGAATCATCATCAAGCTTCAAAGCAGGAGAAGATGATGGCGGCAGTATCAAGACAGACAGTCACACCAGCAACCAGCGCAGTACCGTCAGTTGCCATGGGGATCTCCTCATCGGCTCAGGCGCCGGTCAGCTTATTTGCGCAGCGCCAGCCACAACAAGATGCAGCGGTGCAATTATCCATTTTAAGCAGCGAAGATCCGCGCCGCAGCGGTGTGGAACAATTGATTGCTGCCGGTTTTGCTCAGGCGTATGGCGCACAGATCAAGCATTTTATGCCGGATTTACTGGCAGTGTCGGCGCGGGGAGAGTGGCAGGCGGCACTGGGTATTCGCGGTGGTCAAAACTCGGTGTTATTTGTTGAACAATATCTGGATGCCGATATTTGTACGGTATTGGCTCAGGTTGGCCTGAATTGTCAGCGCAGTGACGTGGTGGAAATCGGTAACTTGTATGCCGCCAATCGCCAGTTTACCTTGTTGTTGTTTGTGGTGCTGGCATATGCCTTACATCAGTTGGGCTACCGGCAACTGGTATGCTGTGCGACCACCCAGGTACAACAATTACTGAGCCGGCACGGCCTGGAATTAACTCAACTAGCGGCTGGAGATCCAGCCAGGCTCGGCGACGCAGCCGCCAGTTGGGGCAGCTATTATCAGACACATCCACAAGTTTGCCGGCTGGATTTAGCGCAAGCGATGCAATTGATCGCCGCTGACGCCAGATTAGCAGCGTTACCGCATCAATATTGGCCTGCCCTGCATGCAACCGTCACGGCTTTAAGTCTGGAGGCGACCCATGTCTGAAGCACGCCCAGCCACATTGTTAGACCAATTGCCGCAAAGTGCCAGACTGACGGATGCCTGCAGTGGACAGAGTATGGACCTGGTGCAAATCCGCCAGTTAGTGTCCGCCTGGCAACACCAGTTAGCTACGCTTGGTAGTAAAAGAATTGTGTTATTAAGCCCGGGGAACCTGGAGTGGGCTTTGCTGGACCTGGCTTGTATTGACGCCAATCTGGTGTTGGTGCCGCTGCCGACTTTTATCAGTCAGGCACAGTTTGACCATGTACTGGCGTTGTTGCAGCCGGATTTAATCATTGGCAGCAGTGAGTTCAGTCCGGCTGTGGGCGGTTCATTGCAGTTAACGGCGGGACAGTTTCAGCCGGCCGGTCAATTCCGTCAATTCTGGCTCTATCAGTCCGTGGTCCGAAGCACTCAGGTGGAGTTGCCTGCGGGCTGTCAGAAAATCACCTTTACTTCCGGCTCCACCGGCACGCCCAAAGGTGTGTGTTTGTCTGCGGCCAGTCAATGGCAAGTCGCGCAAAGTCTGGTCGGGCGTATCGCCTTAGCACAACCGCGGCATTTGGCGGTGTTGCCGCTCAGTACCTTGCTGGAAAACATAGCCGGTATCTATGCACCGTTGCTGGCGGGTGGCGAAGTATTGTTGACCGACGAGGCCAATCGCGGTTTTGCAGGCAGCGCTCTGGCAGAGCCGGCTCTGTTATTGCAGTTGATCAGCAGCACCAGGCCAGACAGCCTGATCCTGGTGCCGGAATTATTGCAACTGTTGGTGCTGGCTAGTCAGCGTGGTTGGCAAGCCCCTGACAGTTTGCGCTTTATTGCGGTGGGTGGTGCCAAAGTCGCGCCAGCGTTATTACAACAGGCTGCCGCGGTTGGTTTGCCGGTGTTTCAGGGTTATGGCCTGAGTGAATGTGGTTCAGTGGTGGCTTTATCGACTCAGCATGCCGCCAGTGCCGATACATTGGAAACGCTGCAAAGCGTAGGGCAGCCGTTACCTCATCTGCAGGTCCGGATCACTGCGGGTGAATTATGGGTGAAAACACCGTTTCTGGGTTATCTCGGTGCGGCTGAGCAAGCCACAGCACCTGCTGATTGGGTCGCTACCGGCGACTTGGCGGAACTGGATGCCAAGGGTGAGTTACGCATTTTGGGCCGGAAGAAAAACCTGCTGATTTCCAGTTTTGGCCGCAACATTCATCCGGAATGGGTCGAAGCCGAGTTACTCAAAAATGCGTTGTTACAACAAGCGGTGGTGTTTGGCGATGCTCAACCTTATTGCGTGGCGTTGTTGTACTGTCAGGATAACAACATCAGCGACCAACAGATTGAACAATGGCTTGCAGCCGTCAACCGCAGTTTGCCGGATTACGCCAGGCTGCAACAATTTCATCGGTTAACACAGCCACTAACCGCGGCCAATGGCTGTTTAACCACCAATCAAAGACCAAAACGCGATGTAATTGCCAACCAATATGCCGCTGAGCTTGCGGCTATGTATCCGGCAGTTGGGTCAATTCAGGGTTCCATCAGTGCCGTCGGGCACAGCCAGCAGTTTGCAGGAGTATAACATGACTTCATTATTCACCACTTCAACAGTGCCAGCGCATGACCACAATACCGGGACGCCTGCCGTTGATTTTCATCAGCAACTGATTGCCGCCACGGTACAAGAGCGTGATTATTTATTAGCTGCCCCTATTATTCACCGGTGTTTTCATGGCGACATCAGCATTGATGACTATGTGGCATTTTTGCAGCAGGCTTATCACCATGTTAAACACACAGTGCCGTTACTGATGTCGGTCGGCGCTTTATTGCCGGAGTCCAAAGAATGGCTGCGCGAAGCGGTGGCGGAATATATCGAAGAGGAACTGGGGCATCAGGAATGGATCTTAAATGATATCGCCCGTTGTGGTTACAACAAACAACAGGCCCGTACCAGTCAGCCAGCGTTTGCCACCGAAATGATGGTGGCTTATGCCTATGATATGGTGCGCCGGATCAATCCGTTGGGCTTCTTTGGCATGGTGTTAGTGCTGGAAGGCACCTCTATTGCGCTGGCTGATTTGGCCGCCGGTACCATTGGCAATAAGCTGCAATTGCCGAAAAAAGCGTTTAGCTATTTATCCTCGCATGGCGCTTTAGATCAGGACCATATTAAATTTTTCCAGAGTCTGATGGTGCAAATCACCGATCCGGCCGAACAGCAACTGATTATCCATGCGGCAAAACGGTTTTATCGTTTATACGGTGATATTTTCCGTAGTCTGGATGCCGCCCATGGTTTAAGCCGCTTGGCTGAGGCTGAGTTGCAGTCTGGTACTGAGCCAGTAACAGAGGAGGTCGAATGATGAACATCGCCGGAAAAACCTTGTTGTTAACCGGTGCCACTGGTGGTATTGGTCGGGCTATAGCGCATAGCCTGGCGGCGGCGGGTGCCACCTTAATTCTGGTCGGCCGGGATATGGCGCAGTTGCAACGGTTACGGCAACAACTGACTGGCTCGCATTTGCTGTGTGCCGCTGATTTAGCCAAACCGGAGGATTTACAGCGTTTGGTCGGATTTTGTCAGGACTTGGCCCAGAACCTGACGCCCGGGCAGGGGCCGCTGGATGGCGTGATCAACAATGCCGGAGTCAGTCAGTTTGCACTGACAGCACAGCAGGATTATCCGCATCAGATCGAGCTGAATCTGTTGGTACCGATGCAGTTATGTCAGATGCTACTGCCGCAACTGCAACAACGGCCTGAAGCTGTCATTGTCAATGTCGGTTCGGCGTTTGGCAGCATTGGCTACCCGGGGTTTAGTGGTTATTGCGCCAGTAAATTCGGCTTAAGGGGTTTTACCGAAGCGTTAAAACGAGAACTGGCTGCCAGTCAGGTTCGGGTGCTGTATTTTGCCCCCAGAGCCACTGATACCAGCATCAACAGTGCCGCAGTGGTCGAAATGAATCAACAGCTTGGTACCCGGATGGACAGTCCGGACTTTGTCGCGGCGCAGTTATTGGCCCAGCTTAAAAGCAGCCAGAGCCGGCGTTTTCTCGGCTGGCCGGAGCAGTTATTTGTCCGGCTCAATGCTTTGTTTCCGGCTATTGTCGACAAAGCATTGCGTGGCAAGCTGGCGCTTATTACTAAATTTGCCAGTCAACAACCCTGAATGAGTAAGCTAACCCCGGAAAATCCGGGTTGGCATCCTGACAAACAGCAGGCCAGGCCTGCTTCTGGAGAACATGATGAACTTAAGTAAAATCAAAGTGGTAACCGCGTTCAATCGGACTATGTTGGCAGCAATGCTGCTCAGTACTGGCTGGTGCCAGGCGGTGTGGGCTGATGTGTTAACCGATATCGCGCCGTTGCAGCAACGCTGGGCTGAAATTAACTATCAGTTGGACGAAGATGCCCGTGAGCAGGCTTATAGCCAACTGCTGCAGCAAGCTGATACTGTGGTAGGGGCCAATCCAACAGCGGCTGAAGCTTATATTTGGCGCGGCATTATTCAGTCCAGCTATGCCGGTGCCAAAGGCGGTATTGGTGCCTTGTCGGTGGCTGAAGCGTCCAAAGCCGATTTGGAAAAAGCGTTAACACTGGATGCACAAGCCTTACAAGGCTCGGCTTATACCAGTCTTGGCGTGTTATATGCCAAAGTACCAGGTTGGCCTATCGGCTTTGGCAGTGATAAAAAAGCTGCTGAGTTATTGCAAAAAGCGCTGGAAATAAACCCTCAAGGCATTGATCCAAATTACTTTTATGCAGAATTTTTAGCAGGTAAACGCGACTATGCCGCAGCAATGCGCTATCTTGAACAGGCAACAAAAGCACCGGCGCGGCCAGGACGGGAAAGTGCCGATCAAGGCCGGCAGCAGGACATTGCCAGCTTAATGGCCAAAGTCAGCAAAAAGCTGGCGAAAAAATAACAACACAGCAGCCTGCCCGCCAGACGATTCTGCCAGACCGGCTGGCGAATAGGCGCATGAACACATGGGTACAAGATGCGGATTTTATTGGTTGAAGATGATTTGGATTTAGCCAGGGGCTTGCAATTGGCCCTCAGTCAGCAAGGTTTTACCGTGAACCAGGTGTCGCTCGGGCAGCAGGCGTTAGCGTCCATTCGCAGTCAGGATTGTGATGCTGTGGTGTTGGATCTGGGACTGCCTGATATGGATGGTCTGGAGGTGCTGAAAATCACCCGGCAGAAGTTTCCGCAACTACCGGTGCTGCTGTTAACCGCGCGGGATGGGGTGGATGATCGGATCCGTGGTCTGGATTTGGGCGCAGATGATTATCTGGTGAAACCTTTTGCCATGCCGGAATTGTTTGCGCGCTTGCGTGTGATTGAACGGCGGCTTGGCACTGCCAGTACACATTTGATTGTGATCCAAAACGTCACGCTCGACAGCACTGCGCATCAGGTGTTGCTGGATGCCGAACCCTTGGCCTTAGCCAGACGCGAATATATGCTGCTCAAAGTGCTGATGGAATCGGCTGGCCGCATCAAAACCCGCGAACAAATTGAAGCCAGCCTGTATGCCTGGGGCGAAGAAGTCGCCAGTAATGCGCTCGAAGTACATATCTCCAACTTACGCAAAAAGCTGCCGAAAGATTTTATCAAAACCGTGCGCGGCGTCGGTTACAGTGTGAGTGCGCAATGACGTCGATTCGACGTTACCTGCTCACCTTATTGATCGCAGTGCTGACGCTGTGCAGTTTTCTGGCGGCGCTGCAAAGTTATCGCCAGAGTATCAGCCGTGCCGATCAGTTACTGGATGCCGATTTGACCGTACTGGCGGCCAGTCTGATGTTGCCGTACCAGCAGTGGTCTGAGTCCTTGCGCGCCACCGAACTGCCGCTGCCCGTGTTACCGGCCATGCCGGCGCACGATGTGGCTAAAGTTCCGGCAGCGCTGAATGCCTCGCAACATGCGGTGCAAATCTGGCAGGGCCAACAACTGGTTTTTCGCTCCGCCAATGCACCGGCCAGCCGGATTAGCGCGCCTGAGGGCTTTAGTGAACAAAATTTTTCCGGTCAGCGCTGGCGGACCTATCGCCAGCCAGAGACCGCTGGTATCCAGATTGTAGTGGCGCAACCGCTGCAACAACGGCAACAACTGACCGATGAAGTGGTATTGGCATCAATTTATCCGGTGGTGCTGAGTTTGCCGCTGCAAGCGCTGTTTATCTGGCTGGTTGTTAGCAAGGGCTTGTCACCGCTGCGTAGATTCGCCCAGCAACTGGCGTCGAAAAAAGCCGATGATTTAACGCCGGTCACCTTGCCGCAGGTACCGGCAGAGCTGTCGCAGGTGCTGGCGTCGACCAATCAATTACTGGCACGGTTAAATGATGCTTTTGTGCGGGAAAAACGTTTTGCCTCCGATGTGGCCCATGAGTTGCGTACGCCGCTCAGTGTACTGCAGGTCAACTTGTATAATGCCAGCCTGCAGTGGCAACAGGCCGGAGTGGCCGATCCCGCAGGTGTGATGCCCGCCTTGCAGCAAGGTGTGGAGCGGATGAGCCAGTTGATTGAACAAATTATGCTGCTGAACCGGACCAATCCGGCCCATTTTCAGGCTAAGTTACAACCGCTGGATCTGACGGCCTTATGTCGTGAGGTGATTGCAGAGTTGTATCCAAAAATTCAGCAGAAAGCGCAACAAATTGAATTGACCGGCGCTGAGCAATGCTGGCTCAGAGCTGATGCATTTGCCCTACGGGTGTTGTTGGTTAATCTGCTTGGCAATGCGATTAAATATACGCCAACCCAAGGCCAATTTATGTTAGACATCGCGCCGCTGCCCACCCGGAATCTCAATGCAGCTGCTGAGCCAGGTCAGCAGGTGCAATTGGTGCTGGAAGATTCGGGCCCTGGTATTGCCGCCACTGAATATGAGCGGGTTTTTGACCGCTTTTACCGCATCGGTGGTGACCGGCATCAATCCGGTGAACCCGGCAGTGGTTTAGGGCTGGCGATAGTGCGGGATATTGTGACTTTGCATCAGGGAAGTCTGCAATTGGCCAGATCGCGTTTTGCCAGTGGTTTAAAAGTGACGGTGCAACTTTGATAGCAGGATCAGGATGGTGAAAGCAAGAGAGAAAAGCAGATGGCCTGGCTGGTATCTGGTGCTGTTGCTGGGATTCAGTGACAAGCTGACAGCCGGGGTCCGGGTGCTGGAGTTGCAGATCAAGGATCACTTATTCAGCCCGGCTACTTTATACGTGCCGGCTGGTGAAAAAATCAAATTGGTGATCTTCAACCAGGATAGCACACCGGAAGAATTTGAAAGTTTCAGCCTGAACCGGGAAAAGGTGATTTTGGGCCAGAGCAAAGGCGTAGTTTTTATCGGTCCATTAGCAGCGGGTGAGCATGCCTTTGTCGGCGAATATCATCCCGACAGTGCGCGTGGTCAGATTGTGGTCTTGCCGTTAGCGCAATGGTTGCAACTGGAGCAGACAGATGCTGATTAATTCCGTCATCATGTTTTTACGCGAGCTGCTACCAGCGCTGCTGTTACTCAGTACTGTCTTGGTGTGGCAGCGGGCCCGCTTGCGGCCTCTGCTGGCGGTATTAGCGCCCTTGGCCGCGCTGGGACTGGTGTTACTCAGTGGGCAATACACTTGGTTATCCGGAGCCCTGGATGGGTTGGGGCTGGAGTTTTTTTATCTTTGTTGTTACGTGCTGTGTTTTGTCTTGTTGTTGGCTGCGGTGGTTTGCCAACGCCAGCGGCAAGTGGCTGCCATGTTAAGCGGGGCAGCTGTGGCGGCTTTGTTGTGGGTGAATGGCAGTAATCTGGTGCTGTTTTTATTTGTCTATGAACGGCAATGGTTCCAGCAGCCGGGTTTGTGGCTTGGCGTCATTTTGGGGCTGGGGATTGGCTTGAGTGTGGCGGTGTTGTGGCATTATTTGCTCAGAGAGCTGACGCGCTGGCGCGGCGTGTTGACCCTGGTGCTGGCCTTACTGGCAACACGGCAATTGACCATGGCCGCCGCACTGGCATTGCAGAGTGATTGGATCCCGGCTGGCCCCGTGCTATGGAACAGTCAGCAGTGGCTGTCAGAACAATCGGAATATGGTTATTTTTTTAATGCCTTGCTGGGGTATGAAGCGTCACCGGCCCTGGCGCAATGTGTGGCCTTTGGTCTGGGGTTGTTATTGATGATCTGGCAAGGCCGGCGTCTGGAGGTGCAATAATGCAACATAAAATTCTGTTCTGCGGTTTGGTCATGTTGATGCTGGCCTGTACTGAAGTGCAGGCCGATGGCCGTGTGGTCGACAAAGTGTACCATCCTTATGTGCAGCCGCTGGAACGCGAATTTGAATACCGGTTTGTCTATCAGAAACAGGCTGAGCATCCGGATAATAATGCGATGGGGCAGAAGGTTGGTTATGGCTTTTCTATTGCTGAGCGGATGGCGCTGGAGACTTATCTGATTGCCGAGCGTGTCAGCCCGGAAGATTATAAGCTAACAGGCTTTGAGCTGGAGCTGCGCTGGATGTTGACAGAGCAGGGCGAATACAATGCCGACTGGGGCTTGTTATTTGAATTGGAACGACAAAATAATCAGGATAATTATGAATTTACCACTGGTTTATTGGTGGAGAAAGAATTCGGACCCACCAGCCTGACCCTCAATGCGCTGGCCGTGTATGAATGGGGCCAGACGTTGGAATCTGAACTTGAAGCCGAGTTCAGGCTCCAGTACCGTTACCGCTGGTTACCGCAAGTGCAACCTGCGGTCGAGTTTTATGCCGGCGAGAATTATAAAGGCGCCGGTCCGACCCTGCTGGGCGTCCATAAATTCAGTGGCTTAGAGCAATTAAAGTGGGAATTTGGCGTGGTGTTTGCGATTGATAATGCCACTGTGAATAATACCCTGCGTTTTGCCATTGAATACGAGTTTTAACCCTGTATCAGCCCTGCTGCTGGTGATTTCGGTTGCCGGCGGCAGTGCCTACCGCCATGACTCAATAATCCTGCTGCTGGTCTCAACTGTTTTGTCAGCAGCACTGAAGTTCTTTAGATTGCCCATACCCTCGATAATTCAGCATTTTGGAACCCAAGCCGGATATGACGATAACAACAGCTTTGCCAGGTACCGACCGTGGCCTCTTTGGTAAAACCCTGCTTTGTGCTGCCCTGGTTGGCAGCACCTTCCTGAGCGCGGTGCTCATCAGCCCACAACTACAGGCGACTGAACGGCAAATTGAAGCCGATAACGCCGTGATCACCTTACATAAAACCACCGCCAATGGCGTGTCTTTCCCTTACAGCGCCACCACCGGTACCATGCCGGTGTGGGATAAAGAAGGTAAACCAGTGGCGGCGGTGTTTTATACCTATTACCAACGCACGGATATCAAAGACAAAAGCAAAAGACCGCTGTTGATTTCCTTTAATGGTGGCCCTGGCTCTGCTTCGGTCTGGATGCAAATTGCCTATACCGGGCCAAAAGCACTGAATGTCGATAGCGAAGGTTACCCGTTACAGCCTTATGGTACCAAACAAAACCCGTTTTCCGTGCTGGACACGGCTGACATTGTGTTTGTGAATCCGGTCAATACCGCGTATTCGCGGGTGCTGCCGGATAAAGATGGCAAAATGATGAGTCAGGATGCGCAGGCAAAAATGTTTTTTGGCGTCAATGAAGATGTCACCTACCTGGCGGAATGGATCAATACCTTTGTCAGCCGCAATGAACGCTGGCAATCACCGAAGTATCTGATTGGTGAAAGCTATGGTACGACACGGGTCTCAGGCCTGGCGCTGGCGCTGCAAAATGAGCAGTGGATGTACCTCAATGGCGTAGTGCTGGTGTCGCCGACAGATTTGGGGATTAAACGCGATGGTCCGGTGGATGCGGCCAACCGCTTGCCTTATTTTACCGCCACAGCCTGGTTTCACCGCAAGTTAGAGCCACAGTTGCAACAGCTGGATTTATTACAGGCGCTGGATCAGGCCGAAGCTTTTGCGTTAAACCAGTATCTGCCGGCGTTGGCAAAAGGTGCGATGTTAACCGGCACTGAGCGTCAGCAAATCGCGGCGCAAGTGGCCAAATTTTCCGGTTTATCTGTCGCTGCGGTAGAGAGCCAGAATCTGGACATTCCGAATGACTTTTTCTGGAAAGAGTTGTTACGCGAGCGTGGACAAACCGTCGGGCGGCTGGATTCGCGTTACCTTGGCATCGACCGCAAAACAGCAGGTGATGGCCCGGATTACAATGCCGAGCTGACCTCCTGGCTGCATTCGTTTACGCCAGCGATTAATCATTATCTGCGCACTGAGCTCAATTACAAAACCGACATCAAATACAACATGTTTGGTCCGGTGCATCCGTGGAACCGTAATGGTGACCAAACCGGTGAAAACCTGCGCCAGGCCATGGCACAAAACCCCTATCTGCATGTGATGGTGCAGTCTGGTTATTATGATGGCGCCACCAACTATTTTGATGCCAAGTACAATTTATGGCAGCTGGATCCGAGCGGTAAAATGCAACACCGGATGAGCTTTAAAGGCTATCGCAGTGGTCATATGATGTATTTGCGGTATGAAGACTTACGACAGTCCAATGAGGATTTACGCCAGTTTATCCTGTCGACCTTGCCAAAGGCTGATCAGCCGGCGAAGTACTAACCACAGTACTAATCTTAGTAGCGCTGCAGACCTGGTCAGGCCGGTAGCGCTATTTTCTATTGCAGGCTTTGCTGGCGCTGTGCCGGCAATTGCCTTTATCCGACCCAGCCAAATGATGAAAGCCGCACAGGGCACTGGTCAGCGCTGGTGTTGCTGTTATAATGCCGTTCATTGTTGTGACAATATGCGTATGTCTTCTTAGATAAGGATCTGATTTTATGGCGGATATCGAAACACGCCCAACCAATTTTATTCGGCAAATCATTGATGCCGACTTAGCATCCGGTAAACACAGTGCAGTCCAGACCCGTTTTCCGCCAGAACCAAATGGTTATCTGCACATTGGCCACGCCAAATCTATTTGTCTGAACTTTGGCATCGCACAAGACTATCAGGGCCAGTGTAACCTGCGGTTTGACGATACCAACCCGGAAAAAGAAAACATCGATTTTGTCAATTC
>Ga0114982_1000914_pt1 | contig 15451 bp, 11 predicted proteins | sample Shrwel_input2_FT_FD_87183 | JGI IMG/M metagenome (GOLD analysis project Ga0114982, IMG submission 87183) | Subsurface microbial communities from deep shales in Ohio, USA - Utica-3 well 1 S input2 FT | ecosystem: Environmental > Aquatic > Deep subsurface > Shale gas/oil reservoir > Produced... | reverse complement strand
TACCTATCCGCAAACCTTCGAGTTCACGCCTGAAAATCGAATCGTTGTGATTTCCGGACCAAATGCCGGTGGGAAAACCATTTCGATGAAAACCGTAGGATTGTTGCAATTAATGTTGCAATCTGGAATGCTAATTCCGGTACACGAACGTAGTGAAACCTGTCTGTTTGATCGCATCATGACCGATATTGGCGACAACCAATCTATCGAGAATCACTTGAGTACGTACAGTTACCGATTGAAAAACATGAATTATTTCTTGAAGAAATGCAATTCGAAAACCTTATTCTTGATTGACGAATTTGGCACGGGTTCCGATCCCGAATTGGGTGGTGCCCTAGCCGAAGTCTTCCTGGAAGAGTTCTATCATAGAGAAGCTTTTGGGATTATTACTACCCATTATTCTAATTTAAAAATGTTGGCCAATGAATTGCCTTTCGCTACTAACGCCAATATGCTTTTCGATGAAAAATCATTAGAACCCATGTTCAAATTGGTTTTGGGACAAGCCGGAAGTTCATTTACTTTTGAAGTGGCTTTAAAAAATGGAATTCCGTATGGATTGATTAATCGAGCCAAAAAGAAAATTGAAGGCGGAAAAGTGCGATTTGATAAAACCATTGCCACGCTTCAAAAAGAGCGTTCTAAAATGGAAAAAACTTCTTTAAATTTAAAAGAAGAAGAATCTAAAGCCAGAGAAGAAAGCAAAAAAATGGAAACCATTAACGCTAAAATTCAGGAAAAACTCGAGCGTTATCAAGAATTGTATGATGCCAATCAGCGTTTGGTGTATTTGGGGCAAAAAATTGATGATATTTCCGAAAAATACTTCAATAACAAAAATAAAAAAGACTTGATTGGGGAGTTTTTAAAAATGGTAGAAATCGAAAATTCTAAACGCAAAAAATTAACCGTAAAAGAAAAGAAAGTCAAAGAGGTTATTGAAAAGCAAGTTATTGAAGAGGTTAAAGTAAAGGTAGAGGAAATTCGAAAAGTAAAAAAAGAAAAGAAAGAAAAAGCCAAAATAGAAGAAGAAAACAAACCTAAAGTAATACTTAAAGTAGGTGACCGCGTTCGTATGATTGATGGGAAATCTATTGGCTCTATCGATAAAATCGAGAAGAACAAAGCGGTAGTTAATTATGGTATTTTTACTTCAAAAGTAGATTTGGATCAATTGGAATACATACAGCCTCTTTAGTCTCAGTGTTCAATATTCAAAAAAATATAACAAATGGAAAAATTTCCTATTGATAAAAAAATAATTCTCTTTGATGGTGTTTGTAACTTATGTAACTCGTCGGTGCAATACATTATTAAAAGAGACCAAAAAGATATTTTTCGTTTTGTGTCGTTACAATCGGAATTAGGGCAAGAAATTGTACAATATTTAGGAATTGCCCATCGAAACATTGACAGTATTGTGTTGTACGAACCTAATAAAGCCTATTATTATAAATCGGGTGCCGTTATTGAAATTGCGAAAGAAATGCCCTTTTTTAGTTGGTTTTCTATTTTTAAAATCATACCCGCTTCCTTGCGAGATGTGGTATATGATTTTATAGCTAAAAACCGTTACCAATGGTATGGAAAACAAGAGTCGTGCATGATTCCTACTCCTGAATTGAAAGCAAAGTTTTTGGAATAAAAAAGACGAAACTAAGGTTTCGTCTTTTTTATTGTCTAAATAATTATAAGCTTACATCTTTATCGGCAGAGTTTTAATACCCATATTAAACAGTGTAAAGGCCTGAATATCGATACTTTCTTGAATCGTAGCCGCTACTGATTTTCCGGCACCGTGTCCGGCATTAATATCAATGCGAATTAATGTAGGATTGGCCCCTGTTTGTTTTTCTTGTAACTCGGCCGCAAATTTAAAACTATGCGCCGGCACTACTCGATCATCGTGATCTCCGGTGGTCACCATCGTGGCTGGATAGTGTACTCCTTTTTTGACATTGTGAACCGGTGAATAGTTTTTGATATAATTGAACATTTCCGCCGATTCTTCTGATGTTCCATAATCATACGCCCAACCAGCACCAGAGGTAAAGGTATGATAACGCAACATATCCATCACCCCCACAGCGGGTAACGCTACTTTCATCAAATCAGGACGTTGGGTCATCGTGGCTCCAACCAATAAACCACCGTTAGAACCTCCACGGACTGCTAAGAAATCTTTTGAGGTATAGTTGTTGGCAATTAAATATTCGGCAGCAGCAATAAAATCATCAAATACATTTTGTTTTTGCATTTTGGTTCCTGCAACGTGCCATTTTTTTCCATACTCTCCCCCTCCGCGTAAATTAGGAACTGCGTAAATGCCCCCATTTTCTAACCACAACGCATTGGAAATACTGAATCCTGGCGTTAAACTCACATTGAAACCTCCATAAGCATACAAAATTGTCGGATTTTTTCCATTTAATTTGGTTCCTTTTTTATACGTAATAATCATAGGAATTTTAGTGCCGTCTTTAGAAGCATAAAAAACCTGCTTGGATTCAAAATTATCCGAATCAAAATCAACCTTTGGTTTTTGATACACTGTTGAAATTCCCGTTTTAGGATTCAAAGCATAAATACTACCTGGGGTATAATAGTTTGAAAAGGAATAATACAACACTTCATCTTTCAATTTTCCGCTGAAACCTCCTGCTGATCCTACTCCTGGCAATTCAATGGTACGAATTAAAGTTCCGTTATAATCGAATTGTTTGATTAAGGAAACGGCATCTTTCATATAATGGGCAAAAATATAACCACTTCCTCTTGAAGGACTTAAGACATTATCCGTTTCAGCTATGAGGTCTTTCCAATTTTCTGGTTTTGGATTGGATACTTCTACCGTTACGATTCTTTTGTTTGGGGAATTTAAATCAGTTTCTATGAATAATTTACTTCCTACATTTTCAATAACAGTATTGTCGGAATTAAAATTGTCTACAATAACAACAATCGGACTGTTGTCGGTTTCTAAATCTTTAATGTATAGTTCATTTCCATAGGTAGACGTTGAAGCCGAAATAATCAAGTATTTATCATCCTCGGTCACTCCCCCTGATACATAACGACGCTTTTGATCTAAACCAAAAACCACTTTGTCTTCTTTTTGTGAAGTCCCTAATTTGTGGTAATACAATTTATGTTGATCTGTTTTGGCAGAAAGTTCGCTACCTTCGGGTTTGTCGTAACTGGAATAATAAAAGCCTTCATTTTTATACCAAGAAACACCACTAAATTTAACATCAACTATTGTGTCTTCAATGATTTTCTTTGAAAAGACATCCATCAAAATCACTTTTCGCCAATCGGAACCACCAATAGAAATAGAATAAGCAACTTTAGAGCCATCTTTAGAAAAATCTACCCCTCCCAAGGAAGTTGTTCCATCTTTCGAAAAAGTATTGGGGTCAAGAAATATTTCTTCTTTTCCAGTTTTATCCTTACGGTATAAAATGGATTGATTTTGCAATCCGTTGTTTTTATAATAATAGGTAAAATCACCTTCTACGAAAGGAGAACCTATTTTTTCATAATTCCACATTTTTTCCAAACGTACTTTTAGGGCATTTCGAAACGGAATTTTGTCTAAATAATCATTCGTAAGTTTATTTTCTGTTTTTACCCAGGCCTCTGTTTCTGGAGAACGATCGTCTTCTAACCATTTATAAGGGTCTTGTATAGTGGTTCCAAAATAGGTATCGGTATGTTCTACTTTTTTGGTGATTGGGTATTTCATTCCTTTTAAAGACTTTTTAGATTGTGCATTGGTACTTGCTATCGTAGCAATAAGTAATAATGCGGTTAATTTTTTCATATTTTTTTGATTTGGAGCAAAAATAAGCATTCAAATGTTAGTATTTCGTTAAAAACAAACTCGCTTGTAATTATCATTAAAATCCTTCAGAAATGCGTTAACCTGAATCTAACACTTTAAATAAGAATTGTTTAATTCTTATTGTTTACTCAGATAAATACATTAAACAAAAGTTAAACTTTCATTTTCAATAGTATTACTATTAATTTTGTTTGTAAGTTTGTTATGTAAATTATTAAAATATGAAAGGTCTTATTTCAAACTTCAAAATCGCAATCAATCCAAAGTTATATGTTAAAGATCCAGAAACATCTGAATTGGGACGTAAAATAATTGAACAAAGCATTCTACTCATTGACGAAATTGGTTTTGAGTTGTATACTTTTAAAAAATTAGGGGAACGTATAAAATCTAATGAGAGTTCAATATATAGGTATTTTGAAAACAAACACAAGTTGTTAGTGTATCTGTCATCTTGGTATTGGACTTGGATAGAGTACAATCTTGTTTTTGCCACTCAAAACATTGCCGATCCAATAGAAAAACTGGAAAGAGCCATCACTATTGTTACACAAAATATAGATGATGACATCAATAGTTCTCATATTAATGAAGAAATCTTGCATCGCATTATCATTTCCGAATTCAACAAAACGTTTTTAACCAAAGAAGTCGATGAAGAAAATAAAGAAGGCTTTTTTTTGGTTTACAAAAGAGTAATTAATAGGGTTATTGCTATTATAAGCGAAGTGAATCCGGAATATAAATATGCTAAAACTTTGGCTTCCTCTATTGTCGAAGGTGCTTTGCATCAACAATTTATCAAAAGACATTTTAAAACCATTACAAATTTTAAAGAAACAGATAATGTATCTAATTTTTATATTGATTTAGTAAAAAAAGTAGTCGTATGAGTCCATTAAAAAGATTTAAAAAATTAATAGAATTAGATAAAAAAGATATTTATCAACTTTTTTTATACGCTATTTTTGCGGGAGTCATAAGTTTGTCTTTGCCTCTTGGCATTCAATCGATTATCAACTTTATTCAAGCTGGGAAAATTAGTACTTCTTGGATGGTTTTGGTTGTAATTGTTGTTCTAGGTGTTAGTTTAGTAGGATTACTAAAAGTAATGCAGTTTCGCATTTCTGAAAACCTACAACAAAAAATATTTGTTCGCTCTTCTTTCGAATTGGCGTATCGTTTTCCAAAAATCAAACAAAGTGAATACTACAACCAGTACCCACCTGAATTGGCAAATCGTTTTTTTGATACGTTAACTATTCAAAAAGGAGTTTCAAAATTGTTATTAGATAGTTCTACAGCCTTGTTACAAATACTATTTGGTATTTTATTATTATCGTTATATCATTCGTTTTTTATTTTCTTTGGAGTCATTTTATTATTGCTATTATATTTTATTTATCGTGTAAACTTTGAAACAGGATTAAACACGAGTCTTAAAGAATCAAAATACAAATACAAAGTGGCTCACTGGTTACAAGAAATTGCGCGTAATCACATTAGTTTCAAAAACAAAAATGCTTTTGAATTTTCTTTGACCAAAAATGATTCTATGGTGAGCGAATATTTGATGTACAGAGAGAAACATTTTAAAGTACTTAAAAAACAATTCATCCAGCTAATTGGTTTTAAGGTTTTATTAACTGCAGGATTATTAATAGTTGGAGGTTTCTTAGTTTTAAACCAGCAAATGAATATTGGCCAATTTGTAGCGGCAGAGATTGTAATTTTGTCAATAATAGCGGCCGTTGAAAAACTTTTTTCAGGTTTAGAATTGTTTTATGATGTACTGACTTCTTTAGAAAAAATTGGTCAAATTGTAGATTTAGAAATAGAGGAAAATAATACCGGGTCTAAATACACATTGCATGATAGTACTCAAATAAATATTGAAACCAAAGAATTAGCCTACACCTATCCGGGAAGTTATTTTTCTACCTTATCTAAGGTAAATCTAAAAATTAAAGCCGGTGAAAAAGTAGTCTTAAAAGGCGAAAATGGTTCGGGAAAAACAACTTTATTACGATTATTAGCTCGCTTGTTCGAACCGACTTCAGGGAGTATCTACATAAACGATACCAATGCGAAATTACTTTCTCTAGAGGAATACCGTTCTAAAATTGGATTCATAGCCTTAAATGAAAGTCCTTTTGATGGGACAATATTCGAAAACATAACAAATAATAACCCTAATATTACTTTAAAACAAGTTCATGAAGTCTTAGAAAAAGTAAAATTGACGGATACTATTAAAAATCTGCCAAAAGGATTAGATACACATTTGTTTCCACAAGGAAAACAAATTAATTCCTCAGTAATTCAAAAAATCATTTTAGCTCGTTGCATTATTAACAACCCGCAGGTACTATTTCTAGAAGAACCAATTGATAAATCGGATGATCATACTGCTAAAGAAATTATCGATTTTTTAACAAGCCCTGAAAACAGTTGGACATTGGTAGTCATTGCCAAATACCCGTATTGGGAGGAGAAATGTAGCAGAACCTATTCGATAGGACAATAAACAAGTAAAAAACACTCTATGTTAAATATTACCAATAACAGAATTGAAAAATTTGTTGATTTGTCAAAATATAAATCAACCAGAGTTTTTATTGACAACAGACAATATAAGATTATCAAAAAAATTCTTGCTGCTACGGCCCTACTAGTGCTATTCTTTTTATTCTTGCCTTGGACACAAAATATCAAAGGAAGCGGGTATGTGACTACTTTAAAACCAAATCAACGCCCACAAGAAATTCAAACAGCTATTGCTGGGCGCATTGAAAAATGGTTTGTCAAAGAAGGTGATTTTGTTAAAAAAGGAGATACTATTTTATTTATTTCTGAAATTAAAGAAGATTATCTTGACCCTGATTTGATTAATAATACAGGAAAACAGGTGAAAGCCAAGGAAAATGCGGCACAATCGTATGTGCAAAAAGCTATGGCTTTAGATAATCAAATGAGTGCAATTGAACGAGAAAAGAGCTTAAAAATTCAGCAAGCTAAAAATAAACTGAGCCAAGCCCACCTAAAGGTTAAAAGTGATAGCATTGAATTTGAAGCAGCTAAAACCCAGCTCAAAATTGCTCGCACCCAATTTAATCGCTCTGTAACACTCAATAAAGAAGGCTTGAAACCCTTATCGGATGTAGAAGAAAAACGTTTGAAATTACAGGATACTGAAGCTAAAATCATTACTTCTGAAAACAAATACATGGCCAGTAAAAACGAAGTTCTTAATGTAACGATGGAATTAAGCCGTATAAATGCTGAATATTCTGAAAAAAGTGCTAAAGCTAGTAGTGACAAACAAACGGCTTTAAGTTCGCAATTTGATACCGAAGCACAAGTTAACAAACTCAAAAATCAATACAAAAATTATCAAATCAGAAATGGGTTATATTATATTACAGCTCCGCAAGACGGTTATGTTAATCGTACCATTCGTTCTGGTATTGGAGAAACCATGAAAGAAGGAACGGCAGTAGTTAACATCATGCCTGCTAATTTTGAAATTGCTATAGAAACATATATTGACCCAATTGATTTTCCGTTGATAAACAAAGGAGAAAAAGTTCGGGTATGGTTTGATGGTTGGCCTACAATTGTCTTTAGTGGCTGGCCTGGAACTTCCTATGGCACATTTGGAGGTATTATTGTGGCCAAGGAAAATTTTATCAGTGAGAATGGCAAATATCGTATATTAATTGCTCCCGATCCTACTGATAAAAAATGGCCTGAATTATTAAGTATTGGGGCTGGTGCTCAAACTTTAGCACTACTTGACGATGTTCCTATTTGGTTTGAAATTTGGCGCACTCTAAATGGTTTTCCACCCAATTTTTATAAAAATCAAAATAATATAAAAGATGAAAAGAAGAAATAATTTCCTTTTTGCCTTGTTATTACTTGCTTGCAATAGTTTTTCTCAATCAAAAGAGTTAACCTACAACGAATTTTTAGGTTATCTCAAGAAATACCATCCCTTAGTCAAACAAGCTAATCTAAATATAACAGAAGCTCAAGCTCAATTGATGCAAGCTCGGGGTGCATTTGACCCAAAAATTGAAGTCGATTTTGATAAAAAAGATTTCAAAAACAAAAATTATTATTCGCTCTTTGGTGGAAGTTTTAAGATCCCTACATGGTATGGTATCGAAATAAAAGGGGCTTTTAATAACAATGAAGGTATCTATGTAAACCCAGAGATGAGTACACCCAATCAAGGAATAACCTCGGTTGGCCTCTCTCTTCCTATCGGGCAAGGTTTACTCATCAACCAGAGAATGGCCGATATTAAAAAAGCAAAACTCGCCCAATCCTTGAATATCGCCGAGCGCGACTTACAAGTTTTAGACGTTATTCATCAAGCCTCATTGCATTATTTTGATTGGAAACGAAACTACGACGAAGTACAACTCTATGAAAACTATCTGAAAAATGCCGAAATGCGTTACAAAGCGGTTACCAAACTCATTCAAGAAGGCGATAAACCCGCAATTGATAGTGTTGAAGCTGGAATAACTCTTAGAAACAGAAAATTAAATTTAGAGGATAGCAATTTAAAACTAACTAAAGCTAGATTAGCATTATCAAGTTATATTTGGACGGTTAATGATATTCCGCTAGAAATAGATGAAATGTTGATTCCTGAGAACAATTTAAAAAACAGCATTGAATTGCTTCTAAATCAAAGCGGACTACAACAATTTCAAGTAGAAAATCACCCTAAAATAAGGGCTTGGGGTACCAAGATAAATATGTTGGAAATTGAGAAAAAACTAAAAACAAATTCTCTATTACCCAAGTTAGATTTGAGTTATCAGTATCTTTCAGAACCTGACTATTTTACACAATATAGGCTCCATGATTATAAATTAGGCATTAATTTTAGTATGTCCTTATTTCTAAGAAAAGAACGCGCTGGTTTAAAATTAGCGCAACTTAAAATCAAAGATTCGCAATATAGTCTACAATTTGAGAGCCTACAATTGCAAAATAAAATCAAAGCACAAGAACAAGAGATTGTTTCTTTAAAAAAACAATTAGACTACACTAATCAACTTGTTACCGATTTTGTTACTATGCTCAAAGCTGAAGACAGAATGTTTGAAACTGGGGAAAGTTCTTTGTTTTTAATCAACTCCCGTGAAAATTCTTTAGTCAGCGCACAAATAAGCAGAATTGGTATAGAAAACAGACTCTTTATATCATTTATCAATTTATACCAATCCGTTGGCCAAGTCGTTTTATAAAACGGCAATTCCTCTAATGATCTGGATAATATAAAAAGTGAAAGAACCCAACTAGTAGGTTCTTTCACTTTTATACTGTTGCAAAAATTACAAATTAAAATTTATTCCCAAAACAATATTTCGACCAATGTTAGCAATTCCATCAGCTTTTAAACGCGATAAATGAGAAACATAGGTTCTGTCTAATACATTATTAGCATTTAAGGTCGTTTCAAATTTTAGATTTCCGATAGTGAATTTTCCACCCAAACCAAAATGAACTAAGGTATAATCGGGAGTTTTGGTTTCAAATTCTGAAATGTTATTTTGAGAAAAGGTGGTTTCAATGGAGGTCATAACATAACCTTCAGTTATTGATTTTCCTAATTTAAAATTGCTTCTAAATGTCGTATTCCATTTATTTGCCGGAATTAAAGGCAAATGATTACCATTATCTTTTTGGGCTGTTACACTCTCAAAACTGGAGGTAATATGCAACCAATCTATAGGATGCGGATGAATGTGAATTCCTGCTTCGCCACCAAAAAGTTTGGCATTAGATTGCACATAATGATAAACAATATTGTCATCTATAATTGCACCTGTTGGAGAAATGAATATATAATTGGTCATATGGTTGTAAAATCCGTTAACAAAGACTTCAAAATGTTCATTCCCATATTCCAGATTTAAATCGGTTTGAATATTTTGTTCATTTTTAAGATTAGCATTTCCAATTTCGTATCGATTACTGCCTTCATGAACACCATTTGAGGTTAATTCGGCTAGATTTGGTGCTCTAAATCCTGAAGCGACATTTAATCGCATACTAATTTTATCTGTTAAATTGGTTTTATATCCCAATGAAGCATTAAAACTATTGAATTGTTTGTTAATGGCTTCAAAATAACCTTCCGCTCCTATCATTCCGTGATTTTCTGTGGAAATCGTTCTACTGTCAAATCGAATACCCGCTTGAATTATATTTTTTTCCCATTCATAACTTGTGGTAATTAATCCGCCAATATCTTTTGTGTTAGCGTTAGGAATTAATAACTCTTCCCCTTGATTTTTATTGGTTTGATTCATTCCTTGTAATCCTATAATAGTTTCTATTTTCCCGAATTTGGGTAGAAAGTATTTTAAATCATAATTAAAAGTCTGTAGGTTCATGTCTAATAAAGCTACTGGGGAGTCTTCGAATTCTTTTCTTTTATTTGAAATGTAACCAAAATCGGCTTCTATTTTTGAGTTTTTCAGGAAAAAAGTATTGTGCAAACTCATGATTTGTCCTAAAACTCCTTGTTTAGGAAAATCAGGATTTCTATTGGTGGTTTGTTCTCCAACAGCTTCAGGTAACCCTAAATTTAAGTTATTGATATTATACCGAAAGGTAGTTGAAAATGCCGAATTGCTATACCCGAACCCAATTTTTGCATCGGTTTCCTCAAAACGGGAATTGGTCACTCTTTCTCCATTTCCTGTTTTATAATCGGCGTGGGAATTATACCCACCACGAACTAAAAATTTCCAATTTTCGGAAGAAGATTTTAATCCAAACGTTGAATTGCAACCCAGCGTATTACTAAAGTATTTTTGTCCAAAATCAGCTTGATAACTATTGGGTTGAGCAAATTTTTCGGAATTAAAATACAAAACTCCTCCCAAAGCATCGGAACCATATAAAAGAGAAGCCGGTCCTTTAATCACTTCAACGCTTTCAATTCCGCTATCGTTTAAGCCCAATCCGTGTTCTTCTCCAAATTGCTGGTTTTCCAAGCGAACCCCTTGCGAATATACCAAAACTCGGTTACCACTAAGTCCCCTAATCACTGGTTTACCAATAGACGTTCCGGTACTAATGTTCGCAACACCAGGAATGGTTGCCAATCCTTCCATTAAAGTAGAAGCCCCTTTTTGCTGTAAGGCTTTAACTGAACTGTGTTCTACCTTCATTACGTTTAGTGATTGTACTTTATTAAAGACCGTTGACAGTATTATTTCATCAATATGATGGGTGTGTTCTTCTTCTAATGTGATATCATAGATGACAATAGTTTTGTCTAAAGAAATTGTAGAAGAAAAAACATCAAATTCAGCATGTGTTACCAAAAGGGTAAAGTTACCCGAAGGCAAATTTTGAATACTGTATTCTCCTTTAGCATTCGTGTAGGTCTCCTTATGCAGTTCAGGAATGGAAATTAATGCTTTTTCTAATGGTTTTTTATTGCTGTCGGAAACAATTCCGTTTAAAGCATTTTGACTCCATGTAAGTAGTGAAAACCCTACAAAAAGGGCTGTGAAAAATGATTTCATAAAATGATTTACTATTGTTTATTGGTAATACAATATCGAAACATCTCAATGGTCTTGAAATATTCGAAATAAAAATTAAACAATAATAAAAGGAGGTCCGCGAGGTTTTGCAAAACTACCAGAGAAAAAAACGAGTTTGTCACCGTAACCAAACAAACTAGTAGTATCGTAATCATTCGAAAATGGGATTTCAAATGAAAGAAAGTCAATAAAAGTAAAATTACTAAAACTGTATTCGCATGTAAAACAGTTATCAAAGTCAGTGTGACTGTGAGAAATAAGGGTTTTAGAATGATCGTATTTGTGTTGGCAATGCTCTTTAGATAATTGCTCAACCAAATGCTCAAAGGAATGAACAGATTGAAACGTTATTGCAAACAACAACGCTCCTAAAAGGGAAAAACTAAATATGTTAACCTTTCTGTTCATTTGTTGCAAATATATTTTATTTTTTGATTTCTTTGCCGAAATTATTTTAATTAAAAAAGTATAAAACTTAACCTATGAAAAAAATTATTGTGATCACACTTTCTATGGTGTTGTTTTCTTGTAGTAACAATGATGATCAACCAACAAATGAACAACAAAATTTAAATAATTCAATTGCTTATTTTGAATTCAAATTAAATAACACCCCTTTTTTATATCAACAAGAAAACTTCACAAATCCTTCTTTTTTTAATGAATATAATCACAGTTATTCCATTTTTCTAGATCCATACTATAGAGTTTATTCTTATAGCAGTACTTTATATAAATTTAATTATGAAACAACAGAAAGTATAAGTTTAGATTTTCATAACTTGTTTGGGTCTTCTAGTTCAATAGAAGAGACAAATAGTTTTTATACTATTTTTGATAATAAACCTAATAATTTTCTTACTTATAATGATAATTCTAATAACATGGGTGTTTCTGTAGGTTTTTCAGATATAGATGGAAATTATTATACTTCACAAAATGGAGAACAGAGTAATTCAATGATAAATTACACGTCAACAACTCAAAGTGAATTAAATGGTTATAAAAGAGTTATAATAACTGGAACTATAAATTGTGTATTATATAATAGTAACGATTCAAATCAGACTTTAAATTTGACGAATGGAAAATTTAAATTAATTTTCGAGGAATCTAATTTGTAAAAAAAAAAGCTGTTTTAGTAAAACAGCTTTTTTTTTGAATAAAACTTAGACCAATTGATTTGCCACTAAATACTCGGCAATTTGAACGGCATTCGTAGCCGCCCCTTTGCGTAAATTATCGGCTACAATCCACAGGTTTAAAGTATTGGGTTGACTTTCATCACGACGAATACGTCCTACAAAAACATCATTTTTACCTTCGGCATACAATGGCATTGGAAAAGTAAAGGTATCGATATTGTCCTGAACTGTTATTCCTGAAGTGTGGTGTAAAATAGATCGTATTTCTGATACATCAAAATCATTTTCAAACTCTACATTTACCGCTTCACTGTGTCCACCCACAACAGGAACACGAACAGCAGTTGCAGTTACGGCAATGGTTTTGTCGTCTAGTATTTTTTGTGTTTCACGAACCAATTTCATTTCTTCTTTGGTGTAGCCGTTGTCTTCAAAAACATCACATTGCGGAATCAAATTACGATGAATTGGGTATTTATAAGCCATTTCGCCTTGAATTCCAGCATATTCATTTTCTAATTGACGCACCGCTTTTACTCCTGTACCCGTGATAGATTGGTAGGTAGAAACAATAACACGTTTGATGTCGTATTTTTGATGTAATGGTGCCAAAGTCATCACCAACTGAATAGTAGAACAGTTTGGATTGGCAATAATTTTATCGTCTTTGGTTAAAACCGAAGCATTGATTTCAGGAACGACCAATTTTTTAGTGGGATCCATTCTCCAAGCAGAAGAATTATCGATAACAGTAGTTCCGGCTTCGGCAAATTTTGGAGCCCATTCTTTTGAAGTATCTCCTCCTGCTGAAAAAATAGCAATGTCTGCTTTCATGTCTACAGCAGTTTGCATTCCTACTACCTTATATGATTTTCCTTGATATTCTACTTCCTTACCTACTGATTTTTCGGAGGCAACTGGAATTAATTCGGTTATAGGAAAATTTCTTTCTGCTAAGACTTTAAGCATAACTTCGCCTACCATACCGGTAGCACCTACTACGGCTATTTTCATTGTATTGTGTGTGTTTAAATTTTACATCACAAAAGTAAATAATATTTGGTTTCCAAATGCTAAATTACAAAATTTAACAAAATGTTATAAAAAAGAAAAACCCCGATATAAATCGGGGTTAAATTAGAATCTGTAGTTCGCGGTTTACTTTTTTAATAAATCTCTAATTTGAGTCAATAATTCTTCTTGTGTAGGTCCTGCAGGTGCTGCTGGCACAGCCTCTTCTTTCTTTTTCGCTTTTTCAGCTGCTCTTAATACTACAAAAATAAAGAATGAAATTATTACAAAGTTAATGATTGCCTGAACAAGATTGCCATAAGTTAAACAAGCAGCTCCAGCCTCTTTTGCTTTAGCTAAGCTTTCATAAGAATTTCCATCAAGAGAAATAAATTTAGTAGTGAAATCAACACCTCCTGTTAAAACTCCAACAATTGGCATAATAATGTCGTCTACAGCTGAACCAACAATTTTACCAAAAGCTCCACCAATAACAACCGCAGTTGCCAAACTTAATACATCACCTTTCATTAAAGATGCTTTAAAATCTGCAAAAAATCCCATAATTCGTTAGTTTTTAGGTTAAAAAATCTAATTTAACATTTTATTCGAATTATTCCTAAAAAAATTTATTCTCTATAAAATACTCTTTTGACTCTTCTGGAAATACTGGTCAGTATTTCATAAGGAATGGTTTCTATAGCTTTTGCAATTTCGGTTACATTGGGCTCCTTGCCAAAAATTATCACTTCATTTCCTTCGGCGCAATTAATATCGGTTACATCAATCATCAGCATATCCATGCAAATACTGCCTAATATAGGGGCTTTATATCCATTAACCATTAAATAACCAACTCCTCTTCCCCATTTTCTGGAAATCCCATCAGCATAACCTACCGGAACAACCGCCATTTTGGTCGGTTTCTGTGCTAAAAATCTTCTGTTATACCCCACAGTATCCCCTACTTTTAAGGTTCTGATTTGTGAAATGACCGATTTTAAAGTTCCAACCGTTTCTAGTGATTTCATCTCGTTTTCGTCATTAGAAACACCATACAAACCAATACCAACACGTACCATGTCAAATTCTCCTTCGGGATAATTACTAATCCCGGAAGAGTTGCATATATGACGAATGGGCTTATTATTCAACTCATTACTAATTTGAGAAGAAATTCTGTCAAACATGGTTATTTGACCTAAGGTAAAATTCTTATCTAATTCATTGTCACTTTCAGCGAAGTGTGATAAGATAGTTTTTACGTTAACCAATTTAGTCTTTTTTAAAACCGAAATCAGCTCTGGTATATGTTCTTCGTCAAAACCCAATCGATTCATACCGGTGTTCAGCTTGATGTGAATTGGATACTTTTCCAATTCATTTTCTTCGACAATTTTCAAAAAAGCTTTTAATCCTCTAAAACTATAAATTTCAGGTTCTAAATCATATTGAATAATAGAACGAAAAGTGGTCATTTCAGGATTCATAATCATGATAGGAACTTCTATTCCTGCTTTTTTGAGTTCAATTCCTTCATCAGCAAAAGCCACCCCCAAATAATCTACTTTATGATGTGCTAAGAGTTTCGCAATTTCAAAACTACCGCTTCCATAACCAAAGGCTTTTACCATAGCCATAATTTTGGTAGTAGGTTTTAGTTTTGATTTATAATAATTATAATTGTGACTTAGAGCGTTTAGATTAATTTCTAAAACCGTTTCATGTGTTTTTTCTTCTAACAAAGAAACAATTCTTTCAAATTCGAATGTTCTGGCTCCTTTAATCAGAATTGTTTCGTCTGAAAAATCAAGACCATCAAAAGCATTTATAAACTCATTGGTTGATTGAAATGCTGTAGTATT
>Ga0114982_1000913_pt1 | contig 15466 bp, 11 predicted proteins | sample Shrwel_input2_FT_FD_87183 | JGI IMG/M metagenome (GOLD analysis project Ga0114982, IMG submission 87183) | Subsurface microbial communities from deep shales in Ohio, USA - Utica-3 well 1 S input2 FT | ecosystem: Environmental > Aquatic > Deep subsurface > Shale gas/oil reservoir > Produced... | reverse complement strand
GTGTTTTTGGTAGCTGGGTGGTGCGATGGAAGCTGCCAAAAATGTTGCCCTGGAGCCACTACCCTGCGCGGCTGTTTTACATAATGACATCTTATAGTTCTTGGCTTTCCAAAAAAACAATAAATACTACTGACATGAACTATAAGACTGCATTATGTAAAACAGCTTGGGGAAAAAAATTACTGGCGCAAGTTGCGAAGCATACGTGTTTTTGCATCAAAAACTGTGACTGTAATTTTTTTAAGGGATGGCAAATAATTCTATTGAACTACTCTACACAATAAATAAAAAAAAGGACTATTTCTCTGAAGGAAATTAACGAAATGAAGCAAACAAAGAACCGGCTTTAGGAACACTTGGACTAAAGACGGTTTTTGTGCAGCTGAATGAGATAATGACTTTTACGCAAAAAAAAGATGCTTACTTATTACAGTAAACATCTCTTTCTTTTGAATTAAAACTAACCTTAAAATTTCATTTTCTGTATTCTAACCGCATTTAAAATAGCTAACAAAGCTACGCCTACATCTGCAAAAACGGCTTCCCACATGGTTGCTAATCCTCCTGCTCCAAGTATTAAAACAATTGCTTTTACTGTAAACGCCAAACCAATATTTTGCCAAACAATTTTCTTAGTTTGTTTACCAATATTTATTGCCATAGGAATTTTGCTTGGTTTGTCATCCTGAATAACTACATCGGCAGTTTCGATTGTGGCATCGCTACCTAAACCTCCCATTGCAATACCTACATTACTTAATGCCACCACAGGTGCATCGTTTACCCCATCACCCACAAAAGCTACGGTTTCGTTTTTAGCTTTGATTTCTTTTACCTTGTTTACTTTATCTTCGGGAAGTAGTTCGCCAAAGGCATTTGAAATGCCAAGTTTGTCAGCAACAAATTGTACCACAGTATTTTTATCACCACTTAACATTGTTGTTTTTACTCCTAAAGCTTTTAGCTTGTCAATTGTAGTTTGTGCGTCTTCTTTTATGCTATCGGCAATAGTGATGTAACCCACAAATTTAGAATCGTAAGCAATGGCTATCAAAGTATAAACTATGCTTGAAGGATCTATATCATACACTATAGAAAACTTATCCATCAGTTTGAAATTACCAACTAACAATTCTTTTCCGTTGATAATGGCTTTTAATCCGTGACCTGATATTTCTTCCACATTTTGTAATTCGATTGAGGCGTCGATAGTTCCAACGTATTGATGAATAGCAGTTGCAACAGGATGGGTGCTTTGTCCTTCAAGTGCATTAACCATCTTTAATATATCCTCTTTATTAACTTCGGGTTTAATAACTACTTCCTGTACCTTAAAAACACCTTCGGTCATTGTACCGGTTTTATCCATAACCACATTTTGGACAGAAGCCATTACATCAAGAAAGTTACTTCCTTTGAACAGAATACCGTTTTTACTTGCTGCTCCGATTCCGCCGAAATAACCCAACGGAATACTGATAACCAAGGCACAAGGACAAGAAATAACCAAGAAAACCAACGCTCTATACAACCAATCACTAAACACATAATTAGCTACAAACAGCATCGGTAATACACAAATGGCAACAGCTAAAAACACTACAATTGGAGTGTAGATTTTAGCAAACTTTCTGATGAATAATTCGGTTGGTGCTTTTTGTGCCGTGGCATTTTGAACCAGTTCTAAGATTTTACTCAATTTACTATCAGTGTATGCCGTAGTTACTTTAACCTGAGAAACAGTATTCAGATTAATCATTCCGGCTAAAACGATTTCGCCTTTACTTTTTGTATCGGGTTTGCTTTCTCCTGTAAGTGCTGCTGTATTGAACGATGCTGTTTCTGAAAGTAATTCACCATCTAAACCTAATTTCTCTCCTGGTTTTAATTGAATAATATCTCCAATTTTTGCCGTTTCCGCCTTAATGGTTTTAGCAACATTATTTTCTAACACTGTTACTTCATCGGGGCGTTGGTCAAGTAAGGTTTTGATATTTGCTTTGGCTCTTTTTACTGCCAGTGTTTGGAATATTTCTCCAATAGCATAGAATAACATTACCGCTACACCTTCTGGAAATTCGCCAATTGCAAATGCTCCAATAGTGGCTATACCCATTAATAAAAACTCTGAAAATACTTCGCCTTTGCGTATACTTTCGAGAGCTTCTTTTAACACTGGTAAGCCCACAGGAAGATATGCTACAATATACCAACCTATGCGAACCCAACCTGTAAACCATTCTTGAGTAAAATAATTATCGAAACCGATAGCTATAAGTAACAAAACAAAACTTATGATTGCAGGAATAAACATTTTGAAAGTGCTATCATTTTCTTGTGAATGCTCGTGATTATGTCCGTCATCATCAGAGTGCTTCTCACTTTCATGGTTTATTTTTTCTTCCAGTGTGCAACAAAGCTGTTTACCACTTGCATCGTATTTATGCTGATGTACCATATACTTACTTTTTAAAAATTAGCATTAAGAATTTCCTGAATGTCTTTGGGTATTTCCATAGGTTTCAATGGAGGTACATTTGCACCACCTGTATTGCCTACAGGAACATGCCCTACAAACGATTTTACGCCACCAACAAGCAATCGCGGTATTTGTCCGATTACTTCTTTGCTACTTTTAATTTTAAATCCAAACTGCAACATTTTCCAATGGACATAAGTATGTTCGTAAGGATATTTCTGCCCAATGATGTGTGCTCGTTCTAAATGATACCAGCTTTGTTGCAAGTTATTGCTACTTAAATTTGCTTTAGCAGCTTCCAACTCTTTTTGATAAAAAGGAATTAGCTTTTTAGGCATTATGGTATTCATCTTCATTCATTATTTTTAAAAGAATTAACAACAATTTTGATTGATTTGAATTGGAGGACATTTAACGCTTCCGTAGCTACAGTATACGCAACAATCTCCTTCTAATGGTCGTAATCTTGTTTTACAACTCTCACACTCATAGAAAAACTCACATGCGTTCGTTGGCATCATTTCGTCTTTTTTATATCCGCATTTTGGACAAGTAATTGTCGATTTCAGTTCAACTGTTTTTCCTTCATATATTCCACAAGTTTCACAACTTCCATGCAGTTTATTTTGGTAATAATTTACAATTGTGGCGATAAAAAGCCCAAACATTCCTGCATAAATTAAGTAAGTCGAGTTTTCGGATTTACTTAAATAATAAGCGAAAAAAATAATTACTCCACTCGGAATTGAAATTAACAATGGATACAAACATTTATGTTTTCTGTACGAAATATAAATTCCTCCAATTGAAATCAAAACCATTGCTTGGAAAATCCACATTGTCCAACCTCCAAACAATTCAAAACTTCCAAGTCCAAGTGCTGATGCTCCAAAAGCAAACAACGGAAAACAACAAGGTGAAAAAAATGCTGTTATAAATAAACCGGCAGTTCCTATTCTATCAATATTAGATTTTATTTTCATAACTATGCTTTACAGCATCCATCCAAATTTTCATACGCCTGTAGATCCGCTTTTACATCATCTGCATCATAGCCCAATTTACTGATAGCTTGTTTAATACTCTCTAAATTTGTTTTCTTGGAATTGTAAAAAACAGTAATGGTCATTGCCTTTTCGTCCAATTCATACATCTTCACACCTACAATTTTCAGCATTTGGTCTTTGAATTTTAAACCACAGGTTTCACACTCTTTACAATGGTCGCAGTAAATATTTGTTTTGATTACCGCTTTCTGATTTGTTTTTTGTTGTGCCGATGCAACATTCGACATAAAAAACATTGCCACAGCCATCATTATTAATTTAAGATACGATTTCATATTTGCTTATTTTTAAAATTTTATAATCTGTTAGTTTTTAATGCTGATGTCCTTCGTGGTGCTCATGCCCCTCACCGGAGTGGTCGTGACCTGCCTCTACAGTTTCTTTCACCTCGATTAATTCCATCTTGCAAACTGGGCAGGTTCCCTGCTCTGTATACGTTTTGCCTTTTTCACAATCCATTGGACATTGGTAAGCTAAATGCTGTTCTTCTCCTACCTTATGGCTATGTGCTGTTTCTTCTGTTGCCGCTTCTTTATTTTCTTTATTACCACAAGCTGTGATGAATAAACCAGCTACAGCAAAAACCATTACTACAATTGTTTTTTTCATTTTATCTGTTTTAAAAGTTATTATTTATTATTAATGTTCATGACCGCCCCCGCCTTCAGTTTTCAGTAAATGGCTTTGAATATAATAAGCTCCTTTGAGCACAATTTGAGCATTGTTTTCGATTTTCTGCAATAAAGACACTTTTACAAAACCAAGTTGCGCTGTTCCCGTTTTTACCTCAATTCTCTTGAAATGGTAGGATTTCCCAGTTTCCTCACTATGCTTATCCCCGTCTTCATGGCTATGGCCTTCCTTATCATCATGAGTATCTTCTTTATGACCTTCTTCCAACACAAAGATAAATTCACGACCATCAGCCTTAATTACAGCTTCTAACGGCAAGGCATTTACTTTACTTGCACCAATATCAATCAGGGCATTCACATACATTCCCGGAATAAGTTTTTGTTTATCATTAGTAATGTCGGCGTGAACGGCAACCGATTTAGTTTCGTTTTCAAAGGCTTTGCCTACACTGAAAATTTTTCCTATAATCTCAGCATTATCCTGATTGGTTAAAACGAATCGAACATTCTGACCTGTTTTTACCTTGTGCAAATCCTTTTCGTAAACCAACAAATCGACATGTAATTTTGAATTATCCACAATATTCAGCAAGGGTTTTCCAGCTTCAACATTACTTCCGATTTTAATATAAATTTCGGTAATAAAACCGGATATGGGTGCTAATACCGGAACAGTTGCCGTGGTTGCTCCATTACCACTGATATTCAGTACGCTCAACTGCCTTTGCAAGGAATTAAAGCGTGCTCTTTCAATCTCGTAATCGGATTTGGTTTTTTGGAACACTTTTTTAGAATTCACCTCTTCCTCACTTAATGTTTTTTGTCTTTCGAATTCTAATTTCAGAAATTCCAAATTACTTTTTGAAGTAAGATAGGCTTCTTGAAGTTTAGTGAATTCGGGGCTTTCAATTGTTGCAATAACCTGGCCTTTTTTAACAAATTGTCCTTCGATGATATTGATTGACTTTACAATTCCTGAAGTATAAACAGAAACATCGGCTTGATTTTGCGGAGGTAATTTAGTGTATCCATTAGCATTAATTACTTCGCTCAAATTCTTTAATGAAAATGTTCCTAATTCGACGCTTGAAGCTTTGAATTGCGCTTCATTCAATTCGACTTCTTTTATTGTCGCCGTTGCAGTTTCTTCTGTTTTTACTTCTTCCTCATTATGATTGTGTCCGTCTGAATCGGAATGGCGCAGGGAAAAATATAGCACTACTGCTAAAAGAATTGCTCCGGCTATTGCTGCGTATATAATATTATTTCTTTTCATTTCTTTAAAGTGATTATTGATTGGTCAGGTATTGAATATTAATTACCGTTTGATTGTAATTGGAAATCGCCTCATTGTAATTTAATTGTATGGAGGAAGCTGTTTCTATACTCTGCACATATTCCACATAGGAAATATCGCCGTTAAGATATGCCTTGCTCGCATTTTTAATAATGAGACTTGCATTTGGCATAGCGGTATTTTTATAATAATCAATCAGTGACTGATAAGTATTGAGTTGTTCTGCCTCTTGTTCAAACTGGCTTTTTAATTGTTGCTGCAAGTAATCGGCATTTTTTTGTTCCCTTTCTATATTGGTTTTAGCAGCCTTTGTTTTGGCAATACTACTGCCTACAAATAAAGGCACAGCTACACCTACGGAAAACCCTTGAAATCTCGGAGAACTGTTGTAATAAGTAGGCTGACCATTTACATCCTGATAGCCGGTTATTGACTGTAAAAAATAACCTGCTGAAAAATCCGGATATAAAGCAGACTGTTCCACTTTACGATTCGCTTGTGCAACCTTGACTTGTTGGCTTGCCAATTTCAACACAGGATTTTGTTGTACCAAAGTACTGTCGGATTTTGCGATAAACGGGAGAGGCACGAAAGAAGTATCGGAAACTGTAAAATCACTATTGAGGTTAAGCAGTGCTTTTAATTTTGACTTTTCAACTTCGATTTTGGTTTTATTTTGTTTGATACTTTGCTCCAATTCCTGTTGTTTTGCCACGGCAATGGATTTCTCCAAAGCGTTTGTTTCACCAGTTTGAAACTTTAATACCGCTGATTTTACAAACTTTTGCAATACCAAGTTCTGCTTTTCCAATAATCTGTTTTGCTTTTCGTAAAAAAGCATTGCATTCCAAGACTGACGAATATTATAAGTAACGTCCTGTTTGCTTACTACTAATTTTGCCTGACTTGCATTACTATATTCTTGATACAATTTTCTCTTTGCTCCAATTTGAAACGGACTAAAACTTTGATTAATACTGAAGTTCTTGTCATTTGCCTGCGAATTGATTTGCCCGAAAGTTCCCGACAATTCCGTTTTTGGCAGTTCAAATGCAGATTTAATTAACTGTGACTGGACTTTGGTTTCAAGCTCCGTTGCCTGAACATTCTGATTACTTTTTACTCCCAAAGCAATAGCTTGATTTAAATCTATTTTTTGAATATCCTGTGCATTTGCTGTAAACGAGAACAATGACAGCAATGCAATTGTAACAATAGTTGAATTCATTTTTCCTTTTCGTTTTATTCCTTTTTCAAAATACAAGTAGAGTATTGGAAGTACAATCAGTGTTAATAAGGTTGCCGTAATTAACCCACCAATAACAACTGTTGCCAATGGCTTTTGTACTTCGGCACCAGCACTGTTACTCATTGCCATAGGCAAGAATCCCAAAGAAGCTACTGCAGCAGTCATGATAACCGGGCGCAAACGAACTTTGGTGCCTTCTTTGATACGCTCATATACATCGTTCATACCTTCTGATTTTAGTTGATTAAAATATCCAATCAATACTATCCCGTTAAGTACCGCAACTCCAAAGAGAGCAATAAACCCAACTCCTGCCGATATACTAAAAGGCATACCCCTTAACCAAAGGGCAAAAACACCACCAATAGCAGAAAGCGGAATTGCCGTAAAAATCAGCAATGATTGTTTGATGGAGTTAAAAGTAAAATACAGTAAAACAAGAATTAAAGCCAATGCAACCGGAACTGCAATTGACAAACGCTTGTTAGCATCAATTAAATTTTCGAACTGCCCTCCATAAGTCGTATAATAACCTTCCGGCAATTTTAATTGTGCATCTAATTTTGACTGGATTTTTTCGACAACGGTTTTCACATCAGCTCCACGCACATTGAAACCTACGACAATTCTTCTTTTTCCGTTCTCTCGTGAAATTTGCATAGGGCCATCTTCGTAGTTGACATCGGCAATTTGTTCTAGCGGAATTTGATTACCGGATGGCAGTGTAACAAACAATGATTTGATGTTTGAAATATCCCTGCGGCTATCGTCAGCCAAGCGCACAACCAAATCAAAACGCTTTTCGCCTTCGTAGACTTTACCGGCTGTTTCTCCTGCAAAACCCATCCGTACAACTTTATTCAAATCGCCAATTTTTAAACCGTATAAAGCCAATTTGTCTTTATTGTAGCGTACCGTAATTTGAGGCAATCCGGCAACACGCTCGGCTTTAGCATCCGAAACGCCTTCTATACCCTTGAGAAGTTGCATTACTTCATCTCCTTTGCTGACTAACATCTCTATATCATCTCCAAAAATTTTAATTGCCACATCACTTCTCACTCCTGTCATAAGCTCATTAAAACGCATTTGTATGGGTTGAGAAAATTCGGTAGTTGCTCCTGGGATATCTTCTAAAGCTTCTTCCATTTTCTCCATAAGCTCTTCCCTTGTTTCTGCTGATGTCCATTCGCTTTTATCTTTTAAAAGAATGATCATATCGCCCGCTTCAATCGGCATCGGATCTGTTGGAATTTCTGCCGAACCAATTTTGGTAACTATCATTTTTATTTCTGGAAATTTAGCTTTCAGAATCTGTTCGGCTTTAGTAGTTGCCTCGATTTCCTGAGATAAAGAACTCCCTGAAGCTATAATTAAATGGGTGGCTATATCCCCTTCATCAAGAGTTGGAATAAACTCACCGCCCATGGAATTAAACACCAAAAGAGCAGCAGCAAACAACGCAAGAGATACCCCAATGACTACTGCTTTTACCCGCAAAGCCTTATCCAATAACGGGGCATACCAACTGTAAAGTTTATTGATAATCCTGTCGCTTATATTTTCCTTGTGTCCCGTTTCTTTTTTAAGAGCCAATGCTGACATCATCGGTACATACGTAAGTGATAAAATAAAGGCTCCTAATATCGCAAAAGAAACGGTTTGAGCCATGGGGCCAAACATTTTACCCTCAATACCTACTAAAGCCAAAATTGGCAAATACACAATAAGAATGATGATTTCTCCAAACGCAGCACTGCTTCTGATTTTAGTCGAAGCCTGATACACTTCTTCGTTCATTTGCTTGGTTGTAAGCTTTCCTTTTTTACTAACCTGCAACCTATGGATAATGGCTTCCACAATAATTACCGCTCCATCGACAATCAATCCGAAATCGATTGCTCCCAAACTCATTAGGTTACCACTTACTCCAAAGAGTTTCATCATTGAAATTGCAAATAGTAAGGATAGCGGGATAACGGAAGCTACTACCAAACCAGCTCGCCAATTCCCTAATAACAGTACCAAAATGAAAATAACAATCAATGCTCCTTCAATCAGATTGGTTTGTACGGTATGTATTGCTTTGTCTACTAATTTAGTTCTATCCATAAAGGGCTCAATGGAAACACCTTCAGGAAGTGATTTCTTGATCTGTTCCATTCTTTCTTTAACCACTCTCACGACTTCACCACTGTTTTCTCCTTTAAGCATCATTACCATGCCTGAAACCTCTTCGCCTTTACCATCTTTGGTAACTGCTCCGTAACGAAGGCTACTTCCAATTTGTACCTTGGCAACATCACGAATAAGGATTGGAATACCGTTTTGGTTTTTGACAACAATTTTATTGATGTCATCTATCCCGCTTACCATTCCGACACTACGAATGAAATAAGCATACGGTTTTTTATCTATGTAGGCACCACCCGTGTTTTCGTTATTGCTTTCCAAAGCATCGAAAATTTCAGTAATGGTGGTATTCATACTCTTTAACCTATCCGGTTGGACAGCTATTTCATACTGCTTAAGATTTCCTCCTAAAGTATTTACCTCTGCAACCCCCTTTGTCCCGATAAGCTGTGGTTTTATTATCCAGTCTTGTATGGTTCTCAAATCGGTTGCATTGTACTTGCTCTCATAACCCTTTTTAGGAAAAACAACATATTGATAAATTTCCCCTAACCCCGTACTCACCGGTGCCATTTCTGGTTTACCAACACCTTCCGGAATACTACTTTCAGCCTCTTTAATTCGTTCTGTAATTTGAGCTCGTGCCCAATAAATATCTACATCTTCCTCAAAAACAACAGTAACCACGCTTAATCCGAAACGGCTTATGGATCGTAGTTCCACAATTTTAGGAATGGGCTTAACTGCTTGTTCTATCGGATAAGTAATAAATTGTTCCACCTCTTGTGTTGCCAACGTTGGTGAACTGGTAATGATTTGCACCTGATTATTCGTGATATCAGGCAAAGCATCAATGGGTAGCGTATAAAGGGAATAACTTCCGACTGCCACCAACACTAATGTAAAAAGTCCAATAATAAATTTATTATTGATACTAAAATGAATGATTTTATCTAACATTTTTAATAGAATAATGAATAGGAATTCTGACTTGAATAAGCCAGCTTGTTTTACTTAAAAAACACAACTCTTTAACCCGAAATTACTCGGGCATCATTATGCTATTTGAGGAGGTTGCCAGATACTCCCATAGAAATTGGAAGTAAAAACAGAGGTATAAAAAGGCTCTTTGGTCTCAATAACCGTAGAAATTACAGGGAATTCATAAGTGATGGTAGGAAAGTAACTCAAAACCTGTGCGCCACAACAATTGCATACACAAAAAGGTGAACACAAATCTTTACTCTTATCGTGTGAATGGTTTTCACGGTCAGACTGATGCGCTGCCAAAGAATGACCCGCACTGTTTACTTCCATATCAGCACAAGGCATGGATGCCAATACAACTAAGTAAATTGATAATATGATGTTTAACCATTTCACGAGTGTAAAAATAGTAATAATATATATATTGTTTTAGGTTTGAATCATTTTTTTTGACATGATTTAATATATTCGAAATATTTTTTTAGCTTTGTCTAAATTTATATTTAGAATAATAATATATGAAAAATAGCATTAGCCTAATTTTAATGTTCGTCGGGTTGACATTATTCATGACCACTTCCTGCGAAGACATCTTAACACAAGAACCCGAAATGGAAGATATTTTGGATGGGCCTATCGACGGATTGTCTTCATCAGAAAGTTTAGAGTTTTTAGAAGGTGATGTAGCTTTTAATGAAGAAGTATTTACAGCAGAAACCGGATTAGGTCCTTTATTTGTAGCAACGAGTTGTGTATCCTGTCATGCGGGAGATGGAAAAGGACATCCATTTACCACTTTAACACGTTTTGGACAATCAGACGCGTCAGGCAATCAGTTTATGCACTTGGGAGCACCTCAACTACAAAACAGAGCAATACCCGGCTACTTACCCGAACAAATTCCAAACGGTGCATCATCTGCTAAATTCATGCCTCCTGCCAATACCGGTTTAGGCTTTTTAGCAGCTTTAACCGATGCACAAATTTTAGCCAACGCTGACCCATTCGATAGCAATAACGATGGAATTTCCGGTGTCCCAAATTACATAACTCCACCGTCTTTCTTTTCACCAAAATGGTTCCATCAAGAGAATAATGGAAAGTACATTGGTCGTTATGGGAAAAAGGCTGCTGCAATTGATTTATTACATCAAACCGTAAATGCTTATAATCAGGATATGGGAATTACGTCTTCCTTTTCCCCTATTGATACTTACACCGGATTGGAAATTGACCCGGAAGTATCAAATAAAACCGTTAACAGTGTTGTTTTTTACTTAAGAACGTTAAAAGCGCCTATACAACGAAATGCAAATGATCCTCAGGTTATTGCAGGTAAAGCGCTGTTTTCAGATGTAAAATGCGCCAGCTGCCATAAACCACAATGGACAACTCCGAACAGCGATGTAGCAGGTTTAGCGAACAAAACATTCTTCCCATACACCGATTTGCTTTTGCATGATATGGGAAGCGGATTGGATGACGGGTATACAGAGGGTCAAGCCTTAACAAGCGAATGGAGAACTCCGCCTTTATGGGGAATTGGTTTGTCTAAAAAATCGCAAGGCGGACAATATTTTCTATTACACGACGGAAGAGCAAGAAGTATTGAACAAGCTATTATAATGCACGGCGGAGAAGCATTGAACAGTAAAAACGCCTACCAGCAATTAACAACGAGTGAAAAACAAAAGCTTGTGAAATTTATTGAAAGTTTGTAAAATGGACAGAAAAGAATTTTTAAAAATTTGTGGTTTTTCCTGTTTGGGCGTACTGGGATTGTCTGGTTTGATGCAAAGTTGTGGTACAACCTATTATGCAGTTTCTAATATAAAAGACAATCAATTAATCATTTCAAAAAAAGAATTTGAGATTACTGAAAGTACAGCTACGCGATACCGAAATTATGTTGTAAGCAAAGTGGACGGCATCAACTACCCAATTATCATTTACAAAAACCTGAACGATACCTATACAGCACTTTTACTTCGATGTTCCCATCAGGGTGCTGAACTTAATGTAAATGGAGATGTCCTTACCTGTTCGGCACATGGAAGTGAATTTGGAAAAAACGGCGATGTCATTCAAGGACCCGCTGAGCAACAATTAACCGCATTTAAAGTGCAGACTGATGCACAAAACATTTACATTCAATTATCCTAAAATGAAATTACTTTACATAACTGCACTAACCTTACTTTTAAATTTTTCTTTACAGGCTCAGGTTGATTCTACAAAAGTTGTAACCACACAGAAAGACACCACAAAATTAGCTTTGAATATGGATGCCGTGTATGCACGTCCGTTTTTGAAATTAGGTAAATTACCCATTTCAATAGGTGGTTACGTTGAAGCCAACACAAGTTACTTTGCTACTGATGGAATCACAGAAGGAATGTCTTTTCAGATGCCGAGAATGACCCTTTTCGTATCGTCAACCATAAAAAACCGAATTAAATTTTTATCGGAAATAGAGTTTGAAGAAGGTGGAAAGGAAATAAACATAGAATTCGCATCACTTGATGTTGAGTTGCACCCTTTATTCAATTTACGTGGTGGTATTATTATGAATCCTATTGGTTCTTTCAATCAAAATCATGATGGACCAAAATGGGAATTTATCGACCGTCCTATTTCGTCAACCACCATTATACCGTCAACTTGGAGCAATGTTGGTTTCGGAATCTTCGGAAAATATGCTAAGAATAATTTAGTTTGGGCATACGAAGGCTATTTTTCCAATGGATTTGATGATAAAATTATTTCCAACCCACAGAATCGAACATGGCTTCCGGCAACCAAAGAAAATGAGGAACGTTTTGAAGAAAGTTTTAATGGCGTACCACTAATTACTGCAAAAACAGCCTTAAAGCACAGAAAAATAGGTGAATTTGGTATTTCATGGATGGGCGGTGTTTACAATAAGTTTCAGGAAGATGGCATTCAGATTGACAAAAAACGTAGAGTAGATTTATTCGCATTGGATTTCAATACAATCGTTCCGAAATGGAAAACCTATATTAATGCCGAATGGGTTTGGGCTTATATAGATGTTCCTGACACTTACTCACAACAATTTGGGTCAAAACAAAAAGGTGGTTTTATAGACATTGTACAACCCATTTTAAAACGTGATGTATTAGGCTGGCAAAACAGCACATTAAACTTAGCTCTCAGAATGGAATATACCGACTATAATGTTGGTACTTTTAATGAAACTAACGAAAAGATTCACGATGATGTAATGGCCATTACGCCGGGAATTAGTTTCAGACCATCGTCACAAACGGTATTCCGATTGAATTACCGTTATATATGGGAAACGGATATTTTTGGTAATGACCCTTCGAAAACGGCTGGTATTCAGTTTGGATTTTCAACTTACTTTTAATAAAAAAACGCTCCTAAAATTAGAAGCGTCTTTATGTGAACTAATAATTCAAAGTCATTCCAGCTCCAAACCCCATATCACTATCATAGTGTGTGCGAAGACTTAAATTTCGTGTAAAAATATATCTCAAATCAGCCATATATTCAAAATCAGTATTCCACATTAATCCCATTCGAAGTCGTTTTGAAAGTGGTATGTCTTTACGTTCCAATTGAAATCTTAAATTTCCATCTGTAAAAACTTCAGCTTGTGCTACGATGAGCATTGGTAAAGTATAGTTTACCCCTGCACTGAAGACTGCACGCTTGTCTTTAGTATCTGTTTGGTTAAATAGATTTTTCTCATGTTCATCAATACCCATTTTTCTGTATCTCCAATCAAAACCAATAAATGGCATTAACCATTGCATTTTCCCAATGTATCTGCCGATGTGGGTTTCCATCTCGTAACCGTGATGATCGTTATAACCTAAACGCCACTCGGAACCAATACTCCAACGTGTATTACCAAGCATAGCCTCACCATCAATTCCGTTGGTTGCAAAATCACTCTCACCCATAAGATGAAATTGCCTATCGTCTGCAAATAATTTACGTTGGGCTAATTTAGGATTGGGTATTAATGGATTGGGGGCTTGATTTTCATAGGTAAAAACTCTACCCATTCCAGCCATCATATGATATAGAATATGACAATGAAAAAACCAATCTCCATCAACATTTGCGTTAAATTCCAAAGTATCGGTTTCCATTGGCATAATATCTATGACATTCTTTAAAGGGGCATACTCCTCTTGTCCATTTATAACTCTGAAATCATGACCGTGCAAGTGCATCGGGTGGCGCATCATTGAACCATTATGCAATATGATTCTAACATTTTCTCCTTTTTTAATTAGTATCTTGTCTGTTTCAGAAACAACTTTGTTATCCAAACTCCAAACATATCGGTTCATGTTACCGGATAATTCGAAACGCAATTCTTTTACTGGAGCATCTTTTGGCAAAGTTGTTTTCGTAGGTGATTTCAGCATTGCATAATTTAAAGTGGTAATGTTAGAGAGTTTATTACTATTATATTGGTTTTCCGGCATTGCCATATTGTCCATTTTATTTTCGTTCTTTTTAACTGATTGCCCAGTAATTTCAGGATACATTACTACATTCATATCCATTTGGTTCAAGGACATCTGCATTCCCATATCATCTAAATCTCCGTTCATTTTCATCATATCATTCATCATTTTCATTCCCTCTAAATATTTGAGTTTTGGCAATGGGGATATTAACTGTCTAATACCTCCCCCAATATACAATGACGCTGACTTGGTTCTATCTTCGGCCGTTGCCAAAAATTCATAAGAAGTATTTTCCGCTGGAATGGTAACTACAACATCATATGTTTCTGAAACAGCTATGATAAGTCTGTCTACTTCAACAGGTTCAACATCATTACCGTCATTTGCCACTACAGTAATTTTACCTCCTGCATAGGTTAACCAAAAATATGATGATGCTCCACCATTGGCTATCCGAAGACGTACTTTATCGCCAGCCTTAAATTGAGATAACTGACTTTCATTTTTACCATTTATTAGAAATTTTTCATAATACACATCGCTCACATCCATAGCGTTCATACGCTTCCACTCGTTTGTAATTTTAGTTTTAAAATGCCCCCCTCGAATTGCCTCTGCATAACTTTGAGTAGTTCCTTTTTTAATTGCAAACCAATCCGTTGCATTATGAAGCATCCTGTGTACATTTTCCGGTTTCATGTCTGTCCATTCACTTAAAATTAATGGAACTGTTGGTAAATCATCTATTCCTTTTCTAAATGTTGGATCATTCTGTTTTTTATTCATAATAAACATCCCATACATTCCAATTTGCTCCTGTAATCCTGAATGGCTATGATACCAATGGGTTCCGGTTTGGATTATCGGGAAAGTGTATTTGTGAGTTGTGGCCGGTTTGATAGGCATTTGCGTAAGATTAGGCACTCCATCTTCTTTATTCGGCAAAAACAAACCATGCCAGTGTAATGATGTTTCTTCCTTCAATTCATTATGAACATAAATCTCGGCAATATCACCTTCTGTAAATGTAAGTGTTGGCATTGGTATTTGACCATTAACTGCAATAGCTCTTTTTTCTTTTCCGGAATAGTTTACTATGGTATCTCTTACATATAAATCGTAACGTACTATATTTTGAGCAGTTATACTT
>Ga0114982_1000908_pt1 | contig 15502 bp, 19 predicted proteins | sample Shrwel_input2_FT_FD_87183 | JGI IMG/M metagenome (GOLD analysis project Ga0114982, IMG submission 87183) | Subsurface microbial communities from deep shales in Ohio, USA - Utica-3 well 1 S input2 FT | ecosystem: Environmental > Aquatic > Deep subsurface > Shale gas/oil reservoir > Produced... | reverse complement strand
GTCTTGGAGGGGGACCAGGTGGATGATCTGGTTATAGTCGCGCGCGGCGATCTCGAACTGGATGCTGTCGTCGTCGCGCGGCGGCACCGAGAAGTTGAAGTCGACTTCCGACCCCGTGCGCGTCGTCCAGATGTTCTGGGGCTGCGCCGTCGAGCCCGCGAACACCTTGCGCTGCTCGAAGTAGGTCACCGCTCCCGGGTAGTTGCTGGAGGCGAAGGGGTCGGAGGCCTGGGGTGGCGTGATGCCTCCGTTGGCGGGCAGGTTGTCGTCGATCACGCTGACCGAGCCGTTGCCGTCGAGCACGGCGATCAGGTAGAAGAGGCCCCCCGCTTGGCGGTAGACACGGTAGCCCGTGGCCCCGGTGCGCGCCGTCCAGCTGACGGTGTTGTAGGTGTTGGCTGCGGTCAGGTTGTTGGTCGCCGTGACAGCCGCCGACGCCGAGCTTTCGGCGTCATCCTTGATCGAGGTCACGACGTAGGCGTCGTTGCGCAGGAAGCTCGCCCCCGCCGTGGTCGGCGTGACGGCCAGTCCTGCGGGGGCGGTGATGCCGGGGCCGGTGGTGGCGTTGGCCAGGGCCCAGCTCGTGGGGCCAGAGCGGCGCAGCTCCTGCACGACGTAGTCGGGATGCACCAGCGTCAGCACATCTGCCGACTGCACGAACTTGACCTTGAACAGGTCGGCCTCTGCGTAGCTGTTGGCGATCTCGTAGGGCGCGCCCGACAGCAGCACGGTGCCGCCCAGGCTGTGGAAACGGAAATAGCCCGCACCGAACTCGATCACCACCGTGTCGGTGGCGCTGAAGGTGAAGGGCAGCAGGCGGGTCTTCTTGGTGCTGTCCTTCACCGCGCGCACAAACTCGAAGCCCGCGCGGTTCTGCGCGGGCCCGTGGGGCAGGGTGACGAAGTTCCGGCAAAGGGCGAGCCCGGTCTGGTAGCGGACGTCGTCGATCCGGCCGTACATTTCGGGCGTGATCTCGCCCCCGGCCATCGAGCGGAAGTTGGTGCGCGTGGTGGCACCCATCAGCGTGCGCCCACCCAGGGGGCGATATGCGCGTCACGCACGCGACTGGCGCGCCGCTGCTTGGCGTCCTTGGTCTGGGCCTGGTTGAGGTAGACGCCCATCGTCTGCAGCATCTGGGCTGCAACCGTGCGGCCCGTCTCACCCTTGAGCACCGGGCCAGCGAGGAAGCTGGCCAGGAAGTAGGAGAGAGCCACGGTGAAGAGCGGCGGGAAGAAGCTGGGGATCGTCACCGCAGCGGTGTAGCGGATGCGCGCGTCGGCCACGTTGGTGTAGAGCACGCGGGTGTTGTCGGAGAGGCCCTCGATCTCGAAGTCGTTCACCCCATTGACAGCGGCCAGCGGGCCGTAGGCGGTGCCCACGAAATCGTCGGTGTCTTCGGGGCCCTGGACGGCGAACACGCCGAGCACATTCGACGGCAGCGCGTAGGCGTAGGCCCACTGCGTGTTCGGCTCTTCGTCGAGCAGCGCCAGCGCCACGCGGCGCAGCGCAAAGTTCCAGGGGTACATCTCGGTCAGCGCGTCGCGCGCGATGGGGTAGAACAGGGCGGCCTGCTCGGCCTGCGCGCTGCCCTCCGGGGGATCGAGGTTTGCGACGGTGGCGTCGTCGCCGAGGTGCGACAGGGCCAGGTTTGCGATGGCAACTGCGGTCGTCAAAGGATCACCTCAAAGAAAAGAGCCGGGGGCTGTTGGGCCCCCGGCTCGGAACCCCTACGGGGAGGGGGCTATCTCTGGCCTAGACCAGGTCGGCCTGCTCTTCGCCAGCTTCAGCGGCTTCGGCCAGGGCCTGTTCCACTTCGGCGGGGAAGGTAGCCGCAGCGACCAGCACGGGCTTTGCCCGGGCGGCCTTGCGGGGAGCTTCGTCTTCGACAACAGCCATCCAGTCGACGATGCCGTGGCCTTCGACGAGCTGGAACTTCGAGCCCACCGGGCGGAAGTGGTTGGCGGGGTAGGCACCCGGGTGGATAGCTTCCACCCAGGTGTTTTTCCCAGCCTTGTCGTAGACGCGGCGGCCTTCAGCGTCGAAGCGTCGGCCTTGTGCGTCAGTGCGGGCTTTGCTCACGGTTCAGCCCCTTAGACCGGCATCGCGTCAGGGTAGGCGCGCTGGGCCGGGTACGGGTCCATCGCCAGGTAGGCGTTGATGGTGCCCGCCGTGACGGTCGTCGTGCCGATCACGGCGAGGACGCCGAGGTACCGCTCGTAGACCGCGCCTTGCGGCAGGGCGACGGAGCAGATCAGGCTGTTGGCGTTCAGGCGAGCGTCGTTGGCGGCGGCATCGTCCGTCACGATAGTGCCGGTCGAGAAATGCACGGTCGGCGACGTGGCCAGGTTGGCCGTGCTGTCCGACACCAGACGGAACTCGATGGTACCGGCGGCACCGCCCGTGATGATCTCGGTGCCGTCCGTCTCGAGGATGAAGTAGAGGGGCTGGCCCGCGCCAATGTCGCGCGAGGCAGCACCCAGGTCGATGACATCGCCGATGAGGGCGGTGCCTGCCGCAGCTGCCACCGAAACGGCATCTGCGAACTCGTTGCGTTCGTCGAGGATCATGGTCTTGTTCTCCAGGGGCCCCGCTTACGCGGCGACCTTTGCTTCAGTGTGCAGCAGGCTGTCGACCCGGCGAACCGGGAAGCCGTCGAAGGTCATCACGGACTGGCCAGCGACGTCCGACATCATCAGGGTCGAGTTCTTGACCTTGTTGACCATCTGGCGGCGCAGGAAGCTGTGAACGCGGCGGCTGCAGTAGAAGGCACCACGGATGCCGGTCAGGTTCGGGATGAACGAGGCGACGTCGGTCATCAGGTCGATGAGGTCAGCGCCGGTCGCGGCATCCTTCGTCAGCTCGGCGAAGTCAACCTGGATGCGGTAGACGTAGCGCCAGTCCTTGAGGACCAGGCCAGCGTCCATGCGGTAGTGCGTGCGGTAGGCTTCCATCCGGCCACCGGCACCATCGACGTTCTCGATGGTGATCTGGCCCTTGTCGTCGGTCTTGAGACCGGCAACGGAGCCCTTCGGGTAGGTCATGAAGCAGGAGTTCGGGCCCCAGCCAATGAACCAGATCGAGGTGTTGGTGGCGTTCGAGCCGTCGGCGGCCGAGGCGTTGATGTTCTGGCCGTTTTCAGCGGACAGCGAGGAGTAGCGAGCGGCGAAGCCCGTGAACTTCTCGGGGGTGACATCTTCGTCGGCGTAGAAGATCGAGGAGGCCAGGTCTTGCGACATGCCTTCGATGTGGGCGGTGTCTTCCGACAGGCGGAAGGCGGCCGTGTTGCCGTTCAGGTCAGCCAGGGCCTTGTCGACCTCGGCGTAGGCTTCCATCATACCGGCGTTGTCGGTCACCTGGGCGGTGCGCGACTTGGTCGGCTGAACGCCGCCGTACAGCTTGCGCCAGGTCGGGGCAGGCAGGCCGGTGCGGATGGTCGAGCGGTGACCCGTCGGCAGGTTGCCTTCGATGTACACGGCGTCGTTGAGGATTTCGTTGGTCTGGGCGAGGATTTCGACGATCTTGTCGACCTTGCCGTTCGGGTCCAGACGCTTGGAAACGTCCAGCAGAGTGGGGTGGGTATCCGAAAGGGTGGCCACGGTAGTTCTCCAGTCAGTTCATGTTGGGGAAAAGGGTCTTGGCTGCGTCCTGGGCAGGGGAGGACTTGCCCCCCGCCACGAACGTGTCTTCGCTGATGGCCTTGCCGACACGGAACATGAACCGGATGACTTCCGGGTTGTCGCCGAGGCGGTGTACGTCCAGCAGTTCGCGGAGTTCCGGCGTGCCGAACTGGTCGACTGCCTTCTTCGCGACCGCCAAGTTGGCCGGGAGAGCATCGCCCCCGAACTCCTTGTCGGTTTCGGCACGGCCCTTCCAGTCGGCGAACATCGCGCTCGTCGCCTGTTGGCTTTCAGCCGCCCACTTCTGGGCCAGCTTCACGCCAAGGTCCGTGACCTTTTGCGCGGCGTCCTGCGGCAGGTTGAGTTCCTTGGCGACGTTCTTGAACTCACCGAGCAGTTCAGCGTCGAGTGCGACGCCTTCCGGTACGGAGAAGTCCTCGTAGGCCTCTGGCGCGCCCTGGGGTGCGTCTTCGGCCTTGTCGCCTTCGGCCTGCTGCGCCTGTTCGCCTTCGACCGGATCGGTCGGGGCGGCTTTGGCTACCGGCTGCTGTGCGGTGGCGTCGGTGTTGGCGACGTCGCCCGCGGTCTGCGATGCGGCTTCATCGGTGGTCGTGTTGGCCGTCATCAGCGTCGTGTCAGTCATGTCCGAAATGCTCCTGCATCATGGTCTGGAAGCCCAGCGGCGCGGCCTTGGCGACCTTGCCCTGGAACTCGAGACCGATGGCGCGCTTGCCTTCCCTAAAGAACGTCTCACTGTTGCCAGTGAAACTTGAGACGTAGAGACCCGTGGCCTCGAGCAGACGCCAGACAATCCGGCGGCCTCGAGGCGTGGCCATGAGCCATTCCAGATCGGCCTTGTCAGTGTCCCTGCGGTTCCGAGCGTCCTGGGCTCTCGCCTCGGCGCTCTTGTGCTGGGTCTCCAAGTCGGTCGGGTCTTCCTGGCTCATAGCGGGAACCTACGTCGCGCGCGTAAGGGAAGACATACCGCGCGCCAGTTTGGCCAGGTTGCAGAGGTGCCTCTCGTCCTCTCCATCCTCACGGTGGTAGGTCACGGCCTCCATCGTCCGCTTCGACCGATAGCCCGAAGCGTGCGACCAGAAGTCGGGGGCGGCTAGGGTTCGGCAGTACTCGACGGTGACGCCTGGGTAGTCCTTGACGTCCTTGTGGTGGACGTGGCCGACGAACCAGACGCGGTCGCCGTGCTGCGAGGCTTGCCACAGGTCGGGCACGTCGACGGCCATCAGCAGGGGAAGGTCTTTGCCCTTCGCCCCGTCGCCGTGGGTGGTGCCAATCAGGTTGGTGCCGAAGCCCATGAACCAGTAGGGGTTCGGGCTGGTGATGACCGTGACCCTGGGCTCGTTCTCGTAGATCAGCGCCATCATCTCGGCCAGCATCAGGGCCGTGATGCCGTCGTGGTTGCCGGGGTTGATCCGCACCGTGACGTGCCGGTGCTTCTCCAGCAGGCGGGTGATGTGGTGGCGCTTGCACCGGATCACGACACGGACGACCTCGGCGTGGCGGCCGTGCGTGTCGAGGTGGTGGCCGCTCTTGGTGCGGCTCGCGTTGTTGTCGGCATGCAGGCTGTCGCCCAGGTCGATGAACAGGGCGTAGGTCGACGAGGGCGCGGAGGCGACCAGCCTGTCGATGGCGGCCTTCATGACGCGCTCGTACTCGACCAGGTCGAAGGTCTGCCCCGTCTCGTCCTTCCAAGAGTAGAGGCCTGCGTGCGGATCGCCCTGTGGGTACACCGTCAGCAGATCGTCGTCGGTGTGCGCGGGAGGGGCGAGGGGCGCGAGTGGTTCCAGCCCCTCAAGCAGCGCCGCCCTGATAGCCAGCAGCCGTTCGGCCTGCGCCTCGGCGTCTGGCGACTGGCGCTCCCACACCCGCTCGACGCCGTTGGGGCCGCGTTGGACCGTGACCTTGCCCATGCGGTAGCCGGGGGCCACGCCGTCGTTGAAGTGCCCCGGCGCGTGGCCACGGCGGGCGGCCTCTTTCTGGAAGCGATCAGCTGCTTCCTGAATGGCTGACTTGCCCAGGCCCAGCGCCTCCGCGGCTTTGCGGATGCTGCCGTGCTCTCGGACTGCCTCTGCGGCCCGCCACTGGGTGTCTGTGGCCCAGTCGGGCTTGTGGCCGTCGGGGGGAACGAAGGTCAAAGCCATGCGGCGTTTCCGAGCTGTGGGAGATTTAGCGCATCGTCAAACGGCGAAGGTAACTGCCGAGCCACGGGCGGCCAGTTACCAGATCGAAGCTGGCCCCCGGCGTAACCGATCCCGACACGGTGGTGCCAGCGCCGGGCCCGTAGAGCGCGGTGTACGTCGAGACCCCGGAAGGGGCGGTGATGGCAGCGACATCCAAGCCGCGCGCCACAGAGGCACCAGCCGTTGGGATGTACGAGGACACGGTGGTCCCAACCTCGAACTGAGCGCCCCAGATGTGGGCGTCCTGCGTTGCTGCGGCCGTCGAAGTGCCGCCGCCCCAGCCGTTGTTGGTGAACTGCAGAACCTCTGCCGTAGCGTGTGAGGTAAACGCCCAGGTGAACCTCTGCCACGACGTTGTCAGCGTGTGCGGCACCGCGGCCCCGGAGGCACCACTGCGCGTGGCAATGATCTGCCCGGCGCTGACGCCCTTTGCCCAGAACGACACGATGACGGGGGTGCTCGCGGGCGCTCCTGTGGCCACGTCGCCGATAAGGCTGGCCACAGGGCCTTGCTGCACACGGGTCGCCGTCATGGTCCCGTCGGGGGCGAGGGCGTGGTTGGCCGTGCGCGTCACCGTGCCTGTCGGTATCCACAACACGTTGTCGAGGTCTTGCGAGCGGCGGATAAAGTTCGTCCGTACCGTCTCGAACAGAAGCCCTGCGTTGGTGCGGCGGGGGGCGTTGGCCGCGAAGTTGACGACGCCGCCCGACAGGTCGGCGGCCGTTGCAGCGCCGGTTCGGCTGTAGGTGAACCCCGGCAGTGAAAGCAGATCGCTTTGGTAGCTGCCGTTCAGGGCGTAGAGGCCACGCTCGAAGTCAAGCTCGAGGCGATTGTTGCCGCCCTGAAACGAGGCCAGGGTCAAACTTCCCAAACCGATTTGGGTCGACCGGCTCACAGGTAGAGGGCCTTGATGTCCGTGGCCGTGGTGCTGGTCGAGTTCACCCGGCGACAACGAACCGGCAGGATCGTGCCGCTCGCGACGTTCTTGAACGTCTCGACCACGTCGCCGTTGTTGTTATCGACGCCGACCACGACCACGTCGCCCCCCACACCCACAAAGAGGGCTGCGGCAGGGCCGCCCGGGAAGTTGGTCGAGTTGGAGGGGGTGACTGCTGCAAAGCTGCGTGCGGGGCCGTCGGACATGGTCTTCTCCCTAGTAGGTGTACGGCGCGGGCGAGCCGTAGCCGGTCAGCTGGTTCATGATGTCGGCACCTGCGTTCGAGGCACCGTTCTGTGTGGCGACGCCGCCCAGCTTGCCCATGCTCTCGGCGGCCTGCTGCGCGCTGGCTGCTGCCTGCTGCGCCGCCTGCTGGTCGGCACGGGCCTTGCGGACGAGGGCGACCTCCTCCTTGCCGACGATCAGCTCGGGGTCGACGCCGATCTGGTCGGCGTAGTTGTCCACCCAGCGGTCGGCGTCGAACTTGTCGAGCACTTCGGGCTTGATCTGGGCCATAGCTCCGAGGTTGCCGACGAAGCGGTCGGTGCTGTTCGCGCCGATGGCACGTTGGGCCTGTGCCAGGATCGAGACGAACTCGACGTCCAGGTTCACGCCGATCAGCTCTTCGGGAGGGGGAGGCAGGACGCCCGACTGCAGCAGGCGCTCGAAGGTGACCTCGATCAGCGGGTCGAGCAGCTCGTTGTGCAGACGCTCGAGCACGGGGCCCAGCATCAGGAGCTTCTCTTCGTGGCGCTCTGCCACCTCGGTGGCCGTCATGTTGGTCGAGACGGCCTGCGAGATCATCAGGAAGAGGTCGGAGTACATGCCCTCGCGGATGCGTTGGCGGACGTCCTGAATGTCCATCAGCAGGTGGTTGAGGTCGATGCCGCCCTGGAACAGGGGCTTGATGCCGCCACCGGCCGAGGCCGTGTCGACGGTGGTGTAGCCGCCCGGCAGGATGTCGACCTCCTCGCCCTTGAGGCTCGAAGGCCCCTGCAGAGGGGGGCGGACCTGGTAGTCGATGCCCTGGCTCTTGCGCAGCTGCTCGTGCTGCAGCTGCTTGATGTCGCCGAGCACCTCCATGCCAGGGCTCTGGCCGTAGACGTCCTCGCTCGAGGTGTACCAGCGGGGGGCCAGGACGCGGAAGCGGTCGAAGCCGCTCTCGCGCAGGAGCTTGTCGCCATCGCCGCCCTTCTCGAAGTAGCAGGATGCCCAGGGCATGTTCTTGCTGTCGCGGGAGCGGATGTCGCGCTCCTTGCGGGGCTCGACGGCGTGGATGATGGTGACCCAGCTGTCGCCGTTGCCGTTGGTGACCATGTTCTTGACGGCCGACGAGCAGTTGTCAGCGCCAAACTCTTGCACCAGCTGGCGTGCGGTCTTCTGCAGCTCGCGGTACGACGTGTCGACGTTGCCCCTGAAGTCGGTGGCCAGGGCATAACGCCCCACGGTGTTGGGGTAGAGGTGGATGCCCCTGTCGAAGTCATCCATGATCAGGGTGTTGGCCGTGCCGAAGGCACCCAGCTCCTCGTAGAGCTGGTGCAGGGCGCGGTAGGTGTTGGACTGGCCGAAGACGGCCTGCATCTTGCGGGTGACCTGGGCCAGCCAGATTTTCACGGGCTGGTATTCCATCAGCGCGTCATCGGGGATGCGCAGCCGGAACCAGGGTCGGGCGGGGCTGGTCACGCCCGACATCATGCCCGCCGCCAGGATGCGCAGAGCGCCCGTGCCGGTGCGGTCGTAGATGGCGTTGTGGCGGCGCTTGCCGTCGTTGCGGTCGGTCACGGAGAAGCGGCCAGCACGAGGGAACAGCTGCGTGGACAGCTCCTCCCAGTGCGATACCCACGACGACCGCTCGGTCTCGAGCATGGACCATCTTTTTTGATAATGTTGCTTTTTGGGGGTCTCGATCACGCAGGTGACCCCAGATTGAGTTTGATCATGCGGAGGCAAGCCTCGAAAAGCACGTCATCGCTACGCCCGCGGCGCTGGACGCCGCAGGCTTCGGCCAGGCGGGTGATCTGTTCGGTGGTCAGGGCCACGTTCAGCCTCCCAGCAGCGAGTTACGGCCGAGGGCCATGTTGGTCAGAGCAGCACCGCCGGGGCCTGTGAGCAGCGTGGCGGCTGCCGACCCCGCCTTGTTGGCCTTGAACAGCGAGGCCAGGTTGGGGGCCTGGCGGTTGGCCTTGGCCTCTGCCTGCTGCGCGTCGGCCTGCGTCTTGGCGGCGGCGGCCGAAGCCTCGCGCTGGGCAGCCTCCTGGGCGCGCAGGGCCTTGCGCTGATCGCTCGCAGCGCCGAAGACGGCGGCGACGGGGGACAGAAGTCGGGCTGGGTTGCCGCACATAGAATGGCCTCGGGCTTAAGCGAGCGGATCGTAGTCGCGGGGCTTCCTCGAAGACATACCGGGCATGTTGCGCACCTTCGGGGTGTTGATGCAGGCGAGGGCCAGAGCGGATAGGTGGTCGGGGCTGCGCTTGATCCTGTCGACGATGTCCTCTCTGCTTTCGACGTAGACCTGGGAGCCGCGCAGCTTCCACTTCGGGGCGCAGAGGTCGGCCAGGAGCCTCTTCGAGGGGGGCAGGGCGATGTTGTTGTTGGCCTCTGGGTCGAGCAGCTCGCGCAGCCGCCAGATGTGCTCAGACCGCTGGTTGAAGAAGCCCAGACGCCCTGACTTGTCGCGTGCACCCGACTTCTCCGAGACGTTGACGCCGAGCACCTGCTGCCTCGCCTCCTTGAGGAAGTCGTAGGGGCTCGAGCCCACGCCGATGATGTCGATGTGGATGGGGCTGTGGTCGCGGTTGGCTGAGATGGCCAGGCCCGCCACCATCGGGCCGTTGGGCGTCTCGCTGCCTGCGTACTCGAGGGGCTCGTCGAACCACCAGCCCTCGTGCCTGCGGTAGATCACGGTCTTGTCCTTGCCCCCTCGCGCCACGTCGACGCCGAGCGACAGCATCTCGGGCTTGGGAGAGAGGGGCTTCCAGCGGGCCTGGGCCAGCTCCACCCAGCGGGTCGGGATGACCTGCCAGATGTCGTCCTCCATGCCCGCCTTGAAGTCGCCGTTCAGCATCTGGCTGCGAAGGGGTTCTGGCAGCGCCTGTAGCGTGCTCATGTAGCCGGTCCCGGTGAGGAATGGGTTGTCTCGCACTCGCGAGGGGATGAAGGTCCGAGACATGGGCTGGATCACCAGGTCTGGGCTCTCTGCGTAGTCGGCAGGGTTGAAGTCGTACTGCGGCTCGCCGTCGGCGATGACGAAGGGCTTGCCGTTGTCGACCTCGAGGTCATTGCCTGCGACGGTGGCGAACCAGCGCAGCTCTCCCGGCACTGCGGGGTTGGGGTGCTTGTCGTCGAGCCAGGGACCGAAGAAGTCCACGATCCAGCGGCCCTCTGCGCTAGTTGGCGGGTTGAAGGTCAGGAGTGCCTGGCAGCGTTGGCCGACCACCGTGGTGCGCAGCCAGCCCAGGAGGAAGCGCACCTGGAGCTCGAGGAAGTTGGCTGCCTCGTCGAACACGATCAGGTCGTGAGGCCGACCCTGGTACTTCTTCTCGTCCCCAGCGTTGGGCACAGAGCCCAGCTCGATCTGGAGGGCCTTGCCGTCGCTGCGCGTCTGTCGCCAGATGCCCTTGGTCGAGTTGTATCCGTCCTTGGTGCCGAACAGCTCCTCGAGCCTGTCCTCGATAGCGGACAGCTCCGTGCCGACGCGGCGCAGGATCATGATCTTGCGGTGGTCCTCGATGCTCTTGCCGCAGGCCAGGTCGGTCTTGCCGCCCCCTGCAGCACCACCGTAGCCGATGATGTCCGCCGTGCTCTGGTAGGCGTCCGTCTGTGGCCCAGGGAGGGGCCTCCAACGCTTCTTGTCGCGCGACAGGAGGGCGAATAGGTCGGCGCGCTCCCTCTCGCTCAGGTGGGGCAGGAGTGACTGGACCTCGGCTGCCGAGGGGGGCGTCACGCGAGATCGCTACCGTCTTCTGGCTCGCCGTCACGGCGCGCCTTGGCAAGGGCCAGGAGCGAGGCGATCTTGGCAGAGGCGGCGACGTCTGAGAACTCGACGGGCCCGCCCTCTGGGTTCGACAGCTGGATGCCCGACTGCGGGCGGTAGCGGTGCGACCACTTCTCGAGCAGCTGCATGCGGGTCCAGACGCGCAGCTTGGAGCGGGCGATCCACTCGGCGTTGGCCTTGGGCCCGCCCAAGGCGGTCACGATGGTGTCGTGCTCTGTCTGATCGGCGATGCGCATCACGTCGTTGGCGATGGCGTCGAAGCCCTGGTCGCGGGCCAGCTCATAGGCGGCGGCGAACTCGGGGTTGGTGGCGACCCAGGTGTGGACCGATTTGCGGGAGGGCATGCCGGGCGACCGGCAGATGTCGACGAGCGTCTCGCCCTCACGCAGCCGGTCCAAGATGCTGGCCGCCACTTCGGGGGTGTATCGGCCTTCTGGGTTCAAGAGAGGTCTAACCATTGTGCCCGGGAAGGTACGGCACGCGAACCGAGATTAGCCATACGAGCAGAGTTCGTCAGCCGCTCTTCCTGATCCTGAATGTGATGATGTCGGCGACCGTCGCCTTGTGGACATCGAACTTCTTGGCGAGCGTGCCATAGCTCCAGCCGCCCTCCTCATACATCGACCGCATCAGCTCGACCTCTGCGTTGGTCAGCTTCGCGTCGTGGTGCTTCTCGCCCAAACGTGCCATTTTTTGCGTGCTCCTGTTTGGTTACACACTGGTTACGCTTGCAAGCGTAACCGGGTAAACCTTTGATTTAACGACGGAATACGGGGAAAAAAGGGCCGCGGTTACACTTCAACAGCACTTTTTCGCTACCTTTCCCCAGGGGCCCCCTATAGGCCCCCTACAGCATATACTACTACCCTTTTATAGGAGAAGTAGTGTAACTAGTGTAACCGCCCCGCAAACGCCCGCCCCGCGGGGCTTTGGCGGTTACACTACGTCCGTAACCGAACCGTAACCAGTGTAACTTTCACTCCCGCGCCCACCTCCGAACCGGCTTGCCATCCACTTTCTGCACTTTTTGGCAGAAACCGAGGGCCCGCAGCACCTTCGCTACCCGCGTCTCGTCCGCGCGTTTTATTGCATGTTCGCGGTAGTAGAGGGCCTGCGTCAGAACATCGTGCGTTTTGAAGCCCTCCCCGCCCGGCAGAGTGCCGTCCAGGTCGGGGGTCTCGAGCCACTTTTCGATGGCGTCTTCCCAGGTGTCGGTGACCCTGTAGTCCTCATGGATGCCCTTGGCGAGGGTCTCGGCTTCGCGCCACGCGACGCCTCCATCCTCAAAGAGCACCCTCCCTTCCGCCCAGAGCTGGTCGCGATCCCGGGCGATACCCTCGACATCCACAACGCCCGAGGCCACCGGCAACCAGCGCCGCTCGCCCGTAGGGTCGTCGAGGAACTGACCCTCGTTGGTGGTGCCCTGGAAGGCACAGCGGCGCAGTAGTGTGGTCGAGAACTCCTTGTACTTCGGCACCCAGTCCTCCTTGCGCCGGGCGGTCCACGCCTTGATCTCTTCGATGGCCTTGGTCTTGAGACCAGAGAGCTCGCCCAGCTCCACCATCAGGCACCCGCGCATCAGTCGAGCGCGGGCATCCTCGTTCTGGTGGAAGTTCATCTCGCGGAAGGTGTCGAAGGGGGCCATAGCCTCGATCCCCGATGACTTGCGCTGTCCCTGCTCGCCGGTGAGGATCGGCACCATGTCCGCCTTGACGCCCGGCACCATCACCCTGCCCGCCATCGCCGTCCAGATGTAGCGCGAGACGGCAGTGGTATACGGCCCTGGGGCGGCGCTGAAGTACCGCTCATAGAAACCCTCGACACGCGACACGCCGTCCCACTTGAGGCCGTTGAGCCAGATCTGGGCGCTGTCGACCGGCTGCATCTGGGAGATGTAGTCGACCACGTCGCGGATCAGCTCGCGGCCGACGGGCTTGAAGCCCAACCTCTCCAGGGTCAGCCGCAGCTCGACGGCGTGGTGGTCCTTGAAGGCGAGCCACTTGTCGGGACTGTCGACGTCGGCGTAGACGATCTCGTCCCTGAAGGTGTCGTAGCGTATGTCCATACCGCAGACGTCTGGCCGCAGGAGGGCCGAGCGTACGTTGCCGAGGACCGCCTCGATCCTGCCCTTGCCGTCACGCTCGAAGGAGGGGAGGAGCAGATCGACCTGCTCTCCCTCCAGCACCACCGGCGTCAGGTCCTCGAAGTCATCGGCCGAGGCGACGTCCTGCCATCCGTGCTCGCGCGCCTTGGCGAAGATCGTGCGCTCGGTGATGGGGTTGGCGGTCTCGCCCTTCTGGTCGAGCCAAGCCCAGACCTTGATGGCCAGCTCGTCCTCGTCGAAGTGCGGGGCCCTGGCGCTGAACTCATAGGCCAGTTGGTAGCCCTCATCGCTCCCGCCCGTGGCGTGATGGATGCCCGAGATGATGTCGCGCCACTCGTCATAGCCCAGCGGGCTGGTGTCGTTGGGGATGGCGGCCAGGGCGTCGCGCAACGGCTTCAGGCTGTCGCCGTAGAAGAGCTTGTTGACCATGTCGACGTCGCGGCGCGCCCGCTCGACCACCGGCACAGGGGCCGACGGCGTCCACGCCAGCTGAAGAGCGTAGTCGCGCTCCATCACCTCATAGTCGCACAGCGGCTCGAGCGGTGCGCTCTTGCCAGCCAGGGGCAGGATGAACTGGTTCCCGAAGCCATGCTCTGGCACGCTGTCCTGCCTGGGGAAGATTTCGATCTCGCCCTGGGCGACGCCCTTCGCCCCGTCCTTGAAACCGAGCTCGACCAGCAGGGCCTTGCAGAGCTGACGCACCGAGTAGGCGTCCTGCGGCTCGTCCCAAACCAAGAAAGTGTGGACGCCCCGGCCGCCCGAAGAGCGCCAAGGCACCGGGTTCAGGCCGTGCCTCTGCATCGCGCCCTCGAGGCGCGCCAACACGGACACCATGTCCTCCCAAGAGGTCGCCCCCTTGTGGCTGTCGAGGTCGAACAGGGCGATCCTGGTGGTGCTCTCGCCCGCCCTGATGGGGCAGACGCCACGAGGCATCGTGCCGTCGAGGTGGCGCTTCAAGCGCGCCTCGGTCAGCGGCTCGCGGGTCCAGGCCATGCCGGTCGCGGCCTTGATAGCGGTCACGTCCGTGCGAGCGCGAGATGTCAGCGGCTCGAGAGCCGCGATGAGGTTGTCCTTCTCGGTGGTCATACTATCCCAGCACCTTCTCTGGGTTGACCAGGTTCGCGGCGGGGACGCCGAGCCGCTCGTGGATGGCCTGGGCGTGGCGCACGGGCATCCAGCGGGCACCAGTCAGCCAGCCGCTGACGGCCTGCTGCGTGACGCCGAGGAGGGCCGCCAGCTTCACCTGACCACCGGCCAGGGTGATGGCATAGGCGATGTGCTCTCGCACGGAGGGGGTAGATCGTTGTGTCATTGTCCTGCTTTCAAAGGCCGAGGGCGGCGTCGATGCGGTCGGCAAGGTCGCACGTTGCTTCCGTGTCATCAGCGACGAACGGGCGGGCGAGCATCAGTAAGGCCCGCAGCCTCTCGACCTCAGCGGCTTGGCGTTCAATGGTGTCGGCTGCTTCTTTACGATACGCCAGCAAGGGGGATGCCCGCAGCCGCGCGGACAGACCGGCTATGTCAGTGGTGGTCATTGGCGTTTTCTCCACTCGGAACGGAAGGCGGCAATGAAGGTCTCCCCGGCGAGATACCGGGACCACGCTCGGTCATAGACGCTCGCGGTCATGCGCGGCTCCATTCAATCTCGACCGGCCCGATGTATAGGCGGCGATAGTGCGGCTTGCTGGCGGGGCGGATAAACGCAAAGCGCCAGGCCCAGCGAAAGGCAACAAGCAGGTGCCAGAAGCCGCCGTTGCGATGTCGGAGAAACCCGGTGCTGATGAAGTATCGTCCAGTAATCACCCTTCCCTCCCTGTATTGGTGGCTTTCGTGCCAAGGGCTGCGAGGATGGCGTCGGCTGCGTAATCGTGCGCCGCCTCACCGAACTCGGGGTCGCCGCTCGGCGCGATGCCGGGGTTTCCGACCCAGTATTCGTGGACCGACATCGCGCCCGCGATGAACGCAGCCGCAATCTCCTCCCTCCCTACCTGAATGACAGGGGATGATAGCTTGTCGTAATATGCTTGGCTCACTGCCTTGTAAGCAGGCAGCAGGATGATTTGGTCAGCGGCCATAAGGATTTCGTCCAGATAGCCCTCCACCAGATCGTCATAATCCTCTTGAAGAACTTTTCGGACGATAACGTCCGCGATTTGGAGGCGCAGATCACTCATGGCTCTTTCCTTTCAGGGTGGCGCGGGCTTCCTGATACGCCGTGCCAAAGCAAGGCTTGAGGCCGTAGGACCGTCGCCCCCCATCAGTCTCAACATATGCGACGCTCTCAACCAGCCGCTCCAACGCCCGTCCTCGCTCCTGGTAGTCGAGCAGGAGGGCGCGGAGGTCGGCCTTCGTGAATGACGGAAAGCCCACAACGTCATCCGGGTCTGCCGCGACGACGAACGCGATACGGCAATGCCGCCACACGTCAGCAACGTCGTCCATGTCCTGCTGGATGCGCTCGACAACCGCCTCCATATCGTCGGGGGTCATGCTGCTTCTCCCGTGGCTTCGTCAGTCAGCGCGCACATACGCTTGACCAGATCGACGGCGCTTTCTTGTAAGGAGGCAACTGTCGGAGCGAGCGCAGCCCTCGCCGCAGCCCTCGCCGCAGCCCTCGCCGCAGCCGCCGCCGCATCCCACGCCGCATCCCTC
>Ga0114982_1000906_pt1 | contig 15509 bp, 18 predicted proteins | sample Shrwel_input2_FT_FD_87183 | JGI IMG/M metagenome (GOLD analysis project Ga0114982, IMG submission 87183) | Subsurface microbial communities from deep shales in Ohio, USA - Utica-3 well 1 S input2 FT | ecosystem: Environmental > Aquatic > Deep subsurface > Shale gas/oil reservoir > Produced... | reverse complement strand
CTTGTGCCCAGAAGATGCATGCAAAGAAATCGGCCATGGAATCATTAATGGGCTTGAGCACATCCACAAACAAGGCCTCGAACACGGTGATTTTCATTGCCAGAATGTAATGATTGAGGGGACTACACCCAAGATCATAGACATTCTTTATCGCGACTCACTTGCGCTATTATCTTATGGAAGTAAAGATGCCAGACTCAAACGCGATCGCGACAATCTAATAAGCCTCCTCAAAGACTTATTAGAAGCTTCTACTCTTGGAAACGAGTGTACCAAAAATTTTATCCTCGCCGTGAAAGCAAAGCCAACAATTCCAAACATTCGAGAAGCTTTTATATTTGCAACAACACCAAAGTCACAACTAGTGCAGTCAACCCAAACACCACAGGAATCCATGGAGGCTCAAGATAAGAGCACCAGATTTCTTCAGACCATCCTCAGCAAGGGTGACAACAGTGACACTGTCGGTGACAGATTTACAATTTTAGACCAACAGGCAAAACATCTAGCTTTAGACAAACTACTTTCCATTGTTATCGATGAGGGAAAAGCAATCCCAGCCCTAGCGTCAATTATCAATTCAAACGTCTTGTCACCCAAAGACGCAAAATCCGTCATTGACAATCTTATAGAAACAGTCACTTTACATGGAAACCCAGACCATCAAATCAAGGTCCTAGAGACATTCAATGCAACCACATTGACATGTGGGAATACAGATCTTAAAAAAACGTTTTTTAAAATCTTAATCAAGATTATTTTTCTAGATCAATACGCGCAGGTCAATCCATTAGTCCCCGCCATTATCAAACACCAGGCAGATATTCCAAGTGAGCTCTATGCGGACTACCTAAAGGCATTGATCGATCAGACGAATTCAGCTTCCCACAGAGGCAGCCCCGCAGCAAAAGTCGCAATCAGAAATCTCCCGCAAGAAATAATCACGGCAGGGATAATCACATTTAACGCAAATTACCTTTGGTCAAATCAATCAAATGCGCATTTTGTTTCATTCCTTAAAAACAATATACATTTAGCGCCTAAGAACCTTCAACAATACTTCAATGACGCCACATCGCTCTCCCCAACTGCATTTTGGCAGAAACATATCAGCCAAGAGGACCCACAATAACGATACAGTCACCCAGCACTAGACACACCCCACCCAATTCAAGGGATGTCCACAGCGCTGAGTTAACCTTAAATTAAATCAACAAACAGATTAACACGGCCCATTACACAGAAGATACATAAATCAACCACAAGGCGCGATATACCAAGATTCAAGTCGCACACTCCCATCCCCTTCAAAAATCCACCCACTACCGCCGAAAACCTTCCACCACCCAATAATCACCACGCGCTGCAATTTTCGCTTCATCACCAAAGAAATCGATCTAAATCCATCGACAGATCCAAACGGGAAAAGCATGGAACCAGAAAGCAAATTAGAACGAATACTCAGCCACCAAATAACCGCCGTAGCAGCACAAAGCTTGTCCATTTTTGGAAGCACGTTCACACCCCTTGCTGGACTTCTCCCAACCCTCGTAGAAGGCCTCGCCTCCGGCAGGCAAACCACCAGAATAGAACAAAACCTAATAGAACTGGAAACAAGGCTCAAAGCCCTAGAGGTAAAAGCCTGCGAATTTACAGAGAATCAAGTCAAATTAGTTAGCGACACCATCACGGTTACATGCTCTACAATCAATGAAGACAAGCTTGACTATCTAAAACAAGCTATCGAAAATATTGCAATTGACGCTTCAATTGCAGACGACTCAGAGTATCTATTATCCAGGATAATTAGGGACATTTCACCAAATGAAATCAAATTCATCCTCAAATATAGAAACTTCGACAAATTTGTCATCACCGACAAAGACGGAACTGCCGGAGACTCCGTCCTTGTTACCAGCCCAGGCACACCTGAAGACGCCGGTATCGCGAGCCTCGTCAATCTCGGAATTCTATATTCACGTTTTTCAGGCTATGGCGGGGGGCATGTTTATACATGGGCACCCATTTACCCTAAATTAATTAGGCTTTTCACCCCCAGCAAATCCAATTAAATCCAGACAAACCAATTCCTAATTACCGGCATTTTTACTTCAATACCCAAAACACCACGACATATGCCTGTCATTACAGATTTTTCGTTCGACTTTCACTACGGCTCTCACCACGAGTTGGTTGATTCCCATTTGCTGTCAAAATATCTCTCATCATTCAAACACTTAAATCTACCATTAGACAGAATTTCATGGGCATTCGTTGCAGATTTATATTTTCTAGAAAGGTTCCAACATGTGGACCCAATGGATATACTTAGGGAGATAATAGGGCTCGAAGGTGGTCCATACAATTCCACAACAAAACAGGAGACACAATTTTCATATCCACCACTGGTGGGCCTATGGCACAAACACTTCTTTTCACCACGGTTTATACCCAAAAACATTCAAATCCATCTTGGCAAGAATGGCATTAAAGATATCATAACAAACACAGTCCCACTCGGCGGAATCCTAAGCAGAGAGGCCATTACAGAAATCGCCAACCAAATTGTCACTGGGAGCATTCAGGAACGATCATCGAAAAAGCGCATGACTGGAGAATGGATAGTATTTGCCAAATACAGCGATTCCAATTTTTATTTAAAAATCGAAACCCACGACAATATCGACTCCGTCATATATAATAATATTGCAATAGCTTGTTCCCCACAATTCCCATTCCTCTTAGACCTAATGAGCATACCATCTGACCATATTGCGCACTCACTCGTCCCGTGAATTAAGCACCTCGCAACCACAGCGAACATTCAAGCAACTCATCTCAATCTGTTCATGATCCAAATCTCCTCCCACGGTCAACACGAAGCACCCACACCTCGGCACCCACCAGTGGCGCGCCCCATCGGGGCGCCGCTGTTTTATCAGCGTCGATAGAGCCAAGCTTCACCCATGAATGAGGCGGAACCCATAGAAAAGAACATCAACTTGCGGACCAAGACACTCCATATTCGTTATCAAATTTGTCACATCGCTCTCACCCGCAACGTGTAGGCTGGCAAACACACACCAAAGGAGAGACTGATGTTCAGAATGCTAGCCATCGTATGGCTATCAGCCATGGCGATCTACGCCCAGTATTTCCGGGACAAGCAGCCGGCTTGCACAAAGCCTGTCGAAACTTGGTCCTACACCTACTACGCCGTCGGGTTCTCGAACGATACGCACACCCCCCTGTGGTCCGCAATGGAGACCAAGAAGGTCATAAACCCCAATACAGGGTGTCCTCGCATCTCGAACTTCGCATCGGATAGCAGGGAGAACCCCAAGATCACCCACAATGACTATTCGAATACCGGCTACAGCCGGGGGCACATGACCCCCAATGCAATCGTGGCCTATGCCTTCGGCTGTGATGCGAACAAGACCACCTTCATGACCTCGAACATCGTTCCCCAGCTTCAAGATCACAATGGGGGCGTCTGGGAGGCACTGGAATCCGTTGTTGGCGGCGTCAATGGATCCGGAGGATTCAAACAAGGGCTGGTCAATCGCGTCCCTGAAGCCTGGATCTACACCGGCCCCGTATTCTGGGGCTCCAACATCGAAAAGACCGGTCCGAAGGGCATCTGGGTTCCAACCGCCATCTGGAAAACTGTTATCTGGAAAACCATCGATGGGAAAACGAAGACTTGCTCCTGGATGATTCCGCACGAGGCCGGCATACCCAAGAACTCCTATATGGATTACACCGTTTCCATCAAAGACATCGCAGCGAAGACTGGTGTAAATATTCTTGGAAGCACTGCTGATCCACTTTATTCCGAAATAGACATCCAGGATTTTTTAGAGACAATTGATTAGCAGACACAAAACGATTAGACGTGGGCTCAACATTCGTGTTGGGCCCGTTTACTATCCAAACAACAGCTAAACCAACTGAGTCCACCACAATCAAAACCCTTCTCGACTAAGGATGCGCCTGGCCTCACAATCGGCGCCAGAAAGTTGATCCATAGCCATCAATTTTCGTTTAAAGTCATACCAATATTTTGCGACACTTACTTCAGGTAGAAAGCTCATCTACCCAGTTTCCATCTTCAAGACAATACAGAATCCAAATGACACCAATCGGGAGGACTGTAGTGAAGGTATTTCTCGATGACGAGCGACAGACCCCGGCCGGATGGACCCGAGTCTATTGGCCAGAGGAAGCCATTGAGCTCTTAAAGACTGGCAATGTGAGCGAGATTAGCCTCGATCACGACCTCGGAGACGACGAGCACGGCACCGGCTATGACGTCATCCTGTGGATTGAAGAAGCCGTTGTAACCACGGGATTCCGTCCACCCAAAATCACAGTCCATTCCGCCAACTCATCTGCTCGAGCGAAAATGGAGCAAGGAATCGAACAGATTTATAAATATGCGAACAGCGATAAGGCATCATTCATCGCATTCCCACATAAGCCCAAACGGCCTCAACAAAGGCATTCAATCAAACGCCTCACACCCCAAGAACTAACAGAAGGCACAAGCCCCGAACTCCTAGAAGAAATGAAGCAAGACTTGGAGTGGGTTCAGAATGGACCAGCAGTTGGAAATGAGATTCCGGAATACAGCCATAAGCAGACGAAATGACTTACCATTTGCCATCTAGGCCGACTTCACGCGCTACACAATGCTGATTCACAACCTTCCCGGATTCCAACTGATCGATAGACTCCAACAGGCGACGGGCATTTGCCACCGTTCCCATCAAGTGGAGCGTCTCCCTCATTGAACAGTACTCATTCAGTGGAATCATTACCACCGCCAGGTTCTCTCGACGAATAACGATAGGTTCACCCTCACAAACAATACGCTCTACGAGAGCCTCTAAAGACCGTGAAGCGTCAGCACAACTAATTGTTTCCATTCATCTCCCCTTTTACCCCATCCAGGTCGAAGATTGTGAGATGTCACACACACCCCATAACCCAACAGGGTCATGGGGCGCTTTTCATTTGGCACTTCGAAGCAACTCGAACAAGACGTCCCGCTCATCCACAGACAGCAGAACAAGCGGATCGCCACCGATCTCGTCCCACTGCCCACACTCCAAACGAACCCCGAACCCATCAACGCTTGCCGTGTAGTCGAGCTCACAAACATCACTAAAGAAAGTCCACTCACACCCTCCAATCAGGAAGGAAGCATCGCCACAACAGAATCGAGCCCAGGGGTGCGGATGCATCGCCAACGCAATTGGAATCGCCCCGTAGATTGCCTCCCGAAGAAGCATCGCGAGAACCGGAGACGTCATGCGCTGCCTAACATCGTCGCCAACGCCCGCCTCACCACCGAGCAGGCACCGCACCTGCTCACGACAGGATGCATCGTAGGTGTCCTGGAGGTTCATCCAGAACCCCGCCCGTGTCCCCGTCGCCAATGCAATGCGCTCAGCGATTACAAGAGTCACACTCTTTCGACACAAAACAACATCATTCAATGTAGCCAAATTAAGACTAGACAATTGAGCAAATCCCTCGATATCCAACCCCATCAAGCTAATGAATTCACGAAAAAGAAGTTCACCAGGATGAGTCGAAATCCGTCGATTCGGAATCATGCAATCCTCCACAACGCGTTCAGCACAGGTTCTATTCAACACGAAACAATGCACGCCATTGAACTAGTGCAAATATACAATGCAATACCAAGTCAATTCAAGTACTATATTTTTACACGTCTAAATCAATCATCGCCAATCAGCGCACGGAGAGGAAGGGATGCAATTCAAATTCAGAACCACACTCCTCGCACTCAGCACAGTGCTTGGAGTCGTTTTAGTCGCAGCATTTAACTGGATTGAACACCGACTCCATCAACACAGCTGGCAACCATATCTCTGCTTAATGATTGGCAACATGTTTGGATTCATCTCAATCCATGCCTTCATAACCAGGAGAAGCAAGCTACTTATTGTCGATGATGATGGAATCACATTCACGAATGGCGAGGATCGCTATACAACAAAAGCACGAGACATAGTCCTGATCAGATCAATTCCAAGCATCTGGCTTCCCCAGATCGAGATCATCAGCACGAACGGGCGATCAGCCCTCATCAGCTGTTTTTTCTACTGCAGCAACGAGAAATTCCTCGAGGGATGCAGGTTGGCGGGATTGCCCTGCGAGTAATCACCAGGAACCGCACCGACCGCAGCACCCTCTGCGACTTCCCAGACCAACCGACAGGAGCCATGCCATGAGAATGACATTCAACCTCAGTCACCCCATCCATGGAGACTCCCTTCAATGCCCTGCATGCATGGGCACCAACCTCAGCCACCGGCAAATCGACGTCTTTGAGCGTGAGGAAGACTGTGCGACGGGACTTCACGCCTGCATCACTCAATCCACCGTCACCGTCGATAACAGCCAGGAAAACAACCCGAGCCCGCGACGAAACGGTCTCCGCATTGCACTTCAGTGCGAAAACTGCCAAGCCACTCCAGAGCTAATCGTCAGTCAGCACAAGGGTAGGACATTTATAAACCTAGTCTAAGACAGCCTCAGCAACGACATCCCGCCCTTCTGCATTCAGGATAGAACGGCACCCACACCTCGGCTCCCACCAGTAGCGCGCCCCATCGGGGCGCCACTGGTACCAGCGGCGACAAGGAAGCAGACAGGTCGGGCAGATGGGGGCGGCGAGAATCATGCACCAAGCATAATTCAACTCCGACAGTCAGCAAGAGCATGCGCCACAATTGAAGGCTACGCCTGCTGGAAAGCATAGGCATACAGGCGCCCACAATAGGCGCCTGTATTTAAAATATTACTCTAGTCGCTCAAGCCCTATCGGTCGCGCGGACCATTCGGATCCCAATACTCTGTATCCATAATCCAGGTTTCTTTACTAATCCCCACAGGAACACTCTTATATATTACAACCTGAGAATCACTATTTTTTGTAGGTGCGTTGGGCGCAAATGTGAGTTCGATACCCAGGATATCAGGCTTTTGTGGGTACATTTCCCACTGGCACCAGTCCATAAAGTCAAAGCTAAGTTTGGGCATTGCCACCCATTCATTCACACCGCCATAAGCGCGATTTTTATAGCCAGGCCGAACTTTTGTTGACACCAACTGCATCCCACATTCGGGATTAATCTCAATCATTGGCACGCTTCCCCTCATCGTTGTATAGCGATAGGAGTCATGTGTCACCCATTGATAATCACCACGGCCAGAACTATCCGGGAAGAATTCCCAATAATGATTCCGGTCCCAATGGATATCCCGCTCAAACATAGGCTTCGTCTTAACGTTAAAGACACCCCATGGTATTGAAGTCACCGGCCGCTGACCAAGCAAACTACCTTGACCAGGCTTCAAATAGAGATCAACCGCAATCATTGTCGCTTGGCTATCGACGATAGTGCCCTCGACACTCAAGTTCAACATTCCCTTGAAGTTGATCGGCTGCATTTGAGGCTGCTTATTTTTCCCACCAATTAGTCCGGAGATCAGTCCCATTCCAGCCCCAACAGCAGCCCCCCAGGGGCCAGCCATCGCGATGAGCGGTGCAAGGCTTTGAGCAGCCTCAAACCAGGCTTTGTCCTTATTTACATATTCACCTTTATCATTTTTTGTAGTTACCGCACGATTAAAGTCTTCTGTGAACTTGTCGATAGTCTTGTAGTTTTTAACAGCACTGCCGATTGCACCTTCAAGTCGCTCAGCTGTGCTAGCGCGAGACACACTCAGAGACGCGTTATCACAGATCTGATTCAAGGTCATGTTTCCGGTAATGCTCCCCTTGATGGAGCTCACATTCACTCCGCGAACAGCGATTTGAATTACCGGATCAAGATTTTGATCATTGAGTTTAGGATCGTAACCGGGGATATCAAAATCAAACACCCCCCAGCTTCCATAAACGTCCATTTTAGAAATACATGACACACGCTGCTCCTTGCTATAATCATCAAGGAAGCAATTTGTATCATTTGGGAACGTTAACAATCCGGAGTATTGTTTACCTTCCGCATCATCAAGGAATGACATTTCAGCCAAATAATGTGTATTATTCGCGTCATATGGCTTAAACACCATCAACCTGAATTTGCCGCGATATTTATTATAGAGAACAAAATATGGAAATACAGGCGCCGAGGAAGGAGTCCCAAAGTCTCGATACGCCAACATCCAGCCGTCTTCAGGGTAGATGTCCGGGGCATAACTCTTCAACAAATTGCCATCACAATACCAAGGCAGCTTCTTTCTTGCAAGCTGAGGGGTTTCACCTCCAGTCTTCGAATAATAGAGATCAACCTCATTCTGTATATTCCACCATTCCCAATTCGCATTTTTATTTGGATCTGAAGCAGCCATCATTCTCGTATTTCGAATGATCGCGGGTTGCTGCCCAAAAACAGCAGAGCCCGCCAAAAGTGCAAGCAGAACCGGAACCGACCGTCGCGCCATGTGGCCTCCAGAGTGTGGTTGTTGTGATCACCGCTAAGCTACCCCAGCACATGTCCTATCAGCAACCTTAAAATTAGAAATTTTCAATATTCAGCGAGAACAACTTTCCCCACGCACCCTCATCTTCACCGAATTCATAAGATGTTCTACTTGGAACATTTCATGACGCAGCCTCCATCTCCCTCTCCAGGTACGCCTGGATCTCCGTCACCGGGACGATCCGACTGCGGCCCGTCACCCCGACAGGCACGGATCGAATCTTCCCGCTGCGGACGAGCTCGTAGGCGGTCTTGACCCCGATGCGAAGCACAGGGGCCAGCTCATCCGGCCGCAGCGCCATGGGTGGAATCGCAGGAGGCATAGCGATCTCCTGAACCATCTGGACCTTCTTGCTTCTGGACATGGTTTCTCCGAATGGAATGGAGGGGCAACAGGGCGCCGCCCCTCCTGGGTTCTTGGCTATTCAGGGGTGGTGTCGATCGGGATGAGCTTGTTTACCTCGTCCGCCAAGTCGCGGAGAACGCCCATGTCATCCCCCTTCCCTCTCCGCGGACGCCACTTCCCTTCAAACACCGGCCAGTGCTCGACCATGCCGGCGTCCTTGAAGGCGGCGTAGGCTTCATCCAGAAGGAGATCGAAGCGCTCGAGGGAGGGGATGGGCCAGGCTGCCCCCGGCTGCGTCACCGCCGATGACACGGTCGAGCTGCCCTGCTGGTTCAGCACCTCGGCGTCGGTGAAGTCCTCGACTTCATCAGCCGCCGGCAGCCCCATGGAGAGCTCCGGAGCAATCGTGTTCACGAACCAACCGGCGGAACGGTAGCGCAGCATCTGCTCGCTCATGGACTGCCACTTGGAGCCCTGCTTCCCGTACCAGCCTTCCTTCTTCGCAAGCCCGATGGTGACCAGCGGGCCCACGAGCTTCTCGCCTGTGGCCTTCTCGATTGCCCAGGCCCTGCAGCCGAATTCGTCGGTGCCAGGGGTGCCCTCGAACTCGTAGCGGATGGCCGTGAACCGGCCACACATGTTGAAGCTGGCGATGAGGAACTTGGCAGACCAGCCGGGACGGCCGTGCACCACGTAGAGGTTCTGCATCACCATCAGCGGGTCAGCCTTAAGGCGCCCGGCCAGGTTCAAGGCGATCACGCAGGAGGCGAGGCCATTGGCCCCCTGGTATTCCTTCGGGACCAGGGGCGATGTGGAGAGCAACTTGGCGAAGCGCTGCACCGCTTCGAAGCCCTGGACGGTGTTGGTGTCCATGCTGACCAGGGAGCTCTGCTGTGCCGGTGTGGCCGGGAGCAAGGGATTGGGATTCTCGGTCATGTCAGCGACCTCCGATGGAATCGACGGCGAAGAACTCGACGCCGGGGACACAGGCGCTTTCCTTGGCTGATCGAGCCAGGGCGCCGAGCATCTGTTCGTTGGGGAGCAGGTACTCGCGGGGCACCTGGTTGATGTCGGTGATGCGGAACTTCCAGGTCTTGCGCAGGCTGGTTCCGGCCGCGGTGACCTTCGGGGGAATAACCGCCTGCACCGCCTGGCCGGCCATGGCCATCTCGCGATAGCCCGACTGCGCCTCTTCCATGGCGACACGGGCCTTCTCCTGCGCGACGTAGGCTGCGACGGGATTCGTGGCCTGCTGCGCCGCCTGGGTGGCCTGGATCGCCACCTGCTCTGCAGCCTGGGCCTTCTCCCGGGCCTCATCCTCCAGCCGCTTCTTCTCGGCCGCGGCAGCTGCTTCGGCCTCCTGACGCTTGCGCTCCTCCTCGCGCTGGAAGGCCAGCATCCGGGGCTCGACCACCTTCAGCACCGCCTCCAGCTGGTCCGTGATGCCCTTGTAGTCGGCGTTGATGACCTTGACCGTCTGGTTCAGAGGGTCGACACGCTTGCGGCGCTCGGCCTCGACCTCCTTGATCTTGGCCTTGATGGAGGCGAAGAAGCTCCCCGCCTGCTTGTAGCTGTCGGCGTCGAAGACGCGGATCTCCTGTGCGGCCTCCATGAGGCCGGTGGCCTCGGCAGTCAGGGCCTTGGTGGGATCTTCCGGGGCAAGCTGCGGGGCAGCGGCCCCCTCGAAGGGAATGACACGAGCGCTCATGCGATGTTCTCCAGATCGAAAAGGGGCTGTTCACCCCGAGCGAGTTGTCGGGCGCGATCGATGGCGGCATCGCCGCCGGAGATGGCGACTTCCAGGGCCTCAAGGGCGGCGACGTCTGGGGCCTCCCAGAAGCCGCGGGGATCGTGGCTATGGCCGATGGCACAGGCGAGATTCGAGGCATCCAGGTCCAGGAAGCTCCCGACCCGCTTGGCGCCTTCGCGAAGAGCCTCGGGATAGGTGGCACCAAAGTCCCGAACCGCCTGCCGCGCCGCCAGCCACCTGGGCCGGGTCAAGGCACCCGCAGGAAGCTCGACCCATTCGGTGTCGGCCATGTCGCGGTAGGTGCGCAGAGCGTCAGCCAGTTCATGGGCAACGGGAAGCCATTCAGTAGGGTGCGCGGGAGTCATGCGGCACCTCGGTGCCTCGCACCAGCCTCGGCCCCGTGGCCGTAGGCCCCGTCGAGGTAGCCCTCGATGTGCTTCGCCAGGTCATCCACGCTGGGGGTGTTCCATTCCCGGTTCCAGCCGAACCGATCCCAGAAGGCCTCAGCCGCCTCCTGCGCAGCCGTGGTCGTGCTGTAGGGCGCGGGGGCGATATTGGAGGTCATGCCGCCACCCCCTTCTTGATTGCCGCCTCCTCTTTCTCCAGGCGGGCCTGCTCCTCCATGAGGGGCTTGATCCGGGGGTGGTGAGCCCCCTCGTGGTAGAGAAGGCGCCCGATCTCAGCATCGAGGGCCTTGATGCGTTCAGCGCGGTTCATGGGGTCTCCTTCGGGCGCGGCTTTCGGCGCGGAGGGCGCTGGCACTGGCGATCACCGTCGACCAGCTGCCAGAGCAAGAGGGCATTCCAGACAAAGGGCGGTGGAGGGGCGGGCTGCTGGCTCATGCGGCCACCTTCCCTTTCCGCCCGGGGACTTCGGTCCACTTCGGGACGCCACTGCCGGTGGCGATCGCCAGCTCGGTCTGCAGGGCTTCCTTGCGCAAAGCCCAGGCAGTCAGGCGCCGGATGTCCGTGCTCGGGGGACGCTTTGCCAGGTGTGCGTCCAGGTCGGCGCGGATGGTCTTTTCAGGGCGGTGCTTCAGCTGGCCACCTTCGAGCTGGTAGCCGGCCTTCATCCTTCCAGGCATCGGTTTCTCCTTTAGGCGGCGAACCTGACGACGTAGCCAACGGGCAGGCGATCGAATCCGAGAACGCTGGCCGCGGCCCGAGTGGCTTCGGTGGTCGTCTTCCTGCTGATCTGGGTGACGAGGAACCCGTCCGGGTCCAAAAGGTCGAACTTGCGATCGCCAGGCATCGGCGCCTTCATCCGCCGGTCCTCGCGGATCCGCGCCTTGGTCTTCGCGGCTTCCTTCCGCTTCTCGCGCTCCTCAAGGACGCCGTTCTCGACATAGGCCTGGGCCTCGTCGTGATGATCGAAGCTCGGATAGGCGCTGCGGGGGTCGTGGCCCTTTCGCATCGCGAAGATCTGGCCGTTCGAGCCAGGCCAGATGCAGCCGTTGTTTCCGGCGCCCTGCCTGGTGCCGAGCACCATGGATCCGGGCACTTCACCGGAGCGCCAGAAGGCGCGGAGGTTGTGTTCTTTGGTCATCGATGCCTCCTTCAGGCAGCGGGGGGGAGCGGCGTTTGCATGGACGATCTCCAAGGCACCTTGAGGCGCGGCTGATGTCCCGCCCAGCCTTCCCGCTGAGCGCTTCAATTCGTGGGGAGAAAGGAATTGGCAGGGTCGGTCAGAATCGAGGGTGCAAACCAAACATCAATTGGAGGCCCCATGGGCGAGAAGCAATTGCTCAGAGAGATGTATCTGGAGATGGCTCAGACCCGGATGCTGCTTCAGGAGATTCTTGAGGTCGTGGCTCTGTCCGCAGCCAAGTCCGCGAATCCACTGAGAACCGGAGCCGACCTGATTGAATGTCAGACCGCAATTTCCCAGCCTCGCTTGCTGGAAGTAGAGGCTCAGATTCAGACCCTTCGAGCCCGGCTGGAGAATGCCGACTAGCGACACCACCTCCACCACGCTTGAACCACCTCACCATCCTGGTGGGCTTCAGGGCGGAGACTGACAGCGCCGCATTGGAGAGCGCGCCCGCCAATACAGCTTCAGAGACGATTCGAAGGACAGCGTCGGTGTCTGCTGGGCAAGGATGAAACTCCTCGAGTACTTCGATGAGCTTCCCGGCCAAGCGCAGCCGCTGTGCTGGAGTGAGTTGAGGTTTGCTCATGGTTTCTCCTTTAGGCAGCGGGAGGGAGCGGCTTCCGAGGGGGGAGCCGGATGATCTTCTTGGCCATGACTGCTCCTTTCATGCAGGCCTACGGCGCGGCTGTTTCCAGCTGTGGCCATGGCGGTGGTGGGTTCTCGGAGGGGCTGGGCCTGGGTTTTCCACGCTGCAGCCGCTTCGAGAGCCCACGCGGGACTCTCAGGTGCCCGGGTTGCTCAACGCGGGCTTGTCAAGGAACGGGGTCAGGCGTCGACCAAGCACGATCACAGTATATTCGCCACGAACACACGTCAAGCCCCTCACACAACTTTTTCGATTCTCCTTCTGATATGTGGTTCAAACAGTGGAAAATGACTTCGGTCTGACAAATCAGCTCATCAGGAAACCGCCAGCAGCAGTTCACCCAAAAAGCCAAAAGCCAGAGACCAATCGATGAAGCCATCAGGAAAAGACAATCAAATCAAGCGCCAACTCCAAAAAGAGCTTCCAGAAGGCAAACAAATCGTACGTTTCATTGCAAAGGGAGGAAATGGTCTCGCGGTTCTCATCAGAAATGCCGACAGATCAGAGACCGTAATAAAAGCACTTATACATAGTCACCCAAAAGCCCGAAGAAGATTCGAAGATGAGATAAAAGCACTCAAATTCCTTAGGGCACACAATTGTTTTGTTTCCGAGATCCTATCCACATCAAAACTCGATCGATCTGGCACCATACCCTGGTATGAAATGCCACTCTATACGCCATACAAAAAAACATATAAAACCAAAAGCGTTAAGGAGATATGTGATGATTTCTTTTTACTTTCACTCACCCTGTTCGTTATTCACGAACTAGAACACTATCATCGAGATATAAAACTAGACAATCTACTTATCAACAACAAAAATTGGCCACTTTTCTCCGACTTTGGACTAGCCACATTCAAGGCAAAAAGCAACATAACCACAAGGAACGAGAAGGTTGGTCCACGCTGGACAATCGCACCCGAGATGGAACGAACTGCGGCATCCTCCGCTCCAGACAAAGCAGATATCTACTCCTTTGGAAAAACGCTTTGGGTTGCGCTATCACGTCATGAACAAGGATTCGAGGGAGAGTACGTTTCAGGTTCACAAATGGACTTAAGGCGCCATACACACTTAACAAACCAATTCATTGACCCAGCCGAAGTCATCATAAAAGCTTGCTGCCAAAATGATCCAAACAAACGCCCTAGCGCTGCTGAAGTTCATTTTAAAATAAAGGAATGGAAACAACTCATTACAGACCACAAAATGCAATCAGTTTTCACATGGAACAACATGCTCAATAGACTATTTGCAGACAACATTCCACGATCATGCACATGGAACGCACCTAAAGCAATTGACATCCTTAATAAAATAACCACTTACACCAGCGAGTGTCACATCTTCTTACCCACCGGAGGTGGCCAGGATGTCTTATCCGTAGAAGCCGGAAAAGAACATGGCTCCGTCGAAATAATAACCGCAGGAGGAAGATATATAATATTCCCATACAAAATCCAATTCGATCAAATCAGCACATATAAAGATACCAATTACTTCACAATCGAAAGCCTTGTCATGGAACCAGTATCCACTGAAGCGACATGCGATGAGCCACTCTATCGTGAAGAGTTCGCACGCATGAATGACGGGACACACATCCCACTTTCACATTTCATGAGTGGAACGTGGCCCGATAGAGATCGTGAATTCAAAGAATTCGTTTCCCGCTACACCCACGGCACGTTCATACTGTCCCACAAAATGCTCTATTTCAACCAGCAGCGCACACTAGATTTATATAACGGTTTTTTTGCAGACCTCAACGCAAGCAGCATCAGAGAACGGCTCTCCTCAATTATTCCCCAAATCAAATCAGAGCGAGCCCCTGATCTCAAAACCCAAACCACGCACCAGCAGTTCAGAATAGCATTTCCACCAATTGATCCACCCATTCATTACAAGTTCAAATACCTTAGCACCGATGAGGTCGCAAATCTAAACAAAACACTAGATGCAATCAGAGACCTAGAACCAACACCGACCGCATATGACTCTGATGATGACACCTATAACCTCATGTCATACTGCGACCCGCACGAGGCAGAACGACACGAAATCGTCGCAAGCTTTTACAAACAACTTTCACAAGATAAAATCGCCGAAATCATGAACATTGGTGAATTCGGCGATGGAACGATAGGTTTACACCCTTGGGATGTATATAAAAACCTCGAAGCCGTCATGAATGATACTTCGTGCAAAACAGAAGAGAATTTCTATCGACTAATAGCAGGCGGGAGCGTCCATCGCGGTCTCAAGCACCTCAATATAACATTTCCAGCTCAAGCAAATGAGCAACTAAACACCAAACAACCTTCCGACATTCAATGACAACAATGAACTCATTCAATCAGTATCGCTATGCCGTGCATCGAAGCGCCTGAAGCCGAGTTAGAGCAATCAGGCCCGCCAACCGCCTTGCATCGGAGTTTCCCCCGGAAAGATGCTCATAATGAGCAGACAGCGCTCCAACAAACGCATCAATAGAAGCGTTATTATACTTGTATATTCTCTCCAGCGGAATCAGCGCACAGGCCGCCCACCGGTTCGCCGCGGCCTCATCGCGGCCATAGGTGTGGCAGGTCTTAGCCCCTGCATGCTGAACCAGATGTCCCAGTTCGTGGGCTAGGGCCCATGCCG
>Ga0114982_1000901_pt1 | contig 15527 bp, 14 predicted proteins | sample Shrwel_input2_FT_FD_87183 | JGI IMG/M metagenome (GOLD analysis project Ga0114982, IMG submission 87183) | Subsurface microbial communities from deep shales in Ohio, USA - Utica-3 well 1 S input2 FT | ecosystem: Environmental > Aquatic > Deep subsurface > Shale gas/oil reservoir > Produced... | reverse complement strand
GGGAAAATCCCTTCGTTCAAGCCAGGTAAAGCGTTAAAAGACAGCGTTAACTAAACTTGATAACCACACCGGCGCGCCGGTGAGGTGTGTAAAGCGAAGAACACCATGTTGCGGCCTGGCTGACAAATGGCAGCGATACTAAGCATGTAAGCAAAGTATCCACAGTTCTGTTACAGCTTCTCTAAAAAAGGCGCATCTGTTAAGATGCGCTTTTTTTTTAAGCCCGCATTTGCCGTTATAAGAGATAAAGCAAGCATGTTAGAAAAGATCAGAGAAGGTTCAAAAGGGATTGTTGCTCAGGTCATTCTGGGCCTGGTGATCCTAACTTTCGCCGTATCCGGCGTCAGTAGTTATTTTGCCAATAACAGCGACCAATCCGTTGCTGTGGTGAACGGGGAAGAAATCACCCGGACGAAATTTGAGCAAAGTTACCAAAACGAACGTGCCAGGATGGAACAGCAATTTGGTGAGATGTTTGCCTCGCTTGCTGCGAACCCTGACTACATGAATAATTTCCGTAATTCAGTGTTAGATCGTCTGATTGATGAGACGCTGATGAAACAATATGCCGCCAGCATGGGATTGGCCGTCAGTGATGAACTCATCATCAAAACTATCCGTGAAATGACTGAGTTTCAGGTCGATGGTGTATTTAACAACGACCGTTATCTGGCATTGTTACGGCAGAATAATCTGACGGCGAATCAGTTCCGTGACATGTTACGGGAACAATTTAGCCGTACGCAGTTATTGGCCGGTGTGGCAGGTTCAGAATTCGCATTACCGAATGAACTGAAACAACTGATGACGTTACAGCAGCAAAGCCGCGATATTGAATACGCTTTATTAAAAGCAGCTGATTTTGCCAAAGACGTTGAGATCACCGATGACAAACTGAATAGTTTTTATCAATTGAATCAAAAACGTTTTGCGACGGCTGAACAGGTTTCTTTGCAGTATGTTGAATTAAAAGCTGCTGATCTGGCAAAAGACATTGTGGTCAGTGATGCCGATATTGAAGCTTATTACAAAGCACAGCAGAGCCGTTATCAGTCAGAAGAACGCCGTCGGGTGTCGCATATTCTGTTAGAAGCGACAGAAGAGAATGCTGCAGTAAAAGCCAAAGCAGAAGAATTACTGCAACAACTGCAAGCCGGTGCTGATTTTGCTGAATTAGCCAAAAAACAATCGGCTGATACTGTATCTGCCGAAGCGGGCGGTGATTTAGATTTCATCACCAAAGATGTGATGGAAGCTGAATTTGAACAAGCCGCTTATGCACTGGCAAAAGTAGGTGATTTAAGTCCGGTCGTCAAAACTTCTTTTGGTTACCACATCATCAAACTGACTGAAATTGATGCCGCCAAAGTGAAACCGCTGGCTGAAGTCCGTGATGTCATTAAAACAACAGTGCAGCAAGAAAAAGCCGCAGAACAATTTGCCGAATTACAGCAAAAACTGGCTGAAGTGAGCTTTGAAATTGCCGATAGTCTGGCTGAGGCTGCCACAGCGGTCAATGGCAAAGTGCAGGAACAAGCCTTGTTTTCCCGCGCCAGTGCTGCCGGTGTATTTGCCACACCTAAACTGTTGGATACAGTGTTTAATGCCGATTTTATTGCTGCTGGTACCAACAGCGATGTGATTGAAATTGCACCGCAGCACGTGGTGGTGGCTCGTCTGGTTGAGCATGTCGCTGAAAAAGTGAAAAGCCTGGATGAAGTCAAAGCTGAAGTCACGGCTGCAGTTGTGGCGGAAGAAAGTAGCAAGCTGGCTAAAGCTAAAGCTGAAGCGCTCACCGCGGAAGCTGCCAAAGCTGATAACGCTGCAGCTACCGTCACTGCCGCTCAGTTAAAACTGGAATCTGCACCTGCCACCCCACGTTTTGGCGGTAGCCTGGATGCGGAAATCCGCACTAAGGCGTTTGAGCTGGCGAAACCTGTCGCAGCAGGTAAAGTCAGTGTTGGCATGACCAGTCTGGCCACCGGTGATTCCGCAGTGATACTGGTCAGTAAAGTGACCGAGGTTAGCACCACGGCAGAGCCGCCAGTGGCTGAGTTGCAACAGTATGCACAGCAGCTGGCACAATCGCACTTTACTGCCGTGCAGCAAGCGTTAAAACAACAAGCTGAAATTGTTCGAAAATTACCGGCAATGACCAGCGAAGAGCTGTAATTGTTCAGTATCGGCTAAAAAATAAAAAAACCGCTGCGGCGGTTTTTTTTATGTCCAGGGAGGGACGGTACAGCCTTGCGGTCGGGAACAAGCAAGGCTGCATGTCCAGGGACGGACGGTACAGCCTTGTGGTCGGGAATAAGCAAGGCTGCATGTCCAGGCACGGACGGTACAGCCTTGTGGTCGGGAACAAGCAAGGCGGCATGTCCAGGGACGGACGGTACAGCCTTCTAGTTGGGAATAAGTAAGGCTGCATGCCGTACCTAAGCTGATACCGCCTGCTTGGCGGCAATCTAACATGTCAAAGCTGCTATCCGCTTTTTTCGCCTATTGCTGGTACGGATGGTTAGAATTGAATACTTTTAATCAGTTTGCGGCTGTAATCATGTTGCGGTTGTTCAAACACTTGTTGGGTAGGGCCGTAATCCAGGCTTTGCCCCTGATGCAGTACCAATGTCTGATCGGCGATGTGGCGGACTAATCTGAGTTGGTTGGTGATAAGCAAATAGGCCAAGCCGGTTTTTTGCTGCAGATCCAACAGCAGGTTGACAATCTGCGCCCGTAACGACGGATCCAGTGCGGTGAGGGCTTCATCCAGAATTAACACTTTGGGGTCCAGGATCAAAGCCCTCGCGAGTGCGACCCGTTGTAACTGGCCGCCGGAAAACATGTGAGGGTAATAATTGCCATGCTCGTTTAACAAACCGAGTAATTTTAGGGTTTGACTGATTTTTTGCTCGCGCTGCTCAAAGCTGAGGACTGTACTGTAACGCAGCACATCATGCAAAATATCGGCGATTTTCTGATTCGGATTCAGTGAGCGGGCAGCATCCTGGAAAATATAGCGGATCAAATGGTTATTACTTTGATAATTGGCACAATCATGTTTTTTACCCGCCAACAACACTTCACCACTGTCCGCTTGTTCAATACCGACCAGAATTTTGGCTAAAGTGCTCTTGCCAGAGCCCGTTTCGCCAACAATTGCCAACGTCTGACCGGCATCAAGTTGGAAAGATAAGTTCTGCAACGCCAGCACTTGTTTATGCCGAAACAGCCCCAGGGCTTTCTGGTAGGTTTTACACAGCTGTCGCACTTCGATCAAACTACTCATGGCTGGATTTTCCTGTCATCGGGAAGTGACAACTGTAAAAATGGTTCTGTTGCCGCTCGATCACCGGCGTTTTGACACATTCTTTGCGGGCGTTTGGACAACGTGGGCCAAGCCGGCAGCCGATGGGTAAATGTTGCAACGTGGGGATACTGCCATGCAGGGCATAGAGCTGCTGCTTAAAGCCAAGTTCGGGCTGAAACTCAGGCACGCTTTGGATCAGCGCATGAGTGTACGGATGCAACGGGTGTTTCAGCAGGGTGGCCGTGTCACCGGCCTCCACCAACTGACCACAATACAACACACTGAGGGTATCCGTATTACGTGCAACAGTTTCCAGCTCATGACTGATCAGCAGGATAGAGGTCCCTTTAAGTTGATTAAAACTCGCCAGTAACCGGAACAACTGAGCCTGAGTGGTGCTTTCCAGCGCTGTGGTCGGCTCGTCGGCGATCAATAGTTTTGGGCTTTTGGCGATCGCCATTGCAATCATAATTTTCTGACACAGACCCTCAGACAGCTGATAGGGGTAACTGCTGAGCACGGTATGATCACGGATCCCAACTTTGTGCAGCAGTGCCAAAGCCCGTTTTTTGCGGTAATAACCCCGTTGCCACCAGGAGCCTTCCAGCAGATGGTCCGGAATCGATTCGGCCAGTTGTTCACCGACTGTGGCGGTAGGATCCATACTGCGGCTTGGTTCCTGGTAAATCATGGCGATATCACGGCTAATGATCTGACGCTGTTGCTGATAAGGTAACCGTAATAAATCCTGCCCACACCAGTTAAACCTGTCCGCACTGATTTTCCAGCGTTGGTGCAACACGCCCATAATGGCCTTGGCGATCAGACTTTTACCAGAGCCAGATTCACCGACCAGACCCCGGATTTCACCTTCTTTTAGTGTCAGGCTGACCCGGTCTACTGCCCTGACTAAACCGTCAGGCGTTTCCAGTTCCAGTGTCAGATTACGGATGTCCAGTAACTGCATCAGTTTTCCCGCCGTTTTTTCATCGCGACCCGCAAGCCATCACCAACCAGATTAATGGCCAGTACTGTGGTAAAAATTAATAGACCTGGTAATGCCACTGTCCAGGGCGCGAGATAAATAGCATCCAGCGAATCGGCAATCATACTCCCCCATTCCGGGGTTGGTGACTGAGCGCCAATGCCTAAGAAACCCAGTGCTGCAATATCCAGCACTGCGGTGGATAAAGCCATAGTTCCCATCAGCACCAGTTGTTCCCAAATATTCGGTAAAATCACCGAGAACAGCAATTGTCTGTTATTGGCACCATCCAAGCGGTAAGCGGTGACATAATCCAGCTTCAGTTGCTGCATGATGGCGTTGCGGATGCCATGGACAAATTGCGGCAGCAGCGCCAGCATAATGGCCCAAATGGTATTGATCAGGCCCGGGCCGAGCACCGCGACAATCACAATCGCCAGCAATAGCGATGGTATCGTCAGTGCCAGATCAAGCAAGTGATTAAAAATACTAGATTTAACCCCTTTACTCATACCAGATAAACAACCGAGGATCAGGCCAATCAGCAGTGACCCTAACACCGCCAGGATGGCCAAACCAAAGGTATAACTGGTGCCGAGCATCAATCGGGACATTAAATCGCGACCCAAATCATCGGTACCAAGCGGGTAGGAGACTAAACCTGATTCCTGCCAGGATGGTGCTAACAGCAGTAACTGAGAGTTTTGCAGATAAGGATCATGCGGCGTCAGCACTGGGGTGATTAGTGCCAGTGAGACCAGCACCAATAATGCAATCAGACCAAAAAAAGCAAAATGTTGTGGCGCAAAATGCTGCCACAATAACTTCATTGGGCCTTTGTTGTGTTCCTCATAATACAGTCGGATTTTTTTCATCTCAGAACCGCCGTGCCAGAGGATTAAATAAGGTATGCAAAATTTCTGTCAGCATATTGACCACAATGACCAGACAAGATACTGCCAGCACTCCGCCCTGGATGGCCGGGAAATTGCGCTGATAAATACTATCAATCAGCCAGCGGCCGATGCCCGGCCAGGAGAAAATAACCTCAGTGATCATCGCCAGCGTGATCAGTGCGCTAAATTGTAAGCCGATTTGCCGGGTGACAGGCAGGAGCGCGTTGCGCAGGCCGTGAGTGAACAAGACTTGCAAACGGGTCAGCCCTTTGGCGCGGGCGGTTTTAATATAGTTTTGTTCCAGCACCTCAACCATCGAGTCGCGGGTAAAACGGATCATCACTGTGGTGGGGTAGGTCGCCAGCACGACTGCAGGCAATAATAAATGCCGGATGGCATCTTTTAATGCCGCTTGCTGATAACTGACATCAGATAGCAAGATATCGACCAGCATAAAGCCAGTGACGTGGTCAATTTCATACAATAAGCTCAGACGACCAGAGGTTGGCAGCAGGCCTAAGGTCAGTGAAAACAGCATGATTAACAATAATGCCCACCAGAAAACCGGTAATGAATAGCCAACCAGCGCCAGTGCAGAAATCAGTTTATCCAGCCACTTATCCTTGCGAACGGCCGCCAGAATGCCCAGTGGGATCCCCAGCAGCATCGACAGTAACAGCGCATAACTGGCCAGTTCCAGTGTGGCTGGCATCACTAATAAAATTTCTGTCAGCACATTTTGCTGGCTGGAAAAAGATAAAGCCCATTGCCCATCCAGAATACGCCGGACAAAATAAATATATTGCTGCAGGTAACTTTGATCGAGCCCCAGTATCCGGCGCAGCGCTGTTTCCTGCTCCGGACTGATGTAACGTAAACCGGTAAAATTACTCAGCACATCGCCGGGAAACAGATAATTCAGGCTAAAAGCAAAAATGGTCAGTGCGACAAAAACAAATGCCAGTAAAAACAACCGGCGTAATAAATAATGCAGCATCATAAGACTTTTCCTGCATTGGCAAAGCTGATGCCGCCATATGGGTTAATTTTGATGCCGCTGACCTTGCTGTTATGCACCTGGAAGCGTTTGGAATGAGCAATTGGCACCAGTGGCATTTGTTCCGATTGGTATTGTTGCGCCGCCTGATAAAAACCCCGCCGCACTGTGATATCGGTCGTGAGCACCGCCTTGGCTAATAAATCGTCGTACAGCGGATCACACCAATTAGCTCTGTTGCTGCCGGACACTGCCGCGGCACAACTGAGCAGGGGGCGCAGGAAATTATCCGGATCGGCGCTGTCAGCTGACCAGCCAATCAGCACTGAGTCATGCTCTCCTAAGCGTAATTTCCGCCTGAAAGTATTCCACTCATAGGACACAATCTTGCTTTTGATGCCAACCTGCGCCAAGTCTGCCTGCATTAATTCAGCCATTTTCAGTGCATTCGGATTGTATAAACGTTGCACGGGCATAGCCCAGATATCCATCTGAAAGCCTTGACTGTAGCCAGCTTCCGCCAGTAACTGCCGGGCCTTGGCCGGATCATAACCTTGAATTTGCCGATTTTGTTGATAAGCCCAGGACGTTGGTGGCAATAATGAATCTGCCACTTGGGCCTGTCCAAAATAAACCGCCTGTAAAATATTTTGCTTATTGATGGCGTAAGCCAGTGCCTGGCGTACTTTTACCTGATTAAACGGCGGTTTTTGCGTATTAAACGCCCAATAACCGACGTTCATACTGGTTTGTGCATCGACCACAAAATCCGGTTTCTTTGACAATAAAGATAATTCCGCCAACCGTGGGATCGGCGCCACGTCACATTCTTTGGTCAACAATTTTGCCAGGCGTTTGGTATTGTCCGGCACTATATCAATTAGCAACTGTGGCAGTTGCACTTGCTGACGCCAGTAATTTGGATGCCGGTAATAGCGGATCATCACATCTTTCTGATAATGGCGGAAATAAAACGGGCCAGTGCCCACGGGTAACTGATCCAGTTGTTCCAAATGGCCTTGCTGTTGTAATTGTGCAGCGTATTCGGCGGATAAAATGGCGGCAAAATCGGTGGCCAGCGTCGATAAAAAAGAGCTGTCTGGTCTGGTTAACACGAATTCTACCTCGTGCTCTGACACCGCGGTGACCCGTTTTACGAGTTGACGCCAGTCGACACTATCAAAATATGGATATTCAGCGGCGGCATGATGAAAAGGGTTTGCTACTGACAACACCCGCTCGAAAGTGAAGACTACATCTTCTGCTGTGAATGGCCGGCTGGGTTGAAAATAGCCGGTATGATGAAATTCAACATTGTTTTTTAGCCGGAAGCGGTAACTGAGTCCATCCGGACTGACATGCCAGCTGCTGGCCAGTGCCGGTAATAAATTGCCTGTGTCCGGGTCGATATCCAGCAATCGATCGTATAAATGCTGGCTAATTGCATCAATGGTGGTGCCGGAAGTGACCAACTGCGGGTTAAAACTTTCCGGCGAGCCTTCAGCACAATAGACCAGACCCTGGACTGCGGTCGATTGCGGTGCAGTGTCACAGCCAGATAACCACAAGCTACCACAAAGCAGCGTCAGCAAATGGGGGTAATAGTTCATTGTTGGCTGTCTAACAGTTTGTATTTTTTCATATAACCACGTAGCTGATGATAGGTCAGGTTCAGTGCATCTGCCGTTTTTTTCTGATTGTACTGGCAGGCCGCCAGCGCTTGTTTAATCAGGCTTACTTCATAACTCTCCGATAACAGCTTAAAATCCTGCTGCAGGCTGAAATCGGCTGCGGTGGGCATGATCAGTGCAGGCTGCTGGCTATTATCACCGGAAGCTGCTGACTTGGCTACTCTTGTTGTTTCTGTCGATGGCGTGGCAGCTGTGATTACCGCTGAGGTTGCCGTTTGCAACTGCCGGTCCAATGTTTTCACTCGCTGCTTTGGCCGGAATGGTGAGGCAAAAGGGTCAAATAAAATATCATGCACAGGGACATATGGATTGTTACAGCGATAGACGCTGCGTTCAACCACGTTTTTTAATTCCCGTACATTGCCGGGCCAGTCGTAATCGAGTAACGCCCGTCTGGCTTTTTCACTGAAACCACTGAAGAGTTCAAAATTCAGTTCCTTCGCCATACTCATGCCAAAATGTTCCGCCAGCAGCAGAATATCCTCGCGTCGCTCCCGCATCGGGGGCAGGGTGATCACATCAAAAGCCAGCCTGTCCAGTAAGTCGGCTCTGAATTCACCCAGCTCTGCCATTGCAGGCAAATCTTCATTGGTCGCACAAATCAGCCGGACATCCACTTTAATGGCTCTGCTGCCACCAACCCGCTCAAATTCGCCATATTCAATCACCCTGAGCAATTTTTCTTGCACCAGCCCCGGGGTATTTGCCAGCTCGTCTAAAAATAAGGTGCCAAAATTTGCCCGTTCAAAGCGGCCCTCATGCCTTTTGCTGGCCCCGGTAAAGGCGCCGGCTTCATGACCAAAGAGTTCACTTTCCAGTAAGTTTTCATTGAGCGAAGCACAGTTGAGTGTCAGATAAGATTGATCCCAACGTTGGGATAAAAAGTGCAGCCGGGCCGCGATCAGTTCTTTACCAGTGCCACGTTCACCGATGATCAACACAGGTTTATTCAGTGGCGCGACTTGCGAAACCTGATCCAATACGTTGAGAAAACTGTTCGCCTGACCAATCAGGTTGTCTTGTTGCAATGCTCTGGCCATATCCCTGCTACAAATTAGTGAAAAATACTAATTTGTAGTCTATTTCATAATGGTAAATTAAAGAAGGTTTTGTTTGAAAATTAAATTAATTGATAAAAATCAATTGTTTAAGTTTGTTTTGCCAAGTTGGCAAGGAAACTGAATAACATAGTCTGAAGCAACATAGACATTAAATGAGGTAATTATCATGGGTATTTTTTCTCGCTTTTCAGACATCATCAACTCCAACATCAATGCGTTATTAGATAAGGCCGAAGATCCAGAAAAAATGGTACGGCTGATTATTCAGGAAATGGAAGATACCTTGGTTGAAGTCCGCTCGACCTCTGCCAAAACTATTGCTGAGAAAAAAGAGTTACAGCGGGTGGTGAGCCGGCTGGAAGAAGAAGTGCAGGATTGGCAATCTAAAGCTGAGCTGGCGCTGTCGAAAAATCGCGATGATTTAGCGCGTTCAGCATTGATTGAAAAACAAAAAGCGGCTGACCAGGCTGCGACTGTGGCTGCTGACATCCAGAATCTGGATGCACATGTCAGCAAATTACAGGACGAAGTTGCGCAATTGCAGGAAAAACTGGCAGATGCTAAAGCACGGCAAAAATCGATGTTGATGCGTCAGCAAACAGTGGCCTCCCGGCTTGAAGTGAAAAAAACGTTAGACAGCAACCGCTTAAACGATGCAATGTATAAGTTCGAGCGTTATGAGCAAAAAATCGATTCGCTGGAAGCTCAGGTTGAGTCCTATGATTTAGGCAAAAAGACCTTACGCGACGAATTTGCTGAACTGGCAGCCCAGGATAAAATTGATTCTGAACTGGCAGCATTAAAAGCAAAGCTGAACAACGATAATAACGCCTGAGTTTCAGGCGTTTCGGGAGTCAATTATGGAAATTCAAGAAGCTTTTGCTGTGCCTTTGATGATGTTCATGATTTTTGTGGCGCCGATCTGGGTCATCATGCATTATCGCAGCAAACGAAAAATGTCAGAAGGTTTATCCGAAACTGAGCTAAACCAGCTGAATGATCTGTCAAACCGGGCAGAAAAAATGGCGGACAGAATTAAAACGCTGGAAGCCATTCTGGATGCCGAGTCGCCAAATTGGAGACGCGAGCATGAGCACAGTTAAAAAAGAACTGTTAAGGGATGACCGTCATGGCAAAATCGCCGGGGTCTGCGCCGGTATTGCCGATTACTTTGGCTGGGAGTTGTGGTTAGTCCGGGTGGTGGCGTTGGCTGCGGTGCTGCTTGGTTTTGGTGGATTTTTACCTGTACTGTATATTGCTGGCTGGATAGTGCTGGAGAAAAAGTCCGTCGCTGAAGCGCGGCAGGGTCGGCAGCCTGTCGCGAAAATGGACAGACCGGTGGAAGTGAAAACCCGTATTTGGCAACGCGGTGAAGCACCAAAACAGGCTTTAGGCCATTTGCAACAGCAGTTTGACCATATTGAGTTACGGCTGCGTGAATTGGAAAAACATGTCACGTCGCATAAATTTCAGCTTAATCGTGAGTTTAGACGGCTGTAAGCGCCACCCTCGGGTGGCTTTCCCTTATCTTCTGCTGTGGAGGGCCGATGCAAATCTGGCGAAAGCTACAACATCAAACACAGGTATTGGGACAACGAGTCCTCGATCGTCATGTCAGGCTTGGCATCACCGGATTGTCCGGCGCCGGTAAAACCGCTTTTATCACCAGTCTGGTCAATCAACTGACCGGACCTGTCAGTGAACTGGAACTGCCATTTTTCTCACCCTTGCAACAACAGCGTTATCTGGGGGGCAAAGTGCTGCCGGATCAGGCGATGCAAACCCCCCGTTTTCCTTATGAACTGAACGTGCAGCAATTACGTCAGGGGCAATGGCCACAGTCCACCAGTAACTGGAGCCAGCTATCATTGCAGTTACGTTACCGGCCAACCGGTCCTTTAGCTGCACACTTGACCGACTATCGTGATCTGCAGTTGGATCTGGTGGACTATCCCGGTGAGTGGCTATTGGATCTGCCGATGTTGCAGATGGATTATCAACAATGGTGTGATTTTAGCTGGCAATTATTTCACCAGCCGCAGCGGGCAGGTTTAACAGCTGAGTTTGAAAATTTTCTACAAAATATTGATTTAGAAGATGATTCTGAATTGCAGCTCCAGAATTTAACCGACAAATTTGCGCTGTTATTATCGCGTTGGCGGCATGAATGCCATGCCTGTTTGTTACAGCCCGGCCGTTTGTTATTACCGGGTGATTTGGCTGGAACTCCGGTGCTGCAATTGTTGCCTTTACTACCGGCACAACTGCAGCGGCCGTCAAAGTTATTACTGCGGCTGCAGCGAAATTACCAAAGTTATCAGCAACTGGTGATTGAACCTTTTTATCAGCGTTATTTTGCCAGTCTGGACCGACAGGTGGTACTGGTCGATTGTTTGTCTGCGCTTAATGCTGGTTATGATGTGCTGCAGGAACTGCAACAAGCCCTGATGCTAATTTTGCAAAGTTTTCAGTATGGCCCTGCCAGCTGGTGGCAACGCTTGTTCCAACCCCGTATTAATAAAGTTTTGTTTGCCGCCAGCAAAGCCGACCAGCTAACACCGGAGCAACATAAAAATCTGACCTTGCTGTTGCAGCAATTACTGCAGCAACCCTTACAAGACAGCCGTTACCAGTATTGTCAGTCCGAAGCCATGGCGCTGTCTGCTGTTGTTTGTACTGAGGTGGGCCAAGTGCAAACCCGCGAAGGGCTGCAACCTTGTATTCAGGGACGGCGGGCCCCGGATGGTGAGCTGCTGACGCTTTTTCCGGGCGAAATGCCATGGACCATGCCATCCCCTTTGTTGTTTGCAGAGCATGCCTTTGCTTTTGCTGATTTTTTGCCAAAAGTATTAAGGCCGCAACAACAACTCCCGCAATTACGGTTGGATCAGGCGCTGGAATTTTTACTTGGAGATAAACTCAGATGACACCAACCGACCCCGTGTTAAAACAGGCCAGTCGATTCAGTGCGGCTGATTTTCAAACCTTGCAGTCAGTTCAGCCTGAGCCGGCTCAGTTGCAGGCGGCTGTACGCTATGATGACAGTGCGTTTGAACAAGCTGTGCCTGTGGTGAACACTGAACCTCAACAGACCGATCGCAGCCGCTGGTACTGGATGGGTGCTTTAGCCAGTCTGACCTTACTGGCGGGCTGGCAATGGGCTGATTTTATCAGCACCAGTTGGCAGGCCAGTCTCTGGCAAGGCGGTGCTGTCACTGCACTTACTGGCTTTGCCGCAGTGTTGGTAGGGCGGGTAGCCCTGACCGAATGGCGTTTATGGCGACAACTGCGGCAACGCCAGCACTGGCGACAAGCTGCTGAACGGATCCAGGCCTCGCTGCAGTTTGGCGAAGCTTTACCTTTATGCCAGCAAATCCGCCATGCGATGCCAGCCGGGACCGCCACCGAGACCTTGTGGCAACAGTTTTTGACTCAGCATCAGGCCCAGTTCAGTGATGCCGAAACACTGCGTTTGTTTGATCAGACGGTCGTGCAAGCGGCCGATAGTCGGGTACAGCTGCAAATCCGCCAGGCCGCCATGCAAACCGGTGTGGCGGTCGCGATGAGTCCGTTTGCGCTGGCCGATATGCTGTTGGTGTTGTGGCGTTCCAGTCTGATGCTGCGGGAAATCGCCAGTCTTTATGGTTGTTCGGTGGGTCGGCTTCGCAGTTTACGGTTGCTGAAAAAATTTGTCCAAACGCTGTTTTTCACCGGCGCCAGTGAGATGGCGGTGGACTTAGGCAGTGATTTTGTCGGCGCTGAGCTGACAGGTAAATTATCTGCCCGCTTGGGCCAGGGCGTGCTGGCGGCGGTGTTGGTGGCAAGATTGGGTAAATTTGCCCAACAGGAATTAAGGCCGTTACCGCTCACTGCGGCTGAACCTGCGTTGATCCGTCAGGTGATGCAGGATCTGCTGACGAAATTTACTTCAGGTAAAACTGCAAACTAAATTTTACAATCGTCTGCATTTGTCGCCGTAGCGCTGCTAAGAATGCAGACTGACAGATGTCTGCATGCCTTGTGTTTGTTATAACCAATTTGCTTAGATGATGAAAAATTCATCTAAGGCAAATTTTGATATGAGCAGTTCGCAGTTCCAGCAGGCAGAGACTTCTTTCATCACCTCTACAGATGCCGGGCATCATCCGGCCAGCCCTCATGCCGAAACCCAGTGCATTCATGCCGGTAAAGTGAAAGACAGTCAGTACGGTGCGCTTGCGACACCGTTATATCAGACCTCAACCTTTGTATTTGATAATGCAGAGCAAGGCGCCGCCCGTTTTGCCGGTGAACAGCAAGGTTATATTTATACCCGGCTTGGCAATCCCACCACGCGGGAACTGGAACTGAAAGTGGCAGCGCTGGAAGGCATGGCGGATGCTGCGGCAACGGCGACCGGCATGGGCGCGGTCGCTGCTGCGACCATGGCTTTTTTACAACATGGAGATCACCTGATCGCCAGTAAAGCCATTTATGGGTGTAGCTTTGCTTTATTTAATCATCAATTTGCCCGCTACGGCATTGACGTCAGTTTTGTCGATATGACTGACCATGCGGCGGTGCAGGCCGCTTTGCGGCCGACGACCCGGATGTTATTTGCCGAAACACCGATTAATCCGAATCTGGTGGTGCTGGATCTGCAGTTTCTCGGGCAGTTTTGCCAGCAACACGGCATTATTTCAGTGATCGACAACACTTTTCTGACACCATTATTGCAACAGCCAGCCCGGTTTGGCATCGACATTGTGATCCACAGTGCCACCAAATACCTCAACGGTCATGGCGATGTGGTGGCCGGTATTATCGTCTCTGATGTGGAAAAAATTCAGACCATCAAATTGACCACGCTCAAAGATATGGGCGCGACTATCAGTCCGCACGATGCCTGGCTGATTATTCGCGGTTTAAAAACGCTGGCGGTACGGATGGAACGCCATTGTAGCAATGCCCAGCAAGTGGCTGAATATTTAGCAACCCATCCGGCGGTGGCGCAGGTGTATTACCCCGGCTTGGCGGACCATCCCGGTCATCGTTTTATTGGCCAACAGATGCGCGCTGCCGGTGGTGTGCTGGCTTTTGAACTGAACGGAAGTCTGGCCGATGGTCGTTATTTTATTAACCAATGTCGTTTACTTAGCCTTGCGGTCAGTCTGGGAGATGCTGAGTCCTTAATCCAGCATCCGGCGTCAATGACCCACAGCCCTTATACCGCAGAAGAGCGGCAAATGGCGGGGATTAGTGATGGCTTAATCCGGATTTCTGTCGGTCTTGAACATGTCAGCGACATCATTGCTGACCTGTCACAAGCCTTAGTAAAGATGCAGCAACAGCAAGTTAAATGATTTTAAATCAATAAGCTATGTTGTCTATTTGGAATGAGTGTTTAGATATCTTTACGATTTGCCGCAAGTCATTTTCAATCGGGTGATTAACAGCCGGATCACAATCAACTAGGATCCGGCTATCAAAGCTACGCCACAGAAGCGTCGGCTAAAAAATTTTGCAACAGGTAGCAGTATGACAACTTACGTATCCAAACAATCCGATGCGACCGGCTTTATTGCCTGGAGTGCGGAAGAAAATGCCATCTGGAGTCAACTGATGGCACGGCAGTTATCTTGTATTCAGGGTAAAGCCTGTGATGAATATATGGCTGGCCTTGAAAAGCTGCAATTGCCAACTGACCGCATTCCGCAATTGGAAGAGGTAAGTACAGTGCTGCGGGCAACCACAGGTTGGGAATGTGCCGAGGTGCCGGCGCTGATTAGTTTTGATCGCTTTTTTGAATTACTTGCCAATAAACAGTTTCCGGTTGCCACTTTTATTCGCAGCAAAGAAGAATTTGATTATTTGCAGGAACCGGATATTTTTCATGAAATTTTCGGCCATTGCGCCATGTTGACTCATCCGGATTTTGCCGAATTCACCCATATTTATGGCAAATTGGGTCTGGCGGCCAGCAAAGAAGACAGGGTTTATCTGGCCAGATTATATTGGTTTACCATCGAATTTGGTCTGATGGAAACTGCGGCCGGTCTGCGGATCTATGGTGGCGGAATTTTGTCTTCGCCTGGCGAAACCCAGTATGCCATGCACTCAGAGATCCCTGAGCGTAAAATGCTGGATGTGGTTGACGTATTCCGCACCCCATATCGGATTGATATCATGCAACCGATTTATTTTAAAATCCGCAGCATCCGCGACCTGTTTGACATTGGTCAACTCGATTTAATGGCGCTGGTGCAACAAGCCAAAGCGCTTGGTTTGCATGCACCGAAATTTCCGCCAAAACAGAAAAAAGCCAGCTAAAGCTGGCTATTCAATAATTTCCCTATGATCACAGAGAATAACCATGACTGAATTAGCCGTAATGAAATGTGAAGCTTGTCGGGCAGATGCGCCTCGGGTGTCTGATGCAGAGCTGCCGGAGCTGATGCGTCAGATCCCGGATTGGACCCCCGTGGTGCGGGACGGTATTTTGCAGTTAGAACGCAGCTATAAATTTAAAAATTTTAAACTGGCTTGGGCATTCCATCAGCAAGTTGCACAGTTGGCTGAAGAAGAAGGTCATCATCCGGCATTATTACTGG
>Ga0114982_1000900_pt1 | contig 15535 bp, 17 predicted proteins | sample Shrwel_input2_FT_FD_87183 | JGI IMG/M metagenome (GOLD analysis project Ga0114982, IMG submission 87183) | Subsurface microbial communities from deep shales in Ohio, USA - Utica-3 well 1 S input2 FT | ecosystem: Environmental > Aquatic > Deep subsurface > Shale gas/oil reservoir > Produced... | reverse complement strand
GGTTAAGTTAAATAAAAATTTCCCAAAACAAGATCAATGGTGCGACGAAGAGGGCGTTTTTCATATAGAGTTTGCCTTAGCAGGATATACTCCATCTGATCTTGAAATCATCATAGAGAATGATGAGTTTCTTCTAAGAACAGCAAAGAGTGATTCTAAAGATGAATTGGATAATCCAGACCTTTCAACAGAAGCAATAGAGGCCACATTGGCTTTAAACACAGATTTATTCGTGAGTCCTGAGGAATATAGGAAAAACCCAGCTTATCCAAAAAGAAGTGCAATGCAAAGTGGTATAATATCCCGAGGTATAGCAAGAAGAAATTTTTCATACGGGCTTGTTATAAGTCAGGAATATGATATATATAATCTTAAGGCAGAGATGCAGAATGGACTTCTGCATATTTCAATTCCAAGAAAAAGAAATATTTTGAGAAAAGTTATAGTTCCAACAAACTGATTAAAAAATTCGGAGAATAAAATGACCAAAGAATGCGTATCTGTAGAATCTTTAGTTCGAAATATGATTGAGTCGATAGTTGATGATGTTAGCTCCGTAAGCCTTAGCAGGACTGTTTCCGAAAAAGGTGTTATGCTAGAGGTTAGGGTTTCTAAAGATGACGTTGGAAAGATAATTGGAAAGCAGGGCAGAATTGCTAATTCAATCAGAAACATAGCGAAAGCTTCTGCCGCTAAGAATGGCGAAAGAATCATGGTAAATATATTGAATACTTCTCTTTAGAATCATGAGCGAAGCATTCTTTTCATCTAAAGAAAAAAGAATGTTCTCAAAAGCATTACTTGCTGCAAAAAGAAGGGCAATAAAAAAGAATATACCTTTTAAAATATCAGTAAAAGATGTTTTTGATGCATTTAAAAGTCAGTCAGGTAAGTGCTATTATTCGAATCTCACTATGAATATAATAAAGAATAGCGATGATAGCTTGCATGACCCATACAAAATGACTATTGATTGCTTGATACCAGTTGACGGCTATGTAAAAGGCAACATTGTTTGGTGTCTTTATTGCATAAATTCCTTTAAGCAGAGGATGAGCGAAAAAGAAATGATGGCTATATGCCACAATATGCTTGTTAAAGAAAAAAAAATAAGTATTATAGAATAAAAGAGAGATAGACTTGTTATGATAAAAAAGAAGGCCAAACAGCAAGCAAAGCCGTCAAGCAGGGTTTTAGATAAAATAAAGAAGATGTATACTAATTACGGTATTGATGTTGAGCTGATGGATGATGATGAGCTACTTAGAGTTGCGAAATATTACTCTGAATTAAAAAACGAGCTTGAATCAGATTTATCAGAATCATCGAACCTTAGTGAGAAGTTTTCAGAAGAAGATCTTATATGAAGAAAAAACTTGTGAACAAGAAATTTCTTGCTAGAAAGCTAGCAAGAAAAACGTTGCTATCTTTATCTGAATCAACTGAATTTATAGAGTATCTTTTTCAGGAGATACTCCATCAGTTATTGGAAGGTTCAGATGTTTCTATAGTTAACTTTGGCAAGTTTTATACTTATAAAAGAAAAGAGAGACCAGTAAGAAATCCGGCTACAATGAAAGAATATACTTTAAAGCCACTTAATGAAGTTAAATTCAAGGCCGCTGACTTTGTAAAAAAAACAATATCAGAAACAGATTTCTCATCTCCAGAATCATCTGAATTAAATTGTTTTGATCATGATTATATAGATCATAATGATGATTCTTATGAAGAAGAAAATATCAATAAAGAAATTGAATAATTGAGGAAAATAAAATGACATCATCAAGCTCAACGTCTCTTACAAAGTTTAGTTCTGGATCAACAATATTTACAGCAAATCTTGCAAACAGTATGTATGGAGGTCTTTACGGATCATCGGAAGCAACATCCTTAGCGTCAGATGATCCAAGAGTCGCAGGACACGTTCATGATGGACAGCATATTGATGGACATTCACAGAAGATCAATCTGGTTGATCATGTCACCGGACAACTCACAAGCCCAAATATTGCTGATAATTCAATAAATTACACCAAAGTTGCAAGATACGCGACAGCAGCTCAGGCTATACCAGAGTATGTTCCTGTTGGTGAAACAGATTATTATTATCTTGATCTCTCTATACTTAGAGGCGAGCTTGCCCCATCTTTAGTTTTTGAGAAAAAAGATCCCTCGATACTGCTCATATCACCTGTAAATACCGATTACACAACAGGCGCAGACTCTTTTGTTGTCGGTTCATCATCAATGGACCATTTGGCATCAGGTACTTCAGGTCACAGTAGAATGTTTTTTGACGTTACAAACAGCGCATTTAGAGCTGGTCACGTTAATTCTAACCAATGGAACTCAGCGAATAGGGGTCAGTATTCAGCTGCCTTTGGAAACAATAACCGTGTTTCTGCCCAATCTGGTTTCTCTTCAGGTTCCCAAAATAGCATTTTTTCTGGCGCTGACAACTCATCTGCTTTTGGTCGAGACAATCAGGTTTATGAACAAAATTGTGCTGTACTTGGGCTTGGAGGCATAGCAAAGTCTATTGACGGCAGTATTGTTCATTCCAATGGTTTTTTCAAAGAAAATGGAGATTCCCAGGTAGAGGCATTCTTTTTGCGAAAAGAAATAAAAACATTGTCTCCATATACGAATATACAGCTTGGTTCCATAATGTCTCCAGCACCTCCAGCATCTCCAGCTAACTTCGGCTTAGATGATTTTTCAACTTTCCTTGTTAGGGGAGAGTTTTTATTGAAGCAGTTCAATAACGGTGATACTGGCGTATATACAACGACATTCGCGGTCAAAGGAATTGGTTCGACAATACCCGCGATAGTTCCGTCTACGCCAATACCAGTAACAACAGTTTTCCAGGATGGTTCTTTTTCTGGCGTCTCAATAAACGCTAATGTGGTATTGGTTGGTACAGTATATGAGCTAGTTTTTTCGGTATCTGAGTCAGGCTCGAGATCTAATTTTATTAGATGGCTTGCGAAGATAGAGATACTTAAACTAAAATATGAATCATAAAAATGAGCAGGGTGAATCTATATCTTTGTTGTAATGGTCATGCGGATAGCTTGGGATTTACATATTGCAATTCAACAAGAAATTTAATACTTGATTTAAGTTCCGTTGATACAGAAAATATAGACACAAAAAAACTTATTGATTTTATTAAAAATGCAACAGGTCTTTTTGACGGACCTGTTATAAGTAATAATAAATCTTTTAATATAATAAACCTGCTGCATAGAGACTTTGGTTTATTTTCTAAAGAATATGTTTTAAAAATGCAGAAATACTTCATTATGCATAAAGATTGTGGAGTATACTTAGAATTAATTGTGGAGTGATTATGGAAGACGATTTTAATTTACCGGAAGGTTCATCTTACATGAATTCAAGAAAAGAAGATGTTAGAAAAAAATTCGTAGAATGCCTAGAAGATTTTAAGAAACTTCTCGCAGACAAAACTCATCCTGATAATCAGACCAACGCTTATCATTCTAATGTTAAATCAGTATTAACAAGGATGCTTTCTTCCGCAGACTCTCTTGACAAAGTATTCCCCGGCGAAGGAATATTCGGGTTGATTGCAATGAACTTTAGATCTAATTTAAAATTAAAAGATCAGATGGTATTGATGGAAGTTAGAATAAGAGAGCTTGAGAATGAGGTTAGAAAGTCAAGAACGCTAGATGTAACTAAGAAGCCTCAAAATAAACCAAAGTAGGTCTAAAATTATCTTAGAGGCAAATAAATACATATTTATCTATGTATACACACGCACGCGCATATGCGCGTGCTTTTGTTTATGATACGTTATTTTTATCCCATGTATTTTGGATTATAATAAAACGGCGCCATTTTGGTAAAATGGCGCTGGGACCGCGATAAAGGTCATTCACATCAAATAATCAGTTATTTGTTTTAATGGGCATTACAATGAAACCGGATCATCAACATGAATACAAAAAGGGTTACGAGAGAGGATATTGTAAAACAAGTATCTATAGAATCTATTGCAAATTATTTTGATATAGCACTAGAGCCGGTTTCGGCAGGAAACTTTGACTTTAGATGCAAGTGTCCATCAGATTCTCATAAAAGCGGAAAAGAAAGCACGCCCTCACTTTATATTAATAAAGTTAAGAATGATTTTTTTTGCTATGGTTGCAATGAGGGGTCATCTGTAATAGACTTTTATATGATGTGTTCAAACAAAGATTTTAGAGAGTCTTTTTCTGATCTATCATCCTGGGTTGAAGATCCAGGAAAATATGGAAAAAGCTCTTCGCCAAAGAAATCTGAGCTTTCTATTTTATTAGAAAATTCCTCAATAATCAGGAACTTTCTGATAAAAAATCCAGATAAATTAGGCGATATGACAGGTCTTCTTACGAAGCTAGATAAAGCAATCTTTGAGGATCATAAAGATGATTCTGAATATATTGCAAAACTAAATAACAAACTCCAAGTAAAAATGGATTCTTAATGAAAGCAATAATCTGTGGTGACGTGCATATTGGTGCCGTTTTTGGTTTAGGGAAAACAAATAGTGCTGGAGGAAATACAAGAATTGATGATTATGAGACTACTTTAAACAATATTATTGATTACACTATTTCGTCAGGAGCAGAGGTTTTTATACAGACAGGTGATCTGTTTGAAACAAGAAACCCTACTCCAGAACATATAGAAATTGCGGATAGAGCAATCAGAAGGTTGTCCGACAATCATATATTTACAATTGTAATTATGGGTAATCATGATTATAAAAAGATCGGTCATAGCTTTACTAGCGCAATAACTTCGCTTCCTTCTAGAAACTATCCCAATGTAAGGCTTATTGTGGAACCAGAAAACATAATCTTTACAAATAAAAATGGCGTAAAAGCGAATTTATTCATGATTCCTTTTCGCGACAAAAGAATGTATTCTGGTAAGAACCAAAAAGAAATAGTCGATAGTTTTAATGAACATATAAAAGATTTATATGCAGACATAAATGCAGACCTACCAACATGCGTTGTTGGTCACAATTTCTTTTTTAAGGGAAACTATTTTGACTTTGGAGGATCAGAAGTATTTTTATATCCCGAATCTGTAAAAACAGCAGACATCGTTGTTATGGGTCACTTCCATGGATTTGCAAACATAAAAAAGGATTCTCCCAAATGTTTTTATTCTGGATCCATGGAGAAAACAAACTTTGGAGATCAAGACTCTGATAAATATTTTATCGAGTATGATTTTCTTAAAAAACAAGAAAAGATCCTAAAGAGCAACGTAAGGGATCTGAATGATATAACTATAGATCTAACAGAACAAACCTCCACTACATATCTTGACTTTGCAAAAGATAAAATATCAACATTTAACCTAGAAAACTCGATAGTTAGATGCAGGTTAAAAATAAGAGAAAACATATCTGGAGCAATAAATAAAGGAGAAATAGAAAAGATACTTAATGAATCCGGGTTATTTTTCTTATCAAAAATAATCATAGAGGTTGTTCAGACGAAAGCAGTCGTATCAAGCGATATTTTGCAACAAAAAACAGATTATGATATTTTCTCCGCTTATGCAAAATCTTTTGGTATGACGGAAAAGATGCTTGAAGATATATTGTCAGAGTCAAGGAGCATAATAAAATGAAGCCACTTTTTCTAAAATTAGAAAATTTCTTTTCACACAAACAATCAGAGATAGATTTTAGACAGTTTGATTCGGCGCTTCTTTTGGGCTCGATAGAAGGAGATTACTCAAAGAGCAATGGCTCCGGAAAATCAGCAGTATTTGAAGCTATTCTTTGGTGTTTGTTTAATAAATCCAGAGCATACCAAATGGATGATGTTGTTCATTGGGGCGAGCTGAAGTGCGAAGTAACTTTTGAATTTCTGCATGAACAGAAAAATTATATGGTAAGGAGAACTAGATTTTCCGCAACATCAACATCATCCGTTGAATTTGCTTTTATGGGGGATGATGGTAAGTGGATTAGTTTGTCTGGTTCCACGTCTGGAGATACAAATGAAAAAATATGCTCAACAATAAAACTTGATTACAAAACATTTGTAAACTCAGCCTACTTTAGACAAAATGATATCTCAGAATTTTCAACATCAGATGCATCAAGAAAGAAGGAGATATTAAAATCTATAGTTGATATATCTAAATGGGACACCTTCGAGAAGGAATCTAAGAAAAAACTAAGAACTGCTCAAAATGAGCTAACCGTAGCACAATCAACAATAGATCTTATTTCGCAAGAAATATCATCCCTTGAACCTTATGAAAGCAAAAAAGAGTCTTTGGCAAAAAAACTTCAAGAAGAAAGAGCGGAGCAGCAATCCCTAAACGAAGAAATATCAATCTTATCGGCATCTTACGCATCAAAAAAGTCGAACATAGATACGGATAGTTGGGATCGCATTTCTTCGGAGATAGATTCTCTAAAAAAAGATCTTATTAAAAGAAAAGATTCCTACTCTATAATAAAAGAAGATCTCAGTTCTAAGCAAGCAGTCTTAGATGATTTGACCTCAAAAATAAACTCGATAGAATCGAAGGTAAAGTCTCACGACATAGATCCAAATCTTTTAGAAAAAATTGATGGCATGAAGACAGAGCTTGCAAACTATAAATCAATAGTTGTTTCGTGCAAAGAGAAAGAAAGAGAGCTATCTAAGCTGGAGTTCAAAAAAGGAGAATGCTATGTTTGCAATAGCACCATAAATGATGAGCAATGGGATGCAATAGAGTTAGCGCACAAAACAAAAGTGGAATTTAATCATTCAAAGCTGGAAAATGCAAAATCTAGAATTTTATTTTTAGATAAGGAAAATAAGGATCTCGTTTCTCAAAAGAACCTAAAAGAAGAGCTTAATAAATTATCGGCAGAACTTCCAATTCTCATATTCAAAAAAGATTCTTCAAGCAAGGAAATAGAGTCTCTTGTGGAAAAAAAGAAGCTAGAGTATGCTGAGTTATTAAGAATAAAAGAAAAGATAGCCGAAGATGAAAAAATAATTTCATCATTAAGAGACGAGGATTTTAAAAATATAGCAGACAGGCTTAAAGAAGCCAAAGAAAAGCATAAAAATTTAAACGATTCAATTTTAGATAAAAGCATAGAGCTTGGAATTCTTACAGAAAAATCTTCATCACTCTCGATAAAGAGGGCATCGCTAAAGGAAGCGAGAGACACTCTTTCGAAAAAACAAGACTCTGTTTCTATATTTGAAAAGCTAACAAAAATGCTTGGAAAAAACGGAATACAGGCAATTCTTCTTAATGCTGTAATTTCTGACTTGGAGAGTAAATCAAACAAAATATTAGAATCGATATCTGAGGACTCCATAAAGATTTCCTTAGAAACACAAAGAAAAGGATCTGACGGAATATCAACTGTAGATACGCTTGATCTAAATGTCAATAAGGACGGAGTTGTATGCAACTTCAACTCTCTAAGTGGTGGAGAGCAGTTTAGAATCGCTTTGGCGCTAAGAATAGCTCTTTCTGAGATAGCTTCAGATCATGGAGGTTCATCACTAGAATTTCTATTGTTGGATGAAGTAAGTTCTCCTCTAGATAAGAGCGGAGTAGATACATTGTTTGTTAGCGTAATAAAAGTGCTTGAATCAAAATATAAGATGTTGGTTATAACTCACGATGATTCCCTAAAAGAAAGATTTGATAATATAATTGAGATTCAGAAAATAAACGGAGAAAGCACAACTCTTTTTACGACAAGATAAATTACTTATTAATTATTCGGTATACTAGAGAGGTGAATTTTGCCAATATTGCTTACTATAACCGAAAGTCAAAAACAACTTGTCTCCGGTATACCAGAATATTTAACATTAACTACGAATAAGCCTGCAAACATATTTTATACATATGATGGCTCTGACCCTGACACAAACTCTTTTATATCGGCCGATGGAATAATAAAGGTTCCTACAGACAACATATCTGTTGTTATAAAAATATTTGCATCAGACTCGATTGAGTCAACTGATATATACGAGCAGAGTTATAGTCAAACAAGTCAGCTATACACGAGAAGATTTTCTGAAAACGACGGAATATCCATACTTCCGTCTGGATCTGACCCTGTTGAATACTTGTCGGTAAATTCAGATGGTGATGAAGCTCAACAAACATCGATACCGTTCATAGACCTTGATCTAAAACCCTCATCTAGAGATAAGTTTGAAAATTATCCAAAGGGAAAGACTGCCGTAGATTTCATAAATTTTACGCTGGACATTGTAAATTTATCGGAAATTTATCAAGATAAAGTATCATCGCCGAGCAGGGCGGATTTTGACCCTACTGCCGGACTAATAATAGTTGATGGTTTTACCGACCAATCAACAAAATCACAGATAGTAAAAGTAATAAACCGTCCTTACAACACAATGAACACTGTCTCCAACTTTTATAACGAACATATGAGAGATTCTCCTCCTGTTTTCGGAAACTTGGTTCGTTATTTTGTAAACAGAAATACTGGAAAAATTGTTTTTTATTATTATGACAGCAGAGAATGTCGATGGATTGAGTCTCACCAAAAATTAGAAACTGTAGAGCAAACAAACCTGATTCAGACTCGTCACACAAAATTTACCTTTCCATGGATAGAAGATCCTGTGATGACAAAAATTTACTAAGAAAAAAACAAACAAGGATTTAAAATGTCTCCAAGAAGCCCTGGTGATAAACTAAAGATGTCAGTATCCTCCATAGGATCATATGAAAAGTGTCCTAAGAAATATTGGTATCAATACATAGAGAAGCCAGAAATTGAAAAGAAAAAGTGGGATCACCTAGAATTAGGATCTTACGTCCACCTAGTTTTGGAAAAATTTCACAAATATATTATGGAGCAACCTCTACCAAGCTCAGAATACCCTTCTTTAATGAAAAAATGTGCAAAAGAATCTCTTAGTGAATTTGATGATAAAATCTTAGCCAAGGAATCATCGATGATAAAGTCCATACTACAGTCGTATCTGGACGGGATTAAAAAAAATGGTATGCCGAATGTTATTTCTGTCGAGCGCCCTTTCCTTTTTGACGTGGGTGATTATATTCTCAGGGGCTTCATCGACCGCATCGACCGCCTATCCGATGGACATTATCACGTCGTAGACTACAAAACTAGCAAGTCCCCAAGTTACCTTACGCCTTTTCAGTTATATACCTATGGCCTTGTTGTTAAAAAAGATTTTCCAGATGCAGAAAAGATAACTGGAAGCTATAGTCTTCTAAAGCATGATTGCAAATACAAGACATGGGAAATAACGGAAGATAAGATAAAGGAAACTCACGACGACATAATAAGGTTCGGAGATAGCATATCAAACAATATCTTGTCTGATATTCCGTGGGAAAAGAAGCCTAGCAAACTTTGTGATTTTTGTGATTTCAAAGATTTGTGTCAAAACAACTGGACTGATTGATAGAGGGCCTTTAATGAAATCATTTACTGGAACAGTTAGTATGTACAACGAATCCATCTACGTAGATACTAACACAGGTACTGGCGTAGATCTTGTTCTAAAGAAAATTGAGCCTCTTATATTTAAGATGTCTTCGAAAACCTTTATGAGAGGGTATGCACAAGAAGATATTAGACAAGAGCTAAATATCATGGCTATTGAGGGAATTAAATCTTTTGATAAATCAAAAAATGTAAAGCTAAGCACATTCCTTCATATTCACCTAAGAAATAAGCTTATATCTCAAATAAAGTCAGAGAATAAGATTGCAAACAACGCAACCCTTGCGTCAGAATTTAAGTTTCCAGATAAGTGTACGTGCGGATCAACCACCTTTTTTGCCGATGTTAAGCCTTCCTCAGAGGCAAGGAGATGTACCGAGTGTGATAAGCTTTTTGTCAAAAAACTAAGAAATGCAAAACAGGAAGTTCCATTTTGTGTAATGGACGAAAAAATAAACGGTGATGACGAAGGACCAGCTAAATTTTCAGATATTATATCTGGCGAAAACTCAATGTTAAGATCATCTAGATCAGAGATAGGTGAGCTTGAGATCATAAAATCGATAAGATCTTTGGAACCAGATTTAGACGAAAGCACAGCAAAGATGCTATATCTCATATCAATACATGATTATAACATATCTGATGCGGCAGCAGAAGTTGGTCTGTCTGCCTGGGAAGCAAATTCAAATCTTAAAAAACTATCAAAAAATAAAAAAATAAAAGATATGCTTTTGAAATAAAAATGGATGCCGACGCAGAAAAATATATACAGTCTGAAGTTGATTTGTCAAGACTTAGAGTTATGTTTCTTGCGAATAGCAACTCCTTATCTGATTCGGCAAGAAATAGACTTATTGAAATAGAGCTTACATTTCAATCAATAGATTTTTCTAAACTTAAAATAAAATCAATATCCGATGCGAAATCAGCAATATCTACCTTTAGAGCTTCAAGGGCAGAATTTTCAAGCATTTATATTCACAACAAAGAAGACGTGGTTGATAGATTTGTTAGCTTTCTTGATAGCAAAATAAAGCTTGATTTTTTATCTGGAGATATAAAAGAAGTAAAAAACAAGATAAGAATTATTGCGATAGCTTCTGCATTAAAAAATATATTAAATTATGCAAAAACAAGGCTTAATGGAAACGTAGAGTTATCGGACCTCATAATAAGCCTGCTTACTGATAATAAAAATGAAATATTCTCCCTCTACAACAAAGAGGTGTTGGAAATAACACAAGAATATTTCCTTAAGTTTAATAAAAAAGTAAAAATAAATTTACTTCAAAATATAATCGAAGAATCATCTTCTGGCGATTTTTTTATAAAAAAAATAAATTTCTACGGAAAAAATGCGATCGGTATAATATTTCCGAGCGATATACATAATAGAGAAACTATGTGGCTCGTACACAAAAAAATATCAGTTTATGGTATCGATGTATCTGAGCTGTTCTCAAATAACATAAGAACCATAGTTGACGAAGATATGGGTAAGAGAGCTTTAATTCTAAAAGATGTTTCTGAATTGGGCGAAAACAATAGATTGCTTTCGAAATACCACTATCTTATGTCTCAAGTTTTTAGAACGTCTTTATCAAAGAGAGATGTTTTAACGCAAAAAATTGATTTAGAAAACTCAATACTTCTAACTCCTTCTTCAAGAACTGAGGATGAAAATATAAAAAAGAGTTACGAAGAATTTTTTGATATGGCAAAAAAAATAATAAATGATATAAAATAAGGAGAACAAATATGTCAAATCTAAACCAGCCTGTCGTAAAAAACGGTAACTTTACAATGGACAACGTAAGATCGATGGTTAGGCAGATGAGTGAGATCGATGAAAAACTAAAAGATCTTAGAGAAGAAAGAAAGGAGTTGATCGCATCATTTATAGATGAGTATGGCGTACCAAAGAAAGAAGTAATGGAAGCCATTAAGATGGCGAAGTCAGATATAGATCCAGAGGTAACTGCTTCTATATATGCAAATATAGCAGACCTTGTAGAGAAGAAATAGCGAAATAAACAGATTCTTGGCCACGAATAAAATAATGATTTGTTTAAAATGCAAACAAAATAAGGATGAAAAATCCTTTATAAAAAAGATGGGGCCACCGTCAGTGGTCTGCTTTTCTTGCTGGAAAAAGCTCTCAACCGAATCTATCATAAACAGTATTGCAATCAAAACAAAATCAGAATGTCTTTTGTGGCCAGATAGATACAGAAATTCTGATTATTACAACAATATAAGAAGAAATTTATCCAATAAAAACGGCAAATACATACATGTCAGATGTGACCGTAGCTGCATGAATAAAGAGCACTTCTTTTATTTTGAAACAAATTCCGCTCCCTATTGGTTTAAGCACGGGCTTGATGGTGAGATAAATTTAAACAATCCATCAGAAAAAGAGTTAGCTTCGCTAAAAGATATTCTCGCCGAGAGAGTATCAATAAGCGGGGACTGCTGGATTTTTGGAAATGCATCAACTAAAAAGGCCATCATAAAAATTGGAGACATTTCTTTTTCTTCAAAAAAAATGTATTATGAAGTTTTTAATTCAAAAATTAACTCTGAGTATTTCTCAATATCAGCATCATGCGGACACATAAACTGTGTATCTCCAAAACACATGGTTTTGCTTGAAGGAAGATCTTTCCCATTTTGGGCAAGAAAAAATTTAAAGATGCCGGAATCGGGAATGGGATACTGTCAGTCTTGCGACTGTAAACAGCATTCCGTCCAGATTCCGGTTTTATCTCTTTATAAACACAGAGGAAAATTTTTGTGTGAAGTTTGCTTCAATCTTATTGATTCTAATTTAAAAAAGAAAAAATCAGAATATGATCTTTCATATTCTGAAAAAAATAGAGAAAAAATAAAAAACACATACCATGCGTGGTCGAAAACACAATCTGCAAAATTATCAAAGATTCTCAGCTCACAAAACAGAAGAGATAAGTCACTCAGGAAAATAGACAAATTATTTTTATCCGAACTAATAAAAAAGTATAACTCATGCTGTTATTGTGATCGAGCAGAGGAAGAAATTCCGGATCACCCACGCAAAACTGCCAAGTTTCACTTAGAGCATATAGTTCCGGTCTTGGGCAAAAAAGAACGCGGAACAAATGAACGCGAAAATCTCGATTTAGCATGTTGGCAGTGTAACTTGATGAAGAAAAATTTGCTTCCAAAAGACTGGTTGGCCGCTTTGCTAAAGCGCATAGAATCATCTTCAGACCCGAATAGATTACAACTATACGAAAGAATAGCTGCAACGCTATCAGAACATAAAAATTACAAAGATAATAAATTTATACCAAGACATATGAGGACTCCGGATGACAAAAGGTAATTTCGTTTCTTTGCACAATCACACTTCAGCCGGTTCCGTGCTTGACGCGCTTAACGACACAGAAGAGCTATTCTATAGAGCCAAAGAGATTGATCATCCTTCATTGGCTATAACTGAGCATGGTACGCTCGTAAGCCACTATGACGCATATAAGGCTTCTCAGAAAACTGGCGTAAAATTAATACCAGGAATAGAGGCTTATTTTTCTCCAGATCTTTCTGAGAAAAAATCTAGCCATATGGTTCTGCTTCCCATGAATGAGAATGGGTATAAGAACATATTAAGACTTAACTATGAATCTTACAAAAATCAAGCTGTAGGGTACATGGGTAAGATGACCCCAAGAATATCTTGGGATCAAATAGGGGAATTTGGATCAGATATATTTTGCTTGACGGCCTGCTCGAACGGACTTCTTTCAAAAGATTTAGTTTCGGACAATGACGATAAAGCGGAGAGCAATCTAAAAAGACTTCACGGAATATTCTCCGATAGGTTATTTTTAGAGATACAGCCACACGCACTCAAAACAGATGATGGAAAAGTTGACCAAAATAAGCTAAACGAAAAGCTCATACATCTTTCAAAAAAGATGAAGATACCATTTGTCGCAACATGCGATGCACATTATCTTGATCGTGATCACGCAAAGTATCACGACATGCTTCTTGCGGTAAAAGATAAAAAGCCATTGTCTGATCCTGATAGATTTAGATATGGCGTTCAGGAAATGTATCTAAAAACTTCGGACGAAATAACAGATTTCTTTGGTGAAAAAATAGCAAGAATAGCTATGAATAACTCAATGAAGATATCTAACTTTTGCGAAGAGCCTCATTACCTAAAATCAAGAGGCGCAATATTGCCACAATTTCCTGTTAGATTCCAAAAAGACTATGAGAACTTTAAGGTTTGGTGGCAGATTAACTGTGAAGAAGTTTCTGAGGATAAAGCATATCTTAGATACAAATGCATAAAAGGATTTAATTTCTTTACTGATGGTTTCTCTCCAGAAAAAAAGAGAGACTACTGGAATAGAGCTAAATATGAACTTTCAGTTTTGGAGATGCATAGCTTTTCTTCCTATATGCTAATTGTTGCTGATTATGTCTCATGGGCTCGTGAAGAAGGAATGGGCGTGGGCCCAGGAAGAGGAAGCGCAGCCGGAAGTATCGTGGCGTATTTTATCGGCATAACTAGCGTTGACCCAATAAAATATAATCTTCTCTTTGAGAGATTTCATAACAAGCAAAAGAAATCATTTCCAGATATCGACTGTGACTTTGCAGAACCAGATAGGATTAAATCCTACATAAGAGAGAAGTACGGGCAAGATTATGTTGCTCAGATTAGCAACTGGTCAACCATGTCTCCAAAGGTCGTAATTAAAGATGTCGCAAGATCTCTTGAGATTGGCGGCGACAAATCATCTGCATTTAAGCTTGCAAACCACATAACTTCAATTATGCCTGACGCTCATACCATAGAAGATGCAATATCAGAAAATAATGAGTTTGCAAATTTTATGGAAAAATACCCCGATGTCAAAGAGTATTCTTCAAAACTACAAAACCTAACAAGGCAATGGTCTGTTCATGCTGCCGGTGTAGTTATAGGAGATACTCCTCTTTATGAAATAATACCTCTTAGAATTGAGAAAAGTAAAACAGGCGAATCTGACGTTACGGCAACACAATGGGAAAAGACAAGGGTTGAAGAATTTGGTCTAGTTAAGATGGATGTTTTGGGTTTGAATACCCTTAATACAATTTCGGATGCGCTAAAATATGTTTTTGATAAAACAGGCTTAAAAATAAAACAAGAAGAGATACCTCTTGATGATGAAAAAACATATGAAATGATATCTCGTGGAGATAATCTTGGTGTATTTCAGCTTGAATCAAGCCTTTCTCCTCTTTGTGCAAAAATAAAGCCAAAGGATGTAGATACAATTGCTGCGATAAATGCCCTTGGAAGACCAAGCTGTCCTGCAGAACAAAGACAAGCTTATATAAAAAGAAGGTTTGGTCTTGAGAAAATAAGATATACTCATCAAAAGCTAGAAGTATCATTAAAAGATACCTATGGAGTATCTCTATTTGAAGAAAGCATGATGTCAATCGCAAAGCATTGTGCAGGATGGGATTTGAACGAAGCGGATAATCTTAGAAAGATAACAAAGCTAAAAGGTAAAGATCCTGAATTGGTAATAAAAACTGAGAAAAACTTTATCAAGGGATGTATGGACGTATCAAACATGTCCTATGAGCAAGCAAAAGAAGTTTGGGATAATGAAATCGCGTCATTTTCTGGTTATGGGTTCAACCGAAGCTTGATTTCTTATCAACAAGTTAGCATAATGCCTCCGGATGGTGGAGTTTGGCAGGATATGGAGATTCAAAACGTTAAGCCTGGAAGCACCGTTCTTTCTCGTGATGAAGCTACGGGCAGGGATATTTCGGTAAAGGTTCTGAATAATCATTATCACGGCAAATTAAAACTCTTTAAAATCACACTTGATAACGGAGAAACAGTGGAATGTACGATAAATCACAAGTTCAGAACAACGGACGGGAGAATGTTGCCACTTCATCAGATTCTAAAAGACGATCTGGAGATAGTAACGAAAAAATAGAGGACAGAACCTG
>Ga0114982_1000899_pt1 | contig 15538 bp, 12 predicted proteins | sample Shrwel_input2_FT_FD_87183 | JGI IMG/M metagenome (GOLD analysis project Ga0114982, IMG submission 87183) | Subsurface microbial communities from deep shales in Ohio, USA - Utica-3 well 1 S input2 FT | ecosystem: Environmental > Aquatic > Deep subsurface > Shale gas/oil reservoir > Produced... | reverse complement strand
TCCATGCGCCGTGCTCGTTCCATGACCGCTAGACGCGCTGCTAGCGCTGCCAGGTCTGCTGCCAAGTCTGCCTCCAAGACTGCCTCCAGGGCTGCCCACGCTGCCAAGGCCGCTTCCAAGGCCGCTTCCAAGGCCGCTTCCAAGGCCGCCACCAAGTCTGCCGCCAGGGCCGTTGCTGCTGCCGCCTCCAAGGCTCAGGCTGCCGCTGCTCAGGCTGCTGCTGCCGCTTCCAAGGCCAAGGCTGCCGCTTCTCATTAAACCTCAACAAATAACAACAATCATGCAAAAATCATGCAAAGCGCGTTGCTTTTCATCATTTTCTCTCAAACACTCCAGCTTGCGTAATCGGTGCTGTAGTTGCGTCCGGCAAACGACACGTCGGGATTCTGTGGAGGCGGCGTTTCAATGACCACCGGCTGGTAGCACAGCTCGGTCGGTTTCAATGCAAATGCGCATCCTTCTTTATTGAAAAAATCATTGTACATTTCCAAATTTGCATCCTTTAATTGCGGCATCATGCCAATCAGTTGGCACCCAAACGCCTTTGCCACATTGAAATTCGTGTTGACCCTGTATGGCGGATCAGGAAACACGATGCTCATGTTCTTTTTATTGTGGTCAATCAAGGTGTCCATGTTGGGCGTATTTTTCACACCCATTTCATACTCCAATTTGTGCAGAAACGGGGAATTGGTTCCAATGTTGATGTATTGATGCAGGCAATTTTTATCTGTGGGCGCACAGTTGCTGGTTGTGAGTGGGTTTGAAACATCCGCCATGATAATGACTTTCTTCATGAACTCGCTGACTGGGTGTTTACTTAAATTTTGACCGCCGTTTTCGTAGTTGTTGTCGGGTCCAAGGGTGGGAAACGTTTTAATGCCATCAATGATCCCCTGTATGAAACTGGGAGCGGTGTTGTTGCTTTTAATGCGCAAGCTGATCAACAGCGGGTCATCCTTGTTGGGCGCTTGCGTAAATGCGTATGAGTTAATTGTCCGGCACACTTCAGCAAAGTCCAAATGGTTGAAAGTTTCCGTGTGGTTGTAATTCTTTTTATCGGATGAAACCGCGACAACTGGCTTGTCATTCATGCTGTAAATTTCAAAATCTAGGCAGCGGTAGCCTTGCAAAATTGCATACTGCAGCGCCAGCAAATCCACGTAATTGCTGTTCCAGTCGCCTAAACTGCAACAGTTGACTGCGGTTTTAATGTAAAAGTTTCGCAGCGGCTGGTTTTGCTGGGTTTGATTAATTGACTGCAGCTTTCGCGCGGTTTCAATCGTGTTTATGGACCGACGTTCATTGGATTGCAGCGTGTAGTCCCGGATGAAGGTGTAAGCAACCACAATGATGACAACGATCAAAACAAAGAGCCCGCCAATGGAAATTGCGCTGTTGTTTTTCAGACTATTGAATGCATCTCTCACCTTATTCAAGGCGGATGATGATGATGGGTTCATGGATTGGTATGGTACATCTGTTTCTTGTGATTGTGCCATTGAATTCTGCTCGGTTCGGTTATAAATTGCACACGAATACAAATATAAATATAAGCAATGGATATTACATTATCAGTATAAAAAATAATACAGCATTATATTAATACACGCGCATAACACAATACATGACGGGTGGATTACTAAACATTGTGTCGTATGGCAATCAGAACGTGATTCTAAACTCCAATCCCAAAAAGTCGTTTTTCAAGACCACGTATGCCAAGTACACCAACTTCGGCCTGCAAAAGTTCCGCATTGATTTCACGGGGCAGCGCAACCTGCGCATGAGCGAGGAGTCCCGGTTCACCTTCACGGTGCCGCGCTATGCGGAGCTGTTCATGGACACCTACCTCGTTGTGACGCTGCCCACCATTTGGAGCCCGATTTACCCGCCCATTTCATGCAGCGATGCATGGCGCCCCTACGAGTTCCGCTGGATTGAAAATCTGGGCACGCAAATGATCAAGGAAGTAACATTTTCCGTGGGCGGCCAAATACTGCAGCGCATGACGGGCAAGTACTTGTTGGCCCAAGTTCAGCGCGACTTCAACGGCACGAAGCGCTTCCTGTACGACACCATGACCGGCAACACCGCCGAGTTGAATGACCCCGCCAACTTTTCGGGGCGCCGAGGCACGTACCCCAACGTGTATTACAACACGAGCCAGCAGGGGCCCGAGCCCTCCATTCGCGGGCGCAAGCTCTACATCCCGCTGAACGCGTGGTTCTGCAACAACAGCCGCACCGCGTTCCCGCTGGTGGCGCTGCAGTACAACGAGCTGCAAATTGACGTGGTGATGCGCCCCGTTCGCGAGCTCTTTGTCACGCGCGACATCAACTACCTGCCGCCGCAGACCACCGGGCCGCTGACCCCCGCGGAGGTTGCCCAGGCGCCCTTCATTCAGCCCAACTTCAACGAGCAGCAGTACCAGTTTTACCGCTTCCTGCAGCCGCCGCCCGCGGCGGACATCAGCACGTCCGACGTGTATTCCGACAAGCGCACGGACTGGAACGCCGACGTGCACCTGCTGTCCACGTACTGCTTCCTGTCGGCGGAGGAGTCGCGCATCTTCGCGTCGCAGGAGCAGAAGTACCTGCTGAAGTCGGCGTACGAGTGGGATTTCAAGAACGTCACGGGCAGCCACCGCGTGGAGCTGCAAAACACGGCGGGCATGGTGGCGACGTGGATGTTCATGTTTCAGCGCAGCGACATCAACCTGCGCAACCAGTGGAGCAACTACACAAACTGGGCCTACACCAACGCGATCCCGGACGACGTGACGCCGGCGCCCGTCACTGGATACCCGTTCTCCAACTGTCCCATCATTACACCCACCGTGCTCAATTTGAATGGGATTACAATATCAGCGATTGCGGAGATTGTTGTTCCAACAAGTACCCTAAATTTTTTTAAACTTGGGCAAAACATAACAGTCACGTATAATGAGAACAACTCCATATCTGGCACGATAAACCAGATTTTTGGAAACAACATAGAAATTGGTCCGATACCGCCAACTAATATGCCAAATATTGTGAATGTGTCTGGTCCGCAAAACTTTCAATACGGCATGGTCACGATTAATACAATGTTGTTGCCCAGCAACATCGGCCCCGGCGTGGAGCCCAGTGGCACGCCGTCCGGGCTTTTTGTTACGCAGGACTACAACGTGGAGAACCAGCGAGAGATTCTGCAGCAGCTCGGCATCCTGCTGAACGGCTCCTATCGCGAAAACTTGCTGGAATCAGGTGTCTACAACTACGTGGAAAAGTACGTCCGCACATCCGGTGCTGCGCCGTTCGGGCTCTACATTTACAACTTCGGCCTGGATGCCGACAACGACACGTACCAGCCCAGCGGCGCCATCAATATGAGCAAGTTCTCCACTATTGAGCTGGAATTCAACACGTACCCTCCGCCGCTGGACCCGAGCGCCAACTTTTACACCATCTGCGACCCGAATTCGGACCCGAGCGTGGCCATCGGTGTGAATAAGCCGCAGTGGCGCATTTACCAGTACAACTACGACCTGACCGTGCTGGAAGAGCGATACAACGTGCTGACGTTCATCGGCGGCAACTGCGCGCTCATGTACGCGAGATAGTCCATGCACATGCACATTTAGCGCAACAATCGCAACAGCAAAATCGCAACAACAATAATATTATAATAATGTAGTATTATAATAGTTATAATCATTTTGAATGTCGTCAGTGAAACTCCGAAACATCAGAAATTCAAGTGGGTCAAGTGATGCAAACAACACCCCACCTTCCAATTTTGGCGACTATTTCATGTCCATCTTGCAGTTGTTGGTTGCATTCATTCTGTTTTGTTGGACCACAACCACCAACTATTTGAACGGGCTGCACATTGACACGGAGAAAACGTATCCACTTACCATCAACGGGGTCACCAACCCTTATGTCACGGGATTGAGTCCGGGTCCAATTGACACAAGGAATCAAGCCAACGTGTCAATGATTGTGGGGCTGCGTTGGTGGTGGGAATGCACCCAGCAATCGTCTTACCATTTCTTCGGTTCCATTTTGCACCGCGTTTTTAATTTTTTCAAGTTCATAATGGACGATTGGTCTTCGTCCAATGACGATAGTCCGCTTGTTAAACTATTTTCATTTTCGTTTTTAAAATGGGTCGGGTTCGGGTTGATTTCCAACCTTGTGATGCTGGCGTTGTTTTGCATTGTGTGTTTCATGTGGATACCTGGATGGTTTGGCGGCTTGACTGCGTATCTACCCACCACATACTACACCGCATCCGGGTTTTTGAAGGCGTGTAAAGTAATGCTCGTGTTATTTTTCTCATTTTTGGGGATGATTTTGGTTGGTTGGGTTGTCGTGTTCCCCGTCATTTGGCAGTTTTTCAATTTGATTTACATGACGTGGTTCAAACAGATTTTTGATGATCCGGCCCGGTTTGGAAACCAATTTATGACCCAAATGAAACAACTCATTTTCATTTACATCTTGATGGCCGTTATCATGGCTTTTGTATCAAGCGAATTGCCCAATTCAACCAAGTACACGATTGCCGCGGTCTCTGGTGTGTCATTGTTGTATGTGCTTTGGAACGTGTATCAATCATCAAATACATCCCAGTAAACATAAAACAGATCCATAGTAAAATGTAAAAAATATCATAATAAAACCAAAATTGGTATGATATTTATATCACATATTTCATCCATGAATTCCAAACCATTCGTCAGCGTGTGCACGCCCACGTTCAACCGTCGTCCGTTCATTGCCGCCATGCTGCAGTGCTTTAACCACCAGACGTATCCCCGCGACCGCATGGAATGGATCATCATTGATGACGGCACAGACCCCATTGAGGACCTCGTCGCACAGCATCCGTGTGTCAAATACATCCGACTTGAAGAAAAGATTTCTCTCGGCAGAAAGCGCAACATGATGCACGAAAAGGTGCGCGGCGACATCATCGTTTATATGGATGACGACGACTACTACCCACCCGAGCGCGTGTCGCATGCAGTGGACACCCTGCTGGACCACCGAAAACGGAAAACGGGCATTAAGCTCGCGGGCAGCAGCGAAATGTGCATTTATTTCAAATCAGAAAACCTACGGTTTTCCGAACCTTTCCCTTTAGATTCCACAAACCAATGCCAATACCAAGGCCAAATGGTGCAGTTCGGACCCTACGGCCCCAATCACGCCACCGCCGCCACGTTTGCATTCTGGAAGGAGCTGCTCACCGACTTGCACCTGGCATACGACGAGACGGCGTGCCTGGCCGAGGAGCGCGCGTTTTTGCGCGGGTACACCGTGCCCATGGCGCAGCTGGACCCCATGAAAGTGATTCTCGTGTTTTCCCACGAACACAACACGTTTGACAAGCGCACGCTGCTGCAAAACATGGGCAAACCAAATTCGGGTATGCAGATAAGCACCCGCGCCGTGACCGATTTCATTAAGGAGCCGGCGTTGCTGCGGTTCTACATGTGCGACGTGGATGCGGCCTTGCGCGCGTACGACCCGGGTCACCCTTCCATGAAACCCGACGTGCTTCAACAAATCCGAGAGAAAATGCAAAAAAATGCGCCACCTCAACCCCCAAATGAAGCAATTTTAAACGCCGTCATAACATTCAAAGCCCCGAACGCGATCAGTCGCAGCATGACCGTAGAGGAAGTGATTCAAACCATGCAATCCCAAGCCGAAAAGCTGGAAAAGATGCGCGAAATGTGCAACAAAAAGATCCGCGAAAATTCGGACTTGCTGGCCACGATCAAGGATCGGGACGAAGTCATTGCTGCGCATTTGGAGACCATTGAGCGGCAGGCAGCATTGATTGACGCGGATGTGTCATCAACTCACTCCCAGCAGCCATCTCCATCGCCCGCATCTTCGTAAACCACTTCGCTCGGATGCGTGCATTTTTCCAAGTAGCGCTGCATGCGCTGAATGTCCAGTTTCGTGATTTCATATTCCTCAATGATGGCTTCCAATTGCGCATCGTCCTTATTCGCAAACAGGTGCAAGAAGAAGGCAAAGAGGTCTTTTTTGTCCATGCCGAATTTTTGGCACATCATTTGAATGAACAGCGCGTTGTTGTATTCCGTGCTGTATTTGGTGAGAACCTTGGTGAACCGCACTTCCGACGGGTTGAATTTGGGACAAGGTGAGAACCGTTCATGATACAACTTGTTGTTGTAGAACGTTTTAATGAGAGAACTCATTTCATTGAATTGCCAAATTTGTTTTTGAAATGTGATGCGATCAATGTAGTCCGCAAAACAAATGTTGTCCAGCGCTTCCTTGTAAAAAGCAAACGCGTCGGGCTGGTGCGGCACTTTGGCCAGCGCATCCACCACGTTTTCGTGCCACAACAACCCCACGATGGTGCGATCCGTTTCGTTCATCAGTGACCCGTGATCGCTCAAGCTGCACGGCGCATTAATTATTTTTTTGACGATGGTCTTGCTGTCCTCGTTGTTAATTTTGGGTTGAAAAATGGTTTGAATGAGCAGGGTGTTGTGGTCGTCATCATTTGCCGCGTGCGTGTGCGCGTGGTTCAGAATGCCGCTTATGATGGAAATTTTGCGAAGGTCGCCTTGAATGAAGCGAGTCACGTGCTTATGGAGCGTCACGTCGTGCGAATGCAGTGCCGAATTCAGCAAAACGCTCACTTGATCCATGGTGGGCATCGGGATTTCAAACGGCACGCAAACCTTCATCAACTCGCGTATTTTTTTATCCATGTGATGGTTGCCAATGCAGATGATGGGGTTCATGGTGACGTCTTCCAGTCGCTGCTTTTTGGTTTTTTTGGGGCGCATGAGCTTGATGAGCGTGTTGATGCCCCCCTTGTCGCCATTGTTCATGCCGTCAATTTCGTCCATCACGATGGCGATGCGTCTGGGCTTGCGCTGAAACATGGACAGCACGCTGTGCTCGCTCATATTGTGTTTGGTGATCAAGTCTATGATGGACTTGTTGCGTATGTCGCCTGCATCATATTTCACCATGTCGTAATTCAGCGACTTAAGCAACCGCGTGACAAACTCGGTTTTCCCAACCCCTGGATTTCCATAAATGTATATGCCCCGACGAATGGTCAAGTCCGTTTTTTTGGTTTGAAAGTCATTCAGTGCCGCAGCCACTGCCGAGGCAATGCCTTCACGACCCAGCACTTGATTGTAATTCAATGGCTCGTTTATCACTTCTTTTATCACTTCTTTTATCACTTCGTTGGTCTTGGGTGCCTTGGTCTTGACCTTGACTGCCGTCGTCGTGTTTGTTAATTCATTCATTTTTTTCATTCTTACAATAATAACAACAACGATAACAACGATGACAACAAATGTAATATATTAAGCATGTTATATGGCATATGTTTAATATTGGAATTGTAAATAAATAAAAACCCAATACAGTGTATATTAGGATTTGAATCATTGAACATTGAACAATGGACAATGGCAGCGAAGGGTCCGGTTCTTTCTTGTCCACGCTGAATTTTCAGCGCATCGTCATCATCATTGCAATCCTCATGCTCATTGTAACCATGATATTCATTGGCTATGCGCTCTACAATCAATCAACTGCATCGGGTGCATGGCCGCCCGAAGCCCCGAAGTGCCCCGATTTTTGGACGGTGGGGACCGACGGAATATGCACAAACCCCCTCAAAGTCCCCAACTGCGAATACAACGGCATTCCAGCCGGAACGCAGGGCATGCCAACATGTCCCACTCCTCCTCCTCCTCCTCCTCCTCCTCCTCCCAGCCCCTGGGGAGCTGAATAAAACGCATGGACAAATTGATAAATAATTATATGTGCATAATTCAATAACTCCATGAAGTACCAACACATTCAAGAGACCGCGCATAAAAATCACCGCACTTGGGCCAACGGCCGCATTGACATTTTAGGCCCGACGGTGGAGCAGCAGTTCGCCATGTACGACAAAATCCCGAATTCTAGCAAGTGCACGTCGTTTCACGATGCCATGGTTGGCAACTGGGAAAACACCGCACTCAGCGACGCCTTTTTTAGCACGGGAAACATGGAGATCGTGCAGAACGCGCTGCGCAACGGAGTTCATGCCATGTCCAACGGCGCATACTTGATCGGCCCGCAGGACTGCGACAACCTGAAAATGATCATGCGCAGCGTGTTTTTGCAGAGCGCCATGAACTTGGCGCACGACATTCCGGGACAAATTTCCGCACTGAACAAGATCGTGGTGGAGATGTTTGTGCCCAAGCTGTACAGCGAAGCGCGCGCCTACATTCAATACAAGCGCGATGCCAGCACCATGTACAAACCCATTGACCGCCCCATTTATTCCGCCGAAAACGACAAAACGCTGGAACTTAAGCCGTGGTTCTGAACCGGGGAACCATAGGTTCCCCGCACCCCTCCTACCGGGGAACTACGTTCCCCGCACCCCTCATCCTCAGAAAACCTACGGACCGGGGAACTACGTTTGTGACATGTGACCCGTTTGTGACATGTGACCCGTTTGTGACATGTGACCATGATGAGGAGGTTTTCTGAGGAGGAGGGTTTACGGGAACCTAGGTTCCCGTTTAGTGTATGAAGTTGAACGCGTAATACATGAGCACCCCGATTACAATGTCGGCCATGAACACGCTGAACAAATGCACCAATCGCCCGTAATGCACGTGCATGTCTGTGCTTTCGGGAAAGCGGTGCTTCCATAACACTTTCATTTCTTCAATGAGTTCATACAGTGCAAAACCTGCAACCACGATGAGCGCATTTTTCAATGCACCAAACATCAAACGATGATGCGGTTTCATTGTTTCTGTATTTCCAATTTTTATTATAGTATGTATTAAGAAAATAAAATAAAAATTGAATTACTTTGGACAACATGCAACCAACACAACAAACAGAACAAACGCAAACCATGTTGTTGTCGTTGTCATTGTCTTCTCGTGCAGATATCTTCCGGAAATCTTCAATTCGCAATCATGAATTTGAGAGATATTTGACGTCGTCCGAACCCCAGCCAAGCCCGATCATCAATCTGGACAGCACGCGCACTTATGTCATGACGCTGCCCCTTTCCTTCTTTGTTTCTGCCACAAGCGGAAGAAGGCACAAGGGCAAGGCGGATTCCATGCCATATGAAAGTTTCCGCATCATGAGTGTGCAGCACCGCGGCGGCAACGCGCACTCCTTGGTGCTGATTAAGAGCCGCGCCATTAAAACCAACCCGCACAACATTGCCGTATTTGAATCCAACGGCCGCAACGGCTTCTGCGGCATTCGCATCCTGGACGACCACCACACTAAACCCAATATGAAAAACGTCACTCGGGCTTACACCTCCATTTCCCCCGAACACAACATCAACTACGGCACAAATGCGCACAATCCGGGGTATTGCGGCATTTACAGCATCATCTGCATTGTCGCGCTTCGCCATTACCGCAGCAAGACCGGCGCCCTTTGGCTCGCCAAATGGACGAAATTGCTAATGTATATGAGCCGCTGCATTGACCGCAACGCCGGCTGCTTGGGCGTGGAACTCGCCGCTCAAGTCCAAGAAATCATCGCCACCAACACATCGTGGTCATGTGCTGAAAAAGAAATCGCCGCAGCCATTCGGGCGTGTCTTACAACAACATCACACGCTTTGATTCTTTGATTCTTTGAACATTCGCAAATGAGAGAAATTTACTGTAAAATAATGAATAAAATAATAAAAATATTATATTTTTATTTTTATTTTTACCATTTCTCTCATCATCAGGATTTTACATGTTGATTATTTTTTCGCCTTGACTATTTTCTTTGTGCCTGCACCCGCAGTTGGTTTAACCGCCGCCGAGTCTGCTGCCGATGCCCGTTTCTCCTCCTGTTTCACGTATTCGGCGCGCAGTTCGGCTAAATCGGCCAGCCACAGCTGCTCAATGCTGGTGCTTTGCAGCGCGGCATGTTGCGACTCCTTCTGCCCCTTCTCCTTGAGAAGTTTCTGCACGTTTTCCTCGCTCACGCTGTCCATCGGCAGCTTCAACAAGTACTTGTACTGCTCGTCGCCTTCCACGTGGTTGTAGCCCTTGGACTGCAGCATGGCAACAAGCTCGTCGCCGCGCTTGCGCCTCAAGTCAATGCTGCCGTCCAGCAGTTCCTGGATGTAGCGCGCCTTGTTTCCGAGAATGAGAAGCTCCGCCGACATGGCCGCCAGCTGGTGCGTCTTGCGCTTCTTGTAAAGATTTAGCCGGGTCGCGTGGTAGTCCCGCACAATGTCGCGCACGCTGCCGTATTTTTTCAGCTGGTCCTGGCTGTCAAACAAGTGCATGTTGCTAGTGGATTCCGTCGTATAAAGCTTCAGCAACTTTTCAACTGTAGTGCAGCAGCCGTGGTCCACAACTGCCGTATCCATGGAAGCCGTGGCCGGAAACGTGATCGTGAAATCCACCACCGTGTCCGTGCTCATGTCCACGTAGTCCTTGATCGCGCCGGTTTCAATCAGCGACTCCAAGTGCTTCTTGAAATCCTCCGTCCAGAATCCAACCGGGAGCTCCGTCACGCGCACCTGCTTCTTCGCGGCATCCACGGTATGAATACCGCGAATCAGGAACTTCCCACCAGACCCAGATGTAGAAAGCGGTGTAATTGACCCCTTGAACCCGCGGTAATACGGCTCAATTGGGCCCCACTCTGCCTCCGGTTTTTGCAGCAGCATGTTTGCGATGTGGTCAATGATTTGCAGCGGATTGTGGCACATGATGTCCGTGCTGAACCCCGTGCCAATGCCTTTCGTGCCGTTGACCAGAACCATGGGCACAATCGGCGCGTAAAAGGTGGGCTCCACCATCTGGCCGTCGTCGTCCAGATACTCCAGGACGGCGTCGTCCTCCGCGCGATAAATGAGTCGTGTGATTGGGTTCAGCTGCGTAAAGATGTACCTTTCACTAGCAGAATCTTTTCCTCCGGCTAACCTGGTCCCAAACTGACCGTTGGGCTCAAACAAGTTGATGTTGTTGCTGCCGACGAAGTTCTGCGCCATGCCGATAATGGCCGCGTTCAAGCTCGCCTCGCCGTGGTGGTAGCCCGAATGCTCCGACACGTAGCCGCTGAATTGCGCCACCTTGATTTCCGTCTTCAGCCCGCCTTTCTTGAACGCCGCAAACAGGATTTTGCGCAGCGAGATTTTCAGCCCGTCCATGCCGTTTGCAATGGAGCGCTGGTTGTCGTAGATGGAGAAGTGCTTCATCTCGCGCGTCATGAAGTCCTCGTACGTCACGTGCTTGTGGCTGGTGTCCAGATGGTCCGCGCGATTGTACGTGGACAGCCACTGCTTGCGGTCATCGGCGCGCTTCTTGTTGAACACAAGGTCAATGGCGTCGTCGCTCGGCTCGCCCGTATAAGCGAAATCCACGATCTTCTTGTGCTCAAAGTACTCGCGGAATTCGCGCCCCGTGCTGGTGCCCAGACCCTTGTAGTACTTGATGTTCCAGGTGCTGACGTCCACTACTGAAGCAGTCGCTCCACCGCTTTTCCACGCCTCAAACTCGCCCTCGTTGTAAAACACGCGCTCCTGTGCGCCCTTGCGCGCCTTCAGAATCGGCGTGTTCATGAACCCGATGAAGCCCGGGATGTGGGTCAGCGACGGCCACTCGCTCTGAAACAGGTTGATGCCGAGGCCTTTGATGTGCGACCCGTCCAAATCCTGGTCCGTCATGAACAGCACCTTGCCGTATCGCAGCCGCTTGGCCACGTCTTCCGCCGTGTATTCGCGCCCGTTCTCCAGTCCCAGTATGCGCTTGATTTCCGCGATTTCCGTGTTTTCCGCAATGCGCTTGACCGCCTCGCCGCGCACGTTCATGAACTTGCCCTTCACTGGATACACGCCAATGGTGTTGCGGTCCTCCTTGCTCAGGCCCGACACAATGCCCGCCTTGGCCGAATCTCCCTCGCAAAAGATGATGGTGCACTGCCCCGACTTCTCCGTGCCCGCAAAGTTGGCGTCAATGAGTTTCGGGATGCCGCGAATAGTGCGCGTCTTGGCGCCGTCCGTCTTCTTCGCTGCTTTCGCCTCCTTGACTTCCGTCAGAGCGCAGGCCGCATCCATGACGCCCATCTTTGCCACCTTTTCCACGAACTCGTCGCTCACGGTGCAGGCCGACCCGAAGTTCGCGCTCGTCGTCGTCAGTTCGTCCTTCGTCTGGCTGGAAAACGCGGGATTCTCCACGTCGCACCGCAAGAACAGCGTGAGCTGCTCCTTGATGGTCGCCGGCTTCACGTCCACCTTCTTCTTGAGCTTGATGAACGCCGCCAGCTTGCGCAAGAGCTGGCCCATGATGTACTCCACGTGCTTGCCGCCCTTGGACGTGCAAATGCCGTTGACAAATGACACGTGACCGAACTCGTCCGTGTTGGTCAAGCACACGGCGTATTCCCAGCGCTCTGAAGGCGCCTCATACACGCGCTTGACTTCGGGGCGAATGTAGATACCAATGTACTGCTTGAAATCCTTGACGGGCACGACGGCACCGTTGTATTTCACGCGAATGCTGCGGTCCGTCACGGCGGCAATGTCATACACGCGCTTTGTAAATAGCGCCGTCATTTCCGGCGTAAGTCCTGCGATGCCGAGGCGCGCGTAGTCGGGGCGGAACGAGATCCGCGTGTAAGGCTTCTTGCTTGAATATTTGGTGATTTTTGGCGGGCAAATCTCGGTCAAATTCGTCTTGAATTCTTGGATGTACTTGAGGCCGCGCACGTGATCCACGGTTTCCACGGAACCCCAGGTTGACCACACGAGCACGAGCTTGAATCCGAAGCCGTTCTTCCCGCCGACGATTTTCTCCTTCTTGTCTTCGGCGTAATTGGTGGAGGTGCGCAGGTGCCCGAAAATCATTTCGGGGATCCACATCTTGTGCTCGGGGTGCTGCGCAATGTCAATGCCGTTGCCGTCATTCGTCATAGTGATTGTGCCAGTGGCGGCATCCACCTCCACTTCAATGGATGTCACTGGGAGCGCATCGGGCTTGCCGTCCTTGATCGCCTGCGCTTGGCGGATGACGTGGTCGCGCATGTTCACCAAGCCTTCGTCAACCAACTTGTAGAGCGCGGGAATGTGCGTGAAGGTCGCGAGGCTGATGCTTACCTCTGAACCGCTTGTTCCGCTTGCCGTGTATTCGGTGCATTCGGTCATCTGAATGGAGCCAATGTAGGTGTCGGGCTTCTTGAGAATGTGTTCCAAGTCGGTCATTTTTTGATACTTGCTTGATAGAGTTGATGATTCGGTTGCTGCTGCCATTGTTTTAATGCAATGAAATAAAGGGATACATGACATCCATTTATTCGCTTTAAGCAAATTCAATTTTTTGTTTTATTATCATTATTGACCAGGTGCCGGACGATTACGCGATCCGTGTTTGGACGCCGATTTATCAGAATGTGACACTTTTCCACTCATGATTCCTTGAAATCGTTTTTGAGAAGCTTGTGATTTGCTTATTCCCTTAACCTTTCTAGATGATGGAGCCGGAGTCGTCGCAGCGTATGCTCTAACTTTAGCCAATATTGCTTGCAATTGGGGAGACGGAGCAGCGGCAGCAAGGGCAGCAGGGGCAGAAGCAGCATGAGCAGCATGAGCAGCATGAGCAGTGGAGTGCGCACCGCCTCTGCGAGTACGACGATGGCGATGGCGGTGGCGGCGACGGTGTTGCGTTTTGTGCATGACTATGTTTATACATTTTGCATATATTATATTTTTTTCATCGTCGTTTGACTGTTCTGTTGCGTTTGGTTGATTTTTTTTTGGTTTGGCGTTTACCGCCTTTTGATTGTGGTTGGGGTGGTGGTGGATAAGCCCGCCTGATTCTTCTTTGATATATTTCATCCAGTCTTTGAACCACTTGATCCCTCAGCTGGGAAATTAAGGCATAAAATGCACGGCGAGCGCGAGCGCTTGACGATCTGCACCCCAGTCTTCTAAATGCACGCATAAATTCTTCTGAATTCGTCACGGTGACATTCAGTCTGCTGCGAGTGCGACGACGCATGTGCAACATTTGTTCCAGTTGGCGCAGATGTTCTAGCAACCTGCTCTCATTAAGGTCTTCTCGTTCAATGGCAGCAATCAAACGAATTAAACGATCCATTCGCATATTGGGACATTCTCTCATTATTGCAGTTATCAGTTCCCTGTGACGAAACAACAGCTGCTGTAGCCGCTCTAGTTGCTGCTGTCGTCGCTGTTGCGGGGTTTGTTCCAAAATGGACGACACGACCTGGTTTACATTTGTATTTGATGGCATTGGCATTTGCCCTACGGGTTGTGTTAATGGGGGTGGTGCTGCTTGCACGAGTATATCCATCAATTGTCCACGCGATAATGCACGCGCAAAATCCTCCGCATTCTCATTTACTTGATTGGAATTCAAAAATGAATCTAAATCAAAACCCAAATCTGGAGACTGCGACCGAGACCGAGACCCCCGAGACCGGGGTGAATCGCGACGAACGTGATAAAAACTTGCAACACGCCCGTTCCGCACCCTAGGCCCGTCAGGTATGTTGGTGTTAGGAGGAACAATTGCCCCAAGGTTCATGTCCAGGCCAGCAATGCCATCTGGTAACTGTCGCGGTGACTGTTGTTGTAACTGTCGCGGTGACTCTGGGTCATCATAATTTTCATCAACTCTATCCATCGGATAAAAAATATCTATTTTTCAGGTGTGTTATGTAATATCTCAACATAATAATATATAAAAACGTCGCGTTTGTAAATGTCCGGCTACAATTATTATTCTCTCAAAAAATGCCGGTGCTATCAGCCGATCAATAAAAAGTTGGTGGAAACGGGTAGCGGCGGCGAAGTTGTGCCTATCGTGGTCAACTTCAAAGTGTTTAGCACCATCATCCGAACCGCCACGGCCCAACGCAACGACTCCTTCACCCAAGCCAACCAACCGCTGAATGTGTATAAAAGCTGGACGGGTGCACCGGCGGGATACGGCAAATCCATTCGGAATCAATTCAATTAATCCTTTTGTTTTCTTTTTTTCTTTCGTTAACATATAAATACACCAATCAAAATCAAATTCAATGGGAAGAAACTACACGCGTTCGGCCGACGGCTTTTACCACATCCACGGCAAGAAGTACGAGCTCATTCGCGGCTCTCGCGCGCAAGTGTTTCACGGCACCGCGTACAAGACCGACGGCACCCCCGGTCTCACCAAGGAAAAGCTGCTCATGAACAAGCACGGCCGCATCGTCAGCGCTAAGAAGCACTCCACCGCGAAACGGGAGAAGCGCTTGGAAAAGCACGGCTGGACCGCCAAGAAGGGCAAGTTCGGCGCCGTTCGCATCTCCGACCTTAAGAAGACCAAGAGCCGAAAGCACCGAAAGCATTAGACTTAAGCACGTAAGCATTACCCATTCATAAACAAAAACCCAAACAAACAACTTGAGAGAAAATGTCTCAATTTGTTCATCGTGTTATTTTTTTACATTGCATGGTTTATGCATTCATTCGGGCGCGCGTGTGCCTGTGTTTC
>Ga0114982_1000898_pt1 | contig 15545 bp, 11 predicted proteins | sample Shrwel_input2_FT_FD_87183 | JGI IMG/M metagenome (GOLD analysis project Ga0114982, IMG submission 87183) | Subsurface microbial communities from deep shales in Ohio, USA - Utica-3 well 1 S input2 FT | ecosystem: Environmental > Aquatic > Deep subsurface > Shale gas/oil reservoir > Produced... | reverse complement strand
GTACAAGCCAAAGTATTAGCCAAAGCCTTTCGTGGTGCAGAGTTTTTATATACCTTAGAATTAAGCAGTGGCACAAAAGTGTTATCTTTAGTGCCATCGCATCATAATCACCAATTAGGCGAGATGATTGGTATCAAACTCGCCTTAGACCATACTGTCGCTTTTGCTAAAATGCATATTTAACGCCGACTTGCACTAAACGTGGCATACCGACTTGAATGCCGCGTGTACGGTCAACAATATAGGTTTTGTCGCTTAAGTTTTTAACGGTGACAAAACTTGATACTTGGCGGTTAAAGGCATAATTTACCGAGCTATTCCAAACGCTATAACTGGCAATCCGACCTTTTTGACCATCGGCGGTGGCTTTTTCGGTATTGGCAAAATCGCTAAATTGTTCACCCACATATTGAGCTTCAACTTCAGCGCGTAAACCTTGCCACTCATAACCCACAGCAGCCGTTAAGGTATGCTCAGGTGCATAAGGTTGACGTTTGCCCGCTACACCGACAGTGGCTTGTGTGGCCACATTTTTATAAGCAGTGCTTTGTTCAGCTTCGTTTAACCATGTATAAGCAAAACGACTAAACACATTGTCCCATTGACCATCGGCACTTAATTCTACGCCTGAAAATAACGCCTCGCCTTGTGAAAGGGGAGTGCTACCGCCTGCAATAGAACCTATGGCAATTAAATTATCATAATCATTACGGAAATAAGCGGCTTGTACCGACAATTGTGAGCCAATTTGGCTACGCACACCCAGTTCCATATTTAATGATTCTTCGCCATCTACTTCGGTGATTGTGCCAGCACCACCAATTAAGTCTTCAACACGCGGCGGCGCAAAACCCTCATGGACACTGGCAAATACGGTTAAAGTTTTATGGGGATTGTAGGTGACACCTAAGCCCGCACTGACATTATCAATAGAGCTAGAACCAGTCACATTACTTAAACGATTGGTGCGCTCTACATCAATATCTTCATAACGAATAATCGGCGTAATTTGCACTTGTTGGACATCAAAACGATGGGCAATAAATGCTGATAATGCGTCAGTGGTGCGTAAGTTGTTTTCGGCAGTTGTACCTGTTCGTCCTAAAGGCTGTTTGGCATTAATTTGTTTGCGGTCTTGCTCTTCACGATGCACACGCAAACCCACTTGTAACTCACCTAAAGGGTTTTTTGCCGTTAAACGCGGTTCTACCCCCCATGTGGTGTAACTACGCAAACGACCTTGTGTTGAGTTGCAATTATCAGGATTCACCATTTGTCCTGCTAAACGTAGATTGGTAAAGGCCGCACCACATTGAGAGTCGGTAGAGTTACTCGCTTGTCGCCACCAATCGCGGTCAAACTTGCCATAATACAAACTGGTAATCACGTTAATATCATCATTGATAATTAAATCATGGCTAGCCGATAAACCCACGCGCTCTGCTTCAAACGAGTCATTTTTAAAAGGGTTATAGGCACTGCCTAATAATTCAAATTCTTTTTGAGTTAAGCCAGAATAAGTTTGTTGTGATTGTTCTTGGTAGTAGTTGCCGCGTAAAGTCAGAGCTTGATTGTCACCTATAGCCATGCTGTATTTAACATTTAAGTCATCTAACTCGTGATGTAAATTATCACGCGCCCCATCACCTTCTTTGTGACTGTAGTCAACTAAAGCATTATGGCCACTGGCATTGAGTTTGACGTTAACAAAATCACGATTACCCGCCGTAGCTTGCATGTATCCTTTAAGTTCTTTGCTAGGAATAGGCGTGATATAGTTAATCACACCGCCAATAGTTTGTGGGCCAAACAATAACGAACTTGCGCCTTTTAACACTTCAATACGCTGATAGCGGTCAACCATCGGATGATAATAACTGGCATTGTCGCCATAAGGGGCATAAGCCAAGGGCAACCCATCTTCTAATAAGGTAATTTTGGTGGAGCGTGTTGGGTTTAAACCACGAATAGCAATATTGGGACGTAAACCAAACCCTTCTTCATCACGCGCATGAACGCCTGCCACTTTGCGTAAGGCTTCGTTAACGGTAAAAGGATGAGAACTCTCTAAGGTTTTTTGCGACAAAATGCTGCCTGAACCTGCTAATTCGGGTAAAGCTGATTCACCACCAATCACCGTTATTGTGGGTAAAACTACTGTATTATCAGCCGCTTGACCATAGCTGCTCAATGCTAAAATGGCTAGTCCTAATTGGCTACGTTTAAACAAACTCATCACTCATCCTCAAATTGTCAATTTTATGAAAAATAAAAATATTCTAAGTATAAATGATAATGATTTTTATTTGAAGTGTAGGGCTTACGCATTTTACGATTGTGGCGCACCACATAAAGCGATGGCTATTTCTAGCTCATCACGCATCAACCGTAATACATGAGCTACACCATACGCACCCGCCACGCTTAAACCCCAAATATAGGGACGACCGACCAATACCGCACTTGCCCCCAAAGACAAAGCACGATACACATCAAAGCCACTGTCTATGCCGCTATCAAGCAAAATAGGGATTTTGTTAGCAGTTGCGGCAATTATTTGCGGTAGCATGGTGAGTGCGGCGGGACTACCATTTAACACGCGTCCACCATGATTAGACACCACCACGCCATCACAACCTAAAGCAACGGCTTGTTGAGCATCCTCAGGATGTAAAATACCTTTAATAACCAAAGGCACAGACACTTGCTCACGCAACCATGCGACATCTTCCCATGTTGGAGCTTGGCTCATCCATGTATTAAATACGGTACTTGTAGGTGCTTGTATGGTCATAGTTTGAGTAGGTGTTTCGATATTGACCGCCAATACATCGGGTCTATCTAAGGCATTAAGTGCAGGTTTGACGGGCGCATCAACCGTAAAAAATACTACTTTGCACCCCGCATCAAGGCCACGTTGTAGTAAAGCAAGGGTTTTGGTACGGTCACCTTGCCAATATAATTGCAACCATGTTTGTTGTTGGGCAGCTCGGTTGATGTCGGCAAAGTGTTGACTCGCCAAGGAGCTTAAAATGATTTGTCCGTCTTGGCTATGTGCAGCCATAGCACTGGCGATTTCACCCTCCGCATGATACAGGCGTTGATAGGCGATAGGGGCGAGTATTATCGGATGTGCTAATGATTCGCCCCATAGGTTAATACCTGTATGTGCTTGACGCATATCTTGTAAAGGGCGAGGCATTAACAAGGTATTATCAAAGGCTTGACGATTGGCACGTCCTGTTAAATTATCACGACCTTGTTGTAAATGTTGCCAAATAGCAGTTGGTAATTGGGCTTGTGCCAGTTGTTGATAGTGTGCAATTGAGGCCGCTAATGCAGGGCGAGTCATTAATTTTCTCCCCAACACCGCAACAAATTATGATAAATACCTGTCAGTCGTACCACTTCGGGCGTGTCGCCGATTTGTTGGCGTAAACTTAATAACTGCATATCCATATCAAATAATAAACGGCGTTGTTCTGCCGAACGCACCATGCTTTGCATAAACATAAAACAGGCTAAACGTGCGCCACGAGTGACAGGCCGTACTTCGTGAACCGAGCTAGACGGATAAATGACCATGCTGCCTGCGGCTAATTTGACGGCGTGTTCGCCATAAGTGTCGCTAATGACTAACTCACCGCCGTCATACTGGTCTGGCTCGTTTAAAAAAATCGTAGCAGAAACATCGGCACGTATATAACCCCCTTGATGGGCGCGTAGGGCGTTGTCGGTATGTAAACCATAGGCGTTGCTTGTGCCTGTATAACAATTAAAGTAGGGCGGTAAAATGTGCAAAGGTAAAGCTGCACTAAAAAATAATGGCTCGCGTTGTAGAGCCGTTAAAATTGTCTGCCGCAATTGTGCTGAGTGTGTGGCTGTTTCGGGTAGTTGTTGATTATTTTTAACTTGAGCCGCTTGTGCACCTGCGGTCAACAAACCACTCGTCCAGTCAGATTGAGCGAGTAGTTGTTGAATATGAGCGAGTTCGGCCTCGCTTAATACCTTGTCTAAGGTCAATAACATAATGGCTTTGTCAATAATGATTGAGAATAGCTACTATGTTAGTGTAAATGATAACTATTATCAAATAAGCATGATGATAAAGAGTATGGCTATAGGAGAAAGTGAGGTGAGAATAACTACCTAAGTTAACCGCCTAAGTTTGTAGTATTTTCAGGTATACAGATGTTAGATTAGCTAAAGTTCGGGATAAGAAGTTTTTATCTTATTGTTTTTATTTAATTCGTTTCACGATAACGATGAGTTTCTATTACTCGGAGGGGTAAGGCAGATAAAACAGGGCAACAAACTATCGCTTATTGCCCTTTGCTTGTGCGTAGCGTTACTGAGCAGAGTTGGTAGACACTTTTAATTCCAGCTCGCTAGGAATTGATGCAAAGTTGTTGGTATTAATGTTCGCATGGTACGATATGTTATTAATAGTGACATTGGCACTAATACCGTAAAACATAGCATTATTGACCAACTCAATATTCAGTTTGCCATCCGCTCCAGTAAAACCAGAGAAAGGTGCGCCCATGCCGCCTTGACTTTCACCAAAAGCTTGTATGGCAGCACCTGATACTGGAGTTTTGACACCATCTACCATCCGATAAAAGAAAATTTGTTTAGACAGTAATTGTGCCAAAGTAATAGTCATCGTGGCTTTACCTGCACTTTGTATATCATAGCCATAACCAACACCTTTTAGGCTGCCAAGTGCTGCTTTAGCACTGACCGTACCTGCAGGAACAACAGGAAAAGTATAAGTGCCATCACTACCTGTGATGCCACGATCTTCCCACACACCACCAGAATTACTTGTAGATGTAACAACTATAACGGCAGAGCGTACAGGGCTACTATTATTGGTAACGGTGACTTTTAGCTCAGTTTTATCAACAATTGGGCGGTCTAAGTTATATGCCGAAAAGTGTGTCACATTAGCACGGTACACAACAGGCAAGGTACTCGCATCACGAGTAGCATCAGTCTCATATTGCCATTTGCCAGTCGTGGTGTTTAACGACCATAGCTCAATGGTTGGTGTACTTGGATCTGCTCCAGAATAAACAGGAATAGCAATCTCTGCAGTTTTACCCGTGCCTAAATTACATTTGGCCGTACCACAACTGATGTCGATATTGGCATAACCAAAACTTTCGATAGGTATTTCAGTACCGTTTCTTGTGCCAATAAATAATCCAGGAAAAGAGTCTGTATAACCAGCAGCGGCAGGTTTATTTGTCGTCACATCAACCGTGGCTGTATCAACGGGATTTCCTGTGCTATCTACAATGCTGTTAGGGGAAAACTTAACAACTACCACACCATCCCCATCAGTCGCAGTCGTATTGTTGGTTTTTAAGTTGGTTAATAGATTAGATGAGCCTACCGTTTGTAATCTAAAATCTACAGGCGTTGACTGTCCAGAGACGAGAGGAACCATATCAAGAGTTGCCACAAAACCTGTTTTTTTGGCTTCTACTTTGAGTGCAGTAGCAGACGGAGTAACCTTTAGTGAGTAGCTACCATCTGTATTAGAAGTGGCTGTCGCTGCACCCGCAGTAACGGTTGCGCCGCTAATAGGGACACCAAGACTATTCGTAACTTTGCCTGAAATGGTTGCACTAGGCGTTTGACTCGGTGTGCCAACCTTATCATCATCGTTGCTGCCGCAACCTGTCACAACTAACGATGCAGAAATAATAGAGGGTAAAATTAATCCGCGAAAATTTTTTAACATAACAGCTCCGATGGTGTTTGTAAGGCTGAAAATAAACGATAGCCATATAAGTTTCTAAAGGTACGCTTATAAAAACCTTACTTTTTTTATGGGTATACTTATGTAATACACCTTTTACGCTAATTTGTGAAGTATTAATTACAATAAGTGTTTTTTTGGGGCGGATGTCATCTAACTATCTAAAGTAAAGCGGTGTAGATGGGGCAAATTACAAGCCCCATCATGTTTAGCAGCGCACAATCAAACCAAACCCTTCTCCACCAAATAGTTTTTATAGGTTTCACGCACGCCTGTTTTTAATAATTTGCCTGTTGCGGTATGTGGCAAATCTGGCACAAACACCACCGCATCGGGTAATTGCCATTTAGCGACTTTATCACTCAAAAAGGCAATTACTTCGGCTTCTGTCACTTCCGCACCATCTTTTTTAATCGCTAATAACAAGGGACGTTCATCCCATTTAGGATGATACACCCCAATCACACAACACTCTTTAAGTGCAGGATGACCCACCGCCGCGTTTTCTAAATCAATGGAGCTAATCCATTCGCCGCCTGATTTAATCACGTCTTTAGAGCGGTCAACAATTTGCATGGTGTTTTCGTTATCAATGGTGGCCACGTCACCTGTATCAAACCAACCATCAACAAAGGACTTTTTATCATCATTCAAATAATAACCATCAACCACCCACGGCCCTCTGACCAACAAACGACCAAAAGCCTTACCATCGCGGGCTAACTCCGTGCCGTTGTCATCGACAATTTTAATTTCGACACCATACACAGGACGGCCTTGTTTGAGTTGTTTTTGATAACGCTCTTCTAAGGGAAGGGTAGCCATATGGCGGTTCATACTGTTGACTGTACCTAAAGGACTCATTTCGGTCATGCCCCATGCGTGAATTAAAAACGCATCGTGTTTTTCGGCAAAGGCTTTAATCATCGACAATGGCGCGGCAGAGCCACCGACCACGACATTTTGCACCGAGTCTAACTTGGCGTTAATTGAATCTAAATAGTTAAGTAATCCTAACCACACCGTTGGCACGCCTAATAATAAATTAGCTTGTTGACCGTTAATCAGTTCATATAACGATGCACCGTCCATACCATGTGCAGGAAACACTAATTTTGCGCCTGTCATGGTCGCGGCGTAAGGTGTTCCCCATGCGTTGACGTGAAACATAGGGACAACGGGCAATAATACTGTATCTTCGGTAATGTTAAGGGCATTATGTTGTGCGGCAGCCATTGCGTGTAATACGGTTGAGCGTTGGGTGTACATCACACCTTTGGGATGACCTGTTGTGCCAGAGGTATAACATAAGGCAGTGTCGCCGTTTTCGTCTAATAATGGCCATGTAAACTCATCGGACATATCGGCAATTAAGTCTTCATAACACAGTAAATTGCTGAGTTTACTTGAGGAGGGCATATGTGCTTTATCGGTCAATACGACAATGCCTTCGACTTTGCTAATGTGACTGGCTACGGCTTCGAGTAAGGGTAAAAAGGTTAAATCAACAAAAATAAAACGGTCGGCGGCATGATTAATAATATAAATAATTTGTTCGGGAAATAAACGTGGATTGATGGTGTGAGTAATTGCTCCCATACCACTAATGCCAAAATACAGTTCGTAATGACGATGCGTATTCCAAGCCAATGTGCCAATACGGTCGCCTTGTTGTATGCCCAGTTTTTGAGTTAAGGCATTAGCGAGTTGTTTGGCACGTTTGGCGGCATCGGCATAGGTATAACTAAAAATGCCGCCTTCTACTTTGCGACTGACAATTTCGGCTTGCGGATGGCTAACAATCGCGTGTTCGAGAAGCGAGGAAATTAATAAAGGTTGCTGCATCATGCTCATTATGATTGTCTCGTTATTAAAAGATAAGGGCTTAACTATACAAGCGTATTTTGTGCAGGGCGAGAGGGGAGATTGTTTTTTATTGTGTTGCTTTTTGTGCCAACCAGTCCATTACATCATCATTTTCTATGCCATCGTAAATATCTTCCACCGAGACCGTTAAACCAATTGAGTGGAGTGTAAATTCATCGCCTAAATAATAGTTTTCGGTTATCCAGCCCCCACTGCGGCGCATAATGGCTATTTTGCCAATATCTTGTTCTATTAACACATACTCTTGCAAGCTGTCGATTTGCATATAAGCCATACGTTTTGTGGTTTCATCGCTACGGCGTGTTGATTTAGACAACACTTCAATAATAATGCTTGGTGATTCGGTGTAATAACTATCGCCTGAAAGTTTGGTGCAGTTGACCAGTACATCAGGGTAATAATATTTACTGCCATGAGCGATGCGTACTTTCATGTCGGATATGTAAGGGCGGCAAGGGCTGCCTTTTAAATGCACATTGAGTGCGGTGTGCATATTACCTGCTAACAAATTATGGTTATTGCTTGCGCCAGACATAGCATAAATCTGGCCATCAACATATTCATGTTTGATGTCTGAGGTTTTTTCTAGCTCAAGATAGTCTGTTTCACTTATAAAAGTGACTTGACATGCTGTGGCCATGATTTACTCCGCGTATGGGGATGTAAGGTGATTATAATTTTTTCCCGTGTGCTAACAATGGGCTAGATTCATAGTCTTTATAACATATTGACGTAATCGCTAAACCTAAGTAGATTCCAACAAAGTCATTTTTTGTGAAATGAATACAAAAACATCGTCACAGCGACACAACCTGTCAAAAGGTTATGGATAATCGGTACAAATAAGCACAAAAAGGTTGAGTTGGGTCATGGAGCAAACGTTTTCAAAGAATGAAAAAGTATCCTATCGTTTAGCTGATATTTTGACGCGCCTAAATTCGGGCGAAAAATTAAGTATTAAAAACCTTGCTCAAGAATACCAAACCCACCCGCGTACCATTACCAGAGATTTAAATGAGCGTCTTGCCTTTTTTCCTTTTGAGATAGAAGGCGATAGTTATTTTTTGCCTAGCCATTATTTAGGCAAACTCACTTATCAAGATATTAAAAATTTTGCTCAGATTTCGGGTTTTGGTAATTTATATCCTAAATTGGATAAGTCTTTTTTGCGCGAAATTTTGGATAGTCGTGCCAATAGCGTGTATTCGGCTAAAGGTTATTTTTTTGAAGATGCGTCATTGTTTAGTGACATTCTAGGCGTTTTTAAAGCGGCCATTCAGGAACGTTATCAGGTTGAGTTTGTTTATAAACATCAGCCGCGCCTTGTGCAGCCGTATCGCATTATTCATCATCATGGTTGTTGGTATTTAGCCGCAGTCAATAAAGGCACGTTGAGAGCTTATCGTTTAAGTCGTATTTCTTTGCCCAAAGTGATTGAGAGTGAAAGTTTTGAGTTTGATGCGGCCATTTTAAAGCAGTTAGAAAACGAAGAAAGTATTTGGTTTGGTCAACAAAAACAAGAAGTTATTTTGAGTGTGCATGGTGATGTGGCCTTACATTTTAAACAGCGTCAGCTTTTGCCCGAGCAGCAAGTGGTTAAAGCCTTAGATGATGGTGGGTTGTTAGTTTCGAGCAGAATTACTCACATTACACAAATTTTACCGTTAGTGAGGTATTGGATTCCCCATTTAAAAATTGTGAATCCCGAAAGTTTGCAGCAGCAACTTGAGAGTGAGTTAAAAGGGTATTTGGGGTGAGACGATGATTAAACCACAAGCGATGAAATTGAAATGTGTTAAATGTTTGGCCACTACCATTATTACGCCAAAAAGTGATGCGGTCATTGTGCCATGTTGTAAAAAATGTGGAGGAGAGAGGGAGGTGGTGGGGAGTGTGGGGTTGGGGGATTTGTTGAATCCAAAGAGTTGGTTTGAATGTTAATTCAGTTTTTTAAGGAGCTTCAAAAGATGCGTGATAAAGAGCGCAAATCATTATCGCCAGTAATTGATGAAAAATATGATTTAGAAAAAGCAAGACATCGGTTAAAACAATTTCAATCAGAACGAGAACAGAACTCAATACTAGAGCAAGGGACAGTTAAAAAGGATGACGGTATGATGAAGCAAATATTCACTGTTACTCAACCGACTGTTACTTTAGATAATGACGTAATTTTATCTGTTGCAACTCGTGTTCAATTAGATGAGGGTATGGCTAAATTACGTTTCCATCAAATAATTTATCAGGATTGGAACTTTGGGGCGGTTGATAGGCAAGGAAAAAGTGTAATTTTGAATTTTTTTGGCGCACCAGGAACAGGCAAAACACTAACAGCGGAGGCTTTTGCAGGAAGTTTAAAATTACCCATGATTAAATTAGGGATTGCTGAATTAGAAAGTAAATTTATGGGCGAAACATCTAAAAATATTCAGGCTGTATTTAAAGCAGCTACAGAGACAAATGCTGTTTTATTTTTTGATGAAGCGGATACCTTGTTAGGAAAACGTCTATCCTCAGTTACTCAAGGTATTGATAATGAAGTTAATGCAATGCGTTCAACGTTATTGATTGAATTAGAAAAATTCAATGGAGTAGCTATTTTTGCAACTAATTTTGCTAAAAACTATGATGAAGCGTTTCGTAGTCGGATTAGTCATCATATTCACTTTGATTTGCCAGACTTAGATGCGCGAAAACATTTATGGTCAAAAATGCTTGTTGAGCAAATTCCATTATTAGAAACACGAGAAGAGTTTATTAATTGGGCGGCAGAATTATCAGAAGGTTTTTCTGGGCGCGAAATTCGTACTTGTATGCGTTTAGCTTTGCCAAAAGCCTTGTTAGAAGCAGAGCAGCTAAATGAAGAGCCAAAGCTGAAACTTGAACAGTTAAAGGAAGTTATTCATCGAGTTAATCATGCTAAGTTAGAAGTTGCCAGTAAAAGCAATACTTTAAGCAATGATGAAATTCGTTCGGCAAAATCATTATTAGGTATTAAAAGTTAAATTTAAAGTGAAGAGGTAAGTCATGGGATTTTGGAGTTCGGTGGGTTCATTTTGTTCGTCAGTAGCAAGTAGTGTTGGTTCTGCTGTTTCATCGGTCGCTAGAGGCGTTGCATCTGTTGCTAGTAAAGCTTGGGATACGGCTAAGAATGTTGCTGGTAAAACTATTGATTGGTTAGCCGATAAGGCTGAAAACTTTGTCGGTCAAGTCAAAGATATTTGGAAAACAGCAAAGCCATGGGTTGAAAAACTAGCCCCCTATATTTCTAAAGGGATAGCATTATTGCCATTTCCATGGGCAGGAGCGGTAGCACTTGCAGTTGAGAAAGGAATACAAGCTTTATTAGCATTGGAAAATAGTCCAATTCTTAAAAAAGTTGAAAAAGCGATTATATGGGCATCTAAAGCTGCGAGACATTTTAGAGAAAAATATTTTACCAAAGATGAAGTCAAAGAGGCAGAAGAGCGTCAGCAAGATTTACAAGAAGCCATGGACGCAATGAAAACCGAAGAGCAACGTCAATCTATTCGTTTTGCGGCAGTGATTAATGATTATATTTTGGTACAAACACGTATCCAAGAAATTCTAGCTCAAGATCAAGTGAATGATTTTGAACATTATCTACGTTTACGTGCTACACAAAAATTACTTAAGGCAGCAGAAAAGACGTTAAGTACAGCTCAAACACTTAATGATATTACAACAGATGACTCTTTTTTATTGCGAGTAGGTGCTGATTTATTAGCTGAAAATCCAAATTTATCAGATGCTGATGTTGAACGTTTAGATAAGCTGATTAAACGAAGATTTAATGGTAAATCACTTATTCCTTTTGTATTTGAGGAAATGATTCGCGCTTGGGAAACAAAATATCAAAATATGGAGGCAAAATGGGAAAAGCTAAATAAAGATACTGCCGTTTTAAAGCGCGAAGTGAAGCAATTAGAAGTAAAAATGAAAGTTGAGCCATTAACGGAGTTAGAAGAAGCACAATTAGTTGAGTTGAAAAATGATGTAGCTGTTGCTGTGAATAACTCAAAATATCAGGCGCAGGAAAATCGTGCTATGAAAAGTTATGTGCATGCAGCAGAGGGTTTTTTACAAGTTTTAGAAAAAACAGCCGAACAATTTGAGGAAGAAGGTCGCGATTATATTTTGGATGATATTTCTACTGTAGGTATGTTACTGATAGATTGCGCTCAAAATGGTAAAGCATGGAATGAGCTTAGTGAAGAGCAACAAAGTCTAATTACAGATTATGCCAATATTTTTGCTGAAGATAGTAAAAAACGTAACCAAGATTTAATAGAGGCAGAGGTTTCCTAATGGATATTTTAAATTTCTTATTACCAGTATATTTGTCACCTTTTAAAGTTGAATCATTACCAATGATATTCTTTTCAGTAATTTGGGGACTATTTATTTTTACTATTATTCAGGTTTATCGCAGAGCTAAGCCTGAAAATTGGGAAAACAATTGGTATGGTGGGAACAAAGGAGACAAAGGGAAGAAGCTAGATGCAGAGCATGGCTCTGTTATGGATATTAGTCATGCTGTAGCAACATCATCTGAAAGAGTAGCAGATATTATGCCTGGTATGATTCTAATAATAGGTCTATTAGGAACATTTTTAGGATTAGGTTTAGCTTTAGATAAAGCGTCAGGTATTTTAAGCAGTGCTAATGCAATGTCTAATATGGACTCCTCGATGACACAATTGATGGGTATGTTGGAAGGTTTAGGTACAAAGTTCAAAACATCAACATGGGGATTGTTAGCATTTATATTACTGAAAGTTATCCTATCAAAAAATGGCTATGAGGAGCGTAGATTACGTTGGTCAATTGAGAAAGTTAAAAGCGAATTGGATATTGTCAGAGAGCAAAATCTAAAAGAGGAGCGAGCAAATAATCAAAAGATTATTGACTGTATGCAAACCATTGCAATTCAATTTGAAAAGAATGTACAGGTTAATCAAAACTCTAATGAGCAGCAATTAAAGAAACTCTCTGAATTTAGTCAAGATACAGTATTAGCTATTAAATTAAGTCATGATGAGCAAGCTAAACTGCTAAATGCAGTTCAACAGAATCAATTTGAACATCTTAAGGTGATTAAAAGTCAAGCATTATCATTTGAAAAGATTTTGGCTGGTTTGTCTGAAAAATATGACAAAATGCTTGATAATGTAGACTTACAACATCAGGAAAATAAATCTTTTCTTAAATCGCTAGTTCAGCAAGGAAAGGATACTAGAGATGCTATGGTGGGCTTTATTGAAAAAAATGAAGCAACAGTATCTACCTTAGGAAAGTCAGCGGCAGGAATGTCTAAAGCAGCTTCAACAATGGGAGATTCTGCGCATCATCTTAAAGGCGTAATTGATTCTTTTCGTACTAACATGGAGCAAGTCGTTTCTCTTATGAAAAAAGATTTGAATGCAACTATTTCAGGTATGAATACTAGCTTTGGGCAAAATATGACTAAAATGTCAGATAATTTAACAAGCTCTATTGGAGATATGAGTCATAGCTTCAAAAAGAATATGTCAGAAATGTCGCAAGGTTTAGGGACTGCTACTAAAGATATTTCTAATGCTGTTAATAGTCTTTCTGTTAGTGTAGATAAAACAATGACAGATGTAACAAATACAATCAATAGCTCTATGGAGTTGCAAACTAAGGCTCAAAAAGTATTTATAGAAAGTACAGATACGTTAAATGAGTATATTATCGAAATGACAGGCTTAGTTAACAAACTATCAGGTGATATTACTGGAGGCTTAAAAGCTGTGTCCGATAGTAACCGTAATATGATTAATTTGGCGAAAAAAACAGAGAGTTTGACTGAGGTAGTAGACAATACATTCAAAGAATCTCTACAAAGCATTGAGTCAGTAACCACCTTAAAGCCAGCATTAGAATGTTTAACTTCTGGCATTGATTCACAAATTGCTATTCTTAAACAAATTTCGGATAACACAGCAAGTCCAGTAACTAAAAAACAAAAAGCGAATGGGTTAATGTCTCAATTTGGGGGTAATAGGAAGTGAAAGACAAGCCCAATGAATGGATTTCAATATCCGATTTAATGGCAGGTGTAATGGCGGTAGTTATGTTGCTATTGGTAATGTCTGTGTTGCAGAAGACTTATGCTGAGTTGAAGCACAAACAGGAGATGGAGCAGGGTGGAGCAGCTCAGCAAAAACGGATTGCACAAATGTTAAATGATTTACAGAAGTCAGTAGAGCAACAAGGAGCAAGTAATTTAATTTCTTTCGATATTGCGGATGGGAGAATTACATTAAAAGATAATATTTTTGAAAAGGGCAGCGCCTGTATTACGCCTTTAGCAGCACAAGCATTTAAGAATATTGATGTAAAAATATCTAACTTTCTGAAAGACAATTCTTTAGCTTCGATTTATGTAGAAGGACATACAGATAGTCTTCCAGTTTCTCGTCCTGTAACTGATTTTGCAAAGTTTTGTACGGTTTATGATGATAATTTTACTTTATCTGCTGCTAGAGCTAGAGAAGCTAGAAAATTATTAATATCTCAACTTGATGAAGCTCAATCTAAAAGAATAATTGTTGCAGGATTTGGAGACTCGCATCCACTAAAAGGTATTGAATCTATTGATGGTAGAAATCGAAGAGTAGAAATACAATTTGCTATTTTATCTGCGCCCTAATCTACCAAAAGGTGGGCTTTTCCAACCCACCTCCAAAATAACTACTTCCTAACAGGAAAAGCTGCACTAATCGTACTGGTCACATTCGCAAAACCAATAAATCCTTCGGGTGCTAAAGACTTGCCTGTATTTAAAAATGCCACCGAAATATCACGCGCAGGGTCAGCCCAACACAAAATATTAATAAATCCCAAATGACCAAACGCCTGTGCGGTATTTGCGCCAAAAATACTCCACAATTTTTCACCCGTCATAAAACCTGCTGAGTAACGCATTGGCGCTTTAGCCGAATGGTCAAACAGTAATTTACCGCGCCGTGTTGCATGATTAATGGTGACAGGTTGAAACACCGCTTTGCCTTGCCATGTCCCGCCATCTAACATCATTTGATAAAAACGACACACTTCTTCGGCACTGGCATAAATGTTGGCAGCAGGAATCACCGCATCATGGGCTTCGGGCGAGTTAATCGCGGCGGTAATATCACGGTCATTAACACCTAACATATGATGCAACATTTTGCTAATCACAGGTACGTTGTCAAGGCCAGTTGCATGGCTACTAGCCACTTCATGTCGGCGTTCTTCGACAACACCAAAGGTAAAATGCTCACAGCCTAACGGTTTGGCCAACATTCTATCTAACAATTGCGGTAAGGTTTCGCCTGAAACACGTTGGCAAATTTCACCCAAAATATAACCTGCGGTGACTGCATGATAGGCTTGTTGTTTTTTGGGTTGTCCCACAGGTGGCGATTCAGCCAAAATTTTAACCACCGTGTCAAAATCAAACATCAATGATGGTTCGGGATTAGCAATCGGCATAATGCGTATGCCTGCTTTATGAGTCAGTAAATCGTGAATCGTGGTTAAGTGTTTGCCGTGTGCTGCATATTCGGGAATGTATTGGCTAACACGGTCGTGAATACTGAGTTTACCTTCTTCGGCGAGTTTGTGAATGAGCATCGCACTAATGGCTTTAGAGCCCGAAAACAAACATAATGGCGTATCGGCGGTGGCAAGTTTAGTGCCATCATCTGTCGATTCGCCCACTGCACCCACATGGCTATAACCAATACCACGACTCATGACGATGTGACCGTGACGGCGAATGACTAAGGTAATCGCAGGATGTAAGCCTGTTTTATAATAGGCTTGGACACTTTGCCAAATACGCTCAATGTTTTCGGGG
>Ga0114982_1000897_pt1 | contig 15546 bp, 11 predicted proteins | sample Shrwel_input2_FT_FD_87183 | JGI IMG/M metagenome (GOLD analysis project Ga0114982, IMG submission 87183) | Subsurface microbial communities from deep shales in Ohio, USA - Utica-3 well 1 S input2 FT | ecosystem: Environmental > Aquatic > Deep subsurface > Shale gas/oil reservoir > Produced... | reverse complement strand
TTTAATTCTTCTTGTTTGGAATTGATTTCAGAAGTTCCCAGATTTGTATTATCGTTGATGAAAATTGCTTTGGAACCAAGGTTTTTGGCTAATTCGACATCTGTTAATCGATCACCAATAACGAAAGAATTGGCTAAATCATATTCGGCTGAAAAAAAGGAAGTCAATAAACCCGTTCCTGGTTTGCGTGTGGGTGCCTTATCTGAAGGAAATGTTTTGTCAATAAAAACGTTGTCAAAAATTACACCTTCATTCTCATACGTTTTCAAGATAAAATTGTGTACCGGCCAGAACGTTTCTTCTGGAAAACTCGCTGTTCCCAAGCCGTCCTGATTGGTAATCATTACCAGTTCAAAATCCAGTTCTTTTGCTATTTTACTCAAATACGAAATGCATTTTGGGTAAAAAATCATTTTTTCAAAACCGTCTATCTGTTCGTCGATAGTTTCTTTGATGATGGTTCCGTCTCTATCTATAAATAAAACTTTTTTAGCCATTTTGCATCAATTTTAGTGCGTTTATAAGTTGGTTGTTTTCTTCTTTTGTGCCGATGGTAATTCTAAGACAATTGTAACATAAGGGTTGAGAAGATCTATTTCGGACAACAATTCCTTTTTTTAAAAGTTGGTCGTAACGTTTATTGGCATCATCTACTTTTATTAGAATGAAATTTGCTTCTGAAGGATATATTTTTTTAACAAAATTTAGCTCAAGTAATTCTTTAAATAATTCTTCTCTAACCCTTTTAATACTGACTATTTCAGAAATTATTTCTTTATACTTGTTTAATCGTTCCAAAGCTTTACTCTGTGATAGACTATTGACGTTGTATGGAGGTTTTATTTTATTCAATACCTCGATAATTTCACTAGCAGCATACAAAATACCCAATCGTATTCCGGCCATTCCGTAGGCTTTAGAAAGTGTTTGGGAAATAACTAAATTTGGATAATCATTCAATTCCTGCAACCAACTTTCCTTATCCGAAAAATCAATATACGCTTCATCTAAAAGCACTAAACCGTTGAAATTTTTCAATAAAGTTACAATGCTTTCGTCTGAAAAAGAGTTTCCTGTGGGATTATTTGGCGAACATAAAAAGATGATTTTTGTATTTTCATCTATTTGATTTAGAATGGCTTGAATGTCTGGTTCGAATTCAGAATTGAGTAGCACTTCTCTATTTTCGATAGCATTCAAATTGGCCAAAACACTATACATTCCGTAAGTTGGCGGTAAAGTGATTATATTATCTACATTTGGTTCGCAAAATGCCCTGAAAAGCAAATCCAATACTTCGTCACTTCCGTTTCCGAATAGAATATTGTTTTCTGGTACTTTTTTAAGATTAGCAACTATTTGTTTTACCGATTTTTGCTGCGAATCTGGGTAACGGTTTATGCCATTTTCGTATGGATTTTCATTTGCATCCAAAAATATCATTTGTTGGTCCAATTCCTTGAATTCATCTCTTGCTGAAGAATAGGGTTGCATTTGCGCAATATTCTTTCTTATTAATTGATTAATTTCCATCTTTAAGTGATTTTAAGCGTACCGAAACAGCATTTTTATGAGCTTGCAAACCTTCTGCCTCTGCCATGATTTCAATAGTTTTTCCAATGTTTTTGATTCCTTTTTCTGAGATTTTCTGAAATGTCATCGATTTCATAAAACTATCCAGATTCACACCACTATAATTCTTTGCATAACCATTCGTAGGCAGTGTATGATTGGTCCCTGATGCATAATCGCCAGCACTTTCAGGTGTATAATTTCCAATAAAAACAGATCCTGCATTCATAATGTTATTAACGAAAAAAGCTTCATTTTTACTGCAAACGATAAAGTGTTCGGGAGCGTAATCGTTGATGAAATCAATCGCTTTTTGATCGTTTTTGACCAAAATCAATTTTGAATTATCGATAGCTTTTTGAGCAATTTCTTTTCGAGGCAAATCATTCAACTGTTTTTGAATTTCCGTTTCTACTGATTTTAAGACCGATTTTGAAGTAGTAACCAAAATTACCTGACTATCAGGACCATGTTCCGCTTGACTCAATAAATCGGCCGCTACAAAAACTGGATTCGCCGATACATCCGCAAAAACGAGTAATTCACTTGGTCCGGCGGGCATATCAATAGCAACATTGTATTGTGTAGCTACTTGTTTAGCAACGGTTACAAATTGGTTTCCAGGTCCGAATATCTTAAAGACTTTATCTATTTTTTTTGTACCGAAAGTCATAGCGGCAATTGCTTGGATTCCACCAACTTTATAGATTTTAGTGACACCACACAAATTGGCTGCATACAAAATCGCTGGATTAATACTTCCGTTTTTATCGGGTGGCGTACACAATATAATTTCTTTACAGCCGGCTAATTTTGCAGGAATTGCTAACATTAATACAGTTGAAAACAACGGTGCTGAGCCTCCAGGAATGTACAAACCCACTTTTTGGATGGCTCTTTTTTCTTGCCAGCAAAGTACACCTCCCGTAGTTTCTATTTCAATTTTAAACGTTTTCTGTGCTGCATGAAATTGTTCAATATTCGATTTTGCTAAAGCAATCGCTTCTTTTAAGTCGGTTGAAACAATTGCCACTGCTTCATCGATTTCTTTAGTGGTAACTTCCATATTTTCAACACTGACTCCGTCAAAAAATGAGGTGTATTTCGCAATAGCAACATCTCCATTTTTTTGAACTTCTTTAAAAATTCCTTTAACGGTTTCTTCGATATCGGAATAACTTTGTGTGGGTCTTCCAGTTAGAGATAACCATTGTTCGCTTTCGGGATAGATATATTTTTTCATGGTGTTGTAATTTATAAAACGATTTTTTCAATGGGACAAACTAAAATTCCTTCGGCTCCGGCAGATTTTAATTGATCGATAACTTCCCAAAATTTTTCTTCATCAATTACTGAGTGCACACTGCTCCAGCCTTCTTCAGCTAAAGGCATAACTGTTGGACTTTTTAAAACCGGCAGGATTTGACTCACTTCCTGAATTTTATCATTCCGGACATTCATTAAAATATATTTTGATTTTCGAGCTCTTAAAACCGATTGGATTCGGAATAAAAGTTGTTGAAGGGTTTGGTTAGCATCATCAGAAATTAAAGGAGAAACAGCTAATACCGCTTCGCTCTTATGGATTACTTCGACCTCTTTTAGATTATTTTTGAATAAAGTACTTCCACTGGAAACAATGTCAACAATAGCATCAGAAAGACCGATGTTAGGCGCAATTTCTACAGAGCCCGATATTTGGTGAATATCGATTGTAACATTTTTGGAATTGAAGTAATCGGTTACCGTTTTCGGATATGAAGTAGCGATGCGTAATCCGTCTAAATCATTAATGGACTGGTAATTAAAAGTCTTAGGAACTGCGACTGATACTTTACATTTTGAAAAACCTAACTTTTCAACAACCTGAATGTCTTGTCCTTTTTCGACCAAAAGATTGTCGCCAACAATGGCTACATCTACTACTCCATCAATCAGATATTGTGGAATATCCGAATTTCGTAAGTAATACACTTCCAGTGGGAAATTCGTAGCTGTGGCTTTGAGTTGATCGTTTCCGTTGTTGATGGAAATCCCTGAATCTTTAAGAATTTGAATGCTGTCTTCGTTTAAGCGTCCTGATTTTTGAATGGCAATTTTTAAAATACTCATTTTGTTTAAAATTTATGAGTATACCAGCGAAGTTTTATGCAACAAAAAACCCGTTTGATATACTCAAACGGGTTAATAGTTTATATTATTTTACACAATATCATCACTACCTCGCTCGAGCGTGGAAAAAATGATGATGATGATGTAATTGATTTAAAAACATAATTTATTTTGTTGGCACAAAGATATGCTGATTAATTTTTAAAAAACAACTAATATTATAATTTTAATAATTGTTTAATCTTCCGTTTCTTGCTTCTTTTCTTCGGAAGTACCATCTGGACTAGTGTTAACAAAGTTTTTTCGAATTTCTGTATGACGAATTTCTCCACCAGAAGTTCCAACAGAACTTGACAATACAACCCCTAATACTGCAATAATTAGAACCAAAAACGAAACCAAAAGTGCTTTTTTGTGTTTTTTGTAATCAACATATAGTCCCAATACGGAAGCTGCCCCCAAAACATACATTACTTTCATAAAACCTTCGGCTGTTTCTTCGTGTTCTTCCATTAAATCATGAGAAAAACCAGTCATATCTTCAACAAAATGTTCGGCTTTATCTCCTGTCATCATTGAAATTTGTCCCATTATCACACAAAAAATAAAGATACTATAGGCTGTATTAATTAATAAGGCATTTCGCTTGAAAATTCCAAAGGCTAAAATGGCTATTCCAAAAAATAATCCAATAATTGGAAAATGATTGACCAACATGTGGTAGTGTGCTTCATTCATGGTATTTAGTTTTAAAATTGATACTTTTTATCCTGCTATAGAAACCCCTATCAAGGCGCCGATACCGTAGGTTACTGCTGCTGCCGCTAATCCGAATACGACTTGTCTGAATCCAGAAAACCAAATGCTTCGTCCGGTAAATAACGTTATAGCTGAACCTATGGCAAATAAACCCACTACTGCGCTGGCAATACTCAGGTAAATCGCATTTTTACCTTCCATAAAAATAAAAGGATACAACGGAATGATAGCTCCTAATGCAAATAAAACAAAAGAAGTAATGGCGGCTTCCCAAGCAGAACCTTCCAATTCTTCTTTGTTAATGCCTAATTCTTCGGTAATTAAGGTTTCTATGGCTGATTCATTTGTTGCGAATGCTTTTTCAGCCAACTTCATCGCTTCGTCTGCATTCATTCCTTTGGCTTGGTAAAGTAATGCTAATTCCTTTTTCTCTTCCTCTGGAGAGGCTTCTAATTCTTCGGTTTCCATAGCTATTTGGTTTTCATATAATTCTCTGGAACTTTGTACAGAAAGCCATTCGCCCAAAGCCATTGAAATTGAACCCGCTAACAATCCTGCAGAACCGGTTAGTAAAATAGTGTTATTTGAAACCGCTGCACCGGCGACTCCCATGACCAAACTCATATTGGAAACCAGTCCGTCGTTTGCTCCTAAAACTGCGGCTCTTAGAGCATTGCCTCCAACCGATTTATGTCGACTTTCAAATTTAGACAAAAAGCCTCCCGAAACATTTAAAGCCGAACTGTTGTTTACTTGTTCAATAATTTTTAAGTGATTGTGCTCGTAACCTGTTATTTTTTCTCCTTTTTCAATTTTGTTTTTGATGGTATTAACCGCAAACTGTTTTTCTATATTGGATAAATTACTGATGATCGAATTGTAACCAAAAATTTTACCTAATCGCAATTGCAATTTGGCTTTAGAAGAAGGATTTGGCAACACCAAATTAAACTCTGTCTCCTGAAGTTTTTTAAGGATATGATCGGCATGATTTTTTTCAATGGTTGAAAGACTTTGCAGGACTTTCTTTAAATTTTCATCCGTTTGAATTTTAGCAATGTTATCATACAAAAAAGCGGTATCTACTTCAGTTTGGAGTTGTTCTTTGAGTCGCTTTAAATCCATAAAGAAAATTTTTATTAAATGTAGTTATCCTATAATTATGTTAATGTGATAAATATCACTTACAAGATATAAAAAATCTGTTACTTTAGCACATATTTTAATCAAAATGAGATACTTTCAAAAAACATCACCATTTTATAACCTACTGAAATTGTACTTATTTTTAAGTGTGATTTTGAGAATTGTTTTGCTTTTTCACCCTATAACTTCCACCAGTTTTAGCTGGACTGAAATTACTAAAATTTTTATAACTGGTTTGCTTTCTGACCTTTTTGTATTTGTAATTGCTAGTTCTTTTTTGTGGTTGTATTTGATTTTTCTTTCCAATTCAAAATATGAAAAACCTTGGGGATATATTCTTTTTAGTCTACTGTCATTACTATTGCTTTATGTTTCATTTTTTAATACAATTCTGAATGAATACGGAGGATCTTTACCTGAAATAGGAATTGGATTTATTGCTTTAAAAACTGTTTTATTTGGTTTGTTATTATTCTTCCCAAAATACAGAAACACCATTCGATTGGCATTGTTTTCTGTAGCGATTTTTATATACGTTTTAGTGTTAGTGCAAAATAGCTTGAGTGAATTTTTCTTTTGGAATGAATTTGGCGTGCGCTACAATTTTATAGCGGTAGATTACTTAATTTATACCAACGAAGTCATTAAAAACATCATGGAATCCTATCCTGTGATTCCACTTTTTACAGGTGTTGGAATCATTACTTTTTTAATTACCTACTTAATCGTAAAAAAATCGAGACCGTTTTTAGAAAACCTTCCTACATTTCGTGAAAAAATAACCAGTTTAGCAGGATATGCCATTTTATTTGCTTTGGCTTTATTTTTTGTTCCAACGTTAGCCAAGCAGGAAACCTCACAAAATATTTTTTCGAATGAACTGCAGGCCAATGGGTTGTACCGTTTTTATTTAGCTTTCATGAATAGCGAATTAGATTACGATAAGTTCTATAAAACAATCCCTGAAAAAGAAGCGTTTGCTTTATTAAAAGTGCAAATTCCGGAAATTAACGGACTTTCTACAATTAGACATATTGCGCCAAATAAAACCGAAAAACATAAAAATGTGGTATTAATTACTATTGAAAGTTTTAGTGCTGATTTCATGAAAGCCTATGGAAATGAAAAAAATATCACTCCTTTTTTAGACAGTTTGGCTTTGCAAAGTCATCAGTTTACTAATTTATATGCTGTTGGAAATAGAACAATTAGAGGTCTGGAAGCGGTGACTTTGTGTTTACCCCCTTCTCCGGGTGAAAGTGTTGTAAAAAGAAAAGACAATAAAAATAAATTTTCGACCGGAAGCATTTTTAAGCAAAAAGGGTATCAAGTAAAATTTCTTTACGGAGGAGATGCTTATTTTGACAATATGGAGGATTTTTTCAGTGGAAACGGATACGACATTGTAGATAAAAAGTCGTTAAAACCTGAAGATATTTCATTTTCAAATGTTTGGGGTGTTTGTGATGAAGATATGGCAAAAAAAGCCATAAAGGTGATGAACGCAGAAGCCAAGACTGGCATGCCTTTTTTTAACCATTGGATGACCGTAAGTAATCACAGACCATTTACCTATCCTGAAGGAAAAATCGATATTTCAGGTACTGCTAAATCCCGTGATGGTGGCGTAAAATACACAGACTATGCTCTAAAACAGTTTTTTGCCATGGCAAAAAAGCAATCTTGGTATAACAATACTGTTTTTGTAATTTTAGCTGATCATTGTGCCTCTAGCGCAGGTAAAACAGAATTACCTGTTGACAAATACCACATTCCGGCCATGATTTATGAACCAGGAAGCAAACCAAAAATTACTCCTACATTAATGTCACAGATTGATATTATGCCTACACTTTTTGGGATGCTTAATTTTGAGTATGACAGTAAATTTTACGGACAAGACATTTTTGAAAAAGATTTTGAAGAACGCGCTTTAATCGCTACTTATCAGGATTTAGGGTTAATTGAACAGAATAAACTGACTATCATTTCGCCCAAACAAAAAGCAAAACAATTTGATTTAATAAAAAATGCCAAACAAGGTATAGACCCAAGATTTCAATTGGAATATGAAGAAAGACCTGTAAAAAAAATTGACGAACTCTTAGTAAAGGAAACGGTTGCTTTTTATCAAACCTCTTTTGCGCAATTAAAGAAAAAAGAATACGATAGAAAATTATAATAATCCATTGTATTTTCTGGTAAACCATTCGGTAGCGAGTAAAATGGCTAAAAGAATTAATCCCCAAATCCAATCGATTAATGGGACTTTACTTATGACTTCTTTTTGAATCGGTTTATATTGCTCGTTGTTTTTTAGAAAGTCTATCAATTTTTGAACTTGCGAAGGAAAGTATGCTTTTCCTTGCGTATTTTCAGCTAATTGTTTCAAACGTGGCCAATCGGCATTAACAAATTGTTTTTCAGCTTCAAAATCCAAGACCTGAAAACCGCCTGAATATTGAACATTTGATCCTTTTTCTTTCACTATAAAGTCATAATTCCCAGCTTCTAAATCTTGAAAGACTACTTGGTAATCGGTACTTCCTTTTAAAAAATCATATGCTTTCAGTAAATTTGTACTTTTATTTTTAAGCTGAATCGTTAATTGTGCATTTTCATCAAACTCGTAGTTTTTATTAAAATATTCGGCTGAAATATTAATGGTTTCACCAGAATTGTAAAAGTTTTCGTGATGCACAACTAAATTTTTCTTTTTAGCATTCGAAGCCAAATACTGAATCGTTTTGTCCAAGAAATTATCAAATTTTTCAAAAGATTTTTCTTTTAAATAACTTTCCATGCGCCATTTCCAAAGGTTTTCTCCAAAAAGATACGCATTTCTGTTAGCGCCATTTTCTGTATACGATAATAATGGATTTTCAGTTGCAACGGTTCTTATTCTTGCTTGCAATAAATTAGTAGCATTTCCTTTAGTTGCAATAGTTCCAAATAGATTTTCGAGTGGTGGAAATTGCTCAAACCCTAAATTTTCAATGGCAAACGAATTAAAATTGGTATTAAAATCGGCCGAAAAATCTTCTTTTTGATTTGACATTTTAAATTCAAAATCATTTTGATATTGATTCAACAAATTGAAATCGGTATTCAATCCTGTGATTAAAAACGTATTCAATTTCAACATTTTATTCTGATCCAATATCGATTTAAAATCGGCATTAGGCTGGTACAATATTAAAACATTATAATTTTGTAATGTTTTGATTTCTTTAGGTTTAACTAAGCTTATCTTGCGTTGTAGATTAGATTCAACAGCTCGCTTTATGGCTCCCAAATCTGGATGAACAATACTAGAAACAAGCGCAATTTCGGTACGCTCATCAATCACTTCTACGGCAAAATTTTTAATATTATTGTACTTGTTTTTTTCTTTTGTTACAGCCGAAAGTGAAGCTCTGTATTGCTGCACTCCTACTCCATCTGCGTTCAATAAAACAGAAAGTGTTTGTGACTTTTTATTTTCCGAAAAAGAAACGTTTTGTTTAAAAATCGTAGAAGTCCCATTTTGAATACTAAAAGTAGTAGTAACAGGTTCGTTTCCGCTGTAATTTAGAAAGATTTCCACTGGAAATTTATTCTTCAAAAAGGCATATTTGTTGGCATTTAACTGTGTAATTTTTAAATCCAAATGCTCAATCGTATCTCCTAAAACAATAGGAAATAAATTCGCATTTTGTTGAATGTTAAACACATAATCGCTTCCTTGGGTTTGATTTCCATCGGTAAGTAAAACTAACGGATGATTCTGATTGCGGTATAACTGCTTACAGTTTTCAAAAACTTTAAAGATATTAGATTGATTTCCTTTAAAATCTAAGACTTTATCTGAATAAAAATCCTGGTCGAAACTAAATAGTTGAACCTCATATTTATCTTGTAAAGATTTATCCTGTGAAATTAATTCAGACAATTCTTTTGCTTTTGCATCTAGGTTCAAAAACGAAATAGATTCCGAATTATCAACAATCACTGGCAAAGGCGTTTTCTGGATTTCGTATGTCTTTGTTGAAATAATTGGATTTATCAGCAACAATAAAATCAAAAAAACAGTAGAAAAACGCAAAAAAGCCAAAAACAAATGCAATTTTGATTTGTAATTGGCTTTGTATAAATAGTGATAAAATGCAATTCCAGCAGCTACTATTAAAGCTAATAATAAAAGTAAAATTGTGTTTATCGACATTTCTTTTTGGTTGATTAGTGATAAGTAAATAGTGAAAAAGACTTATTACTTATCACTTTTACTAATTACTTTTAAGTAAGCATTCCTCCATCAACATTTAATACCTGTCCTGTTACATAAGCACTCAAATCAGAAGCTAAGAACACACAAGCATTGGCAATATCTTCAGGAGAACCTCCACGTTTTAGGGGAATAGTATCTCTCCATCCTTGTACTACGTCTTCGTTTAACTTCGCAGTCATTTCGGTTTCAATAAATCCTGGAGCAATAGCATTGCAACGAATGTTGCGAGAACCCAATTCTAAAGCGATAGATTTCGTAAAACCAATCATTCCCGCTTTTGAAGCAGCATAATTAGCTTGTCCAGCATTTCCTTTTACTCCAACAACGCTACTCATATTAATAATAGAACCTGCGCGATTTTTCAACATGGTTTTTTGAACCGCTTTGGTCATGTTGAAAACCGATTTTAAGTTGATGTTAATTACCGCATCAAAATCTTCTTCCGACATGCGCATTAACAAATTATCTTTCGTAACTCCTGCGTTATTTATTAAAATATCAATGGTTCCAAATTCAGCCAAAACATCATCTACCAATTTTTGAGCTTCGTTAAAATCGGCGGCATTCGATTTATATCCTCTTGCTTTCACTCCTAAAGCCGTTAATTCATTTACTAAAGCCAAAGCCGATTCGGCAGATGAACTGTACGTAAAGGCTACATTAGCTCCATTTTTTGCAAATACTTCAGCAATTCCTTTACCAATACCTCTACTAGCACCTGTAATAATTGCCACTTTTCCTTCTAATAATTTCATATTAAATGTATTTCTCTTTTAATTAATTTTTGGTGAAACAAATATAGAATAGTTTTGCAATTTGTTAAAACTTAAGCACAATAAACTTCCTTATTTCTTTCTAAAAAAGAATAACTTTATTTTAAACTGTTGGTTACAATATTTATCTTTGCCGTTCTTAAAATTTATACGCACGTAAAATGAAAATTTCATATAACTGGTTAAAACAATTTATAAAAACAGATTGGGATTCTGAAAAAACAGAAGGATTACTGACAGACCTTGGTCTAGAAGTAGAAGGAATTGAAAAATTTCAATCGGTAAAAGGCGGATTAGACGGAGTTGTTGTTGGTCACGTATTAAGTTGTGTGCAACATGCAAATGCAGACAAACTTAAAGTAACTACAGTTGACTTAGGTGATGGAAATCCGGTGCAGATTGTTTGTGGGGCCAGTAATGTTGCAGCCGGCTTAAAAGTTCCGGTAGCTACTATTGGAACTAAATTATATGATAAAGAAGGAAATTCTTTTGAAATTAAAAAAGGAAAAATTCGTGGAGAAGAAAGCCACGGAATGATTTGTGCCGAAGACGAATTAGGTTTGGGCGAAAGTCACGACGGAATTATGATTCTTGACGAAAAACTACAACCAGGTACACCTGCTTCACAAGTATTTAACATTGAAAACGACGAAGTATTCGAAATCGGATTAACACCCAATCGTGCTGATGCCATGAGTCATTGGGGAGTTGCCCGTGATTTACGTGCCGGAATGATGCAACAAGGGATCAATATTGAATTAATAACACCATCAGTAACGTCTTTTAAAGTGGAAAAAAGAACTTTAAAAGTTGACGTAAATGTAGAGGACAACAAATTAATTCCAAGATACTGCGGTGTTACCATTTCTGATGTGAAAGTGGGAACTTCTCCTGCTTGGTTACAAAACCGTTTAAAAGCCATTGGAATCACTCCTAAAAATAATATTGTAGACGTTACCAACTATGTTTTACACGAATTAGGACAACCGTTACATGCTTTTGACGCTGCTAAAATTCACGGAAAAGTTATCGTAAAAACCGCCGAAGAAGGAACAAAATTCATAACGTTAGACGATGTAGAACGCACATTAAGCAAAGAAGACATTGTTATTCATGACGAAAAAGGCCCGTTGTGTATTGCCGGAGTTTTAGGTGGCAAAAATTCAGGAGTTTCTGAAAATACTACCACTATTTTCTTAGAAAGTGCTTACTTCAATCCGGTTTCGGTAAGAAAAACGGCTAAACGCCATGCCATTAATTCTGATGCTTCTTTCCGTTTTGAAAGAGGAATTGATCCTGCCATTACCGAATATGCACTTAAACGTGCTGCTATTTTAATTACTGAGGTTGCAGGCGGTGAAATGACTTCAGATATTGTTGACATTTATCCAAAAAAGATCGAAGACCATCAGGTTTTGTTAAATCTTGAAAAGGTGAATAAATTAATCGGACAAAATATTCCGGATGACGTAATCAAAAAAATATTGGTTTCCTTAGATATTAAAGTAAACAGTATTTCAAAAGTTGGTTTAGGATTAATTATTCCGGCGTACCGAGTAGATGTAACGCGCGAAGTTGATGTTATCGAAGAAATTTTACGTGTTTATGGGTATAACAACATCGATTTTACTCAAAAATTAAACGCGACCACTTCGCATTCCTCAAGAACCGAAGATTATAAGATTCAAAACATTATAGCCAATTTATTAGTAGGAAATGGTTTCAACGAAATGATGGCCAATTCCTTAACCTCCCCTTCGTATGTCGCTTTGAGCGATAGTTTGAATGAAAGCAACAATGTTGTGATGCTAAACCCTTTGAGTAGCGACTTATCAGCCATGCGACAATCGTTATTGTTTTCGGCTCTGGAAGCGGTTTCATTTAACATAAACAGAAGAAATTCCGATTTAAAATTATTTGAGTTCGGAAAAACATACCACAAGTTATTATCCGGGAATCAGGAAAACATGCACCTAACGCTAACCATGACCGGAAATAAAAACGAAGAAAGCTGGAGCAATCCTCAAAAACCTACCGATTTCTTTTTATTCAAAGGATTTGTAACAGGTATTTTAGAACGATTAGGGCTAAACAAAGCATTGGTCACTACATCTTTGAAGACAGATGTATTCTCAGAAGGATTGACTTTAGAATTGGGAAGTTCAACTTTGGTAGAATTCGGAACGATTAAAAAGTCAGTTTTAAAACATTTTGACATCAAACAAGAAGTCTTTTTTGCTGATTTTAATTGGAATTCAATTCTAAAACACGTTTCTGCAAACAATATTAAATTTACCGAAATTTCAAAATACCCGGAAGTGCGTCGTGACTTGGCGTTGTTATTAGATAAATCGGTTGAGTTTGCTAAAATTTTAGAATTAGCCAAAAAGACCGAAAAAGGATTATTAAAAGACGTTGATTTGTTTGATGTTTACGAAGGTAAAAACCTACCGGAAGGAAAAAAATCATATGCAGTTAGCTTTGTCTTGCAAGACAATAGCAAAACACTTACCGATACACAAATCGACAAAGTCATGAGCAAATTAACCCAAACTTTCGAAACCGAATTAGGAGCTAGTTTGAGATAATTAAACCATAATAATTTATTACAACACAATCTGTAAATCACTAATTTAGTGGTAAACTGATTGTGTTTTTTTATTGGGTATGTGGTGGTGAGGATAAAACAAAACACGAACGCTCTCTAAAAATCACCAACCGTTGTCCAATTAATAGGATCTTAAAAAGAGAACAGAATTAGAAACCTACTATTTTAAAAAATTAATTCTCTGTTCTTTATCCCGAAAATTATTTTGTTTATCGAGTATTTCGGAAATTTAATTTGTTTTTAGAAATTTAAATTTACTTTAATAAAGTAATACTAAAAAACACAAACAATGAAAAAACAAATTAAATCCAGCATTAAATGGGGTATTTTATGCTTATTTGGAACGGCTTTATTTCTAAATTCGTGCCAATCTGACGAATTAAATGACTCAAAATCAATTCTAAGATCGGTTGCAACCGGAAATTGTACCGACAACTGCATTGTTCCAAACGGCCCTTATTTTCCTACCAGTGATTCTCAGTTAATTCTTACTGGGAATGCGAACAATCCCAACCACAGCAAGACAGTAGACATTGAATACTATAATACCGAAACTCATTTTATTTTAAAGGTTAGAAGCACTCGACAATGGAGTGATTTAGTAATTGGCGGTGTAAGTTCCTGGACAGGTGGCCCGGTTGCAGCAAACACTTGGGGGACATATACCATTCCTTTACAACAAAACTGGCAAGCCTGTGATTTGATCAATTTTAGTTTAAAAGTTACAGGAAGTGGAAACTCAGCAAATTTTACGGTAAACTATAATTTAATTGGGATTTGCGAAGATGGTTGTGAAACCGAATTTAAAGGTGAAGCTATTTCTTGTGATGCCACTCGCGAAGCAACTTATACTTTTACTGCCGACACTGAACACGATTATATTAAAATTCAAGGAGGTTTAACCAATTTTACTGGTGAAGATGCGGTGGTAAACGTTTCAGGAGGAAACTTACAAGCTACTCAACGTACAACTGGAGGAAGTTCTAATCGAGTAATTACGGTAGAAGGAAGTGTTACCGAATGTGAAACCATTACCATCCATATTACTTGGAATTCGACCAATTCTGGAGGAATTATTACCGGCAATTGGTCTGTAAAAGATGAAGGTAGTGTTGAATTAGCACCATCGGTTCCAGGATTACAATGCGATTAATTTCAATATAAACTGTAAAAAATATTATTTATAATGCAGTATTTAATTTGCCAAACAAGTATCTTAAATACTGCATTTTAATTGTATAGATTTAAACACATCATAATTATTTGTTGAATATTTAAAAGTCTATCAATAATTTTTGTAAGTTTAATACTAAATATTTTTTAGCATGGATGACAAAATCAAATCAGCAATTATCTATGGGCTAGCCATAGTAATAACAGGCTTTTTACTAGCAACCGCTTTTAAAAATAGAAATGAAAATCTCGATTCAATTTCAGTAATAGGTCTAGGCACCAAAGACTTTGTCTCGGATGAAATTTTGTGGTCCGGTAGTTTTACGACCAAAAGTTATGACATCAAAGAAGCCTACAGTAAAATAATCTCCGATCAGAAAATCGTTTCTAACTTTTTCATCAACAAAGGATTCAATCCTTCCGAATTTACCTTTGGAGCGGTAAATTTTCAGAAAAAATTTCGTGAGGTACGTACTGAAGATCCAAATAATGCCTATAACAACAAGTACGAACAAGTTTTTGATGGGTACGAAGCAACGCAAACCATTTCATTTTCAGCCAAGAAAAACCCTGATTTAATGAAACGCATTGAAGCCGTTTCTAGCAAAACTTCAGAACTGATTAATTCCGGAATCGAATTGGCTTCCAATTCTGTGCAATACACCTATTCAGAATTGCCTAGCTTAAAACACAGTCTAATAGAAAGTGCTACCAAAGATGCTCATGAACGTGCCGAAAAAATTGTAAAACAAGGGGATGGTGACATTGGAAAATTAAAAAATGCCAGTATGGGTGTATTCCAAATCACAGGACAAGGCTCTACTGAAGAAGACAGCTACGGAGGAATTAACGATACTTACAGTAAAAATAAAACGGCTAGAATCACGGTACGATTAGAATACGAATTAGAATAATCAAAAAAAATCCCGCTAAAAAGCGGGATTTTTTTATTAAGAATACATTTTCTTTCTCATTTCCTGAATCTTTTCATCTTCCAGGTATTCGTCAAATGTAGTATAACGATCAATAACTCCTTTTGGTGTAATTTCTAAAACTCTGTTGGCCACCGTTTGTGCAAACTCGTGGTCATGGGTAGTAAACAATACTGAACCTTTGAAGTTTTTCAATGAGTTGTT
>Ga0114982_1000892_pt1 | contig 15566 bp, 11 predicted proteins | sample Shrwel_input2_FT_FD_87183 | JGI IMG/M metagenome (GOLD analysis project Ga0114982, IMG submission 87183) | Subsurface microbial communities from deep shales in Ohio, USA - Utica-3 well 1 S input2 FT | ecosystem: Environmental > Aquatic > Deep subsurface > Shale gas/oil reservoir > Produced... | reverse complement strand
CGATTCAACAACTCAAATTACCCTATGGCGCAACGCTGCAAGAGTATTTTATTAGCCAACCGTCCGATCCCTATCGTCAATATGCCCTGAAATGGGATGGCGAATCACAAATCACTTATGAAACATTTCGTGATATGGGCATAGCTTATGGTGTCGGTTTGGTGTTGATTTATTTATTGGTGGTGGCTCAGTTTCGCTCTTACTCCATCCCCGCCATTATTATGATGCCTATACCCTTGACGATTATTGGCGTGATGCCCGGCCATGCGTTATTGGGCGCGCAATTCACCGCCACCTCAATGATTGGCATGATTGCTTTAGCAGGGATTATTGTCCGTAATTCGATTTTATTGGTTGATTTTATCAATCTACGTTTAGAGCAAGGTGAAGCATTAGGTGAGGCGGTAATTCAAGCGGCAGCCACACGCGCTAAACCCATTACGCTGACAGGTTTGGCGGCGATGTTAGGCGCGTTTTTTATCTTAGATGACCCAATTTTTAACGGTTTAGCCATTTCGTTAATTTTTGGCATTTTGGTATCGACGCTGCTGACCTTAGTGCTGATTCCTGTGTTGTATTATGCGTTAAAGCGTCGGCAAGGTTTGAATTAATCTTTACTAACCCTTCTTTGATAAAGGAGGGTTAGCTATTTATTAAAGCACACCGTTTTTGGTTTGGCGAAAGCGGGTTTTTAGCGGATTTCAGAGTATAGGTTATTGATTATGATGGTTTTCTTGCCTCTACCGATCCTACAATTGCTGTTATCCAAACGCGCAAATGGATAACAGGCATGCGTCCTACATTAAACCAACGGCTTAACCTCTTCGCGTAAGTATTTAACCAGTTTTGGCCATGACTCTCTGAGAGTGTCGATGTTGAATTCACTCCAATTATGGCTAGTATCTGCGTCATAAGTACCTAAAGTAACCACTAATTCTTCAAAATTAGGATTGTTTGCTAAACGAGCAGCAATAAGGGCATAAAAATCATAAAGATAACCATAAAATTTGTCTTTGGCAGCTGCATCAACTTTACCACCATTAAGTAGCGCATCAATACCCCTAATGTCGTCTATGCCATCAGACCACAACAAGACTGATTGTTTTAATGGCGAAAGTAACTCATCAAGTGTTGTCCAATTGTAAATATAAAAATTCTGGGGTTTGTAAGTTAAGCTAATACCACTCTCCCAACATCTTACATCGGGTAAAAAATTAGCCTTAGGAATGGCTAACATGTTGTCTTCTTTAATGTTAAGAAATATCTCAGGTATAAAGTTATCATTATTTTCTTCGCAAACTATTGTCAATGTGAGTTGACCCATATTGATAGTTTTGCAATAACTCACAATAAAACGCCCCGAATTTACTAATGCTCTGGTTGGTACAAAACCATACTCACTGACTAACTCACCTATTCTAATTTTGAGAAGCTCACGAAACTGCTCTTTTGTGGTTGGGAAATCTTTGGTATTTGGTAAAATATCATTTTGTAAGTGTGTTAGAAAACCATCAGGCCAATCCTCTAAAGGCTTAATGTCTTCACGGAGATATTTAACAATATTTTCCCACATAGTGGCGTTTGCACTATCCTCCTCAATGATTCTAGCTTTTATCGACTCATCGATGTACGAAGCAAATTTTGTAGGTTGTGGTTTTAACTTTAGTACTAACTCTTCAAAGTCTGGATTATTAGCCAAGCGCGCCACTATCAATCGTACACTGCGATCTGCAGACCTCATGAGAGCTGCGGCCACTTTTTCTTTGATGTTACTCTGTACGCCATTATCAATGCCACCATTGATGAGTTTATCAAAGCTTTTGGCATCTTGAGCTAACGCTAATATTGGAAAGATAATGGTTTCTAGATGCCCTAAAAACTCATAAACATCATTTGGATGTTGGTACTGTTCCATATGAGTACGACCACTACGACTACTTGGTAAGATAGCCTTGTCGAACAGCTTGAATATATGTGAGTCAATTCTGCGCGAGGGAATTCTATAGGGAGGTAGATTAAATTTTTTGCAGATTAAATCAACTAACTCACATGAAACACCAAAACCAACACTTATTCCAAATTCACCTCTATATCTTGAGGTATATTGAATATCAATAAACTGCGTTCCTAAAGCTATTTTTTTAGTGTAGCTTACGTGGTCAGGAAAAATGGTATGTTCTACTCCTTTAGTATCAAAAGCATTTTTGACTAATATGTCGTTAAGCAAAGGCTTAATCCATGCTCTAAACTGCTTAATCGTTTGTGGAAAACGGGGTTGAATGACATCTCTTTTTAGTTGTTCCCATGCGTCAATACGATTCGCTGGCAATACCACATTGGGGGGCATAAATGCCATTCGAGTCTCTGGATCACATATTGCCAGCCCTAAACGTGAGGCTGCATCAACCATACACATTAAAACAGGCTGCCAAGCATCATTCGGCAGTTCTACACTCAATGCCGCTTTTTTATGTTCTTTAACCTCATTATCAAAGTTGAGGTAATAACGCTTTTCGCTTCCTTCTGCGGTTTTAAAATGGTTTTGAACGTGTTTGGCAAAACTAATAAACTTTGGATTAACCTCACTGGGTTGTTCGAGTAAGTCAAGCGACATAGCTATCGCTTGCTCTAGGCTATTGGCTGTGCCGTGTTGTGCAGTATCCCACACGTAAATGTGATAAGGCATCATTGACATAGTAAAAGTCCTGTTATTTATCCATTTGGTCAATATCGTAGCGCGTACAACGGAGCATAATCCGTAAAGTGAGGTCAGTTCAAATCAACCCTACGATTTCTTCCTTCCCAAAAATACTCCAGCTACCGTATGAGTCACCGCTACAATCAACCACGCCAACAATGCCGACCAAAAACCAGCAACATGAAAACCCGATAACAAAGCCGCCACCAAACCTAACACAGCAGCATTAATCACAATCAAGAAAAAACCTAATGTTAATACCGTAATCGGCAAGGTAAAAAACACTAGCGCTGGACGAACAAAAGTATTCGCAATCCCCAACAACAACGCTGCCAAAAACAAGGTGCTGAAATGGTCAAAACGCACGCCATCAAGCAAATAATCTGCTAAACCTAAACCACAAACACTGAGGAATAACCGTATTAACATTTGGTAAATCATATTGTTTCCCTTTAATTATTCAGGATGTACTTACTGTCACTCAACACAACGACTTCAACCAATAACGTAAAACACTTGCACGACTGATAAGCAAAGCCAAAAGAATCAAACCACAACCCGCCAACTGTTGCCCCGACATACTCTCGCCGTACCAAGCGGCGGCTAGTAGTGCCACTCATACAGGTTCAACCACCATAATCACCACACCATGCGTGTTATTTGACAAACTTTGAGCATAAGTCTGCAACAAAAAGCGAGCCGATGTTCCCACCACCGCACTGGCAATAATCCAACCTGCCATTGCAGAAGAAAAATGTTGCACCGCCATCAACCACTGTTCAAAAATCAGCGATAAGATACCTGCCACAACACCGACCATCGCTAATACAATAGAAGTCAACGCAATCGCAGGCACACCTGATTCATGTACTTCACGGCCATCACTAGCGACAACCGTACGAGCATTAACCGCTTGCGTATTCAGCCGAAAAAACAACGCAAAAATAATGGCCGCCGTCAGATAAAAAATCTGCCCCATCTCCAAACTAAAGCCATGTTGTAGTGACAATAACGCCAAACCTGTGGCCGCCACGGGCAATGCAAACCAATTACTGCGCGCTTGCGCCTCACCAAAAAACAAACGCCCCATCACAGGCACAAGCACCACACCCAAACTGGTAAGAAACGCTCCTTCACCAACGTGTGTACCCGTAAAAATCCCCATCACCCAACAACTCATGGCAACGGCAAATACCACACCCACGCCAAGACTACGTTTCAGGGCTTGAAAGCCCATTGTCCTCAATTGCTGAAAACCAATCACCGCCAATAAAGATGCTGCTAACAAAAACCGAAACGCCATAAATAGCAAAGGCGGCATTAGTAATACCGCCTCACGCGACATAATCCAGCTAACCGCCGCCAGCAGAGTCACTCCAACTAGCATCAAGTCAGACTTGCCCGAATTCGTCATTATGTCATTCCGTTAAAGGCAGAGTTAAGCCATGACCATAATGCTACGAATGGCTTCTTCGGCGGCTAACCACTGAGGACTCTTCGTTAAATCATTCCATTTTAACTTGCCTTTACCGCGCAAAGCATCAAAGCGATGTTGATGAGGAATACGCGGATACTTTTCTAAATACTCTAAAATTTGAATTGCACCCGCACGTTGATTACAGGCCAACACCATATCGCAACCTGCTTCGAGCGCAGCATCAGCACGATCAGCATAACCACCCACGACACCCGCACCTTCCATGCTTAAATCATCAGAAAAAATCACACCGTTAAAACCCAAAGACTGGCGCAACACATCTTGCAACCAAATGGGCGAAAACCCCGCTGGCTTATGATCGACTTCGGGATAAATCACATGGGCAGGCATAATGCCTTGTAACTCCGAACTCAAGGCTTTGAAGGGGATTAAATCTAAAGCGTTGATTTCTGCAAAACTGCGATTATCAACAGGAATCGCAACATGAGAATCTGCCTCCACCGAACCATGACCGGGAAAATGTTTACCCGTTGCCGCCATACCCGCCTCGTGCATACCGCGAATAAACTCGCGCAACAAAGTCACCGCCACTTCAGGATCAGAATGAAAGGAACGATTGCCAATCACTTTACTTAAACCACAATCAACATCCAAAATGGGCGCAAAGCTAATATCCACGCCCACCGCCAACACTTCCGCCGCCATCAACCAACCACATTGATGCGCTAATTCTCGTGCTTTTCTTGGATCATGAGCAAAAGTATCACCAAACACTTTCATTGGCGGTAACTTGACAAAACCATCACGAAAACGCTGCACTCGTCCGCCTTCTTGGTCAACCGCAATAATAATTTCAGGGCGCACCGCACGCACACTGTTGACCAATGCCTGAATCTGTTCAGGGCCCGTGTAGTTACGGGAAAAAAATATCAATCCACCCACATGAGGATGCTGCAAAATTTCTTTTTCTTCTGCATCTAACTCTAAACCCACTAAATCCAGCATTAATGCGCCATTCATTTCGCACTCCTTTTTTATCTAAACTGTTGTCTTAAAGTAATTGTTTAATGATAAGCGATGATTCAGGTAAATGTTGTGTGTTTTTTTAAGGTTTGACCGCTATAAAATTCGTTCAAGGCTCTCTATAATGAACAACAGCCAGTAGTCCGCTGGCGTTATTTATGCAAGATACTCATGGCCGTAATTTCTCGTAAACATGTCATCTGGTCAGCCGCTTTTGGTGGCTTAGTATTTTTTTCAGCCGTTTTTGCCAAACAGGCAGCTGCACCCACACAACTTGAGCCAAGCAAAGAAGAAATCAAAGCGGCTCGCTCCAGTGTATTAATGCTAAAGCACCTACATTACGAACATAAAAAACTCAATGACGCGCTATCTAGCCTCGTCTTTACACGTTATCTCAAAGACTTAGATGGTAGCCGTAGTTATTTTTTAGCCAGCGACATAAAAGAATTTGAAGCCTATCGCCTACTACTTGATGATGATTTAACTAAGGGCGAACTTGGCCATGCCTTTTTAATTTATAGCCGCTTTCAACAACGCGGCACTGAACGCTTAAACTACGTTTTGCGTGAACTATCTCAAGGCATTGAAAATCTCGACTTTAGCAAAAATCTCAGTTTAGAAACCAAACGTGAAGAAGCACCTTGGGCTAAATCAACCGAAGAGCTGGATGACTTATGGCATAGACGTTTGATGTCAACGGTACTCAGCTTAAAACTATCGGGCAAGGACAACGCCGCCATTACCAAAATGTTGACCAAGCGTTATCAAACGCAACTCAACAATATGAATCGTAATAAAGCAGACGATGTATTTCAGATTTTCATGAACTCGTTTGCTGAAAGCTATGATCCGCATACTGAATATTTTTCACCACGCACCTCCGAAAACTTTAATATCAATATGAGTTTATCGTTAGAAGGTATTGGTGCGGTCTTACAAGGTGAAGACGAATACACAAAAATTGTTCGTTTAGTGCCTGCTGGGCCTGCTGAAAAATCGAAGTTATTAAAACCGGGTGATCGTATTGTTGCCGTTGCTCAAGCCAATGAAGACTTTGTCGATGTGATTGGTTGGCGTATTGATGAAGTGGTTGACTTAATTCGTGGCCCTAAAGACAGTGTTGTGCGTTTGCAAATATTGCCCGCCAGTGCAGTTGATGAGCATCAAACCAAAATTGTCACTATTACTCGCAAAACAATTAAACTTGAAGAGCAGGCCGCCAAAAAACGCGTCATTGAATTAACGCGCAATAACAAGCCTTATAAAATTGGCGTGATTTCTCTACCAACGTTTTATGCCGACTTTGCAGCCATGCAAGCGGGTGATCCCAACTATCGCAGTACAACTCGTGATGTCGCACATTTAATTGAAGAATTAAAAGCTGATAAAGTCGATGGCATGGTCTTGGACTTGCGTAATAATGGCGGTGGTTCTTTAAGCGAAGCAAATTCTTTAGTTGGTTTGTTTATTGAAACTGGCCCTACTGTCCAAGTTAAAAATGCCAATGGTGAAGTTGAATTGCTTGGCGACTCCGATTCTTCCGTTGCTTATAGCGGGCCTGTTGTGGTCATGGTGAATCGTTTATCTGCTTCTGCCACTGAAATTTTTGCAGGTGCAATCCAAGATTATGGCCGTGGCTTAGTTGTCGGCTCAACCAGTTTTGGCAAAGGCACCGTACAATCATTACGCGACTTGAATCATGGCCAACTCAAATTAACCGAAGCCAAGTTTTACCGTATTTCGGGTGCTAGTACACAACATAAAGGCGTGGAAGCTGATATTAACTTCCCGAATGTCTTTCAAGGCTCTGATATTGGCGAATCCGCTTTAGAAAATGCCTTAACATGGGATACTATTGATTCCGCACGCTACCTGCCTTACAGCGGCTTTAGTCATCAATTGCCTGCATTACGGATTAAATCCCAACAACGCCAAGCGAGTGACCCTGATTTTCGTTATCTCAACGAACAAATCGCCTTAGCTGAGACCTTAAAGAAAGACACTACCATTTCTTTAAACGAAGCCAAACGTCGTAAAGAGCAAGATGAACTGGATGCCAAACGTCTTGCTATTGAAAATGAACGGCGCACAGCCAAAGGCCAAGCGTTGTTAAAAACATGGCGTGAAGCAGAAGCCGCTAATGATGAAGAAAATGCAGCCGTGCCTGAGGAATTTGCTGAGCCTAGCAAAAAAGAGAAGCCAGAAGATGAAGCATTTGTCACCGAAGCGGCTCAAATTCTCTTAGACACGATACTTCCTGACGTAAAAATCGCCAAAAAAGAGAGTGTCAGTAAACCCGTAGCGACCACTAAGTCACAATAAACGCCAACCAATCACCGCCAACTACAGGTCTTAAACCTGTAGTTGGTTTTTGATACCAATACACCCACGCACTCAACCATTGACCCGTTGCCAGTAATACAGGAGTCAAATGGCGCTCATATTCTGGTTCTAAGCCCATCGCTTCTTCAAAAACATCTAAACGTGGCCATACGTCTGACGGACAGGCATAAACATCTCCCAACACCCATTCATCACCTGTCACCAAAGCAGGATAGTAACTGACTTGATACAGTTGACCTTTTAATGTTGCTGCACCGATATAATGAGAGTTTTCTGCTAACCACCGACTCATTTCATGCCCAGACTGCGGACGTAATGTGCCATAAACAAATAAATAGGAGTTTTCCATGAGTTTAGCTCTCATATTGGCCTCAACATCACCTTTTCGCCGTGAACTATTGATGCGTTTACAGATTGACTTTAGACAGGATAGCCCAGAAACAGATGAAACGCCTCGCACCAATGAGTCTGCTGAGCAATTGTGCCAACGTTTAGCCATCGCCAAAGCCCATGCACTTACCGAAAAATATCCTCAACATTTAATTATTGGCTCAGACCAAGTCGCGACATTTCACGGTAAGATCATTGGCAAACCCATCACTCACGTTAATGCAGTACAGCAATTAACCGATTTTAGTGGTCATACTGTCGATTTTTATACAGGATTATGTTTATTGAATACGGTGACGAGCGTATTTCAGCATCATGTCGAATGCTTTAAGGTACATTTTCGGGTGTTAAGCACAGAACAGATTGAACGCTATTTACAGGCTGAACAGCCTTATCAATGTGCAGGAAGTTTCAAAAGTGAAGGCTTAGGGATTTGTTTATTTGATCGTTTAGAGGGTAACGACCCAACCAGTTTAATTGGTTTGCCATTAATTACATTGGTGAGTATGTTGCGACAAGAAGGGATTTGCATTCCTTAAATTGAAGGGCGGATAAATCCGCCCCTACATTTGGCATTAACGAACTTTCAACTCTGAACCTAAGTCTAATTTAGCAGCAACCGTCTCACCCATAGTCACACCCAATTTACGGATGAAGTTATCCATTGGATTTTTACTTTGGGTGTAATTCACTTGCTCTTCTGTGCCAACTAACTTAGCCACTGTTTTTACCGAACCAAAACTATCCGCCAAACCTAACTCAACCGCTTGCTGACCTGTCCAAAATAAGCCCGAAAACATCTCTGGCGTTTCTTTTAAGCGTTGACCACGACCTTGTTTAACCGCTGTAATAAACTGCTGATGAATCGTATCCAACAACTTTTGCACATGGGCTTTTTCTTGCGGGCTAATCGCTGCCATTGGATTCATGATGGCTTTGTGCGAACCTGCGGTCATCGTGCGGTCTTCAATGCCAATTTTTTGCGCTAAATTCTGTACGCCAAAACCTTGCATAATCACACCAATAGAACCCACCAAACTGGCAGGACTAACATAAATTTGGTCGGCGGCGGCGGCAATGTAATACGCGCCTGATGCACCAATATCGGTAATGACGGCATAAAGTTTTTTATTGGGATATTTAGCACGTAATTGGCGAATCGCCTCATAGACATAACCCGATTGCACAGGACTACCACCAGGGCTATTAATGCGTAACACGACAGCCTTACTGTTTTTAGCTTCAAATGCGTCAGTTAAACCCGAAATAATATCATCGGCATTGGCATCTTTGCCGTCAGCAATTTCACCATTGAGTTCCACAACGGCAATATGATCTGAGGACTCTGTTGCTTTGCTACCGTGCTTACTAGGTGAAGATACCATAATAATAATGGCCAAAATATAGGCAAAGGTTAACACCTTAAAAACAATACTCCAACGACGGGCTTTACGTTGCTCATCGACCGAAGCCATAACCGCTTTTTCTAAAATTTGCCATTCACGGCCATTGTTATCACTCATAAGAACTCCACTTTCCTGTTAATCAGTTATTGAATGTTTTAACACAAAAATTCTTGCAGTTGATAGATACTGTCAACAATCGCTAATGGTTGATACGATTGCAATACATCCACACTATGAACACCATACGACACGCCAATACGCGGCATGGCTATTTGTTGCGCCATTGCCATGTCGTAGCTGGTATCGCCAATCATCACCGCATCATCAAGCGCAATTCCTGTATGAGCCAATATCTCATGTAACATCAAGGGATGTGGTTTTGACGCGGTTTCGTCAGCACACCGCGTTGCCACAAAGTAATCACCAAGCCCCGTTTGTGCCAACACCCGATTCAAACCTAAACGGCTTTTGCCCGTTGCGACCGCTAACAATGCACCCTGCTCTGACAATTGCGTTAATAATGGCATGACTCCATCAAACAACTGAATTTTATCAGGAGCGCCCAAGATGAAATGATGGGCATATTGCTGCCGTATGGACTCACGCGCGGCAGGACTGGCATGGGGAAACAAGATAGCGATGGCTTCTGGCAAGCCCAAACCAATAATATTACGCGCTGCTTCAATACTGGGAACAGGTTGCTCTAAGGTCGTTGCTGCCTGTTGCAGACACTCGACGATATGCGCCACCGAATCCATAAGTGTGCCATCCCAATCAAAAATCACTAATTTATACGCGGACATTCATTTTTCTCAAGGTTTCTAGCACTTGGTTTAACTCGGGCGCGATAGGACAATGCAACTTAACGGGTGCTTCTTCGTTGGGTAATTTAAAGGTGAGGTCACGAGCGTGTAAAAACAAGCGGTTTAAGCCGTATTTATCTTTGGCTTCTTTGTTTATTTCGTTCGGACAGTATTTATCGTCACCCAAAATTGGATGACCCAAAAACTGAGCATGGACACGAATTTGATGGGTACGCCCTGTCAACGGTTTTGCTTCGACGAGAGTGCAGTTTTCAAAACGCTCAATCACTTTAAAATGCGTTTCGGCCGCTTTGCCATCACGAGACACACGCACGACGCGCTCGCCTGAAGCCAAGTTAGTTTTATCTAACGGTGCCGTGACTTTATGATTCGCGCCTTTAAGATTGCCTGCCAGTAACGCGACATAGACTTTGTGCATTTTGCCATCACGTAATTGCTCATGGAGATGACGCAAAATACTGCGTTTATCCGCCACCAAGATTAAACCGGATGTATCGCGGTCTAAACGATGCACTAATTCTAAAAATTCTTTGGTCGGATAAATCGCACGCAAGGCTTCAATCAAGCCATAAGCAACACCACTGCCACCATGAACCGCTAAACCTGTGGGTTTATTCATGGCAATAATGCCGTGTTCTTGGTACAAAATACGATCAGTCAATGATTGTGACAATTGTGGACTTGGTGTTGCTGGCTCGGCCACTTCGCTTAAACGTAACGGTGGCACACGGACAATATCGCCAATCTGTAAGCGGTATTCAGGCTTAATACGGCCTTTATTGACCCGTACTTCACCTGTCCGCACAATACGATAAATCAGCGTGCGTGGCGCGCCTTTTAATTTGGTGAGTAAATAATTATCAAGGCGTTGGCCATCTTCGTTTTCGGTAATCGTCAAAAAGCGAGCTGCTAGGCTACTGGTATCATCAGTCATAGAATTGTGCAAATCTTGGTCAAATTAAAGAGTGTATTGACGAACTAACAAACATTAACAAACTTAAACCGTAGCTCGCATGAAAAAATGTGTGAGCTTTGCGTGGAGTCTGATATAGTCCCGTCGGCCAACCGTTCGCGTTGTGAAGTCTAACAGCCTCGAACTTTAACTGTCGAAGTGTTAGTAAATGGCGAGCGGATTATATAGGCAAACACGGTGCTTGTACGGGCTTTTATGAAACGGATAACGAATTAAAGACAGACGTAAATACTTTGCGTCAATCTGACACTTTTATACCGCGCCCATAACCTAGCACCAACGATACGCAGCTTAGGCTGCATAACTCCATTGACACACTTGTCGTGGACAGTTTGAAACGAATTTTCAAGTAATCCACTATAATCGGGTTACTTTTGCGTTCAGTCTCATACGGACTAACGCCCGAACTTATTTTTTGCCCAAACCCAGTTGTTTGGGTGGCCGACAAACAGGCCATCGTTTCTCAGTGTTCTATGCGCGTGTGTCACTATTTAGGTGACAATAATTAATGAAACGTATGTTAATCAATGCAACACATGCCGAAGAAACGCGTGTTGCTCTCGTCGATGGTCAACGGTTATATGATTTTGATGTCGAACATCACTCCCGCATCCAGAAAAAAGCTAATATCTATAAAGGCCGCGTTACGCGTGTCGAACCCAGTTTAGAAGCTGCATTTGTTGACTTTGGCGGCGATCGTCATGGTTTTCTGCCGTTAAAAGAAATTGCCCGTGAGTATTTCAATCGTAATCCGCGTGATGTCGGTCGTGTCACGATTCGTGATGCCATTCAAGAAGGTCAAGAAATCGTTCTGCAAGTCGAAAAAGAAGAGCGCGGTAATAAAGGCGCAGCATTGTCCACGTTTATCTCCTTAGCAGGTCGTTATTTGGTGTTAATGCCAAATAATCCGCGTGCAGGTGGCATTTCACGTCGTATTGAAGGCGAAGAACGTGAGGAACTGAAAGAAGCGTTAAACTCCATTAGCATTCCTTCAGATATGGGCGTGATTGTCCGTACTGCGGGCTTGGGTCGTAGCCCCGAAGAGTTACAGTGGGATTTAGACTATCTGTTAACGCTGTGGAAATCGATTACGCAAGCATCCAACCATGCTGCTCCTTTCCTGATCTATCAAGAATCCAACGTCATTATTCGTGCGATTCGTGATTATCTACGTGATGATATTGCCGAAGTCTTAATTGATAGCGAAGCCGCTTATAACCAAGCCATTGAATTTGTGCGTCAAGTGATGCCACATTATCAAAGCAAAATTAAGTTCTATCGTGATTCCGTGCCGTTGTTTAATCGTTATCAAATCGAAAGCCAAATTGAAACCGCTTATCAACGGGAAGTCAAATTACCGTCGGGTGGTTCGATTGTTATTGATCCAACCGAAGCCTTAGTGTCGATTGACATCAACTCGTCACGCTCGACCAAAGGTAGCGATATTGAAGAAACGGCGCTCAATACCAATATGGAAGCTGCTGAAGAAATCGCTCGTCAAATTCGCTTACGTGATATTGGTGGTTTAATCGTCATCGACTTTATTGATATGACACCGCCTAAACATCAACGTATGGTTGAAGATCGACTACGTGACTCGTTGTCGATGGACAGAGCGCGCGTACAAATTGGCCGTATTTCTCGCTTTGGTTTGCTTGAACTGTCACGCCAACGTCTGCGCCCTTCCCTCGAAGAAACCAGCGGTTTAGTTTGCCCACGTTGTAACGGTACGGGTGTGATTCGTGATGTGCGCTCGTTAGCGTTGTCGATTATGCGAGTAATGGAAGAAGAAGTCCTAAAAGACCGTACTTCGGAAATTCAAGCGCAAGTGCCTGTTTCGGTTGCGGCGTTCTTGTTAAATGAAAAACGTGCTGCGATTACCGCCTTAGAAGCGCGTAGTGGCGTACGGATTATTATCCTGCCTAATCCGCATTTAGATACACCGCATTATGAGGTGTCTCGTCTGCGTGATGAAAACATGGACGACGATCATCAAGCGCCTGCTTCCTTCCAAAAAGTTGAAAACTTCCGACCGCATCCAGAAGACAACAACTTATACAGTCGTGAAGAAAAAGCACCTGTCCGCCGTCAAGAAGCGGCCGTCAAAATGATTCAACACGAAACGCAAGCACCTGCTCCTCGTGGTACAACTGCTGCTCCTGCGGTCATTGCACGCGAAGAAGAAAAGCCAAAAGCGGTTGAAGCTGACAATCAAAAAGGCTTTTTTGCATGGTTTGCGAATTTGTTTAGCGGTCAACATTCCGCAGCTAACGAAATTGAAAGCAAGCTGCAACCCAGCGCACCCGCCATTGTTGAGGTTGCACCTGAGCCTGTAGCACCTGTTCGTGAAGCGCGTCCCGTCCGTGAACAACGCCCTGCTCGTCAAGATAACGACTATCAAGCACGCGATACACGCCAACCACGTCCACCACGCGAACCGCGCCAAGATAATGACTATCGTGGTAACGAAACCCGTGATGCTCGCGAGCCACGTGTGCCACAGCAAGATCGTCATGAGCCTGCACCGCGTCCTCAACGTGAACCACGTCCACCGCGTCAAGAAAATGACTATCGTGCTAACGAAACTCGTGATGCTCGCGAGCCACGTGTACCACAGCAAGATCGTCATGAGCCTGCACCACGTCCTCAACGTGAACCACGTCCACCGCGTGAGCCACGTCAACCCCGTCAGGACATGAATGAAAGCACGCATGCAACGATGGAAAATCAACCACAAGCACCAGAGTTTGGTGGTGAAGATCAACAACATCGTCCGCGTCGTGACCGTCAAGGTGGACATGGCTTTAATCGTCGTCAACGTCCACCGCGTGAGCGTGATCCACAGGTATTAATTGATGCCCGTGTTACGGCTGAAGCGCCTGCTGCGAACGTACCCACCGTAGAAGCCGTTGTTGTTTCTGACGTAGTACAAGACTTTATGACGCAAGTCGAAAATGAAGTCAGCCAAGAAGCCGCAACACAAGCCTCTGTCAGTCAAGATGTGCCCGTAGTAGAAGCAACGACAGCTAACACAGATGTCGCAGTTGAGACTAACACTGAAAACGCAGCAAGCAATGAAGTTCAAGAAACAGTAGTAGCAGCCGTTGAAACGCCTGTCGTTATCGCTGCTGAGCCTGTTGCTGACACTGCACCTGTTGTCGTTGAAGCGATTGTGGAAACAGTAGTAGAAACCATTGCTGCCCCTGTCGTTGAAGTGACGCCTGTTGTTCCTACTGAGCCAGTCCGTGCTGCCAACGATCCTCGTGAACGCCGCCGCCGTGAAAAAGCCGCTGCCGAGCAAGCTGCACGTGAAGAAGCCGAGCGTTTAGTCGCAGAGCAAACAGCGCGTGAAGAAGCTGAACGCGCTGCTCAAGCAGCCGCCGAAGCCGCAACTCTCGCAGCGGAACAAGCGGAAGCCGTTGTGGAAGTTATCGCTGTTGATGCCGTTGCTACTGAAAACGAAGTCACTGTCACGACGACTGAAGAAGCTCCTGTTGCAGAAGTCACCACAGAAGATGCTGCCACTCCTGAAACATCCCCTGTTGTTGATGAAACAACGGTTGAGGCTGTTGCAGAATCTGTCGTAGAAACAGCCGTTGAAGCAGTTGTTGAAACCTCTCCGATTGAAGTCACTGTGGTTGAGGAAATCACGCCTGTTGAGACTGCAACAGTAGAAGCAATTGAAGCGCCTGTGAAAGCCAAACGTGTGACGAAAGCGATGGCATCTGCGGCTGTTGCTGCGGCGGACGAAGTGTTGCTCATGCCGACACAGACATGGAAAACCGTTGGTGAGTATATCAGTGCGTTCTTGCCTGATGAAAAACCCGTCACTGGCGCGGAAGTGATTGCCGCCTTCTTCTTAGCGGAGAAAAAGCAAAAAGCAATTGCTGCGAGCTTAGTGGTGACCGAAGACAAGGCGTAATCCTCGCCTAACTAAAAAGCCCCCTGTCTATGAACTAGACAGGGGGCTTTTTTATGGTCTGGATATTAAGTGGGTCACGTTTGGCTTATCCCTTCGACTCCGCTCAGGGAACGTTTTTCCGCTAGCTGAGCGAAGTCGAAGCCTATTTTCCCATGCACTTCAAATAATATTGGCTTCTATCTCTAAGGTCACACCAAACTTCGCCAAGACATCACGCTGAATGGTGTGCGCTAAATGCAGAATATCGTGTCCTTTTGCACCACCGCGATTAACTAACACCAACGCTTGTTTTTCATACACGCCTGCGTGTCCTAATGTCTGCCCTTTCCAACCTGTTTGTTCAATTAACCAACCTGCTGCCAGCTTGACGTTGTCTGCTTGTGGATAAGCAACAATGTGAGGATATTCAGTTTTCAAAGCCACAAATTGCGCTTGAGGAATGACAGGATTCTTAAAAAAACTGCCTGCATTACCAATTTTAGCTGGGTCTGGCAATTTACGTTGACGAATGGCAATCACCGCGCGCGCAACATCAATCGGAGTCGGACT
>Ga0114982_1000890_pt1 | contig 15571 bp, 15 predicted proteins | sample Shrwel_input2_FT_FD_87183 | JGI IMG/M metagenome (GOLD analysis project Ga0114982, IMG submission 87183) | Subsurface microbial communities from deep shales in Ohio, USA - Utica-3 well 1 S input2 FT | ecosystem: Environmental > Aquatic > Deep subsurface > Shale gas/oil reservoir > Produced... | reverse complement strand
GTCTACAGAGGGTGGAGTAATCTGGTGCTGTCCAATTCAAATTACAGAGTTTAATGAGACTTTGAACAAAGCCAGTGACCATACGTAAAGAAAGACGGAATAGAGATTTGATCATTAAACAACATTGAATCGCTGTATCGGAATAAGTTTGATTTCGTCCATGCTTGCCTTGTGGCTGTGCATACCATTGAGTCTTGGGGTCAAACCAGATTGAAATATTTCCTCGCTTGATTAAAGCTTGGTTATACGAGGACCAATTGGTTGTACGGTAGATTTTAGGTGCAGGCTTCTTCATCTGGAAATTATATTGCTGAAGAAGCCGTTATGAATAGGTTTGTGCAACAAAGCCTCTTAAAACTATATTGTAGGAGATATTTAATGGGTATATCTATAGACCTTACAAATACAGAGCGACGTGTATCGACTGCTGAATTTGCATTAAGAATGAATATATCGGAAAAAGAGCTATATGATCGAATTAAAACTGGTCGTGTGAAAAGACCGATAAAGGATGGACGTAAAAACTTCTGGCTTAATAGCTATGTCCTTACCTGTATTCTAAATGAGGAAAACTCCATTCTTACGTCAAAATGAAATAGATGTTGCTCTAAGTCTAAAGCGCCTGATTTTTCTCAGGCGTATTTTTTCAATATTCTCATTCATCCAAGATTTAAATTCTTATCTAATAAGATGACTTCTTTTTTAAGAGATTTAAAGTTTATATAATTAAAAAGGTCACAAATAAAATTTGTGACCTTTTTTGTAACAAACTCATATGTGAGTAACATCGTGAGTAAGTTAAATATCAATATCTTAAATCATATTAAATTACAAAAACTTAAGATATCAGTGAGCAGTTTACATCATTCCGCCCATACCACCCATGCCACCCATATCTGGACCAGCTGGTTTATCTTCTGGAATGTCGGTAATCATACATTCAGTGGTTAACATTAAACCAGCAACTGAAGCTGCGTGCTCAAGTGCAGAACGCGTTACTTTAGCAGGGTCAAGAATACCCATTTCTAACATGTCGCCATATTCGCCAGTTGCAGCGTTGTAACCAAAGTTACCTTCACCTGCTTTTACAGCATTGATTACAACTGATGGCTCATCACCAGCATTTGAAACGATTTGACGAAGTGGCGCTTCGATCGCACGACGTAAAATGTTAATACCCGCAGTTTGATCTTCGTTAGCACCTTTTAAGTTATCTAACACATTTACTGCGCGTACAAGTGCAACACCACCACCTGCTACAACACCTTCTTCAACTGCTGCGCGAGTTGCATGAAGAGCATCGTCAACACGATCTTTCTTCTCTTTCATTTCAACTTCAGTAGCTGCACCAATTTTGATGACTGCAACACCACCCGCTAATTTAGCAACGCGTTCTTGAAGTTTTTCTTTGTCATATTCAGACGTTGATTCTTCAATTTGTGCACGGATCTGTTGAACACGTTCAGAGATTTGCTCTGCATTACCAGCACCATCAACAATCACTGTGTTTTCTTTAGAAACTGTGATTTTATGCGCTGTACCTAAATCTTGAAGAGAAGCTTGCTCTAAAGACATACCCACTTCTTCAGAGATTACAGTCGCGCCAGTCAAGATCGCGATGTCTTGAAGCATAGCTTTACGACGATCACCAAAACCAGGTGCTTTAACCGCACATACTTTAATAATACCGCGCATATTGTTGACAACAAGTGTTGCAAGCGCTTCGCCTTCAACATCTTCAGCGATGATAAGAAGTGGTTTACCAGTTTTAGCAACAGCTTCTAATACTGTAATCAATTCACGAATATTGCTAATTTTTTTATCAACTAGAAGAATGAATGGGTTTTCAAGTTCAGCAGTTAGCGTATCTTGCTTGTTCGCGAAATATGGAGAGATATAACCACGGTCGAACTGCATACCTTCTACAACGTCTAATGCGTCTTCAAAGCCAGAACCTTCTTCTACAGTGATAACACCTTCTTTACCTACTTTTTCCATTGCTTGCGCAATTAATTTACCAACAGTTGTATCTGAGTTTGCAGAGATCGAACCGACTTGTTCAATCGCTTTAAAGTCATCAGCAGGTTTAGAATTAGCACGGATATTTTCAACTACAGTTCTAACTGCAATGTCGATACCACGTTTTAAATCCATTGGGTTCATACCTGCAGTTACAGATTTGATCCCTTCATTTAAAATTGCTTGAGCAAGTACAGTTGCAGTTGTTGTACCGTCACCTGCGATGTCATTGGTTTTAGAAGAAACTTCACGTACAAGTTGGGCACCCATGTTTTCAAACTTGTCTTTTAAAGAAATTTCTTTCGCAACTGTTACACCATCTTTAGTGATGTGCGGTGCACCGAAAGAACGGTCGATTACAACGTTACGACCTTTAGGACCTAAGGTTACTTTTACAGCGTCTGCAAGTACGTTTACGCCTGCAATCATTTTTGAGCGAGCTGAATCACCAAATTTTACGTCTTTAGCTGACATGTTTAACTCCGAATCTTTTTAAATACTGTATCTGATAATTTTTGAGTTATGTCTCGATTAGCCTTCTAACACAGCTAAAATATCTGACTCTTTCATGATTAAAAGTTCTTCACCGTTTACTTTAACGGTAGTACCTGAATAAGTACCAAATAATACTTTATCACCTACTTTTACGTCTAAAGCACGAACGCCGTTGTCAGTAATCTGACCATTACCTACTGCGATCACTTCACCTTGCGATGGTTTTTCAGCAGCAGAACCTGGAAGTAAAATACCACCAGCCGTTTTAGTTTCTTCTTCTACGCGACGAATCACAACACGATCATGTAATGGACGAATGTTACTCATATTTAACTCCATCAGACTTAGTCTTTTTTGATTAATTTGCATTGCTAATCAGTAGCAATGAACAAAAAATTTGATATGCCACTTTTGTGGGGTTAAAAAAAAAGGCTTCAAGGGTAAGGAGCAAAAAAATTCTATTTTTTTGCTCCTTTTTTAGACTAAAGAATCAAAGGTCAAACTATTTATCTGTATTCTCAGACTTAACAAATGTTTTTTGGTCTTCATCAAACCAATAATGTTCAATAGAACCATCTTTCAAAATCACATTAAAACTATTTGAAAATCCGAAACGTAATCGGTTAGAGATTGCCGTGCCTGCATGAATATCTAAAATTGGGTGATCAAAGCCTAGCTGAAAAATTTGATTTAAATCATGCACAGCAACTTTATGTAAATGCCCATGTAATAAACCAAACAACCCTGTTTCGCCCCAACGCTCTAAAGCGATTTTAGCAAGCACTGGACAATCTTTATCTCCATGATCATTTGGAAAAGTATAAAAAGGCTGATGAAATACAACTAATTTAGTTTTATTAGACGGCGCTTGTTTTAATTTTTCATAGGTTTCATGAATTTGTTCTAAGGAAATATGCCCGCGAGTATGATATCTCCTGCGAATGCTATTCATGCCAACGACATAAAAATTTTCTGTTTCTAATGTCGTTTCCAAACGTCCAAAGAATGCTTGGTAACGTACAAATGGCGAAAAAAAACGATTCCATACATGATAAAGCGGAATGTCATGATTACCCGGCACAACCAAGTAAGGAATAGATAAAGAGTCTAAAAATTGCCGACATGCATAAAACTGCATAAAACGAGCACGTTGAGTTAAATCCCCACTGATAATAATTGCTTCAGGGCGATGGAGTTTACAAAATGCTTGAATTGCCTGAATGCAATCTTGACGTTCAGTTCCAAAGTGTAAATCAGATAGGTGTAGTAACATGAGGTACCATCACTTTTAAAGCTGATTTTTTAACGGCAAATTTTAATGGTGGCTGCAACTCAATTAACTCACCATCCACAGCAACTGTTAATTTTTTCTTTTTACAATCCACTTGAATCTGTTCTGCACAAAATGAATATACATCAGAAGCCTGATCTATTTTTCCTTGAATTAATTTCCATAGCATTTTCATCAAACTAAGACGATCGCTTTTTGCAACAACCACCCCTGCAAGTTTACCATTGGCCGCACATTCAGCAATTCTAAGCTTCATATCACAGAGTTGTAGTTGATTGTTGCCGAAAAAAATTAAAGGTGTAGCAACTGGATATTTCTGACCATCAACATTTACAGACAGTTTTAAAGACTTATGTTCACGAAGCAACACATCTAAACCTGACGTATAAGCATGCAATGGGAACCGTCCAAAACGTTGGTTATATAGTTCACGTTTCTTAATGAATAACGGATATAACCCTAAACTAGCATTATTGAGATAAATATGATCATTAATGGTCGCTACATGTACATGACGATAAGCGCCGGTGGCAATTACTTCAGCCGCTTGAAATATATCAATTGGTATGTCCAAAACACGAGCAACATAATTAAATGTTCCCAAAGGTATAATTCCCATTGGAATATCAGTGTGCATTAATTTTTTAGCGACTGCATTGAGCGTACCATCACCGCCAGCTGCTACAACAACGCCTCTAGATTGAACATCTTGATGTCTAGCAAGGACTGTATCCATCATCTCATCAAAAATAATACTTTGATTTAATTCAAAAACCTGAATTTCAAATCCATATTTTGTCCAAAAAGTCATCAGTTTTTCATAAACTTCATCTTGTTGTGCCGCATGAAATCCTGATTTTTGATTATAAATAATAGACAGCGGTTGCAAACCATTCAGCATTAGGATCAACCTAAACAACAATATTCTTGGTATTTTTGTTTACAAAACCAACAAATAAAAGCTTGTTTATGTAAATTTTGGATAATCATTATTCAATTTATCAATAATTATTCTCAAGAAAATATAATTTATCAAACCATTGTTTTTAATTAAGATTTTTAATAAAAATAATACATATAAAAAAAACATATACACTTAAACCACCATCCCAACTAACGTAAAAACAATGACTTAATATCAAATATACATTTTTTCATTAATAATGAATAACATACTATAGTCTTATTTTTTTCACGATTTTATGCTTTAATACAGCCACTTTTTTTACTCCATCTATTTTCATTGTCATCCAATGAATAGAACTGTACGTCGTACACACTTTAAAAAGGCATCACCATGACCCAAGTGAACGCACCAGAATTCGTTCGTCACCCTAAGCTTATTGCATGGGTGGAAGAAATTGCAAAATTAACCAAACCAGCAAAAATCGAATGGTGTGACGGAAGCGAAGAAGAATATCAACGTCTTATGGACTTGATGATCGCTAACGGCACCATGCAAAAACTTAACCAAGAAAAACATCCTGGTTCTTATCTTGCAAATTCTGATCCTTCTGACGTTGCTCGTGTTGAAGACCGTACGTATATCTGCTCGCAAAATGAAGAAGATGCTGGCGCAACTAACAATTGGGTTGCTCCTGCAGAAATGCGCGAAAAATTAAATGGATTATTTGACGGTGCGATGGAAGGCCGTACCATGTATGTGGTTCCCTTCTCGATGGGTCCTTTAGGAAGCCACATTGCTCACATCGGTATCGAGTTAACAGATTCACCTTACGTTGCCGTTAGCATGACTAAAATGGCACGTATGGGTAAAGCAGTTTATGACGTGTTAGGTACAGATGGTGAGTTTATCCCATGCGTACACACTGTTGCTGCTCCGTTAAAAGATGGTCAAAAAGATGTTGCTTGGCCATGTAACAACGAAAAATATATCGTTCACTATCCAGAAACTCGTGAAATCTGGTCTTACGGTTCTGGTTACGGCGGTAATGCTTTACTTGGTAAAAAGTGCCTAGCATTACGTATTGCTTCTGCAATGGGTCGTGAGCAAGGCTGGTTAGCTGAACACATGCTTATTTTAGGCGTGACCAATCCGCAAGGTGAAAAACACTACATCGCAGCTGCATTTCCTTCTGCTTGTGGTAAAACCAACTTTGCAATGTTGATTCCACCAGCTGGCTATGAAGGCTGGAAGATTGAGACTGTAGGTGACGATATTGCTTGGATCAAACCAGGTGAAGATGGTCGCTTATATGCAATCAACCCAGAAGCTGGTTTCTTCGGTGTTGCACCTGGTACAAATACCAAAACCAACCCGAACTGTATCGCAACGATGCATAAAGATGTTATCTATACCAACGTTGCAGTGACTAAAGACGGCGAAGTATGGTGGGAAGGTCTAACTAAAGAAGTTCCAGCTGACTTGATCACTTGGAAAGGCCAACCATACGTCGAAGGCGAAAAAGCAGCGCATCCAAACTCGCGCTTTACTGTTTCTGCGGGTCAATGCCCTTCGATTGATGCCGACTGGGAAAATCCAGCGGGTGTACCAATCTCTGCATTTATCTTCGGCGGTCGTCGTGCAGACACAGTGCCTTTAGTCTCTGAAGCATTTGACTGGGTTGATGGCGTTTATAAAGCTGCAACCATGGGTTCTGAAACAACTGCTGCGGCTGTTGGTCAACAAGGTATCGTTCGTCGCGACCCATTCGCAATGCTTCCATTTGCTGGTTATAACATGGCTGATTACTTCGGTCACTGGTTACAACTAGGTAAAGAGGTTGGTGCGAAAGCTGAAGCTGCTGGTAACAAATTACCAAAAATCTTCAACGTAAACTGGTTCCGTCGTGATGCTGAAGGCAACTTCGTATGGCCTGGTTTTGGTCAAAACATGCGTGTTCTTGAATGGATCATTGATCGTTGTGAAGGCCGTGCTGAAGCGACTGAAACACCAATCGGTTATGTTCCAACTTACGAACAGTTAAATTGGAATGGTATTGATTTCTCTAAAGAGCAATTCAACACTGTTACAGCTCAAGACAAAGATCAATGGATCAAAGAACTTGAAAGCCACACTGAGTTATTCACTAAACTTGGTGCTCGCTTACCTCAAGCACTTAAAGATCGTCAAAATGAATTATTAGCAGCTGTTAAATCTGCTTAATTTCTTTCACATCCCTCTTTAAATAGGGATTCAGAGAGAATAAAAAGGTCGCTTAGGCGGCCTTTTTATTTAGCGGATTCAATAACGATGTGCTGCACATTTATCAGTAGTTACTAGAGCAATTGTGCTGTAAAACTCAACAACTGAACCAGCGAAACACCACAAAACATCAACGTAGTGACATGCTAGAAAATCGAAGATTTTGGTTTCATCACGACTAGAGATATCTTAAACAATACACTTATTCAATCTTATAACTCATATGCTTATAACGGATATGCCGCCTAACTAAATCAAGTAATTTAGGCTAATGAACTGATATTTTATTATCCTTGTTATTTTTATTATTTGTTGATAGTTTTAAGGTCAAATAAATCAATTATTTTTATTTCATTTTAATAAATCAGGTGTCTTATGCAGCAAGTTTTAGCATCTAATGTGTCACTTCTGCCGCATAGGAATAGTTAGGCAACAGGACTCCAGCTTCGTGCACGCAAAACCAAAAGACTATCGACCACCCCAAAGTAGAGATGAACTTGAACGACGATATGCCGCCGGAGAGAGAAAGTTCCCGGATACTGAACTGAGCGACACCGATCTGTCTGGCATCAGGCTAGATGACGCCGACTTTGAGAAGCATTCGTGGTTCTTCAACGCCAACCTTTCGGGTGCAAGCTTACGAGGTACGAGCTTTCGCGAGTGCAACGTCAAATGCGCTGACTTTTCAAATGCCGATCTGAGTGGAGCCAGCTTTGAACTCGCCGCGATCGAATCGATAAAAACAGATGGTGCTGTACTAAAAGAGGTCAAAGTTAAAGGCGCAACGTTTTATGGCTGTGAACTCACCGCAGATGACGAATTGCCGTCATGGAAGTGGTAAATCAAGGCCCGCTTGTTCTCATCCGCTGTTCCTTCTTGCACCAACCTAATTGGTCGTTCAACAGGGACATCATGCTTCGCATCGCCCCCCCGTTAACTTGGGCGTTTTCACTATTGGTTGAAAACTATAAATTCGACTTTAGGGATTATGATGAAAGATATAGCAGTGTTGAAAGTTCATTTGTAGATAAAAAAAATGCTGCACAAAAAATCAAGATTTTGATCTTCTGTATGAAATAAATAGAGAGGAGAGAAAGTTTACAGACCCTCAGAAAAACCTAAAATCTCTAGCACAGTTCCTAAATAAGCTTATGCTTGTAAAGCTTGTTGCACGAATAGAAAACATGGTTGTAAATTTATTTTAGTACTTAACTAAAATTCTTCAGCACTCAGAATATAAGAAGGAATACTTTTCCGAGGAAGTTAATTTCTCAGATAGTTTTGAAGCTGCTAGTAAAATTAATGAAATGACAACATTCACATCCTCACTACACCTCCATTACTACTTAACCTGAGTTCATCGAACTCAGGTTATTTAGATAAAGGTTTTTTAAAGACAAGGTTTGATACTGCTATACGATTTTTTCAAGCAGCAACCGTGCTATCTGGTTTATTTGCTAAATACACATCTAAGCTTTCGATTTCGCTTGGCGCAAAATTAAGACCTAGCTTTGAACGTCTCCATAAAATATCTTGACTGCTCATTACCCACTCAAAGCGGCATAAATATTCCACTTCTTTAGCATACAAACCTTGCCCAAAATACTGACCCAACTGCTCAACCGAAGTTGTCTCACCCAAGATATTCCAAATACGTGAACCATAAGCAGATGCCCAACGTTTTGCCAAAGCCTCAGATGCATCGGTGATTTGGGCACGAATCTCATTCGCCAACTGTTCAGTTGTTACCATGTTTTCACCACCGGGTAATGCCTCTGTTGCTGTCCAACTGCCTTTCATTTCAGGGAAGAACGCTTTTAACTGCTGCATTGCAGATTCTGCCAACTTACGATAAGTCGTTAATTTTCCGCCAAACACAGACAGTAACGGCGCTTGATCGTCAGCATCTTGTGATAACGATAAAGTATAGTCACGGGTAATTGCTGATGGATTATCCGACTCATCATCACACAATGGACGTACACCTGCAAAAGTCCAAACAATATCGCTCTGCGTTAATTGGTTTTTGAAGTGTGCATTACTGACTTCAATCAAATAATCAATCTCTTCCTGCGTAATTTTCACTTGTGCAGGATCACCTTGATATTCGCGATCCGTGGTTCCAATCATGGTGTACTGATCCAAATATGGAATCGCGAATACAATACGACGATCATCATTCTGCATGATAAATGCTTTATCACCTTCGTAAAGCTTCGGCACAATGATATGACTACCTTGAACCAACCGTATGCCATATGGTGATTTAAGCTGTAAATCTTGCTTAATGAATTGCGCAACCCAAGGACCTGCGGCATTGACTAAAGCTTTGGCTTTAATCTGAAATTGACCTTTTTCATTTTCTAGATCAACAATCCAATACTGCCCTTCACGTTGTGCAGATAGGCAACGGGTATGCGTCACAATATCAGCACCTTTTTCACGCGCATGCATTGCATTTAATACAACTAAACGAGAGTCATCCACTGCACAGTCTGAATATTCAAAACCACGCGTAATCGCAGAATTTAACGGACTATCTTCTTTAAAATGAACGTTATTGGAACCTAATAATTTTTCACGTTTGCCCAAATGGTCATAAAAGAATAATCCTGTACGAATCAACCACGCTGGGCGTAAGTGCGGACGATGCGGCATGATAAAACGCATTGGTCGAATAATGTGTGGTGCTTTCGCCAACAATACTTCACGCTCAGCCAATGCTTCACGTACCAAACGAAATTCTTTATGTTCAAGATAGCGCAAACCACCGTGAATCAACTTACTGCTTGCAGAAGATGTATGACTCGCTAAATCATCTTTTTCACACAAGAATACAGATAAACCACGACCTGAAGCATCTGCCGCGATACCTACGCCGTTGATACCACCGCCAATGACAGCAAGGTCATAAATTTTTTCATTTGATTGAGGAGAAGTTTGCATAGAGCACCGCAAATTTTCAATAATGTTCATTATTGAAAATTAAAACATAATAAATGAAAATAAACAATTAAAAAATGATCAATAAAATGCCAAATAATAGGCATTATTAGAAAATTGAAAATATGTTTTTAAACACACTTAACAGAAATAAAGACAAGGAATAGAGCTGATTTAATAGAATTTTTAGAATGATGAGAAATATTTCTTGAGCCAATCAAATTAACTCAAGAAATTTAAAGATTTTTCGAAAATGAATATTTATTTTGCAATAATCAAACCAACATCTAGGTCTCGAATGGTTTTCATAAATTCATCACTGGGTTGCTGATCAGTAAAAATACAATCCACTTGTTTCAACGAACCTAAACGAATCATCGCATTACGACCAAACTTACTACTGTCAGCAGCGAGAAATACTTGTCTAGCACTAGAAATGATTTCTTGAGACACACAAACTTCTTGAAAATCAAAATCTAGCAAGGTGCCATCTTCTTCAATCCCACTAATCCCCATCAAGGCGTAATCAGCTTTAAATTGCTTAAAGAAATCCGCAGTTGCCTGACCAATCACACCACCATCTGGACGAACACGCCCACTGGCAATTAATACTTCAAAGTCTTCTTTAGTACTGAGGATTTTCGCAACATTAAGATTATTGGTAATAATTTTTAAACCAGTATGATTCAGCAATGCATGTGCAATTGCTTCGGTTGTCGTACCAATATTAATAAATAAAGAAGCATGATCAGGAACAGCCGCTGCCACAGCAGCAGCAATTGTTCTTTTTTCTTCCAACATATAGCCAACGCGCATCGTATATTCAGTGTTTTCAACTGTGGAATCATGCGCTGCACCGCCATGATAGCGACGTAATAACCCATCATCAGCAAGCTGATTAATATCACGGCGAATCGTTTGCGGTGTAACATCAAAATATTGAGCAAGTTCTTCAATACTAATATAGCCACGCTCTCTTACCAATTCGAGGGTTTTTTGTTGGCGTAGTATCAAGCTCATGCTCATTTATCCTATGTTATGTTAGACCATACTAATTTGACGTATTTTAACTCAATCTTCGGCCCAATCACGAGTACGTCCGACAGCTTTTAGCCAACCTTTGTAAAGTTTTTCAGTCTCAGACTGACTGCACTCTGGCGTAAAGGTATGTTCAATAGTCATTCGACTTTTCAACTCATTTAAATCAGACCAGAAACCAACCGCTAAGCCAGCAAGAAATGCAGCTCCCATACCTGTGGTTTCCTTCATAGCAGGACGTTCCACTGAAGTACCCAAAATATCAGCTTGAAATTGCATTAAGAAATTATTGGCAGTTACACCGCCGTCAACACGTAAGGTACGTAATTTCTCACCTGAATCTTGCTGCATTGCATCCAAAACATCACGCGTTTGGTAAGCAATCGATTCAAGTGTTGCGCGAATGATATGTTCGATACTTACGCCACGTGTAATGCCGAGAATCGCGCCACGCGCTGTTGGATCCCAATAAGGTGCACCCAATCCCGTAAATGCAGGAACGACATAAACACCATTACTGTCTTTTACTTTCGTTGCATAGTATTCAGAATCATGAGAATCATTGATCGCTTTCAGTTCGTCTCGCAACCATTGCACACAGGAACCGCCATTAAATACAGCCCCTTCTAATGCATAATTGACTTCACCTTTTGCACCGCAAGCAATTGTGGTCAATAATCCATGATCAGATTGAACAATTTTCTCACCTGTATTCATAAGCAAGAAACAGCCTGTTCCATAGGTATTTTTTGCTTGACCTACTTCTACACACATTTGTCCAAAAAGCGCTGCTTGCTGATCCCCTGCAATCCCTGCAATTGGAATACCCACTTCTTGCCCGCTAATAGTATGTGTATGACCGTAAACTTCAGATGAACTTCTCACCTCTGGCAGCATTGCTTTAGGAATGTTTAGAGCCTCAAGCAATTTATCATCCCATTCTAATGTTTCAATGTTAAATAACATGGTACGCGAAGCATTAGTATAATCAGTGACATGGGCTTGACCGTTGGTGAGTTTCCAAATAAGCCATGTATCAATTGTACCGAAAAGCAGTTCCCCACGTTCTGCACGTTCACGACTACCTTCTACACGGTCAAGAATCCACTTAATCTTGGTCGCAGAAAAATACGGATCAATCACCAAGCCTGTTACTTTACGAACATAGTCTTGCCAACCGTCTTGACGAAGTTGATTACAAATTTCATTGCTTTGACGACTCTGCCAAACAATTGCATTGTAAATAGGTTTGCCCGTTTGTTTATCCCAGATTACCGTTGTTTCGCGTTGGTTGGTAATACCAATTGCTGCAATTTGATCACTGGAGATACTTGCTTGCGCCAGAGCTTCAACCCAAACAGCACTTTGAGTCGCCCAGATTTCCATCGGGTCATGCTCGACCCAACCTGGTTGCGGGTAGATTTGCGTAAATTCACGCTGAGCAATAGTGATAACATTCGCATCGTGATCCAACACGATTGCACGTGAACTCGTTGTACCTTGGTCAAATGCAACCACATATTTTTTTTGACTATCTGTAGAGATCATGACACACCTATCCAGACTTGCTTTATCTATAATGCAATAACTTAAACGCCCGTTAAAAAACGGGCTTCAATGTCGCAATAAAGCAATGACTTCTGTATTAAATAAAAAACTTGGCAGATTATATGCAAAATTGTTCGAAAACGAAAATTCTTTCTTATCATTTGAATCTAAAATCGATGAATAGCTGATGTATTAAAGATTCAACACAATAAAAATCGAAATTTATGCGATACTAAAAACAGAAATAATAGGACCATTGATATGAAAAAAACCAATTTATTCGTTATTGTAAGCGGCGCTCTTGTTCTTGCTGCATGTCAAAGTAACCCACATCAATATAATGGTACAACTGGGTACCAAATTGAAAATAAATCGGCTTCTTCTGCAACACTAGCCTATACGCTTGCGGCACGTGGCAATAGTGATATTGATGAAAAAAAATTACAACATGCATGCCAACAGGTTTTAGGTATGCAAAAAAGTTATAAAATTTCAGTTTTAAGTGTAAATGAAATTATGAACCCTGCAAAACAAGAGCAATATGGGGTGAAACTTGGCAATAGTCGTGCTACTTTTGGTCTTTCAAACTCACCAGCATTGAACAATAGTGAGGGTTACGCAACACGTGACGCACTCGAAGCGCGCCCAACTACATTAAAAGTAGTACGGTATACCTGCTCTTAATTGTTTAAAATAATTTTATAAAAATGGATGTCTACACCTGTTGTATACATCCTTTGTTTTATACTTTTAACACATCGTGAATTGAAGAATCTTTATCAAATACAGACTTTGCAAAAGGACATAATGGGATTACTTTTACCCCACGCTCCCGAACAAAAACAACCAAGGCATCTAATAATTGACGACCAATGCCTTGACCACGATAAGCTTCATTGACATCGGTGTGATCAATAATCAGCATGGCATCGCCTGCCCATGTATATGCCATTTCACCCGCTAATGAATCATTATCTAAAAGTTTAAAAACACCGTGTTTACCATCATCAACTTGTTGAATGCTCATCTAAAATCCTTAAATTCAAATCATCAATTAAAAGAAATATTTATCTATCAATCACTATTTCAACAACTGTTTTAACATGATATTCAAAGATGTTTTGTTAAAATTTATATGGATCGAAACATAATTTCGATCCTCTTCCAACTTAGATCAGATTATTTTGTTCGATAAAAACTAACATTTCTAAATTCTTTAGACTCATCTAAATCAGGCCAAGTAGTTGCACTTCTTTCATCTATTTTTAAATATTGCGGATGACTAAAGTTTTTAACACGACTATCAGCAACCCAAACTTCTGGTGCGAATTTTAGAAACTCATCCAAGAAGAAGCGATTACATTGATCGTAAAGTACATCGGCAGCCAGTAAGACATCGACTTGCTCTGATTTATACAAATCATCTAGATATTCAAGCTCTACATTATTTAATAAAGCATTTTCACGACATGATTCCAAACTAATCTGATCAATGTCACAGCAAATGACTCGTTTTGCACCTGCCATTTTTGCAGCAATTGCAACCACGCCAGAACCAGCACCAAAATCTAAAACCACTTTACCTTTCACATGATGTGGTTCCGCCAGTAACCATTGTGCCATCGCCAAACCTGATGCCCAACAAAAGATCCAATACGGCGTTTCATTCCAAATACGACGGATGACTTCATCATCTAAACGATCAGTCGGAAAAACAGGCGGAATGAGCCACAATGAAATTGGAGTTTCAGGCAGTTGCTGAGCCAGTAATTCTGTGTTTGGAATAACGTCATGTAGGGCTTTAAGCAATTGTTCAGGTGCTTTCGCAAATTGAAATGTACAACTCATATTTCTTTAATTCTTAAAAAACCCCTCTATTTAGAAGGGCTTAAAGTGGATATTTAACCTAAGGCTTTTTCAGCGGCTTCTACAGTTTGGCGAATTAAAGTCGTAATCGTCATCGGCCCCACACCACCTGGAACGGGAGTATAAGCAGATGCGATTTCTTCAATACCCACTAATTGAATATCACCTACACCACCGCCATCACGTGGATGGAAACCAGCATCAACCACAACAGCACCTAGTTTAATCCAATCTTTCTGAATTAATTCAGCTTTACCAACTGCACCGACAATAATATCGGCTTGCTTCACTAACTCAGAAAGGTTTTGAGTACGTGAGTGGCAAATGGTCACGGTTGCATTGGCTTGCAATAACATCATTGCCATTGGTTTGCCCAAAATAGCTGAGCGACCAACAACTACCGCATGTTTACCTGCGATTTCGATCTTGTTTTCTTTTAAAATCGTCATGATGCCTGCTGGAGTTGCAGAACCGTAAGCAGACTCACCCATTGCCATACGACCAAAACCAAGACAAGTTACACCATCAACATCTTTTTCTAAAGAAATCGCATCAAAACACGCTCTTTCATCAATTTGTTCAGGCACTGGATGTTGCAGCAAAATACCGTGTACATCAGGATTTGCATTTAATTTTTCAATTTCAGCCAATAATTGTTCTGTGGTGGTTTCTTTCGGCAGTTCAACTTTTAATGAATCCATTCCGACACGACGGCAAGCATTACCTTTCATACGTACATAAGTTGCAGATGCACCATCATCACCAACCAAGATTGTTGCTAAAATTGGGGTACGCCCCGATTTTGTTTTTAATGCTTCTACACGTACTAACAAATCAGCTTCGATTTGTGTTGCCAATGCACGACCGTCTAAAACCAATGCCACAGCGCATCTCCAAAGTGGGTATCAATCAATTGGGTAAATAATACATGATAATTTGAGCAATATTCTTTTAGATGTTGTTTTTATGTGCATATTCGCTAGAAACACTATTGTTTTTTTTCTAAAGATTGCTAATATGTGCATCACCAAGAGATGGCGGGGTGGCAGAGTGGTCATGCAGCGGACTGCAACTCCGTGTACGCCGGTTCGATTCCGACCTCCGCCTCCATTGGTAAAGCCCGAGTGGTGAAATCGGTAGACACAGGGGATTTAAAATCCCCCGCCCACAAAGCGTGCCAGTTCGAGTCTGGCCTCGGGCACCAT
>Ga0114982_1000889_pt1 | contig 15575 bp, 13 predicted proteins | sample Shrwel_input2_FT_FD_87183 | JGI IMG/M metagenome (GOLD analysis project Ga0114982, IMG submission 87183) | Subsurface microbial communities from deep shales in Ohio, USA - Utica-3 well 1 S input2 FT | ecosystem: Environmental > Aquatic > Deep subsurface > Shale gas/oil reservoir > Produced... | reverse complement strand
TCGGATTTACTGTATACCGATAAAATCCTATTCGATTCGGGCAGTAATCAACAAGACGTTGATTTAGTGACCTTAATTCAGGATGCGTATTTCATTTTTCCAAAAAGAACTGAAAATCCAGATAATACTTATACCTATGAAGGGGAATCTTTAAGCGCTAATGACCCAAAAATAACAGCATTTGCTTTAGACGAAAACGACCCAATTAACGGAAATGAACTTCATTTTACCAATACGAAACCTTATGTAATATATGGGTTTCCTACAGTTCCCAACAACAAAACCCTGATTATTGACAAGGGGGCAAGAGTCCATTTTCATGATCAATCGGGATTGATTGTCGCTGATCAAGCCAGTATTCAGGTAAATGGTGATGTATCTACTACAGAAGCCTTAGAAAATGAGGTTATTTTTGAAGGCGACCGATTAGAACCTGATTTTTCGGAAGTACCAGGACAATGGTTTTCGGTTATTTTAACCAACGGCAGCACCAACAACAGTTTCAATCATTTGACGATTAAAAATGCCACTGCCGGTTTGTTTATTCAAGGGCAAGATGCTACCACTGTTCAAATAAAAAACACTCAAATATACAATTCTTCGGTAGCTGGAATTTTGGCCCGAACTGGAAAAATTAATGGTGAAAATATTGTTATCAACAAAGCGGGACAATATGCTTTGGCCTGTACTTTAGGAGGTAGTTACGATTTTACTCATTGTACTTTTGCTAATTATTGGTCAGGATCCAGACAAAGTCCTGCGGTTTTATTAGACAATACGTTTTATGATGGAGAAACCACTTTTGTAGCCGATTTAGTAAAAGCCAATTTCACCAACTCTATCATTTATGGTCCAAATAGTATCGAAATTGGTTTAAAGAAAAATGATGCTGCCGCTTTCAATTTCGATATTAGTTACTGCTTATTAAAATTTGCCGATTCCGGAAATCAATTTACCGGACCGATGTATGATTTTGTTAAAAATCCGAGTTCCAAGAATAACATTGTGAGTAATTTTCAAACGCAAAATGACCCTAAGTTTAAAGAAGTATACAAAAACAACTTACGAATTGGATTAACCTCATCCGCTAAAGAAAAAGGAAATACTTCCTTCCGAATTGATAAAGATATTGATGGAACTACTCGTTCAACCCCTCCTGATTTGGGAGCTTATGAGCATTTAAGTGAATAACAAAAAATCCCGAGCATATTACTCGGGATTTTTTACAATATAATTAGTTTTTTTAGAAAACAAACATCGCTCTTTCGCTCATCATGTCGTTCACCTCATCAGCTACTTGCTCTAATACTTCTTCGTTAGTGTGATTCATCAAAACTCTATCAATTAAATCCACTACGGTTTCCATATCAGCTTCAACCAATCCACGAGTAGTTATCGCTGGAGTTCCCACACGAATTCCAGAAGTTACAAATGGCGATTTATCATCAAAAGGAACCATATTTTTATTCACAGTGATTTCTGCTTTTACCAATGCATTCTCTGCTTCTTTCCCTGAAATGTTTTTATTACGCAAATCAATCAACATCATGTGATTGTCTGTTCCGCCAGAAATAATATTGTAGCCTCTTTTTACAAAAGCATCAGCCATCGCTTTAGCATTTTTTTGAACTTGAACCGCATATCTAAAAAACTCATCTGACAAGCACTCTCCAAATGCAACTGCTTTAGCTGCAATAATATGCATTAATGGACCTCCTTGATTTCCAGGGAAAACCGACATATCCAACACATGTGACATCATTCTGATTTCTCCTTTAGGTGTAGTTAATCCCCAAGGGTTTTCGAAATCTTTACCCATCATGATCATTCCACCACGAGGGCCACGCAAGGTTTTGTGTGTAGTAGTAGTAACAATATGACAATGCGGAATTGGGTCATTCATTAATCCTTTAGCAATTAAACCGGCAGGATGCGAAATATCAGCCATTAAAATAGCTCCAACAGAATCGGCAATTTTACGGAAACGCTCAAAATCCATATCACGAGAATAAGCTGAAGCTCCCGCAATGATTAATTTTGGTTGTTCTTTGGTCGCTATCTCCTGAATTTTATCGTAGTTTAAAACCCCTGTTTCAGCATCAACACCATAAAAAACAGGACTATATAATTTACCCGAAAAATTAACGGGTGAACCGTGTGTTAAATGTCCGCCGTGTGACAAATCAAAACCTAAAATTTTATCTCCAGGCTTCAAACAAGCAGCAAAAACAGCCGTATTGGCTTGTGATCCTGAATGCGGTTGCACGTTAACATATTCAGCACCAAAAAGGGCTTTGGCTCTGTCAATAGCAATTTGCTCTACAATATCAACCACTTCGCAACCACCATAGTATCTTTTACCTGGATAGCCTTCGGCATATTTATTAGTTAAGCAAGAGCCTGCTGCTTCCATCACCTGATCACTTACAAAGTTCTCAGAAGCAATCAGTTCAATACCATGAATCTGTCTGTCTTGTTCGTCAAGAATTAAGTCAAAAATTTGTTCGTCGCGTTGCATTTTAAATAAAGTTTGTTAAATCGTCCCCAAAAATACAAAAAGTGTTTGGTATAATCCCAATAGAAACTATATTTGAGGTGTTAAAACAATACAATTTCACAAAATATATTATTATGCCTATAACAGCTAACAATCCCGACAGAAAATCGTGGTTAGAGATCCCTCAAAATAGCGATTTCCCCATTCAAAACATTCCTTTTGGAGTCTTTTTAACCAAAGAAAATGTAGTAACCGTCGGATCGCGTATAGGAAATTTCGCCATTGATTTAGGTGCTTTACAACAACTCGGTTACTTTGAAGGAATAGAATTGACTGATGATGTTTTTATGCAAGACACTTTGAACGATTTTATTTCGGATGGAAAAAAAACCTGGCGATTGGTTCGTAATCGTATTGCTGAAATATTTGATGCCGAAAACCCGAGTTTAAGAGACAATAAAAAACACCGCGATGTAGTGATCTTTAAAATGGAAGATGTAGAAATGCAACTACCAGTTTTTATTGGCGATTATACCGATTTTTTCTCTAGTAGAGAACACGCCACCAATACCGGAAAAATGTTCCGTGATCCTGCCAATGCGTTATTGCCAAACTGGTTACACATTCCTGTAGGCTATCACGGGAGAAGTTCTACCATTGTTCCTTCGGGAATTCCGGTTCATCGACCAATGGGACAAACCATGCCTGCCGATGCTACTGTACCGGTATTTGGTCCTTCTAAATTGGTAGATTTTGAATTGGAAACTGCTTTTATTACCACTGATGCAAACATTATGGGAGAAAATATACCTGTAGATGAAGCTGAAGAATACATCTTTGGAATGGTGTTACTAAATGACTGGAGTGCTCGTGATATCCAAAAATGGGAATATGTTCCTCTAGGACCGTTTTTAGCTAAAAACTTTGCTTCTTCCATTTCCCCTTGGATAGTTACTATGGATGCTCTTGAACCTTTCCGTTGTGCTTCTCCTAAACAAGAACCAACACCGCTTCCTTATTTACAGCAAAGTGGCGACCATGCTTTCGACATTAATTTAGAAGTTGCCATAGCACCAGAAAGGGTAGAGGAATTAGTCATTAGTAAAACTAACTTAAAATACATGTATTGGACAATGAGTCAACAATTGGCTCACCATACCATCAATGGATGCCGAATAAACTCGGGAGACATGATGGGTTCTGGAACTATTTCCGGACCCACTGAAGATTCTTTTGGATCGATGTTAGAATTAACTTGGGGTGGAAAAAATCCAATCAAAATGAATGACGGAAGTGAACGTAAATTTATAAACGATGGCGATACCGTAATTATGCGTGGTTATTGTCAAAATGATGAAATTAGAATTGGATTTGGAGAAGTTTCTAGCAAGTTACTTCCTCCTATTCCAACTAAATAACACCAAAAAACTCTGACAAATCAGAGTTTTTTTTTGGCCTAATCTTTGCTTTTACAAATACATACCTATATTTGACAAAATTTATGATCATGAAGAAAATTACTTCTCTCCTATTATTTATCGGATTATTAATGAGTTGCAGTGGTGTTAAAAAAACACAATCCATGCTGAGCGACGGGAATTATGATGGTGCCATTAATCGTTCTATTGATAATTTGAAAACCAATAAAACTTCTAAAGGAAAACAAGATTATGTTTACTTAATGGAAGAAGCTTTTGCAAAAGCCAAACAAAGAGATTTGAATGACATTGCCATGCTTCAAAAAGATGGAAACCCAGCTGGATTAGAAAAAGTATACAATACCTATTTACAACTGCAAACCCGTCAGGAACGCATTCGTCCGTTACTACCGTTACCCTTATTAAAAGAAGGAAGAAACGCTATTTTTCCATTTGACGATTATTCTTCAGAAATTGTAGACACCAGAGCAAAGCTTTCGGCTTATTTGTATGATAATGCTAAAAAGTTAATCAAGAACAATGACAAATTGAACTACCGCCAAGCGTATGATGATTTGGCCTATTTAGAAGAGATCAATCCAAATTACAAAGATTCCAAAAAATTGATGGAAGAAGCCCAGTTTAAAGGAACCGATTTTGTACACGTCTATACCAAGAATGAAACCAATATGGTTATTCCTACCCGTTTACAAAATGACCTCTTAGACTTTAGCACCTTTGGATTAAATGATAAATGGACGGTTTATCACAGCAACCGCGTAAAAGAGGTAAAATACGACTATGCTATGATTGTAAACTTTAGAAATATCAATATTTCTCCGGAGCAAATCAAAGAGCGTGAGTTTACCAAAGAAAAGCAAATTGTGGATGGAAAAAAACCAGCTTTAGATGCTAATGGCAATCAAATTAAGGATGAAAAAGGAAATGTAGTGATGGTAGACAATTTTAAGACCGTTCGCGCAACCGTTTATGAGTTTAAACAAAATAAAGCTTGTCAAGTAACGGCTAAAGTAGATTATATCGATTTTAGAACCAACCAGTTAATCGATACTTTCCCCTTGTCAAGCGAATATATTTTCGAATATATTTATGCCAATTACAATGGCGATCGCAATGCGTGCGATAGTGATTATTTGCAATATTTTGGTCGTCGTGCCGTGCCTTTCCCAAGCAACGAACAAATGGTCTACGATTCGGGCGAAGATTTGAAAACCAAACTAAAAAATATTATTTCTCGAAATAAATTTAGACGATAAACTAAAAAATCCGTCTCGCTATAAAAACGAGACGGATTTTTTTTATAAATATCTTTTTAGATCTTCCACCTGTATATCGCCGTGTGAAGCATCATAAACTGAAATGCCATTTTTAATGACTAAAATTTGAGGCGATTGATGGGTAACATTAAATAAAGAAGCTATGGCGTTCGAAATAATCCTATATTCCAATAAATCTAAAAAGTAAGGCGTAATTTTATCTTCTAAGTCAAACTCCCTTTCAAATTGTTTTAACGCCATACGACTAATACTGCAACGGGTACTGTGTTTAAAAATAACTACAGCCTTATTTTTAGACTCTTGCTTTATTTCATTTAGTTGTTGCTCATCGTTTAATAAATTCCAATCCATTTTTGGGACTGAAGATTCGTCATTTGTATCTCCGAAAATATTCTTAAAAAAACTCATATTTCATTATTTATAAGTCCTTTTGACTGATTTTAATTTTTCAACTCATTAAAAACCAGTCAATTTGTCTTGATTTTAACATTGGAACACAAATTGTCCCTTCACAAACAAAGTTAAAAACTTTAGAAGATAAACGATAAACAACAAACGTTAAAAAATATGAACTTAAACAATTTAACTATCAAATCGCAAGAAGCGCTGCAACAAGCACAGCAAATTGCACAAAACAACGGACAACAACAACTGGAAAATGAACATATCTTTAAAGGTATTCTGGAAGTTGATGAAAATGTGGCACCTTTTATTTTGAAGAAATTGAATGTGAATTTGAACTTGTTCAAACAAATTTTGGACAGCACTATTCAAAGTTTCCCTAAGGTTACCGGAGGAGAATTAATGCTTTCAAGAGAAGCCAATCATACCTTGATTGAAGCCAACAATATTGCTAAGAAAATGAATGACGAATACGTTTCTGTCGAACATTTATTATTAGCTATTTTCAAATCAAAAAGCAAAGTCGCTCAAATTTTAAAAGATCAGGGTGTTACCGAAAAAGGACTAGAAGCTGCTATCGCCGAAATTCGAAAAGGAGAACGCGTTACCTCAGCTTCTGCAGAAGAAACCTATAATGCTTTAAATAAGTACGCCAAAAACCTCAACGAATTGGCTCGTACCGGTAAATTAGACCCTGTGATTGGACGTGACGAAGAAATTCGCCGGGTATTGCAAATTTTAACACGACGTACCAAAAACAACCCAATGCTCATTGGAGAACCCGGCGTAGGTAAAACAGCTATCGCTGAAGGTTTAGCCCATCGAGTTGTGGATGGTGATGTACCCGAAAATTTAAAAAACAAAATTGTCTATTCCTTAGATATGGGAGCCTTGATTGCTGGTGCCAAATACAAAGGGGAGTTTGAAGAGCGTCTAAAATCGGTTGTAAAAGAAGTGACTTCAGCCGAAGGTGATATTGTACTTTTTATTGACGAGATTCACACGTTGGTAGGTGCTGGTGGTGGAGAAGGCGCTATGGATGCTGCCAATATTTTAAAACCAGCTTTAGCGCGAGGTGAATTGAGAGCCATTGGTGCTACGACTTTGGACGAATACCAAAAATATTTCGAAAAAGACAAAGCCTTAGAACGTCGTTTTCAAAAAGTAATGATTGATGAGCCTGATACTGAAAGTGCCATTTCCATCTTGCGTGGTATCAAAGAAAAGTATGAAGCACACCACAAAGTCCGTATTAAAGACGATGCCATTATAGCTGCCGTAGAATTATCGCAACGCTATATTACCAATCGTTTTTTACCAGACAAAGCCATCGATTTAATGGATGAGTCGGCTTCTAAATTGCGCATGGAAATTAATTCGAAACCCGAAGAATTGGACGTTTTGGACAGAAAAATCATGCAATTGGAAATTGAAATCGAAGCCATAAAACGAGAGAATGACGAGAACAAGTTAAAGATTCTAGGATTGGATTTGGCCAACCTAAAGGAAGAACGCAACGAAATATTTACCCGTTGGAAATCGGAAAAAGATTTGGTAGACGCTATTCAAGCGGTAAAGCTAGAAATTGAAGATTTTAAAGGTGAAGCTGAGCGTGCCGAACGTGATGGTGATTATGGCAAAGTAGCTGAAATTCGCTATGGAAAAATAAAAGAAGCTCAAGAAAAACTAGATGTCTTACAACAGCAATTGGCCGAAAATCAATCGGGAACTTCACTGATTAAAGAAGAAGTTACCCGCGAGGATATTGCAGAAGTAGTTGCGAAATGGACAGGTATTCCGGTAATGAAAATGCTGCAAGGGGAAAGAGAAAAATTACTTCACCTGGAAGAAGAGCTACACCGCAGAGTTGTAGGGCAGGAAGAAGCTATTGAAGCTATTAGTGATGCCGTACGCAGAAGTCGCGCCGGACTTCAGGATATGAAAAAACCAATAGGTTCTTTCCTGTTTTTGGGAACAACCGGAGTGGGTAAAACGGAATTGGCAAAAGCCTTGGCCGAATATTTATTTGACGATGAAAATGCTATGACGCGTATCGACATGAGCGAGTATCAGGAACGTCACAGTGTGAGCCGATTAGTAGGAGCGCCTCCGGGATATGTAGGCTATGATGAAGGCGGACAGTTAACCGAAGCGGTACGAAGAAAACCGTACTCTGTAGTGTTGCTAGACGAAATTGAAAAAGCACATCCGGACACGTTTAATATTTTATTACAAGTGTTAGACGAAGGACGATTAACCGACAACAAAGGTCGTGTGGCCGATTTTAAAAACACGATTATCATCATGACATCCAATATGGGTAGTCACATTATACAAGAAAAATTTGAAAATTTAAAAGGGGGTATTGAAGCTGCTACTGAAGCCGCAAAAATTGAAGTTTTAGGATTATTAAAACAAACCGTTCGTCCTGAATTTATCAATCGAATTGATGAAATTGTGATGTTCACTCCGCTAACAAACGAAAACATTAAAGAAATTGTAGGATTACAACTAAAAAATGTCATTAAAATGCTGGCGCAGCAACAAATCACCATGGATGCGACTCCGCAAGCCATTACTTATCTATCCGAAAAGGGTTACGATCCGCAGTTTGGAGCACGTCCGGTAAAAAGAGTCATTCAAAGAGAGGTACTGAATCAATTATCTAAAGAGATTTTGGCAGGAAAAGTAACTACAGAAAGTATTGTCTTATTGGATAGTTTCAATGGCGAGTTGGTTTTCAGGAATCAAAATGATAAATAAATAAAAAAAGCCTCAATTTTGAGGCTTTTTTTATAACTAAATTGATTTATAAATTCGGTTAATTGGAATTACAACTCCCTGTTTTAAAATAACACGTTTGTCTGTAACTCCCCAAATGGTAGTTTCTACAACTTTTTTCGACTTATCGTCTTCAAAATAAATTTTAGTTTTAGAATGTTCCAAATTACCCAGAGTCAAAGCCCTGTCCAAATCGGAATTTCTTTGTTTAATTTCATCTTTATCGTTCAACACGTCAGCTTCAGGAAAATGAAGTTCGGTGATGGCCTCTTTTACTATCATTTCAAAATCTGTACTCATAATTACTAAGGTTTTTGTTAAGTTTACGTTTTTGGGTTAACATAAAATTAAGCAATTAAATTTTAATTGATTATTGATTATAATACATTTTTTAAAATTTTAAAATTAAAAAAGGGATTATAATCAATAATCCCTTCGATTTTATGTTTAAAATAATTACAATCCTGCTAAAATTTTTCCTTGAGGGTTCACAACAATTTTTTTAATTTCTTTGTCTTTTTTCAGTTTTAAACTATACGTTTTATTTTTTACTGTTCCATCTTCTTGGGTATATAAAAATTTATCTTTTATAATAGTCCATTCGGGAAAAGCTTTATAAACCGACAACATCACCGAACTTGGAAGTCTTACATTCTCATATTTTTCAACTACTCTAATCAATTTCCCGTTTTGATTATAAGTTGCGGTTAAATAGGAATCTTCCGACTCCATTAAAACCAAATACTCATCATACCCTTCATAATCCTTTCCTAAATTATACCCAATAAATTTCTCCTGCATTTGTCTCACTTTAAAATCCGGATTTTTGTCCGGAAGATAAACTGAAAAATCTTTACCCGCAGATTTAATTACCACCGCAGGCAATTCATCTGGTCTAAACTCCTCTGTAGCTTCTAAATTTTGAGTATAACCTACCGTTACAACCCCCAAAAGCGCAATTACATTAATAAATAGCTTCATAATTTTAATTTTTAAATTAAACATTAAGTTTAAAAAAATAAAACACAAGGCTTTGATTTACTTCCCCTTCTTAATTATTGCTTGTTTCATTTTTTTTTCTTGGCAAATTCATAATTGGAAATTAAAATTACTCCATAAAAGTAGGCGTATAAAGCCTTAACATGTGTTAAATATATCTATACAATATGTTAATTTTAAACAAAAAGTTTGGCAAGACTTTAGAGTATTTACTCAATAAAATTGGTGATTGCAAAATGGTGGTATTTTACTGTTAATATAAAAAGCATGGGAATTAACACCATGCTTTTTTTTTAATAACAATCAAAAATTTAAGTTCCACTAACAATTGTCCCGTTAGACTGAACAACTATTTTTTTAGTTTCGTTTCCTTTTTTAATTTTAAGATTGTATTGTTTCTTTTTAACATCTCCATCTTGTTGGGTATAAAGATACTTATCGTTTACAATTGTCCATTCGGGAAACGACTTATATACCGAAAAAATTACTTGACGGGGTAATTTCACATTTTCATATTTTTCTACCACTCGTTTCAATTTTCCTTTCTCGTCATATGTAGCAGCCAAGTAAGCATCATCTGCTTCCATTAACACTAAATACTCTTCATAGCCTTCTAGGTCTTTTCCTAAATTGTACCCAATAAATTTTTTCTGCATTTCTCTTACTTTTTTATCCGGATGCTTATCCGGTAAGTAATACGAAAAGTCCTCTCCTACTTTTTTAATAACTACTGCAGGCAATTCGTCTAGGTTTAGCTCGTCTTCTTCAAAACTTTGTGAAAAAGAAACACCACTAAATGCTAAAAACACCAACGTTAAAATCGATAATTTCATACCAAAAAAATTAAATTAAACATTATTTACTAATTACATTTCAAACAAAGTTTGAAACCGATTTGATTGATGATTAAACAATGTCTTTGGAATAAAAAAATCAGTGGAATAAAAGTAAGTGTAATTAAAATGGCCTGTTGTTAATTAATCCCTTAAGTCTTGTTAAATAGCATCTCGCTCTTTTAAGAAGAATTTTAAACTTAATTTTTCTTAAAAATCGTAGTTTTACAAAATGATTATCCAACTCTTTAATAAAAAACTAACGGCAGAAATTAACACATTAGGTGCCGAATTAATCACTCTTTGCAGTGATTCTAACAATTATATTTGGCAAGTTGACGAAAACTATTGGAACAAAACCTCACCTGTTTTATTTCCGATTGTTGGACGATTAAAAAACGATACGTACCAAATAAACGAAAAACAATTCCAGTTACCCAGACATGGTTTTGCGAGGAATTATGACTTTGAAATCGTAGAAAAGGAAGAAACCTTTGTCGTTTTATCTCTTCAAGCAAATCAAGATACTTTAAAATTTTATCCGTTTCATTTTGAGCTTCAAATTTGTTATTTGTTGAGCGAAACTTCTTTAGAAATAAAATACCTAGTCAAAAATAGTTCCAACACTAAAATGCCGTTTTCTTTAGGAGCGCATCCAGCTTTTAAAATAAAACCTATTCTTGAGAATTACTCAATTGAATTTGATAACAATACCCAACTGGAAACTCATGAGCTAGAAAACGAACAATTTTCTGGTAAAATCCGACAAGTTTCTTTACCCGAAAAGAAACTTTCCTTGTACTATTCTCTTTTTGAAAAAGATGCATTGGTTTTTAAAAACATTACTTCCAGAAGTTTAATTATCTTTGAAAATAACATTCCTTATCTTAAAATTTGTTTAGGAAATTTTCCCGATTTGGGGATTTGGACCAAAAACCAAGCCCCTTTTTTATGTATTGAACCTTGGTTTGGCTATGCTGACAATTTCAATTCTAATGGTGATTTTTTAACAAAAGAAGGGATCCAAATTATAGAACCAAAACAAACTTTTGAAGCCTTTTTTACCATCGAAATTTTATAAAATGAATCACAATCCTTTTCTTCCTTTTCAAAATTTAGAATCAGAACGATTACTACTTCGTCGCTTAACTGCCGAAGATATTCAAGAGGTCTATGATTTGCGAAGCAATCCTGACATCATGAAATACATTCCAAGACCTTTGGTTACCAATCATCATGAAGCATTGGCTCACATTACCATGATTAATGACAAAATTGAATCTGGAGAAGCCATTAATTGGGCCATTACACAAAAACCAAGCAACAAACTTTTGGGAATCATTGGTCATTATCGCATAAAATGGGAACACTTTCGCTCTGAAATTGGCTATATGCTTCTGCCGGAAACTGCCGGAAAAGGAATGGCAACTGAGGCCTTGCAATTAATCGTAGATTATGGCTTTAACCATATGAAGATGCATTCATTAGAAGGTGTCATTGATCCTGAAAATTTTGCGTCGGCAAGAGTACTAGAAAAAAACGGTTTTGTTAAAGAAGCTCATTTCAGAGAACATGAGTTTTATGAGGGAAAATTTCTAGACTCTGCCATATATTCAAAGCTAAAAAACAGGTAATTACAAATATGTTTTTATATTTGCTAGCCCTATTATGTTAAAGCGATTCAAAAACATAGCACTATTAACGATTGTATGTATCTATGCCATACAATTATTGCCATATTTTTCAGATACAATATATGAAAAAGTAAAAACTTACAGACAGGAAAGACAACTAACCAAATTTCATTTACGCGAAACGAAACACATTACTTTAAAAAGTTGGAATTCAATTAAAAACAAAAAAGAATTTAAAATAGACGGCGTTTTTTATGATGTTTTTTCACATTCGATAACAAAAGGAGGAATTGTTAAACTAATCGCATTTAAAGATACTCAAGAAAATAAATTATTTCTTTTTTTTAATCATTTCTTAAAAGAAAACCATCCAAATTCAAAAAACAAGAAAGAAACCGCACACAAAAAACTTCCTTACATCACTTTAGAAGAAGAAATTGTTGTAAAACATATTTTCAGTGAGGAAAATAATTTTTGTGAAAATTTTTCAACCCAAGAAGGTAAAACTGTTAATATTATAACCACAATACTAAAACCGCCCGTTAGTGCTTAACCAAACAATTAGTTAGTTAAACACTACGCCAAAAACAGTAACAATAAGAGACAACCCCATATTTCAATAGCTACTATTCTATATGGGAGTTGTATTTTACCATCTATTATTTAACAATGAAAAAAATAATTACTCTTGTAGCTATAATGGCTACTTTATCTGTATTTTCTCAAGAAGATACAACTTCAAGCCAATTAAATGAAGTAAAAATTGAATCACAACGTTATATCAGATCAACAAAAGTATCTGCGCAACATATTGAAACGATTTCTCGAAAAGAAATTGAATTTGGAAATTTTCAAACTACGGCCGAAATGCTTTCAAATTCAGGCAAACTATTCGTGCAAAAATCGCAACAAGGTGGTGGTAGTCCGGTAATTAGGGGGTTAGAATCTAGCCGTATTTTATTATTGGTAGACGGGGTTAGAATGAACAACCTTATTTATCGTGGAGGCCATTTACAAAACGTGATTACCGTTGATGAAAATATGATAGAAAATGCCGATATTCTTTTTGGCTCATCATCAACCGCATACGGTAGTGATGCCATGGGAGGAGCTATCAACTTAATTACTAAAAAACCGTTGCTATTATCTCAAAATAATAATAAAGAATTCTCGGGTTCTTTCAACGGAAGATATGGCACCATCAACAAAGAAAAATCGGGTTATCTCGACTTTAGATACTCTGGTGAAAAGTGGGCCTCTTTTTCTGCATTTTCATACAATGACTTTGGTGATTTAAAAATGGGAAAAAAGAGAAATGGTCATAATCCCTTTTTTGGATTGCGTCCTTTTTATGTAGAAACCGTTGACGGTGTAGACAATGTTGTCGAAAATCCAGATCCTTATGTCCAAAAATATTCTGGATATACGCAGTACAATGCGACACAAAAAGTATTGTTTAAACCCAATTCAACGACTGAACATAATTTAAATTTACAATTTTCAACCACTTCAGACATTCCTCGTTACGATAGATTGACTGATATCCGAAACGGAAATTTACGTTATGCTACTTGGAACTATGGCCCACAAAAAAGGCTATTAGCAGGGTATAAATTTAGCAAAGAAAAGGCGATTTTAAACAGCGATTTATCTATTAGCGCTAACTACCAAGATATTGAAGAAAGCCGCATTAACAGAAGCCGCAATAATCCTAGTGAAGAATCAAGAATTGAAAATGTAAAAATATACTCAATCAATCTTGATTTGAAAGCAAAATTAGGCAATGGTGAATTATTGTATGGGGCCGATATTTTTTATGATGATTTAAATTCTACGGCACATGCCAGAAATATTCAAACAGGTGTATATTCGCCTATTAGCACTAGATATTCTGATGGTAAAAACTATACGCATAAAGAAGATTTGTTTGTCGCTTATTTTGCCCGTTTTAATGAGTCTACAACCTATAACCTTGGCGCAAGAGTAGGTTTTAATAAATTGCATAGCGAATTTAAAAATAAAACTTTCTTTCCTTTCCCATTCTCGACTATAGAACAAGAAAACATTACTTATAGTGGAGCAGCAGGTATTACCAAAAAGTCTACAGATAAAATCACATTCAGTTTTAATGTAGCTTCAGGATTTAGAACACCTAATGTAGATGATTTAACCAAGGTTTTTGAATCAGTAAAAGGAAGTCCAACTTCAAACGGAACATTAGTTGTCCCTAACCCTAGTATAAAACCAGAAAAAAACATTACCGGAGATTTTAACTTCAATTATTCGGATAAAAAACATGTTGAATTTGACAATACCGTTTTTTATACTCAATTATATGATGTGATTGCTTTAGACAATTTTACTTACAATGGTCAAGATGTGGTAATATACGACAGCTACCCTGCCGATGTAAAAGCCAGTCAAAATTTAGGAAAAGCGGGTATTTTTGGTTACTCTACTTCTCTTAAAATAAACATTTTAGAAGATTTAAAATTCTACGGAACGTAACTTCACCTATGGCCGAGTTAGTGCAAGTCAAGGCAACCCAAGAAAACCTCTAGACCACATTCCTCCTCATTACGGGAAAGTAGGTTTTAACTATGACTACAAATGGTTGAGTTTAGATGTAAACATGTTATACAATGGTAAAAAACACCTAGAAGAGTATTCTGATAGTGGAGAAGATAATTTGCAATATGCTCCAAAGAACGGAATGCCTGCTTGGCAAACCTATAATTTCAAATCGGCTTTCAAACCGCTTAGAAATTTAACCATTTATACAGGTATCGAAAATATTTTAGACATTCAATACCGCGCATTTGCCTCCGGAATTAATGCGCCTGGTAGAAACTTTTATGGTGGAATGAAATACAATTTCTAACCCTTCTGAAATAATTACAATCAAAAAATGCTCGAAGTACTTTCGAGCATTTTTCATTTGTTTGTTTTAGTTATTGCACTGCTTTTAATGCATCCGGCATTCCATAACCAAATTCAGGATGTTTATTGCCATATAAATGTGAGGATTGGCGCAACTTATTTAAGACTTGATCCCTTGTCCAAGTTGGGTTTTTAGCCCAAATTAAAGTAGCAATCCCTGCAGTTGTGGCAGTGGCCACAGAGGATCCTCCCACATAATCTCCTTGACCATTATAATAACTGTTCACCGGAATTTTATTTCCGGTATCACCTTTTTGCATCATAATTGTGAATTCTACTTTACCTCCCGTATGGCAAACATCACAAGCCTGATAAGTACTCGCCTCTTTTATACCGGTTACAGCTACTGTTTCAGGCATCCAAGCTGGAAAAATGACCCCTGCAAAAGTGGTAAAACTCGTCGAGGTTCCTGCGGCACAAAAAATAAGTTTCCCTTTACTGTAGGCATACTTTATTCCATCTTCAATTTTACCCACTGAAACGATATTACCCATAGACATAGAAATAACTTTTACGCTCGAATTATTGGCTAAATTAGTAAACGCCGTTTTCACCCCATTGTGCTCTTGAAAACCATCCAAAACTACATTATAAGCCGCTCTATAAGTAATTAAATTACAATTATAGGCAACTCCTACCGGTTGTCCTTTATCGTTTCTAGGAGAAGCTGCTACAGATGACATACTGGTTCCGTGTCCGCACTTATCATCAGCTCCGTCGGTTGTGGTTACCCATGGCCAGATAGAATCAACATAGACCCCATATTTTTGAAC
>Ga0114982_1000886_pt1 | contig 15603 bp, 7 predicted proteins | sample Shrwel_input2_FT_FD_87183 | JGI IMG/M metagenome (GOLD analysis project Ga0114982, IMG submission 87183) | Subsurface microbial communities from deep shales in Ohio, USA - Utica-3 well 1 S input2 FT | ecosystem: Environmental > Aquatic > Deep subsurface > Shale gas/oil reservoir > Produced... | reverse complement strand
CGCGGTAGACCTCTTCGACTCGGCAAACGATCCCCTGGAATTGAAGAGCTTCGCCGGGCGACCGGACTACGCCGACGTCCAAGCCGACCTGGAATTGCGTCTGCAGCGCCTCCGGGCCGAACTCAAGGTGCCCGCCGTCGACGACCCGGACGCCACGGGCCAGCGCACCCACCAAGAACGCCAAGCCAAGGCGGCGAAAAACGCCGCCAAGAAGAAGGCCAACGGCTCGCAGGAGAAATGAGGTTAGGGCTGGGCGCGCTGTGGTTGGGGTTGGTGGTCTGGCTCCCTTTGGCCGGGTCCGTGCAGGAGACGGAGGCTTTGCGGCTGGCCGCGGGCCAACGCATGGCGGTGGGACGCGAGATGCGGACCTGGACGTTCGCGCCGTTCCCGTCGCCGATGCAGGACTGGCCGCGGGAAGTGCAGGGGGCCTTCGTCGAACTCCGTTGCGAGGATCACGAATTCTCTACGGCCGCCTTGATCCTTCTGCGTGACGACTTCCGCCTGCGGAGCTATCCGGCGAAGCTCCTCTCGCCCGCGGACCGTGCCCTGGCCGAACAATGGGAGCAGCGTCGCCGGGCCGGGCTTTCGCCGAAGCGCCGCACCGAGTATCCCTTGGGGATGAAGGGGTACACGAAGGAGACCGCCGACGTCGCCGTCAGCCCGCACTTCGCCTTCTACACCGGCTCCGACAAGGAAGGCTCCGGCAAGAAGGCGTTCATGCCCGGCTTCCTGGACCGCCAGAAGGCATGGTTCGAGACGGTGTGGACCCATCTGGACGGCCTGGGCGCGCCCATGCCGATGGCCAAGGATCCCTCCCCGCGCAAGTTGAACGTCTACGTGACCGGCACGGGGCTGGCGAAGCACAAGGATGGCTTCGCGTTCGGGGGTGCCGACGTGATCATGCACCCCAATGCGCTCGGCGACGGCAGCAGCGTGGTGATCCATGAGTTCACCCACTCCGTGCAGTATTACTCCAAGGGCTTCCGGGACTCCCCCTTGGTCGGTTGGTTCTGGGAGTGCCACGCCAACTGGAGCACGCACCAATTCATGCCGGCCTATCCGCCGGTGTTGGCGCATTACGCCGAACGCGCCCATTACGAGCTGAATTCCAGCCGCCATAACTATGGCTCGTGGCCATTCCTGCAGGTGCTGGCCGAAGACCCGCGGTTTGGTTGGTCTTTCCCTTACGATATCTGGCCCGCCTGCCGGCGGAATGAGCGCGATGGCGCGCTCGAAGACCCCTTCCAGGCCATCATGCGCATCGGCGTCGAGCGCAAGGTCTGGAAGGACGGCGTCGAAGGTTTCGGCGACACCATCGGCGAGCTCGCGGCCCGCATGGTCGGTTGGGATTTCCAGAACCAGTATTTCCAGCTGAAGGAAATCCGTGGCCTCGAGGCCCAGGTGGGACGCGTGTCCAGTTTGGCCACGGTATTGGAGCAGGGCGCCGATGGACGTTGGGTTCCGCTCCATTCGCAGGCGCCCAAGCAGTATGGGGTGAACATCGTCTGGTTGGATCCGCAGGTGGGGGCGAAGTCCGTCGCAGCCGATTTCGAGGGCTTGCGCGATCCGACGGAGTTCGGGGACTGGCGGGTGACCATGGTCGCGGTGGATCCGCAAGGTCGTTGTCGGTATAGCCCGACCGTGCGTTCGGGCCGCGTTTCGTTGGATGTGCGTCCGAAGGAGCGCCTCGCCTTGGCGATCGCGGCGACCCCGACGAAATACGTCCCGCAGGAGTTTCGTCCGGGCTTCGCGGTGAAACGCCGCTACCCGTATGCGGTGACCCTGACGGGCGCCGAGTGCGCGGATGGTCCTTTGCTGCGCGACTTCCCGAAGGTCGCGGGAGCGCCGCACCCCAATGGCGGCGGCTTCGTGGCCAAGTCCGCCCGCGTGGATGCGACGGCCTTCGTCGCGAAGACCGCGATGGTCCTCGATGCGGCCCGGGTCACCGGACGGGCCCGGATCTGCGGCTCGGCCGTGGTGCGTCAGTCCGCGCAGGTTGGCGACGACGCCGTGGTCAGCGGCTACGCCCGGGTCGGCGATAGGGCTCAGCTCGGCGGCCATGCGCACGTCGGCGGCTACGCCAAACTCTCCGGCAAGGCCCGACTCGGCGGCAACGCGCGGCTGCAGGAATACGCGACCCTCGACGGCGACGGCGCGGTCTCGGGCGACGTGATGATCCGTGGCTTCGGCGAGGTCCATCTCTCGCCCACCACCGAAATCGCCGGAACGGCGATGTTCGCCGAGGACCTGGAGGTCCATTTCACCGGCTGCAAGACCGAGCGTTTCGACCGCGGACTGTTCTACGGTTACCTCAATGCCGACCTCCTGAAGAAGCCCAAGGAAGTCGCCGACAACCGCGGCCTCTACGCGCATTGGAAGTTCGACGGCTCGCATGCCCCGATCGTGCGCGACCTCGTGGGCGATGCGGATGGGGTCCTGCTTCCGGAGGCCGGTAAGTTGCGCCGCGCGGTGCTCGCGGCGGGTGGTCGACTGGCGCCTCCTGCCGGCCTGCGCGTCGATGGACACGTCGTCGATGCCCGTAACCTGGCGATCGACGCCAAGGTGTTGCTGCCGGCGGGCAGCCTGCGGGACCAATCCTGGGTGCTCTCCGCCGACAACACGGAAGAACAATTCAGCTTTGGCGTCTCCAAGGAAGGCGCCCCATGCTTCTTCCTCGGGAATGCGACGGAGTTCGTCTACCTCGCAGCTCCCGTCAAGGTGCCCACGGACCGCTGGGTGCGGCTCTCCTTAACCCTCAAGGACGACGTCGCCGCCTTGTACCTCGATGGTCAGAGGGTCGGCGAAAAGCCCTTGGGTCAGCGCAGCCTCGTCGAACTATGGGCGCGGACGGCCAAGCTCAATCCCGCGTCCGGCCCGGTGACCACGATTGGGCGAGACTTCCCTGGTCAGATCGCCGAGATGAAGATCACCCACACCGGCGAGTTGCCTGGCTTCGACGACGTTCCGAAGGGTAAGTAGGCCTTACTTCGCAGCCTTCTTTTTTCCGTCGCCCCCCTTGGCCTTGCCGGCGTTGGGGTCGTGGTTCGGGTTGGCCGTCGGCAATTGGGCCTCCACCGACTTCAGCCAGGCGTCCAGTTGGGCGCGCAGTTCCTTCGCCTTGGCGGGTTGGGAGGCGGCGAGGTCCTTGGTTTCGCCTATGTCCTGCGCGAGGTCATAGAGCTCGTCGCGGTCGTCCTCGTAGAAGTGGACCAAGCGCAGGTTGCCCTTGCGGATCGCGCTGTAGGGCGTCGCCCCACCCGGGTGATAGTGCGGGTAGTGCCAGTAGATGGCGTCACGGTCCAGTTTCCCGCCGCGGAGCACCGGGGCGAGGCTGCGTCCGTCGACCTGTGCAGCGAGCGGCTTGATGCCCGTCATTTCCAGGATCGTGGGGTAGAGGTCGAGCGTGATCGCCGGCGTTGCCTCGATGGTGCCTGGCTTGGTCACCCCGGGCCAAAGCGCGACCAGCGGCACACGGACACCGCCTTCATACGCGGACCCTTTGCCGGCCCGGTAAGGGCTGTTCTCGGTGATGGGAAGAAGCCCGCCATTGTCGCCGGTGAAGAAGATCACCGTGTTGTCCTCGAGCTTGAGCCGGCGGAGGTTGGCGCGAATGGAGCCGAGCGCGTCATCGACGCTGCTCACCAAGGCGGCGTAGGTCGCATTGCGCTGCTTGAGCGTCGCATCGGCCTGCACCTTCGCCTTGAATTGGTCGATCACCTCGGGCTTGCCTGCGATCGGGGTATGGACCGCGTAATGGGGGAGGTAGATGAAGAATGGACGGTCCTTGTTGGCCTCCATGAATTTCACCGCCTCAGCGGCCTCGCGGTCGGTGAGGAACTCGCCCTTGGGTCCTTCGCTTAAGGTCGGGATGCCGTACGGCGCGAAGTAGGAGGGCGGTTGCCCGCGGGCGTACCCACCGACGTTCACGTCAAAGCCGTGCTTCTCCGGGTAATAGGCGGCGTCGCCGTCCTTGAGCCCAGGCGTCAGGTGCCATTTGCCGATGCTCGCCGTCGCGTAGCCCGCCGCCTTCAATTGTTCGGCGAGGGTCACTTCTTCGAACGGGAGGAACTTCTGCCAATCGGGGATCTTCAGCTTGGCCTTGGGTTTGTCATGCCCGGCGATCCAGTCGGTGAGGCGGAGGCGGGCGGGGTACTTGCCGGTCAAGAGGGCGGCCCGGGTCGGCGAGCAGACCGTGCAGGCGGAATAACCATCCGTGAAACGCACCCCATCCTTGGCCAACTGGTCGAGGTGGGGCGTGACGTAGAGTCGGCTGCCGTAACAAGCCGCATCGGTCTGGCCCATGTCGTCCACCAGGATGACGATGACGTTCGGCGGGCGCGGGGACTCCGTGCCCGCGGCTAAGGCGAATGTCAGTGGCAATAGTAGACCTAGGAGTTGGAGGGCGGGGTTGGCCATGGGGGTGGATATCTGGATAGGATGATGGCCGGACATCCACAACCCTTTTGGCGTCTGACCGGGCTGTCGGGGATGCAGAAGGCTTGGGTTCGGTCAGGCTGCCCGAAGGGAGGCCGCCCCATTCCATCCTTTGCTTGCCTGCGGGAATCGGCTGCTCATATTTATGTTCATGGAAACCCGCGTCTTCGCATCCATCCTTGCGATCCTTGGTTCGGTGCTGGTTTTCGCAGCCCCGCCGGTTGCGCCTACTGCACCTGCCTCTCACCCTGGCCGAAGCCCTGCCGCGAAAAGCTCTAGTCAGCAGCGAAACGCGGCTGCCGCCCAAGCGCGGGTCGATCGGGCGAGCTTCGACGTCGCCTGCGCGAACCATAAGCACCTTTTCTTGGATAAATCCAATCGCGCGCATTATATCTGCCTCGGTGATTTGGTTCAGGTCGGGACCGACACCACCCCTTACACGGCTGCGGCTACGCAGCCGCTCGCCAATACTTTCCTTCTTCACTCTCGCCCCGGGGCGGCCAAGGTCATTTACTTGGATTTCACGGGCCATACGACCAGTTCCACCCCGTGGAACTCTTCCTACGCCAGTGGCGCCGACATCGTGACCCCCGCGTTTGACTTGGATGGCGCTCCGGCGAGTTTCTCCGACGTCGAGCGAACCGTCATCCAGGATGTCTGGCGCCGAGTCGCCGAGGATTTCGCTCCTTGGGATGTCGACGTGACCACTGAGGATCCCGGCCTGGAGAAAATCCGTCGGACCACTTCGTCGGACGTCGCTTATGGTGTGCGCTGCGTCATCGGCGGTTCGAGTACGCAGTGGCTCGGCGCTTCCGCCGGTGGCGTTGCTTATGTCGGTAGCTATGGCGGCATCGTTCCGGCCACGGTGACGGAGAACGATGTCCCCGCGTTCATCTTTCCGCTGCAATTGGGCAACAACGGGCGATATATCGCGGAAGCAGCCTCCCACGAGGTCGGGCACACCCTGGGGCTTTATCACTCGGGACAGACGACCGGCGTCGAATATTATGCCGGCCACTCCGATTGGGCCCCCATCATGGGCGTCGGCTATTACAAGGCGGTGACGCAGTGGACGCGGGGCGACTATCCGCTTTCCAACAACACCCAGGACCAGGTGGCGCTCATCACCGGACGCATTCCGCGTGTCCTCGATGACCATCCGTCGACCATGTCCGCCGCGACGATGGTTGCCGGGAACAGTTTCACCGCCGGCGGCGTCATTTCGGACCGCAACGACCAAGAGTGGTTTAAGTTGTCCGCAGGGGCGGGTACTTTGACCGTCGACGCCTTGGTCGCGCAACCTTCGCCCAACCTCAATCTTTCGCTGGCCTTGGTGGATGCCAACGGCCTGGTATTGGCCCAAAACACCTCAGTCGGATTGGGGGCGGCTTTGTCAGCCCCTGTGTCCGAAGGCACCTATTATCTTGTTGTCGACGGCAAAGGCAGCGCCGTCGATCCCGCCGTCGGCTATACGGATTACGGCTCTTTGGGGCGCTTTAGCCTATCCGCGCAATGGCCAGCCGCTTCGGTCGTCAATCAGCCGCCGGTCGCTTCGACCGCCGGAAGTTTCCCGGCTGTATCCAGCGCTGGGACGATTTCGGGTACGGCTCCGCTGACCATTTCCTTCGTCGGCAGTAACTCGTCCGATCCGGATGGCATCGTTGCGAGCTACCTTTGGGATTTCGGTGACGGCACCACGTCAATCCTCGCCAACGCCAGCAAGACATACCAGACCGCCGGCAACTATACGGTCAAACTTACCGTCACCGACAACTCAGGGGCCACTGCGACCGCGACCGTATTGGTGGCGGTAGGCGCAGTCCCGGTCGCCACCAAGAGCGTCGCGACCAAGACGATCGTCCTGTCTTGGGTGAAGAGCAGCAATACCACCGGCTACGTCAGCGGTATTGTCACGCTGGTCGACCAGGCCGGCAAGCCGGTTGCCAACGCGGAGGTGTCGGTGGCGGCTTCAGGCTTGTTCGCGGGTACGCTGGTTGCCCGCACCAACAACAGAGGGCAGGCCACTATCAATACACCGAAGATGGCCTCCGGCCTGAAGGGCACGCAGACCTACAGCGTCGCGGACATCAAATTGACCGGATACGTCTACGACCCTGCGAAGAACAAGGTGACCACCGCGAGTCTGACCCGATAGCTGACGGCGACATGCGTGCAGGTGAAGCCCGGCGAATGGCTTCGGCCCTGGGCAGCTTCTTTGGTCGGTCTAGGCCAGCACGCCCTTGACGACGTGGGCTTCCTCGACGCCGGTGAGCTTCACGTTCAGGCCGCGGAACTTGAAGGTGAAGCGTTCGTGGTCGATGCCGAGGCAGTGGAGGATCGTCGCATGGAGGTCGCGCAGGTGCACGGGGTCCTTGGCGATGTTGTAGCCGAAGTCATCCGTCGCCCCGAACTCGAAGCCAGGCTTCACGCCACCGCCGGCGAGCCAGATGGTGAAGGAGCGGCCGTGGTGGTCGCGGCCGGAGCCCGGATTGCCGAAGCCGCCCTGGCTGAAGGCCGTCCGTCCGAACTCCGTGGCGAAGACCACCAACGTGTCTTCCAGCATGCCGCGGGCCTTGAGGTCCTTGAGGAGGGCCGCGGTCGGTTGGTCGATGTCGTTACACTGATTGGGCAACTGCCGAGAAAGCGCGACGTGTTGGTCCCAGCCGCGGTGGAAGAGTTGCACGAAGCGGACGTCGCGTTCGAGGAGCCGACGGGCGAGGAGGCAGTTGGCGGCGTAGGAACCGGGTTTGGTCACCTCGGGGCCGTACGCTGCGAGCGTCGCCTTGGACTCGCTCGAGATGTCGGCCAGTTCGGGCACCGAGGTCTGCATGCGGTAGGCCATTTCGTAAGCCTTGATGCGCGTGATGGTCTCGGGGTCGGCGATTTCCTTGGCGCGTTCGGCGTTCAGGGCGCTGAGGTCGTCGAGGAGTTCCCGGCGCTGGGCGCCATCCACGCTGGGCGGGTTCTGGAGGTAGAGGACGGGATTGGCACCTGGACGAGGCCGACCCCTTGGTGATTGGAAGGCAGGAAGCCGCTCCCCCAGAGGCGCGAGAAGACCGGCTGGCCCGGGTTCTTCCCCGTGCCTTGCGAGACCATCGCGATGAAGGCCGGCAGGTTGGCGTTCTCCGTGCCGAGGCCATAGCTGGCCCAGGCACCCATGCTCGCGTACCCCGGCAACTGGTTGCCCGTGTTCATGTACGTGATGGCGGGGTCGTGGTTGATCGCTTCCGTGTGGAGGCTCTTGATGAAGCAGAGTTCGTCGGCGACGGTTTGCAGGTGGGGCAGCAGGTCGCTGATCCAGAGTCCGTTCTTGCCGCAGAGCTTGCCGCCCTTGAGCGCGGGGGTGCACGGGTAGCTGGCTTGGCCGCTCGTCATGCCCGTGAGCCGCTGCGTCCCCTTGACCGATGCTGGCAGGTCCTTGCCCGCCATCTGCTGGAGCATCGGCTTATGGTCGAAGAGGTCGACGTGCGAGAGCCCGCCGGACTGGAACAAGCAAAGGATGCGCTTGGCCTTGGGGGCGAAGTGCGGGAGGCCGGCGAGGCCGCCTTCCCGGGCGCCCTTATTCGCCGCCAGCAGTTCCGGGAAGAGCATCGTGCCCAGCGCGAGACCGCCCACGCCGCGGGCGGTCTGCCCGAGGAACGTGCGGCGCGTCAAGTGGTTGAGGCGTTCTTGGATCGGGTCCATGGCTTAGTTGCGGGTGACGGTTTCGCTGAGGTTGAGGAGGAGGGTGGCCACTTGCATCCAGGCGGCATGTTCGCCGGCGGGGATTCGGGGGTCCCGCGGTGACTCGCCGACGGAGAGCACGCTGGCGGCGCGGGCGGCATCGCCGGCGTAGCGGGTGCGTTCGCGGGCGAGCGTCTTGGTGACGACGCCCAGTTCCTGGGCGGTGGGCTCGCGCGAAACGACTTCGAGGAAGGCCCAACGCAGTTTCGCGGCGTCATCGCCGCCGTGCTTCGCGAGACGTTCGCCCAGCGCGCGGGAGGCTTCCACGAATTGCGTATCGTTGAGCGTCACGAGCGCCTGCAAGGGCGTGGACGTGTTGCCGCGGGTGACGGTGCAGACTTCGCGGTTCGGCGCGTCGAAGGCCACCATGTTGGCGGGCGGGGCGGTGCGCTTCCAGTAAGTGTAGAGGCTGCGCCGGTAGAGTTTGTCGCCGTGGTCTTGGACGAAGTTCTGGGCGGTCGCCGGCGTGGAGCCGTAGTGGCTGACTTCGCGCCAGAGGTCGAACGGCGAGTAAGGGTTCACGCTGGGACCGCCGACTTGCGGGACGAGGAGGCCGCTGGATTTGAGCGCGGCGTCGCGGATGATTTCGGCGGGCAGGCGGAAACGTGGCCCGCGGGCCAACCAGGTATTGCCGGGGTCGGCTTCCAACTGCTTGGCCGTGGGCGCCGAAGAACGCTGGTAGGCCTCGCTGGTGACGATGAGCGTGAGCAGTTTCTTCACGTCCCACCCGCTGCGGAGGAACTCGACCGCCAGGTTGTCGAGGAGTTCGGGGTGGCTGGGGTAGGTGCCTTGGAAGCCGAAGTCGGCCGCCGTCGTCACCAAGCCTTGCCCGAAGAGTTGCTTCCAGAAGCGGTTCACCGCGACGCGGGCGGTGAGGGGGTTCTCGGGCATGACCATCCACTGGGCGAGGCCGAGGCGATTGGCCGGAGCTCCCGCGGGGAGGGCGGGCAGTTTGGCGGGCGTGCCGACGCTGACCTTCTCGCCGGGCTGCGCGTAGTCCCCGCGCAAAAGGATGAACGTTTCGCGCGGCTTGGCGGCAACGGCCATGACCATCGTCGGCTGGGGCTCGGTCAGCGCCTTGAGGCGTTGTTCGGCGTTGGCGAGGTCGGTCCGGACGGGTTCCATGCCCTTGGACTTGGCGGCATAATAGTCCCACAGCTGTCGGCGCTGGGCCTCGTTGCGCTGGGCGGCAGGGATGCCGATGAGGGCGATGATGGCGCCGGGGAGGTCGGTGCCGTCATCGGTCCCCGTCACGGCGAAGAGCTGGCCTTGTTGCGGGACCTTGCCGCCCATCGCAAAGTAGACCTGGGTCGTGATGTAGGCTTGTTTGTCCGCGGTGATGGGCTGGTCGAAGGTGAGGGTGAGGTGGGGCGCTTCGTCCGACTTCAGGTCCGGCGACCAACCGCGGCGGGGGTTGAAGGCACGTACGTCGATGGCCGGAAACTCGGGCTGCCACGAACTGGCGGTAACGCGGGAGAATTTCTGCAACTTGTGGATGTTCACCTGGTCGCTCGCGACTTTGTCGGTCGTCACGTCGACCGCACTGACGACGAAGTCGGCTTTCTCGCCCGCTTTGACGGTTTTCTTGCCGTCTTTCGGGTCCTTGGTCGGCTTGCCCTTGTTCGGGGTGAAGACGATGCGTAGGCCTGTGATGGGTTCGGAAGTCTTAGGGGTTTCGCCGAGGATGTCGTAGGCGGCTCCGCCGAGGCCCTTGAACGTGTTGCCCTCGACCGTGAAGCCGCCACCGCTGTTCGGGGTGGAGATCTTCAGCAGGTTGATGGGGTGGAGCTTCAGGCCGGCCCGGCGCTTGGCGAGCAGGGTCTGTTGTTCGCCGACCCAGCGGGCGAGGGCGGCGTCATCGGGCGTCGCCAACTTGAGCTTTAGCCCGGCGATGCGGTCGGGGAGGGCGGCGAGGTCGAGCGCCTTGAGGACGGTCTTCTTGTTGACCGATGGGCCGGAGTTGTTGCCGGCGTTGCCGTCGAGGCCCGCGTCGCCCAGCGAATTGAAGTAGGCGAACATCTGGAAGTAATCCTTCTGGCTGATGGGGTCGAACTTGTGGTCATGGCACTGCGCGCACCCGAGGGTGAGTCCGAGCATGGCTTCGCCCAGCGTCTTCACGCGGTCGGCGTTGTAGTTCACGAGGTTCTCGGCCGGGATGGTCCCGCCCTCGTGCGTGTTCATGTTGTTGCGTTGGAAGCCGGTGGCGATGAGTTGGGCGTCGGTCGCATTGGGCAGCAGGTCGCCCGCGAGCTGTTGCAGGACGAACTGATCGTAGGGCAGGTTGTCGTTGAAGGACTGGATGACCCAGTCGCGCCAAAGCCACATGTTTCTTCCGCCGTCGATGGAGAAGCCGTTGGTGTCCGCGTAACGGGCCGCATCCAACCACTCGAGGGCCATGCGTTCGCCGTAGTGCGGACTGGCGAGCAGTCGGGCGACCAGTTTCGAGTAAGCTTCGGGGTCCTGGCTGGCGACGAAGGCCTGCACTTCCTCGGCGGATGGCGGCAGGCCGGTGAGGTCCAGGGTGACGCGACGAATGAGCGTCGCGCGGTCCGCCGAAGGGGTCGGCGTAAGGCCCTTCTTCTTCAGCGCGTCGGAGATGAAAGCATCGATCGGATGGCCCCGCGTAGGCGCCGGGGTTTCCTTGGGTACCACGAAGGCCCAGTGCGATTCGTACTTCGCCCCTTGTTGGATCCAGGCCTTGATGGTCGCTTTGTCTTGGGCGCTGAGCTTCAGGTGCGACTTCGGCGGCGGCATGACGTCATCCGGGTCTTCGCTGATGATGCGTTGCCAAACTTCGCTCTTGGCCAGATCGCCGGGGACGATGGGGGTGCCGCCTTTGTGCTCGCGGGTGGCTTCTTCCGGGAGGTCGAGGCGGAGTTTGGCCTTGCGGGATTTCTCGTCGAAGCCGTGGCAAGAGAAGCAGTTCTCCGAAAGGATGGGCCGGATGTCGCGGTTGAAGGCCAATTGCGGGTCGGCTGCCTGCATCGCCAACGGCAAGAGACAAAGGGGGAGGAGACGGCGAACCAAAGTCATGGGGGTTCTTAAGACAAAGCGCACGGGGGATGGTTTCAAAGGAAAAAGCCCCAGATGTTCCGCGCTGGCCGGGGGACATTAATTGAGTGATAAAGAAGTTTCACTCCGGTAGGCCAAGGGATGCTGGTTGGCTCGACAGGACTGGCATCAATCCTTCAACATTGTCCCACTATGTCCAGTTTTCGTGCCCTGCTGGTTGCTTCAATCGTTGCAGTTCAAGGCGTAGCCCTGGTCGCCGCCACCCAGCCAATCGACCCCGCCCCAGGTTCGTCCATCGTCCTCCTAGGGGGAGGGCAGGGGGAACGCCTGCTGCGCTACCCGGCTTTTGAGGTCGAGCTGCAGCGTCGCTTCGTGGGCCGGGATCTCGTCATCCGCAACCTCTGCGACGATGGCGATACCCCGGGCTACCGCGACCATTCCGGTCGCAACTCGCCCTTTGCCTATCCGGGCGCCGAAAAGTTCCACCCGCTCTCGAAAGCCAAGGACTTCTGGGGCTCCGGTCACGCTGGGGTGGGGTTCGCGCAGTCGCCCGACCAATGGCTGACCGGCCTCAAGGCTGATGTGATCTTGGCTTGGTTCGGTTACGCGGAATCCTTCAAGGGCCCGGCGGGCGTACCCGCCTTCAAGGAGGAACTCGCTGGCTGGCTCGACCACACCGCGAAGCAAAAGTACAACGGCAAGACGGCACCAGAAGTCGTCTTATTGTCTCCTCTGGCCTTGGAGGCGCGCTCCGCTCCGCAAGGACCGCTGGGCGCGCAGGCGGTGAACGCCAACCTCGCGCTCTATGCGGCGGCCATCAAGGAAGCCGCCGCCAGCCGTGGCGTGCGCTTCGTCGACTTGTTCGCCTTCAGCCAGCAACTTCATGCCGAAGCCAAGGCGCCCTTGGCGCGGGATGGCATGACTTACGGCGAACAGGGCCAGCAGCTCGTCGCCGCGAAGCTCGCCGCCGCGGTCTTTGCCGCCGGTTCGCCGCGTGGTGACGCCGCCGCCGTGGCCGCGGCGGTGACCGACAAGAACTGGTTCTGGGAAAAGCTCCACAAAGTCCCGAATGGCGTCCACGTCTTCGGACGTCGCAACAAGCCTTTCGGACCGGACAACTTCCCGGCCGAGCTCGAAAAGCTAGACCAGCTCGTGCTCATCCGCGACCGCGCCGTCTGGGCGGCCGCGAAGGGTGAGCCGTTCGACGTGCCCGCCGCCGACGCGAAGACCCGCGTGTTGCCTGAGGTGAAGACCAATTACTCCGCGAGCAATACCAAGAACGGCTCGACGACCTACCTGCCGGGCGCCGAAGCGGTGAAGACCCTGTCCTTGCCGGAGGGCTACAAGGCCGAACTGTTCGCCTCCGAGGAACAGTTCCCCGATTTGGCCAACCCCGTGAAGCTCTCCTTCGACAACCGGGGACGCCTCTGGGTTGCCACGATGCCGAGCTACCCGCAGTGGCGTCCGGGCGACGCCAAGCCGGATGACAAGATCCTGATCCTGGAAGACACGGATGGTGATGGCCGCGCGGATAAGCAGACCATCTTCGCCCGCGGTCTGCACCTGCCGCTGTCGTTCGAGTTCGCCCCCGAGGGCGTGTACATCGCCCAGAGCAGCCACTTGGCGCTCTTGCGCGATCTCAACGACGATAGCCAAGCCGACAGCATGCAGATCATCCTCAGCGGCTTCGATGACCATGATACGCACCATGCGATCAGCGCCTTCCGGGCCGACCCCTCGGGCGCGTTCTACATGGCCGAAGGGACGTTCCTGCACAGCCACGTGGAGACGCCTTACGGTGTGGAGCGCAGCACCAACGGCGGTTTCTTCCGTTACGCCCCGCAGCGTCAGCAGCTGGAGCGCACCTTGCGCGTGAGCATTCCCAATCCCTGGGGTATCGCCTTCGACGCTTATGGTCAGGACTTCTTCGCCGACACCTCCGATCCGAATGTCCGCTGGATGTCACCGGCGTCCTTGTGGGTCCCCTTCGGCGAGTTCGCGCCCTTGCCCCCCAACCTTATCCCCAAGGCCCAGATGGTCCGTCCGACCGCCGGCCTGGACTTCATCAGCAGCCGGCACTTCCCGGACGACGTCCAGGGCGACCTGATCATCAACAACACCATCGGGTTCCTCGGCACGAAGCAGCATGCGGTCGCCGAGGATGGCACGGGCTACAAACTGACCTTCCGGCAGAACCTCCTGCAGTCCAAGGATGGCAACTTCCGGCCGGTCTCGATGGAATTCGCTCCCGACGGCTCCTTGTACGTCGCCGACTGGCATAACGTGCTCATCGGCCACATGCAGCACAGCGCCCGCGATCCGTTCCGCGACCACACCCACGGTCGCATCTACCGCATCACCTATCCCTCGCGTCCGTTGGTGAAGCCTCCGCTCATCGCGGGCGCCTCCATCGATCAGCTCTTCGCCAACCTCACGCTCCCCGAAGACCGTGCGCGCGAGCGGAGCCGGCTGGAACTCCGGGGTCGACCCGCCGCCGAGGTGCTGGCCGGTCTCCAGAAGTGGCTGGCCGCGCTCAAGCCCACGGACGCCCGCGTCGAGCTCCATCAACTCCAAGGCCTTTGGGTCAGCTGGGGCCTCGACCAGGTCGACGTCGCGCTGCTCAAGAAACTCCTCCAGGCCAAGGACCACCGCGTGCGCGCGGCGGCCGTCCGTGTGCTGCGCTACAATGGCCACCGCGTCGCGGAACAACGCGACCTGTTGCTCCGGGCCGCAGCCGATGCCCATGGGCGCGTGCGCCTTGAGGCAGTCAATGCCGCGACGTGGTTGGGCAAGGACTTCGGGTTGGCCGTCCTGGCCGAAGCGCGCAAGCAGCCTGAAGATGCCTGGTTGAAGCCGGTCTTTGCCGCTGCGGCGACTTACCTCCAAGGCGGCTCGGTCGTCGCGGAGGCGGCCCCGAAGGCCGTGACCACCTTGACCGGTGAGGCCAAGCGCCTCTTCGATCTCGGCGCGGAAGTCTACCGCCGGGAAGCGCATTGCATCACCTGTCACCAAGCCGACGGCCAAGGCCTCCCGGCGGCGCAGTTCCCGCCGATCGCCAAGTCCAATTGGGTGAGCGGCAATCCGGATCGCCTGATTCGTTTGGTGATGCATGGCTTGATGGGGCCGATCGAGGTCAACGGCGTGAAGTATCCCGGCCAAGTGCCGATGACGGCCTTCAAGGGCCTTTCGGATGAGGAACTCGCGGGAGTCCTGACCTACGTCCGTAACGCTTACGGCAATCAGGCCTCGCCCATCTTGCCGGCCCAAGTGGCCAAGGTGCGCGCCGCGACGAAGGATCGCGCGGGTTTCTATACGCCGGATGAACTCTTGAAGGAGTTCCCGGACGCGAAGAAGTAACTTCGCGCGGGTCGGGCGGTTCGGCTTGAAATGGCCGGAGGCATGTTGAGGATACGCAGGCATGAACCCTGACGTTCCTCAGCCTGCTTCCCGTCGCGAATTCCTGGGTGCCGCCGCCTTCGCTCTGGCCGGGCTCGCCGCCATGAACGTGCGTCTCGGCGCGCAGGAGGCCCCGAAGCCGGCGCCGACCAAGCGTCCGCCCAACCCTTTCGTCTACAAGTTCAAGATCGGTGAGATCGAGGCCTTCTCCATCAGCGATGGCCACATGCTCTTCCGGGAGGGCTTGAACCTCATGTGGCCGGAGGCGGACCGCCCGGTGATGAAGGACGCCATGGTCTTCAATCGCGAACGCCTCGATGCGCTGCCGCTGTACGTCAACATCATGGGCCTGAAGATCGGGAAGGAAGTCGCCCTCATCGACGCCGGCTTTGGCGAACGTCACCCCAACCCCAATTTCGGTTGGCTGGCCGAGGGCCTCCGCCAGGTCGGCGTCACGCCCGACCAGGTCGTGGCGGGTTTCCTCAGCCACTCGCATTCCGACCACCTCGACGGCTTCGTCGACCGCGATAAGCCCGCGTTCCCGAACGCCAAGATCTACCTCCTGCAGGAAGAATATGACTTCTGGCGCGGCCCGAATCCGGACTTCTCCAAGTCGAAGCGCGACAAGAAGCCCTTGCCCGGCATGGTGAAGACCGTCTGCAGGAATTTCGACATCCTCAAGGATCAGCTGGTCATCGTGAAGGACGGCCAGAAGCTCTTCCATGATGCGGTCGAGATCATCGCCGCCCCGGGCCACACGGATGGCCATGCCTGTTTCGAGATCCGCTCCGGCAAGGAATCGCTCGTGCACATCAGCGACGTCGTCCATCACCACGTGCTCATGTTCGAGAACGTCGGTTGGACCGTCGCGATGGACCATGACCCCGAGACCGCGGTGAAGACTCGCAAGAAACTCTTTGCCCGCATGGCCGCGAACAAGTCGCGTGCCTTTGGTTTCCACCTTCCGTGGCCGGGCATCGGCACCGTCGTCCCGAAGGGTGACCAGTACGCCTGGGTGCCCGAGCGCTGGAGCTGGGG
>Ga0114982_1000885_pt1 | contig 15614 bp, 19 predicted proteins | sample Shrwel_input2_FT_FD_87183 | JGI IMG/M metagenome (GOLD analysis project Ga0114982, IMG submission 87183) | Subsurface microbial communities from deep shales in Ohio, USA - Utica-3 well 1 S input2 FT | ecosystem: Environmental > Aquatic > Deep subsurface > Shale gas/oil reservoir > Produced... | reverse complement strand
TTAAACGATTTATTAAAATTACAACGCAAGGCCCGCGGAGAAGAAATTCCTACTGAAGGTGCCGCCAAATATAATACTGACGCAGAAGTTAAACAAGAAAGTCTTCTAAAGTTTCAGGCACAGGATCTAAGGAAATAATTATGCAAATGATTGACGTAATGAAACGTCTAGCTGAACTAGACGCAGGTAACCCTAACATTGTTAGAGAAAGCACAGAAGTATCAGAGTGCGGTATGATGCCAGAAATGAGCCCAATGGCAATGGACCGTCCTTCTACTCCTGCTACTATTAACATGACAGCAGGCAGTGGCGAAGAACTAAGTGACATGCTAACAACTATCATGTCTCTAGCAGGTATTGCTCACAAAGGTGCCGATGCTGAACCGATGGGCAACCTACCTCCTCCAGCTGAACCAGAAATGGGTCCAGAAACACCAGCAGACACAATGCGTGGTGTTATCGACAAGTTAAACACAGCCGGCGGAGATGATGAAGGCGGTGAAGAAGATGATCAAGAAAAAACAGACGAAGAAAAGTCTGGACCTTATGATTCTTCTCCTAACGATCCTAGAGATGTTCCAGCATTTGATGCTGAAAAATTTGCTCATCAAGAAAATCAACCAGGTCAAGGTGACCGTATGGACGGCGACAAGCCCAAGGCCTACGCTGATATGAACGAAGCTGTTGCTGATTTATTTGCACAGTACAAGCAATTCGTTAACGAATAAAGTAAATGCTTCTTTACCAAATAGCCTCTACGGAGGCTATTTTTTTCATTAAATAACACTATGGTAGCTGAAAATAAACTGGTAAAAACTGCTTATAGCACACAACGCTATACAGAAAAAGACATTGAAGATTTAATGAAATGTTCCGATCCTGTAAACGGTCCTCACTATTTTCTTGACCACTTCTTTTATATTCAACACCCTACCAAAGGTAAACTTTGCTATGAGCCGTTTGAATATCAACAACGATTAATTGACAGTTATCACCAAAATCGCTTTAACGTAAACTTGCTACCTCGACAGACAGGTAAGACTACAACAGCCGCAGGTTATTTGTTGTGGTATGCCATGTTTGTGCCAGATTCAACAATTCTTATTGCCGCACACAAGTATACAGGTGCTCAGGAGATTATGGCACGTATTCGTTATGCCTACGAACTATGCCCTGACCACATTCGTTGTGGCGTTAAGAGCTACAACAAACAAAGCATTGATTTTGACAACGGCAGTCGTATTATCGCACAGACAACAACAGAAACAACTGGTCGTGGTTTGTCTCTGTCATTACTATACGCTGACGAGTTTGCGTTCGTACCGCCCAACGTGGCCACAGAGTTCTGGACTTCAATTTCACCTACACTAGCCACAGGTGGTAAAGCTATTATTACTAGTACACCTAACAGTGACGAAGATCAATTTGCTCTTATTTGGAAAGAAGCTAATCAAAAGTTTGACGAATTTGGCAATGAACAGAAGGTAGGAAAGAACGGATTCTTTCCGTTTAAAGCACATTGGACAGAGCATCCTGATCGTGATGAAAAGTGGGCTAGCGAAGAACGAAGTCGTATTGGCGAAGAACGTTTCCGTCGTGAACACGAATGTGAATTCTTAGTCTTTGACGAAACACTGATCAATAGTATTAAACTAGCAGGCCTAGAAGGTAAAGAACCTATTATGAAAATGGGACAATGCCGTTGGTATAAAAAGATCAATACAAAGAACTCTTACATTGTTTCACTTGATCCTAGTTTAGGCACAGGTGGCGACTACGGTGCTATTCAAGTTTTAGAGTTACCTACATTTACACAGGTAGCAGAGTGGCATCACAACTTGACTCCTATTCAAGGACAGGTACGTATCCTACGTGACATTTGTAATTTTATAGCCGCAGAATTTAACACCCAAGGCATACAGCCTAGCTTATATTACAGCGTGGAAAACAATGCTGTAGGTGAAGCCGCACTGGTTTCCATTGCTGAGATTGGCGAAGAAAGCATACCTGGGCTGTTCCTAAGCGAGCCTATTAAGAAAGGGCATGTACGCAGATTCCGCAAGGGCTTTAACACAACTCATACCAGCAAAATTGCCATCTGTGCCAAGCTAAAACACCTCATTGAAAGCAATAGAATGACCATGAATTCTAAAGCGCTTATCAGTGAGCTAAAAACTTATGTTGCTAAAGGCATAAGTTTTGAGGGTAAAACAGGCTCTCACGATGACCTTGTAAGTAGTTTATTATTGGCTCTACGTATGGCTATGATGCTACAAGAGTGGGATCCTGCTATCTACGATAAGCTACGAGAAGAGTCAGCAGATGAATGGTTAATGCCCATGCCTATATACATCAACAATTATTAATAAATATAATACTATGAAAGCAATACAAATAATTTCCCAAGATGTTTTTGACAAAGTCCGCAGTCGCTTTTCTAACCTAGAAATGGGTGATGAAACTGGCGCTGTTACCATTGATCCTGCTGAAGCACGTTTCTTTGATTTTGACTTTGTACAAGAGGGAAATAATCTAGGGCGTGTAAGTATTAGCTTAAACGATCTAGGTAGCTTAAAGATTTATTACAGTCAAGGTATTACAGAGAATCAAGACGATCTTGCCAAGCAAATGTGGTACAGTTTCTTAAAAGAAATGCGTATGTTTGCCATGCGTAGATTGCTGAGATTTGATACCCGAGATATTGCCAAGACAAACCTTGACAAAAACGATTTCCAACACCTTGCTGCCACGCAAGGCCCTAAGGACGATGATATGACGAACACAATGAACGAATCACGCTGGAGCCAAAAGAGCACCAAGAAAACTAGCCGTGCCGTAAAAGGTACAACTGAAGTTATTGTTAGACACAATTCTTCAATGGATGAAATGTATCCAGGTGCTCGTAGCCAGCGTAAAAACATCAAGGCAATTTTTATTCAAAACAAAGAAGGCGAACGCTTCAAGTATCCATTTATACATCCAGCAGGTGCGTTTGCTATGGCACAACACGTAGATCACGGCGGTGCTCCTTATGACCCAGCAGGCAAGGCAATTATCAAGATGAGCGAGAATATTGCTCAATTACAAGAATTCCAACGTAAAATCCAAAAGGCAAGTTTACATGATGACGCAATGGGAATTACAGACAGGGCCGTAGGCCGTTTACAAGAATTAAAAAATTGCGTTGAAAACTTAGGCAAGCGTCATCATTATCAATCATGGATAGCAGAGTTTAACGAACAAGAACCAATAGACGACGACATCATGGAACTTGATGCTGTCACTATGGAAGAATACAAATCTAAATTTACAGAAACAAATTTTAAAGAAGAACTAGCAGGATTCTTTCCACTACTACACAGTATTATGAGAGAAGCCAACAAAGTTAATCTCGATGATTACGTCAAAGAAGAAGAAACAGATTTTGTTGAAGAAGAAAATGAAGTAAAAGAAAACTCATTTGAGAAATTTGAAGAGTGGGCCGAAGCAACTGAACAAGGCAAATTAACTGACGATCAAATTCAAGTTCTTAAAACAGCTCTAGCAGATACAACTGATTTACAATTAGGTCCTGACGGTCAAACAGCATGGCAATTTTTTAACGGACTAGGCATTGAAGATTCAGACTTAGAAGATAATCTTAAATCAGCAGCCAGCTTAGATTCTACAGCAGATCCTGTTGAAGTGTTTAAAATGTGGGCACAAGAAAGCTATCCTGAGTTGCTAGTAGCATTAGGTATGAGTGATACACAAGCTCCAACAGAACCTGCTCCTGAAGTTGGAGCAGAACCTAACCCAATGCCTGCTCCTGAACAACCTGTGGCAGAAGGTCCGGAAGATTGGACCAGCGACAACATTGCTAAAATATTAATTGGCAAAGGTATTACGTATGACTCTGCTAATGAAGGACAGTTAATAACTGCAATTGGCGATGTTTTAGAACACGATCTAGGCATGGACAAGAAACAAGTAAGATATCTTATCAGATATGATGATGATTTCCTTGCCGATACATTAAGTGCGTTACACTACATGTCGAAAGAAGAAAACACAGATATGGTTACTCCTCCTGAAGCAATGAAAGAAGGCGAACAGGAAGGTAAAGGATCAATGGTACAAGAAGTTGCTAAGATTGTTAAGAGTTTCTACAATCGTGACAATCCAGAAGTTGGTCCATTCCGTGGGGAAGAAGGCATTGTCATTGATGTAGAAAAACAAATCAGTGAAAAGTTTGGCGAAGCCGCTGGACAACAAGCTGGTAAAATGGCCGAAGCATTTATGCAGAAGCTAACTCAAGAATGGCAAGCAAAGCATGGACAGGTAGCCAACGGCCAAGGCGATGACGGACTAGCAAGACTAAAAGAATTACTAGGCAACGTTAAAGCCAAAGTAGAAGGCATTGGTGATCAAGGGCAAGGCGGCAAAGATTTCAACAAGAATATCATGCCAGCTGAGGAAGAAGCAAGTCACCAAACTAAGACTACCATGAAACACGCTGACAATCCTACATACCAACAACGTGCCGCGGCACAGGATATCAAACCAGGCATTAAAGGTTACCAAGATCGTATCGATATGTTGAAAGACTTAGAGCGTACTGGTAAATTAAAGAAAGAAGATTTAACCGCTTTTGAAGATATTATGAAGTTAGCTGGCTTATCAAAGTAATAAAATTTTAAACTAATCTAAAATCGCGCATAACTACAATGCGCGATTTTTCTTTATAATATGGCAATTTTAAACAGAGACTCATTTCCATTTTTGTTTTCACCTGACGGAAGCAATGAACCAACTATACTCACTCATTCGATAGTATTTGAAATGGGACGACGATTCAATGACGTTAATTATTGGTACGTTGAGTATAAGTTTGCAGACAGCTTTACTCAGTTTCCTATTGATTCTTACTTGCCCAAAGATATTCGATATGGTATTAGGGACAAGAAAATATTTTTACTTTTGGTAAATTTTCACGAGTCATTTCCAGACAGTATACGTGCAATTTACACTGACCTTATTATTAAACATAATATACCAGCTGAACAAATTATCTTAGGATCAGGTAACCCGGACATGATCCACGAAGTTAAAAAAGTATGCGAAGAACTAGGACAACCTGAGATTAACGTAGACTGGTTTTTAGAACTTGAGTTTGCTGCCTGGGAGCAGAAGTTCCGTCAAAAAGGAACAACACATAGACTCGATACGTTACAAATAAAAGATTATCCAAAAAAGTTTTTAAATTTTAATAGGCGCTGGAGAATGCATAGACCTACTACGGTTGCGCTGTTAGCAGTACACGGTTTATTAGATAAGGGATATATTAGCTTAGGTACAGCTGATGATAATCAAACTTGGGAAAAGGTGTTAACTCCCATTTATTATTATCATAAATCTAATCCTGAGTTGGAAAAAATCTTTCGAGAAAATGCCAATCTTATAAAAGCTATTCCTCCGTTGTATCTCGACACTCCTGATCTAGTAACTAATCGTTCATTTATAACTCCAACAACTGACTATCTATTTGAGAATTCGTATTTTTCTTTGGTAACAGAAACCAATTATTATAACGATCCTTCACTCGATTCAAGAGGAAGATTTATTACCGAAAAAACATTCAAATGTATTGCTCAAGAGCATCCGTTTATACTGCTTGCTCCGGCACATACTTTGCCACTATTACATCAACTAGGCTACAAAACATTTAGTACACTAATTGACGAAAGCTACGACAGAGAAGAAGATGATAACATTCGTATGCTCAAAGTAATCAAAGAAGTTGAAAGATTATCAAACCTGTCCGGAGAAGAATTGGTAAAATTTTTAACCGTTGCCAAAAAAATCTGTTCTTACAACTACGACAATCTAATGTCTAAAAATCAATTTGTTCGAAAAATAAACTATCAACAATTGGCAAAAATAACCTAATTTCCTGCGCCATATAGGTTGCTCGTATAAATAAAACTGTGTACACTTAACCGTATGCACACATTTTTCTTTTTAGTCAGTGGGCTTTAAAGAAGAGGCATAATATAACATTTATTAAGGAAAAACATTATGGCAACTTTAGCAGAAATTCGCGCAAAACTTCAAGCATCATCTCAACAAAACACCGGTAGCGCAGGCGGTGGAGACAACGCAATTTACCCTCACTGGAACATGCCAGAAGGTTCGACTACAACAGTTCGCTTCCTTCCAGACGCTGATCCAAACAACACATTCTTCTGGATTGAACGAGCAATGATCAAATTGCCTTTCGCTGGTGTTAAAGGTGAAACCAATAGCAAGCCGGTTACTGTTCAAGTTCCATGTATGGAAATGTGGGGCGAAACTTGCCCAATCTTGACAGAAGTTCGCCCATGGTTCAAAGACAAATCTTTGGAAGACATGGGTCGTAAATACTGGAAGAAGAAGTCTTACATCTTCCAAGGTTTTGTAGGCGAAAGCAAACTACAGGAAGATAAGACTCCTGAAAACCCAATCCGTCGATTCATCATTGGCTCACAAATTTTTAACATTGTTAAGAATGCGCTGATGGATAGTGAAATTGAAGAATTGCCAACAGACTATGTTCGTGGCTTGGACTTCAAGATTGCTAAGACAACTAAAGGTGGTTATGCTGACTACTCTACTAGTACTTGGGCTCGTCGTGAACGTGCTCTAAGCGAAGCAGAAAATGCGGCTATTCAACAACACGGTCTTCACGATTTGAAGAGCTTCTTGCCTAAGAAGCCAGGTGAAGTTGAACTCAAGGTCATCAAGGAAATGTTTGAAGCGTCTGTTGACGGTGAAGCATTTGACATGGATCGTTGGGGTCAGTATTTCAAACCAGCAGGTTACGGCGGTCGCGACAATGCTGAAGGCGGTGCGGCTAAACCAGCGGCAGTAGCTCGTACAACACCAGCGGCATCTACCACAGTAGATGAAGATGACATCCCTTTTGAGACTGCGGCAGCAACACCCGCTAAAACTGTTGCAGCAGAAGAACCTGCTCCAGCAGGCAATGACGCATCAAGTCGTGCTGCAGACATCATTGCGATGATCCGTAAGCGCCAAAGCACTTAATTAGGAGATAGACTATGGCAAAATCCTTCGATATTTCGAAGTTCCGTAAGTCTATCACTAAGTCTATTGACGGACTTGGTATAGGCTTTAACGATCCTACTGATTGGATCAGTACAGGTAACTATGCTCTAAATTACCTTATTTCTGGAGACTTCTACAAAGGAGTTCCGCTTGGTAAGGTAACTGTATTTGCTGGTGAATCTGGCGCCGGCAAATCTTATATCTGCTCTGGAAACATCATTAAGGCAGCACAGGAACAAGGCATTTTTGTTATCCTAGTTGACAGTGAAAACGCACTTGACCAGAAATGGTTAGAAGATTTAGGTGTTGACACAGCAGATGATAAACTTTTAAAACTCAACATGGCTATGATTGACGATGTGGCTAAAACCATATCCGAATTCATGAAAGAGTACAAAGTTATGCCCGAGGACACTCGTCCTAAGGTCTTGTTTGTAATTGACAGTTTGGGTATGTTGTTAACTCCTACAGACGTTAATCAGTTCGAAGCAGGTGAAATGAAAGGTGACATGGGCCGTAAGCCTAAAGCACTTACATCACTTGTCCGTAACTGCGTAAACATGTTTGGCTCATGGAATGTTGGTATGGTTTGTACAAATCACACATACGCAAGTCAGGATATGTTTGATCCAGATGACAAAATCTCAGGTGGACAAGGTTTCATCTACGCAAGTTCCATTGTAGTTGCCATGCGTAAATTGAAATTGAAAACTGACGCAGATGGTAATAAGACTACAACAGTTAACGGTATCCGTTCAGCTTGTAAGATTATGAAAACTCGTTACGCAAAACCGTTTGAAGCAGTACAAGTTGAAATTCCGTACACAACAGGTATGAGCCCACACAGTGGTTTGGTTGATTTGTTTGAAGCTAAAGGTATGTTGAAGAAAGAAGGCAATAGTCTTGTTTACACAACCACCGACGGTGAAGTAATCAAACAATTCCGTAAGGCGTGGGAGAAAAATGAAAAGGAAGGTTTATCTATTATGATGGAAGACATTTCCAAGAATGGTATTAAACCTGAAACTCTGGTAACAACTGAGGATAGTGAGGAGTCATAATGGAAGAAGATCTAATTATCGAAGTATGGGATGTATTCAAAGAATATATTTCCGATAAAAACAAAGAAACTGCGGCTAATCAATTTGTAGATTTCTTGTTAGGCAAAGATGTGGAATTAAATGTCCTTGAAGGCCTAATGGGCTATGATACACACCTTGATGACGCTATCAAACTAGTTCTCGATGAACAAGAAGTTGACGAAGACTTCGACGAAGAAGATTACGACTACGGCGAAGACGAGGACTGAACATGGCATGGTACGCTAAAGTCAGTAAAGACATAGCGCATCTTCCCAACTGTTTAGATCACTTTTACAACGAACTAGACCAAGCAAAGACAGAGGTCAAGATCCATGGAAACGTGGAGAAGGCCTCTGCCTCTTTACCGGGTATTGTTGAACATCGATTTAATCAGCTTCAGGAAATGGAAGCTATTCTAGAATATCTCAACATTGAACTGAGACGTATTCGTTCAAAGGCCTTTAAAAAATATTTGGAGAACTATCAACGTGCTCTAAGTAGTAGGGACTGTGAGAAATATGTTGAAGGCGAAGCAGATGTTGTTGATATGGAAAAAATCATCAACGAATTTGCCATGCTACGCAATCAATGGCTAGGTATCATTAAAGCACTGGACATTAAACAGTGGCAATTAAGCAATATTATCAAACTACGAGCCGCTGGTCTTGACGATATTAGTATTTGAGTTTTTACAGATAGTGTGCTATAATAACTTATGAACATTGAAGATTTTATCGTACATTTGGCGTTTAATAGATCAGCAGTACTCAATGCTTGGGACCAACAATTGGTCTACAGCTTTGCGGATCAAATTGGACGTGGCTCTGGGTTCACTGAAAAACAAGGTAACCTAGCCCTTAAAATTGTAAAACGTCATAGTGCCAGTTTATCTGCGGCCCTAAACAGAGATATTACTCAATATTTGGTAAATCCCACTTACCGCTTTCCGTTTAGGCAAATTAACAATCTTAAAAAGATCACAGTTCTTGAAAATTCTGTTTACGGTAAAATCATTAAAGTAGAGTTTCCCTACAATGATGACTACGTAACAGAAATTAGGAAAATTAGAGATGACCTGGGATTCGCACAATGGGACAAAGACGAAAAAGCATGGATGTTTAGCCTTAGTGAGAATTCTATCAGATTTTTGTCTAACTTAATGGACAAGGAACAGTTTGTCTGCGACGATGAATTCCAAAATTACGTAAATCAATTCAAAGAGATTCAGAACAATTTAGACAAATACGTACCTATGCTTGTTCTGGAAAATAATGAACCAAAAATCGTCAATATTTCAAAAAATACGCCAATTTTGAAGTCAAAAGATATCCTTTCTGCCGTTTTTGAGGCCAGAAAATATGGAGTTGTAACATGGGACTCGGAAGTATCTAACTTCATTGAAAGCGACAAAGTACACCATATTACCCGAGATTTGATAAAAACAGAACCTGGTGAAAATTACCACGTAAATCCAGAAAATACCAAAATTTCCGACCTAAAACAAATCGTAGAATACATGAGTCCTTGCCTGTTTGTTATCCCCGGCGGCAGTGAAATGGAAAAAACAGAAATGTCTTATGAATTTTTGTCAAGCATGGGCATACGCAATGACGAGATCAGTGTAATGTTTAGGATGCCGTCTACTACCCACAAAAAATTCAATGATTTTGTGAAAAATAACAATCTTAACAATTCTATCACTACGGATACAAAAGTTGTGTTTGTGAGTAGTAAAATGCCTAAGCCTGTGTTAAAATCTAAGATCAAGTTTAATTCAGTGATCAACCTAGGCTTCGGTAATGTACATTACACTATGCGAGATTTTGTGGGAAAACACGAAAATTTGGTATTTTATTCATCATCCGCAAAACAAAAGGAATTAGAATTTGTCTACGTGTAAAATTATTATCAAAGATGAAGTAAACATCAAGATTGAAAATTTAGATCTTGATACACGTAAGGCTTTGGTCAAAAAATTCAAGTATGAAGACCCCACTGCACGCTATCGTCCTGCCTATAAATTAGGTCGTTGGGATGGTACAGTGAGTTTTTTCGGTCTTGGTGGAACAACTTACTTGTCAATGTTACCGCAGGTGTTAGAATATCTCGAAGCAAAGAATTATTACATTGAAGTTGAAGATCACCGTCAGCCAATTGCCCTAGATTTCCCTGAAATTTCTGAGGATTTTTGGGGTGAAAAAACTTGGCCTGAAGGGCATCGGTTTGCCGGCACACCTATTAGACTACGTGAAGACCAAGTTGAAGCAGTTAATGTATTTTTAAAAAATCCTCAGTGTATTCAAGAAATTGCCACCGGATTTGGTAAAACAATTACCACCGCAACTTTGGCAAAAATCTGTGAAAAATATGGTCGGACTGTATGTATTGTTCCTAACAAGAGTTTAGTCGAACAGACTGAAGAAGACTTTATTAACTGCGGATTAGATGTCGGAGTTTACTACGGCGACAGGAAGAACTTAGATAAGACACACACTATTTGTACCTGGCAAAGTTTGAACATTTTAGATAAAAATTCCAAGGATATCAGCGAACAAGAATTGTTGACATTGGCGGAATTGTTAGAAGGTGTTCAATGTGTTATGGTAGATGAAGTACACATGGCCAAGGCCGAAGTACTTAAAAACTTGTTAACTAGAAATCTTGCCAATGCTCCGATTCGTTGGGGACTAACAGGAACTGTGCCTAAAGCAGATCATGAATTTCAAACAATTCGTGCCAGCCTAGGTGAAGTTGTACATCGTGTTAAAGCACATGAACTACAAGAAAAAGGTATCCTAAGTACCTGCCACGTTAACATTGTTCAGACTGCTGAGTGGAAGGAATTCGGTAGTTATGCTGAAGAATTAAAATACCTCGTAACAAACACCGAGCGTATGAAATATCTGTCAACTTTGATCGCAGGTATTGCCGAATCAGGTAACACTCTGGTATTAGTTGACAGAATTGAAAGTGGAAAATTTTTAGTAAATGAGATTCCAGACAGTGTTTTCATTTCCGGTGAAGTAAAAACCAAAGATAGAAAGACAGAATATGACGAAGTTAAGACTGCTGATAACAAGATTATTGTGGCGACTTACGGTGTGGCCGCTGTGGGTATTAATATCCCCCGTATTTTTAATCTGGTTATGTTGGAATCCGGAAAGAGCTTTACACGGGTTATACAAAGCATTGGGCGAGGCATTAGAAAAGCAGACGACAAAGACTTCGTCCAAATCTGGGACCTCACCGCGTCTACAAAGTACGCGAAGAGGCATCTTACAGAACGCAAGAAATTCTATAAGGATGCCAAATATCCGTTCACGATTGAAAAGGTAAAATATCAATAATATGCAAATTCTAACATTAGATGACAAAACATTCTCCTTAAACGAACTACCAGAGGAGATTGACGAAGACTTGAGATTTGCTGTATTAGACAACAGTGACAATCAAAATCCCGACTACTTTTTTGTTCCTTTGATCTTTTTAGAAAGTTTCACAGGTCCAGCAGTGGTACTTAGAATCGGACCACACGAACTTACAATGCCATTAGACTGGTGTACTATTGTTGGAGATCCTGAAGGTCCTGACATGGAAGTGTTACCACTGACAAGTTTAAATGATCGAGGCTTTAAGACATTCTGTTTTAATCCGTTAAGTGGTTTCCGTCCTGAGTTTCACGAAATTGATATCATTGACGTTTATCAAGATGTTAAGTGGTACTTTCCAAAAATGCGCCCAGGACAATTATTATGTACTCCACTACAACCTGGACCGAATCCAATCTGTGCTTACTTTGTTAAAGAAGTTAGCCGTCAAAGCGAGATTGTAGATTACACTAAATGTTGGTAATATGGGAACGTTAAAGCCGGGTGCTACTTATATCTATGAACGTGTAGACGATGTAGTCTATGCTAGAGAGAGTGGATCAACAGTTCGAACTGAAGTTGGGCGAGATTATGACTTACATGATCGCATGATGGAAAGATAAGCTGTGGGGAGATATTAGACGGGCGGCTAAAATCAATCCCGCTTTACAAGAAGCCTTGGAACGTGTTAAAGTAACATACTACCTTACAAAAGATTACGAAGAACGATATGGCCGCAAAACTTGATATTAAACGTGAACTATCAGCAGTAGATCTCAAGAACTATGATTTCTACGATAGTCTTACACCTGAAGAACAAAAGGAATTCAGTCCCTATGTCTTAATGAGATTTACTGCCAGTGTTCAAGGCGATCGAGATATTCAAGAATGGTTTTTAGAAATGACCAACGAGATGGTTAATAAGAATCATTGGGACCTCAGTAAGAATCACAAAGCTCTGCTGTGGAAGTTATATGCCGCCACAGGCGCAGGTGTTAAATGCTTTCATCCGTATTTGGCAGCAGGTAAAAAAGAAAAAGCCAACAAGATTGAAAAGTTATTGGTTGAATTATATCCTGCTATGAAGATGAGCGAGATTAAAATGTTAGCAGCCATGATGGACAAAAAGGACAAAGAAGAACTTTTTGACAAAATGGGATTTGATAAAAAGCAACGAAAAGATTATGAATGATGACAGGATTGCTTTTGGACCAACCATATAACTGTGTACATTGTGGCAAGAGTTTTATGAAAGATAAAACTTTGATTGCTCATATGTGTGAACGAAAACGTCGTGCTTTACAGAAAGATGAAAAACGTGTCCAGGCAGGCTTTATGGCCTTTAATCGTTTTTGGCAGCTGACACAAAATGCCAAAGTGTTAAAGACCTATGACAATTTTGCTGACAGCAGTTACTATAATGCCTTTGTAAAATTTGGTAGTTTCATTAACAATGTAAGTCCTTTATATCCAGACAAGTTTATTGACTATGTTATTAAAAGCGGTGTTAAATTAGATCACTGGTGCCGTGACGAACTCTACGAAAAGTATCTTTACGAAATGCTCAAAGTAGAACCTGTTGAAAGCGCAGTACAAAGAAGTCTACAAACTATGATGGAATGGGCAGATGATCATAAAGCAGAGTTTGCTCACTACTTCAACTATGTAAGTCTTAACCGTGCTGTCAACGATATCAAGAATGGTCATATCAGTGCTTGGGTGATTTTAAATAGTAACACAGGACAAACAATGCTTAAAAACATGAGCGACGAACAATTAGAAATGATTTCTCCGGCACTCGATGTTCCTTACTGGTTGCGTAAGTTCAAAGAAGTTCCAGCAGATGTTGCCTTAGTAAAAGAAATATGTCGAGAGGTAGGAATCAAATGAACGAATTTTGTCAAAGACATAAAATCAATATTGTTGATACAAATAAAAGGTATGCTACCTATACGGCTCTGCGTCCACAGTATTTTAACGATCCGGATGATTATAACAGTATCAATACAGAGATTGTAAATTCATTTGAGCCGTTATACACACTAACAATTCCTTTTAGTGAATTAGAACGCATTAAAGAATTTGAAGAACAAGTCTTTAATAATATGAAACAATACGGGGCACATCATTATCAAATGTTTGAAGTTATGATGGAACAAAAGCATCAAGAAAAAAGATTACGAGACAAATACGCGGCTGTAAAAAAGGCCTACGAACATTACAGTTTGATGTTAAAATTAGCAGAGAGTGGAGAACTATGAAAGAAGTAACAATCGGATCAACATGGTGGAGTGGACATAACCAACGTTTTATTGTAACAAAAATTTCTCAGGATAACACAAATACGTGGGTTCATTACAAAGATTTAAACTCAACTAAAGAATACAGTTGCTACTTAGAAAGTTTTCTTTCTAGATTTATGGAAATATTATAATGACACAATTAAATGGATTTGTAGAAAAAGGCTGGGGCTCGGAATTAATCTGGGCTACCAATGACAAGTATTGCGGTAAGTTAATGAACTTTAATACCGGTGCTAGATTTAGCATGCACTTTCACGCTGAGAAGGATGAGTCTTGGTATGTACTAAGTGGAAAGTTTATTGTTAAAATCATTAACACTAAAACCGCAGATGTAACAGATCACGAATTAAATGTTGGTGACACATGGCACAATACTCCTTTGTTACCACATCAATTAATTTGCTTAGAAGCTGGTACAATCATTGAAGTTAGTATGCCCGATAGTGTTGAAGACAACTACCGTGTGGGCAAAGGCGACAGTCAAAAATGAAAATTCTAATCACTGGCTACAAAGGGTTTATTGGTCAAAACATGGTCAATGCCTTATTAGGACATGAATTAACATTACACGAATGGGGAGATAACTTCCCCGAGGTTAAAGGACATGATTGGGTCATACACCTAGGTGCTATCAGCTCAACAACAGAAACCGATGTTGAAAAAGTGATGACACAGAATTACGATTTCAGCAAGAAAATAATCTATGATTGCCTAGCCCATCGTGTTAATTTACAGTATTCTAGTTCAGCCAGCGTCTACGGATTAAACAGAGATTTTAGAGAGGACGCTCCTCTCAATCCTATGAGTCCGTATGCGTGGAGCAAATATCTATTTGATAGATTTGTTCAAAATCATGATTGGACAGGAATACGTGTTCAAGGTTTTAGATATTTTAATGTCTACGGTCCTCATGAAGATCACAAAGGCAATCAAGCAAGTCCATATTACAAGTTTGAAAAACAAGCCAAAGAAACAGGAGTAATTAAATTGTTTGAAGATTCAGACAATTACCTTAGAGACTTTGTACCTGTAGAAACAGTAGTCGACACACATAAGCAATTTTTTAATGTGGCAGAAACAGGTGTATGGAACATAGGCACAGGCCAGGCCACGTCATTTAAGTCGGTGGCAAGAGCGATAGCAGTCAAATACGATGCCAAACTAGAATATATTCCTATGCCACAAGAAGTTAAAAATCAGTATCAAAAATATACCTGTGCTGATATAACAAAGTTAAAGAAATCACTAAATGAAAATCGTAGTTAACGGAACATTTGATATTCTTCATCGAGGACATATTGAGATGTTAGAGTATGCCAAAAGTCTTGGTAACCATTTATTAGTATGTATCGATACCGATGGCAGGGTCACAGAACTAAAAGGTCCACAACGTCCTATTAACAATCAGGAAGATCGCGCATTTATGCTGAATAGTTTAAAATGTGTAGATACTGTATGGTATTTTAACAGTGAAGAAGAACTAGAATATATTCTAGAAACATACCAACCAGACATCATGGTCAAAGGCAGCGACTATCGAGATAAACCAATTGTAGGCGCACATCTTTGTAAAGAAATTAAATTTTATGAACTCGTCCCAAACTACTCCACCACAAACACAATTAAAAATATTATTGATCGGTGATAGCTGTACTGACCGATATAATATTGGTACAGTAGATAGGCTAAGCCCCGAAGCACCTGTACCTGTGATTAAAATTGTAGAAAGCTATGATGTCTCTGGCATGGCTGCAAATGTCCACGACAACTTAACT
>Ga0114982_1000884_pt1 | contig 15615 bp, 16 predicted proteins | sample Shrwel_input2_FT_FD_87183 | JGI IMG/M metagenome (GOLD analysis project Ga0114982, IMG submission 87183) | Subsurface microbial communities from deep shales in Ohio, USA - Utica-3 well 1 S input2 FT | ecosystem: Environmental > Aquatic > Deep subsurface > Shale gas/oil reservoir > Produced... | reverse complement strand
CAGCACAAACAGTTCGCCATTGCGTGCGCGCACCTCTTGCATATTGGATGCCAGCTTGTCGAACAGCGCGTCATTGGGCGCGCAGACGATGATCGGCATATCGCGGTCCACCAGCGCCAGCGGGCCGTGCTTGAGCTCGCCAGCCGGGTAGGCTTCGGCGTGGATACGGGACGCCGCTGCAGTAGACGCCATGCGGCACGCGTGCCAGAGCGAGCTGGCCGATGCGGCCGTGCAGATGGCCGCACGCCTGCGTACACACGGCATGACGGTGACTGTGTGGACCTTGCCAGGGGTATCACATGGGCAAACCCTTGGTGCATCGTTGCCACTGTTTCTTGAAGGGCTACCCGATGGCACCCCCTGAATTTTGGCCTCAACCAGCGGATTTGAATTTGAGGGGTCTTGTGCTTGCTGATGTCGCTTGGCCTGCTGCTGTCGTGGGCGTGATGGCATTACTGTATGTGGTGGCGCTGGTGTCCGGCCTGATCATCCTGCTGCCGACACTGGTCAAGGATTTTTTCGCACTGCGCATCCGCAAGAATATCAAGCGGCTATGGATGGACGTGCATAACGCCCTGGGCATCGTCAGTCTGCCATTCCATCTGGTGATGGCACTGACCTGCGTGGTGTTTGCCTTCCATGACGAGTTTTATCAGGCGCAGGGCGCGGTAGTGTATCCGAGCGGCCTGCAGTGGGAAAAACACGCAGAAACGCCGCCGCTATCCAGGGCACTGCCGCTGCCGACCAGCGAGCTGCTGCGCAAGGTGAATGCGCAACTCCCTGACTTTCTGGAAGGCACCGTCACCGGGCTAGACGTGCGTTACGGCACCCGTGCGCGAACCTTTGCCAGCACGCATCTGGCCCCGTACATCGGAGAAGTCGACACCCACGATCTGCCTGGCCAGTTGACCAGATGGTGCCCTGGGACAGTGCGGTCAACACGTTCTTCATGCTGCATTTCGGCAGTTACGGCGGCAACCCCGTGCGCTGGATGTATCTGCTGATGGGATTGGGCGGCACCCTGCTGTTCTACACCGACAACCTGCAGTGGATAGAATCGCGATGCCACAAGCTGCGTGATGGCCAACTGCCGGAACAGAAACGCTCGGCACAGGTGCTTGGCGGCCTGACCGTCGGCGTCTCGCTCGGGTGCGTGATCGGCATTTCGGCGACACTGGCAGCAACCAAATGGTTGCCAGCGCAGGTCAACAACCTGGCCGCATGGCATGAGGGTATTTACTATGTGTGCTTTGTCGCGTCGGTGGCCTGGGCCTTCATCCGCAGCGCGTGATGCACCGGAACTACTCTGCCTAGCGGCACTGGTCACGCTGCTGATTCCGCTGAGCAGTCTGGCCGGCATCTGGGGCATTGGCGGCACCTGAAACCAGCCCGGCTGGGGATATGTGATCGATCTGATTGCCGTGGCAGCCGCTCCGGTATTGCTGTGGATCGCACAGCAATACCCGCCGGCGGATGGCACATGGGCACGCCGACAGCATCTGGTCCACAAGCGGCCATGCCGGCTTGCCCGCCGGGCCGGCGCGCCATTGTCAGATCAATCCCTGAATCGGGCTGATTTTCAGGTATAATGCCATGCGGATATCTTCTGCCATCATCGCGCCAATTTTCGAGATTTTGTTTAGCGGCTCCAAAGCGCGATACGATCCAATCCATCAGTGTCTAACAAACGATCGAATACTCTAGGAAACACTATATGCAGATCAGCCAAGGACAGCGTATCCCGTTGTCAAAGCTCATTCAGGGCCAATTCTTGTCTCTCACGATCCAGATCCATTCTCCTCACACCGTCGACCTTGCCTGTTTTGGTCTGGATGCTGCTGGCAAATTGTCGGACGATCGTTACATGATCTTCTTCAATCAGCCCGGCTCGCCCTGCGGTAGCTTGAAGCAGGCGGGAACAACATTCAGCTTGAACCTTGCAGGGCTCCCTGTCTTTATTGATCGTCTGGTTTTCACAGCAGCCATCGATGGTGCAGGTGCCATGCGAGAGATCTTGCCCAGTTCTTTCGTGGTCAAGGATGCGATCGGCCAAGCCGTGGCCACCTGCCCCTTTACCGGCAATACGTTTTCCGGAGAGAAAGCGATCATGGTGGCAGACATCTACCGTAAGGATGGTCACTGGCGTCTTGCGTCAAATCTCCAGGGCTTCAACGATGGGCTCGCGGCACTGGTGAAGCATTTCGGTGGTGAAGTCTCATCAGATGATGCTATACCAGCAGCGCCAACACCTGTCCAAACCACCCTCTCGCTGGAAAAGAAGGTGGAGACCGCAGCCCCGCAGCTTGTGAGCCTTGCAAAGAAAGCTCAAGTGAGCCTTGAGAAAGCAAAGCTCACGCATGTGAAAGCCCGTGTAGCCCTGATTCTCGATGCATCTGGCTCCATGAACTTTCAATACACCCAAGGCCGAGTGCAGGAAGTAGTCAATAGAGTGCTACCACTTGCCATTCACTTCGATGATGATGGATCAATTGATTGCTGGGCCTTCGCGGCAAAGCCGCAAAAGCTCTCTGCCATCACCTTGGCCAACTATAGTAATTTCATCCAAACCGACAACCACGGCTGGCGTAGCTGGGATGTGGGCAGCCGATCCAATGACGAGCCCAAGGTGATGGAGCAGGTGATCAGCTATTATCTCGATTCTGGTGACCGTTCTCCTGTCTATATCCTTTTCATCAGCGATGGTGGTGTAAATGAAAATGGAAAAATCACCAGGCTCATGAGCGACGCGGCGAAACTTCCACTGTACTGGCAATTCATCGGTTTAGGAGGGAGAGACTATGGCATCCTCGAAAAGCTCAATGATATGACAGGGAGAGTGGTGGATAACTGTGGATTCTTCGCGCTGGATGACTTGCATCAAGTATCCGAAGAACAACTTTATGACCAGCTCATGGAAGAGTTTCCGGACTGGATCAAGGTTGCCTCGGCAAAAGGGATCATTGGTTAGCCACGGTACTCATGGCAATGGTGTGCGTCTCTGCGAAGACACCGTCCCCTTTGAAACGGTAAAACCCGCCATCCAGGCGGGTTTTACCGTTTCAAACAATCCAAATTGCCCCAACAGAGCTTTTGTCTGCCATTGGGCTTAGCATCATCGCTAACAAAACTCAGCGTAGCCGTCCTGGCCAAGCGCGCGACCGCAGGCAGTACCACAACCGCGCAACAACGCCAGACACCAGGAGGGTTTTGTGAACAGCTCTTAGCCGATGCTCACACCATGAGCTTCCGCCAGAGGCTTCAGACCTCCAGCGAAACCCTGGCCGATGGCCTTGAATTTGAACTCATTGTTGTGACGGTATAGTTCACCGAAGATCATCGCAGTTTCAGTCGAAGCGTCTTCGGACAAGTCATAGCGAGCAATTTCCTTGCCGTCGGCCTTGTTCACCACACAGATATAGGCGTTGCTGACCTGGCCGAAAGACTGCTTGCGACCTTCCGCGTCGTGGATGGTGACGGCGAAGATCAGCTTTTTGACATCAGCAGCCAAGCTGTTCAATTTGACATTGACTTGCTCGTCATCGCCAGCGCCCCGGCCAGAGCGGTTGTCGCCCAAGTGCTCGACGGAACCGTCAGTAGAGATCTTGTTATTGTAAAAGATAAAGCTGGTATCGCTCAGTACCTTGCCGTTTTCACCAGTGATGAAGACCGAGGCGTCGAGGTCGAACTCGGTGCCATCGGTGACTCGCGGGTCCCAGCCCAGGCCGACAACCACTTCGCTCAAACCCGGCGCTTCTTTAGTCAGGGAGACGTTGCCCCCTTTGGACAGACTTATAGCCATGATGCACTCCCTTGGTTCAGATAAAAAAGACAATCAGAAATTCATGCCATAGCTATTGGCCAGGGCTCGTAAGCCGCCAGCATAGCCCTGGCCCACGGCGCGGAACTTCCATTCGTTACTGTGACGATACAACTCGGCGAAGATCATCGCTGTTTCGGTTGAGGCATCTTCAGCCAGATCGTAGCGGACGATCTCGGAGCTGTTGGCTTCGTTGATGATCCGGATGAAGGAGTTACTGACTTGACCGAAGTTCTGCCGGCGGGATTCTGCGTCGTGGATAGTGACGGTGAAGGCGATCTTGTCGACATCAGCCGGTACACGGCTCAAATCTACCTTGATGGCTTCGTCATCACCATCGCCAGCGCCATCGCGGTTGTCACCGGTGTGCTCAACAGAACCATCCAAGCTCTTCAGCTGGTTGTAGAAGATGAAATCCGCATCACTGCGGACCTTACCGGAGGCGTTCAGCAGGAAGGCGCTGGCATCCAAGTCAAACTGGGTGCCATCGGTAGAGCGCGGATCCCAGCCCAGGCCAACCACGATCTTGGTCAGGCCAGGCGCTTCTTTGGACAGGGAGAGGTTGCCACCTTTTTGAAGAGATAGTGCCATATATACAGCTCCTTGTAGTTCTACTGAGTTACTGATTTTCAGCTTGCGCTTCTTCCCTTTCCGGGAAGATCACGCTGGCTAGGATACCGACCGCCAGGACGGCCAGGACGATGAGCAAACTGGTGTTCGGGTCAATGCTGATGCCATGGTGGAACAGGTGGTCGGTGGCATTCAGGCCAAGCTTGGCGGCAATGAAGAACAGCAGCACGATGACTGCCTTCTCGAGATGCACCAGATAGCGCTTCAGTGCTTCGAGGACAAAGTAGAGGGTACGAAGGCCCAGGATAGCGAACAACATTGCCGAGTAGACGATCAGAGGTTCACGGCTCACTGCAATCACGGCTGGAACCGAATCAAAAGCGAACAGGACGTCGGAAACCTCGATCACCACCAGACACAAGAACAGCGGAGTGGCAAACAGATCACCCTTCGCCACTAGGTTCATATCCTTGTTTTCGGTCTTCTGCACTTCAACTTCGAGTTTCTTACGGCTCACGAAGAAATTGTGACCGTACAGCTTCGGCCATACAGGGAAGAGCTTTTTGGCGAGACGGTAGGCCAGATGCTGGGAATAGTCCTCCTCGGCGTCATCATCGTCACCACTTTTGAGCATCATCACTGCAGTCCAGGCCACGATCAATGCAAACACAATCTCGACCCAAGGACCAAAAGCAAGCAGGCCGGTACCAATCGCCACAAACACGCCGCGAAAGACGATAGCACCAATGATGCCCCAGTATAGAATACGGTGGCGCAGACCATCCGGCACCTTGAACCAAGCGAAGATAGCCATGAAAACGAACAGGTTGTCGACCGATAGCACTTTCTCAAGGGCATAACCGGTAACGAACAGGCTGGCAGCTTCAGCGCCATGCTGCACGTAGAGAAAACCTGCGAATGCCAGGGAAATCGCCACCCAGAAAACGGACCAAATGGAAGCACGCACCAAAGTGATTGGCTTGTCATCGCGGTGAGTGACCATGTCCAGTAACAAGGCCGCAAACGCAAGGCCCACGAATACCGCTACGGTCAGCGGGGGAAAGCCAATGTGAGTCGTTTCCACAGTCCGCTTCCTACAGTTCAAAGTCTGCCGGGTTCAACCCCAGCTCCAAGCAGATCAGGCGAGCAACGGCCTTCTCCTTGTTGTCGAAATTGCCATCCGAACTGCCGATTGCACATACCACCCGGACCAGCAGGCGTGCTTGAGCCTCGTTGCCCTTGATCTTGCCGATCACTTTCAGGGCTTCGGCCTGGCCAATCTGGAAATCGAATTCGAACTTTCCGCAGGCATCGCTGAATACCTTGATCACGTCATTCAGGTTGAAAACTTTCAGCTCCGGTGAGTTGTTGATGAAGTCGACCATCTTCATCTTCTCTTCAGACTGGACGACACCATCGGCAGCCGAGATGAGTGCGCAGCCATTTGCCACAGCCTCCATGAAGTCGCGGTTCTTGAACTTGCCGACTTCAGTCGTCAAGGTTTCGCGGGCTTTGGCCACGTTGGTTTTCAGCCATTCGAACATGTGTTCCCCTCATTGGGCGGAGCCACAAGACCCCGCCGCATCAATATTTACTTTACAGCAACCTTCCAGCACATACCCCAGCCGTAAGTTCGGTCCATCTCTTCGTGCCCAGGGTGGAAATCGACTCGACGAGAGACCTTAACGGCCCCATTCACATTTTCCAACAAGGCAATCGCGCACATTCCGTAGCGTCCTCCCTCCTCGTTCATGCGAACCTCGATTTCGGGTTGCCCTGGAACGTAGATGGTAACCACCCCATCGGTGGCCTTCCAGTTGGGGGCCCCGTCGTAGATAAAGGCAAACACCAGGATACGCTTGACCTCGCTCCACTTGTGCCCGTTGATGTGCAACCATTCTCCACCGGCAACAGAGCCAGTACGGTCATCCCCCATCAGTTGGATGTACGGTTCTTCCCGCAAGTTGCCAAAGCTTTTCCCGAGTGCCTGAACGGCACCTTTGTAACCGTCCTGCATTTCGAAGAGGCAGCCGAGATCCAAATCAATGGCGTTGCATTTTCCCAGCAGACCACCGAGAAGGCCTGAGCCTCCTTGGTTCCAGTTCAGGTTGACCCTGATTTCGCCGAAGCCTGCGGAGGTCTTTTCCAGGCTGATACTTGAGCGGGACTTGTCCAGCGTCACCTTGCTGAGACTGATCGTGGGTTTCGGTGCAGCCGGCAGTACCGGTGCAGGAGGAGATGGCGAAGGTATGGGATTTTGAACCGGAGCACCTGATGGTATGGCGATGTCCACGCCAAAGTGCTTTGCCAGTGGCTCCAGGCCACCCGCGAAGCCCTGTGCGACACAACGAAACTTCCATGCGCCCTGACGCAGGTAGAATTCGCCAAGAATCAGGGCAGTCTCGTTCATCCCGCGAGTGGAAATCTGGGCTTCGACCCCTCCTGCCAGCACCAGCGCCAGTGCTGAAACACGGTCGAAAGTTGCCCTGTTTTCGTAGATGGTTGCGGTGAGAGCCACTTTCTCTACTGCAGGACCAACCCGACCGAGGTCGATGATGAACACTGCATGACCAGCCGAGCTGGCCGTCAACTGCACAGCGCCGCCCAGAATATCGGTTTGGCCATAGAAGCACATATCATCATCACCGCGGACTTTCCCTGCGGCGGTCAGGGCAAAGGCAGAGATATCAAGATCTGCACCTGGAATCGGGGAGTAGCTGATGTCCACACGCAGCTGGCCGGTGGCAACCGGCGCATTACCACCAGGAACTAGTATCTTCATGTGCGTATCGCCTGAATGGCCAGAGCGACGAGGTCGTCCGCCGTGCGACCGTTGGTGGCCTGCCCGATCGCTTTGAAGCTCCAATCGTTGCCTTTACGGCTGAGACTGGCCATCACCACGCCAGTGTGCTGGCCTTTTTCAGCCAGATTGAAGCGTGCCAGTTCCTGGTTCTTCGAGTTGTTGACGATGCGGCAGTAAGCATTTTCCCACCTGATCAAACTTCTGGCCGCGGAAGCTGTTGACGGTGAACACCAGGTGCAGGATGGAGGCCGGCAGGCACTGCAGGTCGACGTTGATGGTTTCATCGTCGCCATCGCCTTCACCGGTCAGATTGTCTCCGGAATGCTTGATGGAGCCATCTTTCGAGCTCAGTTGGCGGAACCAGACCAGGTCCACCAGCTGCATGTTGCCATCCAGTAAAATGCAGGAAGCATCAAGGTCGATTGAGCTACCACCACCACCGATGAGTTTGAAAAGGAAGCCACCGGACTTCACTGGGTCCCAACCCAGCCCCAGACTGACCGAGGTCAAGCCGCTGCCTGCCGTTTTTTCCAGCGAGATGCTCTGATTTTTGCTCAGGGTAAGTGCCATGTTTACGCTCCTTGTTGATCTTCAGAATGTGAGTTGAGCCACGAGAAGTTCCTCCTAGTCCCCGACTCGACCAAACCGCAAACGGAATTTTGGAATCACAACCATGCGGGGTGAAAATGACGCAAATGTGTATCTTGCTCGGCAGCAAGTCGTTCAATATCGCCCCGCAGTCGCCCCACGTACTGTGTCAGCGGACCGCCGATGGCGTCAGGCGGAGCACTTTGCTCTCACATATGAACGATCCCGTGCCAAAGAACAACACCGAAAGTGCTTTCGCAACGTTCTACCCGTCTTCACATATTTCGATGTTCATCAGTTAGCCTCTACCAAATGCACGCTGTACTCGCCATTGCCCAATTCTGCAGGCCTCACTCCATTCCACTTGGCACGATCAAGAATGTTGACAGCCCACTTGTAATGAGTTGCAGGTTCGCACATTGCGTCATTGTGCTTGAAGACAGCTGGAGCCAGGTCGTTGACGATCAGCTTGGCGCAATTGAGGTCTTCGAGGCTCACGCGGAACATGTCCTGAATGATACTGATCTGGCTTGGGTGAATTGCAGTCTTGCCCACTAGGCCATGAGCAATATCGAGTTCCAGCTCTTCCCGGAGCAGATGAGGCGTCGAGAGCAGCTCGAATACTGGAGCAGTCAGGGCAAAGCCCTGGGCCCCCATCACACCGGCGAGCATGGGAATCACGTAGCTCATGGGCGTACTGTAGAGCGTGGTGAACAAATTGCGACGCAAACCAAGACAACCCATAAGGTCGTTCCCGCCAATTCGCAATGCGATGATGCGCTGGTCCAGTCTGGCTTTCAGGGTCTGGCCAAGTTCCACCATTGCACCCGGATCGTAAACATCACTCGTTTCCAAGGTTGGCATGAGGAACAGGTCCGGGTTGCTGACCGCGCTTTCCCAGAAAGGGAGAGATTTCAGTGTCAGCTTAGGCAGGACAAATCCGTCCACATGCTTTATCAGCAGCCATCCATTCAGCACTGCTGCCATCTCGGCATGGCGTGGACGGACGAAGAGCAGCGGCCCTTGTTCCGGGCGCCCTCCTCTGTCGTCGATGCCCATAAGGAGTGTCTGCAGGTTCGTCAGCGCACTTTCGACATCGGTCGCAGCAACAGCATCTTCCAAGCACACCACCAATGAGCGAAGGTCGGAAATTTTCGTCCCCAAAACCACGTCCAGGATGTCATCACGGGTGGCGGGCATGTACAGAGTCGCCCCGAGGGCGAAAGGAGAAATCGCCTTCATCAATTTGCACTCCGAATGATGGTTACTGCACGGTATGGCCCCATAGTCTCTCCGGCCTCCTCTACAGTCACACCTGCGCACTCGGTTAAATGTAGCAGAAGTTGTACGTCTTTGTCATTACGATCACGCACCAGCACGCGACCAGGCACGCGACGAAGCACGGCTCGAGTTGCCTCTGCAATACCCGGCTTCAAGCAGTTCAAGTTGCTGATGCCAAAGCAAGCGGACAGGGAAGAAATCACCTTCTCGGCTGAAGCCTGGAGTATCTGGCGCTGCTCGCAGCTCCAAGGCAATGCGGGCTGGACAACATCCAGCATCTCGTACTCGGCCTTGATCTTGTCGATGAATTCCCGGGTCACATCGTGTTCATACAGGTGGTCGTAGACTACACAGCCATGTAGCCCACCCTGGGCTGGCCAGATGGAGCGCGAGACCAGACCCGAGACGGTTGCACCAAGGATACCGGACGGGATCACCCAATCTTCCGCAGAGGCAGCAAGCCAGGCGCGACCGCAAGGATCGGCCAGAACAACGAGACGTGGCTCTTCCGGAAAGCGCCTGTCGCCACCCAACGTCCGCTTGAGTTCATTGGAGATCGCCCCTTTACCGGTCCAACCATCCACGAAGACGATATTTTCAACGCCGTGCATACGGATGATAGCCTCAAGGGCCACGGTATCTATTCCACGATCACGGATAATGCTGATGCCGTAGTGATGCACGTCACGGCCCATCTTGATCAGTGCCCGGCGCAGCAGGACACCGATGGGAAGACCGGCGCGAACGAAGGAAACCAAAGTGATACTCGCGCCTGTGTAAGTTGCATTCAGTGCCAAAGCCAGCGATTGAACATCAGCAGCCATGCGCGCCCCGTTTTGTACCAGCGCGCGGGCATAAAGGGACTTGTGCACGTCGGAAGGCGCGTGCTCTTGGCTGATCATCTCCGAGTAATGCTTCTGATTGCTTTGAATCAGACGCTCTTTCTCCTTGATATCGGTGATACTCATCTGCACAGCTTGCAGAAGAAAATGGACATCTCCAGGTGCATAGCTGCCGCTCCCGATAGTGTTCAGAGTGGCGATAAAATCATTCATTTACCATAAATCCTATCGTCTTTGCCAGCTGGCTGCGAGTTGGTGTGGCCCACATGTGGCAAAGGCCCATGAATCCCAGATCGGTGATACTGTCACCGAAGCCCAAGACCGGTCGCTCGCCATGGATCTCATTGTCGCGACGTAACCATTCTTGAACGGCCAATCGTTTAGCCAACCCCTGGGGAAGAAACGCGAGGTTGTTGCCGTTGACATGAACGTGCATGGCTTCCAGCATGCCCCGGGCTTGAACTTCGGCAAGAACCTTCAGAAGAACACTATCATCAGACTCGTTGTGTTTGGTCACGACATAATGACGCAAGCCTTCCTCCTCGACGACCCAGCCGCGAAGAGAGTGCCCGAGCTCCTTGCCAATCTGCAGGATGACCTCGCTCAATGCCGGCAGTCGATCCTGGAATGCATACAATGCTTCGGCTATCCGAGCATGCCAATCCTGATCCAGCGAGCCGTCCGGGTGGAGCATTACGCCTCCATGAGAACAGATTGCCCCCTCAGTGAAGAGGAGCTTGACACGGCGATAAGCCTCAACGCTACGCGCGGTCACCGGCACTACGTCAGCCGAGGCCAACAGCCAGTTGATAAAAGAATGCTGTACTGGACTCATATATCCGTTGGGCTGGCGATGGACGTCCAGCGTGGCAATCGTACGCGGTGTACCTTCAACCATCTTGCGAGCGGTCTGAAACAGCGTGTCGTCAAGATCAACGAACACCAACGGACGATTAATACTCATCGAAAATCACCTCCGCATTCAGAGTCTCGACCAGCTCGGCAGGGAGTGCCTGCGCAGGAGCTTCAGTGCAGATCAAAACCCGGTCGAACTGGCCAGGCTCCACGTTATAGAGGAAATTCGGAATGCCGAGTCCGTAATTGTCAGAGAACGACAGGGCATGCTTGATGGAATGACCCAAGGCGATTGGAGAACGGGTAGTCGAACAGAAATGGACGTCTGCGCCAGCGCGCTCCAGACGCTCAGCCAGCAAGAAAGCGCGCCACACGAATTCACTGGTACCCACCACGATCACTTTTTCGCCAGGTTGAACCTGAAAATCCGGAGCCAGCGTGTCCTGCACATGCCACACACCCAGACGACCCCAGTCATTACTGGCCGAAAGTGGCCACTCACCAATGGAAACGGCACCCACGTCAGGCATTTCGGGCAATGGAGTGGCCAAATCCTCGTGGAATTGATATGAACCCTGCATCAGCGATACCGCAGTGACCGACTCGCCAATGGCTTTTCGTACGGCACCAGCAGACCAGTCCGTGAGGACGCACGTGACAACACGCTCGATCTTCTTGAGACCAGCCTCAATTAAAGCGCGGTGCAAATTGACAAAGGTCTTGCCGGTGGAAGCCTCATCATCCACCAGCACCAGGGTTCGGGCCTGAAACATCATTTTCCGAACCTCAGGATCGACAGGCATATGGATCAGATGAGCACTGGCGTGGCTGTGTTCCTCTTCGAAACGGGCGAAGAGTTCAGTACCCAGTGGGTGGCGGGTCGTAATAAGATATACACTGTCAGCGCGGGTGACACTGAATGCACGGTGCACTCCGGCACCAAGACCGACAGCTGTTTCAGCCATACCGATCACCAGTACCGGACCGGGAAGATCCGCCGGTATTTCCGCTGCCAGGCTCTCGAAGCAGGCAGACATGACAGAGGGACGCACGGGTATATGGCGACCGAGTACTTTCGAGACAAAGAGGAATGCCCGCTTGGGATTCCGGCGCTCGGCAAAGCCAAATAAGTTAGCCGGAGGCAGGATAGCGTCGTCGACTTTGACTTCGAGAACGCCCCGCTTGAGTTGAACCCGCAGCGACATTGGCACTACATTCCTTTCCATGAACGACTTCCTAAGTCTGGCGCAAGGTCGAGAACCTGACACCTCTTTTTTTGGGCTTCAAATCAAAGTGACTCTATGAATTTTGCTCCTTGATTTTCCACAGCAATCATTCAGTTTCACGGGCCATTTTCACTGCCGTGAAGATGTTACTTATCTGAAGGACAGGGCAACTTGACGCCTCAGAGGTCGAAGGCAGCCAGGATACGCCGGCAGGGCCTCCGCACTCGGAATGGATATTGTAGAAACAGGCCATTTTGCACAAATTTTAGGCAGAAAAGCATCAAAAAAGTACCTGTCAAGCGTGGCGATCTTCCCGTTTTTGAGATGCCAGAATAAGTCAAGACAATTTTGAGTGGTATTCATTCAGTTTTGAGCAATCAAAGCCGTTTTTTGGGCTGTCTGCACCATAGGTCTGCTTAAATTTTGTGCAGATTTCCTACTTTTACGCTGTATGTCATCCGAGTGCGGAGACCCTGGATGCGCCGGTCCTCACCGTGAAGTGCATGTTCAGAGGAATGCGCCCAACAGTTCCCCGTCAGCCAAGCTGGCACGAGGAAACCCAGGCTGCCACGGGTCCGCCCGGATCACACAGCCAACACCATCAGAAAACCGCCATCGCGAAAGGCGCGGAATTTTTTCCGCTAATTATGGCAGTAAAACTCACTGTCAATGATCATTGACTCGCCATCACCGAAAAGATTCAAGCTAAACTTGACCTGACAAGCCAAATTTAAAACAAAGAAGCCAAACTCGCTTGCCAGTACTACCAGGGCCTCCGCACTCGGAATACATAGCCGACAAACGCCATGAGCGGAGGTTTGCACCGGCTGAGAACTTGTTGTTCACTATCAGGCTTTGCCCAAGCCCAACGTGAGCACCGCCGGAGTCTGCCTGATGCAAGCCCTTGAACATATTGATGATCCACGCAGCCCCAGTAACGGAACGCGTCATGACTTCCGTGAACTCCTGGTGGTGGCCATCTGCGCGATGCTGTCGGACAACGATACCTTCGAAGAAATGGTGGCGTGGGCACGTTACAAGCAGGACTGGCTGCGAGGTTTCCTCAAACTGGCGAATGGCATCCCCTCGGAAGACACCTTCATCCGCGTATTCCGCATGCTCGATCCAAAGCAGTTCGAGCATGCATTCCGTGGCTGGGCCGGCGACATTCTGCCGGTACTGAGTCACGAAACGCTGGCCATCGACGGCAAGACCTTACGCGGCTCCGGGAGCGGTGGCGAACGCGCCATCCATATGGTGAGCGCCTTTGCCACCCAGGCCGGACTGGTGCTCGGGCAGGAGAAAGTACACGGCAAAAGCAACGAGATCACAGCAATCCCCCTCCTGTTGGAAAGCCTGTACCTCAAGGGCTTGCTGGTCAGCATTGATGCCATGGGTTGCCAGCGCGACATTGCGGCACAAATTCACCGGCAGGAAGGGGATTACCTGCTGGCGGTCAAAGGTAACCAACCCTCGCTGCAAAAGGCGGTTGAGGCGGCGGTGACCGAACTGGGTGAAGCAGCCGTGCCGTGGCCGATGGTCGAGAACAGCCATGGCCGGCAAGTGGTGCAGACAGCGCGGGTGATTCCGGCCGCAGGGCATATCGACACGACGGCCTGGCCAGCGTGCAAGAGTATCGGAGTGATCGATTCGTGGCGGCGGGTGGGCGACAAGCCGGCGCAATGGGAACGGCGTTATTACATCAGTTCGCGCGATCTGGATGGTGAGGCGCTGGGGCGCGCGGTACGCGCGCACTGGGGCATCGAAAACCGGCTGCACTGGGTGCTGGATGTGGGATTTGGCAAGGATGCCAGTACGGTACGCAAGGATTACGCGCCGCAGAACCTGTCGCTATGGAAAAAGATGGTGCTGAATCTGGTGCGACCGGTTCCGATGATGAGCTTGCGCATGAAGCGCAAGGCCACCGCATGGTCGGACGAAGAACGCGTCCGGGTACTTGGGCTCGAATTCATATGATGTCCGAGTGCGGAGGCCCTGCCAGTACTACTGCCGGGAAGATGTGCACGGCAAGAAGGGCACTGTTGAGTGCCCAGAAACTGATCAAGATTCAGGCTCGAGCAAAGTGTGCTGCTCCCTGCACCAAGTTCCTGCAACGTCACCCCGGCTCCGCACCTTGAATCCCGAATCTTACAAAAAGCAGCAAAATAGCATCGAACTTGGGGCTGTTGACCTCATCAGCTCACCACTGGCATCGCAACGGTTATGGCCTTAACCCTGGCATTCGACACCCAAACACCCGATGGTTCAGGCTGGCCAAGCCTTCTGGTAGCAAAGATGCCAGGCAAATTGATCCCTGAGTGCCGGGTATAGCCAATCCCTCCCGAGTAGCGCGGGTTGATCTCAAGAAGATGAGGGATGCCATCAGCGTCATCTCGAGTCTGTACATTGACAAGGCCATCACATTGGAAGTGTTCGGCAGCTTTGAGAGCCAGCTTCACCGCTGGCGAGTCATTTTCGAAAGTCTGATGAAGCCCTTGCTTACGGCGGCCAACAAACGCAACCGGATGACCAGCTTCGCAAACCATATCGATTGAACACTCGCTACCGCTCATATAAGGCATAACCAGCATAACCGGACGATCACGGCTGGCTCGATAGGCTTGAAGGTATGTCTCGAACTGAACCTCACGAGAATCAGGGTTGGCAAAGCATCGGAATGGGTCTGCTCCTAATTTGAATCGCCAGAATCCCCAACCATAAATACCAACTGCGGGCTTCACGCAGACATCACCATAGCCGCGAAGCATTTCATAAGCATCAGTAAGCTCTTGGGCATTGGACACGGTAATCGCAGGGACACAAGTTAGGCCAGCGCGCTCTGCCTCAGTAGTAAACTTGCTCTTATCATCCACCAGCTCAAACGTACGCATGCTCAATCCGCCGGTAACCAAGACTAAGCCAGCAGCTTTGAACCGATGTCGCTGGGCTTCGAAGAGATTGCCCGCGCGACCGGCCAGAATGACCTTGATGCCCTCCGTCCTAGCTGTTTCGATTACCCAGCCAATGCGCTCTTGGTTGTCTTTCGGCTCAAGAAAGCTAACGTCAGCATGACCGGTAATCTCAGGCCTTTCCTGGCGATGAGAAGCAAAGATCTTTACGTCCGGCGAAAGCGCTTCACGAACACCCAGAATAATGTCGCGCTGGCTGGATACTCCTTCAAGAAACCAGATCAAATGTGTACCCCTTAAGTATTTTTAGTCTTTCGTTTTGGAGCATGGCTCTTCTTGAGCCTTTTATCAATCTGGGCTGAGCATGGCTGTTGAATGCTTCAGACACCGCATGACGTTACCATTGCCAATGCGAATTTAAAGATGGAACGTCCATCTTTAAATTCGCATCAGCGTTTGCATCAGCAAACTCACTCCACCGTCACGCTCTTGGCCAGATTGCGCGGTTTATCCACATCCGTCCCCTTGCGAATGGCGGTGTGATAAGCCAGCAATTGCAGCGGGATGGTGTACAGCAGCGGGTTGAGGTCACGCATGCCAGCGGGCAGGGCGAGCACATGCTGGCCGGGGCCGGCTTCGACGGCGGCGTCGGACAGCACAAACAGTTCGCCATTGCGTGCGCGCACCTCTTGCATATTGGATGCCAGCTTGTCGAACAGCGCGT
>Ga0114982_1000881_pt1 | contig 15623 bp, 11 predicted proteins | sample Shrwel_input2_FT_FD_87183 | JGI IMG/M metagenome (GOLD analysis project Ga0114982, IMG submission 87183) | Subsurface microbial communities from deep shales in Ohio, USA - Utica-3 well 1 S input2 FT | ecosystem: Environmental > Aquatic > Deep subsurface > Shale gas/oil reservoir > Produced... | reverse complement strand
TCTACTTCCGTACCACTGACGTGACCGGTAACTGCGAACTGCCGGAAGGCGTTGAAATGGTAATGCCAGGTGATAACGTTCAAATGACCGTTACCCTGATCAAGACCATCGCAATGGAAGAAGGTCTGCGTTTCGCCATTCGTGAAGGCGGTCGTACCGTCGGCGCTGGCGTCGTGGCCAAGATCGTCGAGTAATCGATTGATCAAATCTCATCGGGCCGGCATAATGGTCGGCCTGATTTTGTTTTTAGGTCAGTAGCTCAATTGGCAGAGCGACGGTCTCCAAAACCGTAGGTTGGGGGTTCGATTCCCTCCTGACCTGCCAGATTCTCCTTCGGATGAACTGGTGTGTCTTTTACAGGATCCTTGCAAATGAATGCCAAGGCTGAAACCGTTGAATCACGTTACGACCTTTTGAAGTGGCTTGTTGTTGCTGCTTTGATCGTAGTCGGTGTGGTTGGTAATCAGTTCTACGCCGCAGAGCCAATCATTTATCGTGTATTGGCGCTGTTGGCTATTGCTGTTGTTGCTGCTTATGTTGGTTTGCAGACGGCAAAAGGTCAGGCGTTCTTTGGCTTGGTGAAAGAAGCGCGCATCGAAATCCGTAAGGTTGTTTGGCCTACGCGCCAAGAAACCACGCAGACTACGTTGATCGTGGTTGCCGTGGTTCTGGTTATGGCGCTGCTGTTGTGGGGTCTTGATTCCCTGCTTGGCTGGCTTGTTTCGTTGATTGTTGGTTAAAAGGTGTCCCGTGGCTAAGCGTTGGTACGTTGTGCATGCTTACTCGGGTTACGAGAAGCATGTAATGCGCTCACTGATTGAGCGTGTGAAGCTGGCCGGCATGGAAGACGGCTTTGGCGAAATTCTGGTTCCCACTGAAGAAGTGGTTGAAATGCGTAATGGCCAGAAGCGCAAAAGCGAGCGCAAGTTCTTTCCAGGCTATGTGCTGGTACAGATGGATATGAACGAGGGTACTTGGCACTTGGTCAAGGATACGCCTCGGGTGATGGGCTTTATCGGCGGTACTGCGGATAAGCCTGCGCCAATCACAGATAAAGAAGCCGAGGCGATTCTGCGTCGCGTTGCTGATGGTAGCGACAAGCCGAAGCCGAAGACGTTGTTTGAGCCGGGTGAAGTTGTTCGGGTCGTTGATGGTCCGTTCGCTGACTTTAATGGTGTGGTTGAAGAGGTCAATTACGAGAAGAGCCGCCTGCAGGTTGCTGTTCTCATCTTTGGTCGCTCGACGCCCGTTGAGTTGGAATTCAGCCAGGTCGAAAAGGCGTAGCTTAAAAGCATCCTAGACCCCGCAGCCTTAGGCTGTGGGGTTTTTTCGTCACTGGGATAAACGTGTAAGTAACCGGGGAGCCGTAAGGCGCTTGAACCCGAATTTGGAGTAGCTCATGGCTAAGAAGATTAATGCTTATATCAAGCTGCAAGTGAAGGCTGGCCAGGCCAACCCTTCGCCACCCGTGGGCCCTGCACTGGGTCAACACGGCGTGAATATCATGGAGTTCTGTAAGGCGTTCAACGCCCGGACCCAGGGTATGGAAGCTGGCTTGCCAACTCCGGTCATCATCACTGTATACAGCGACCGTAGCTTCACTTTCGAAACCAAAAGCACCCCTGCTTCGGTTCTGCTGAAGAAGGCTGCAGGCCTGACCAGCGGTTCGGCTTGTCCGAACACCGTTAAGGTTGGCACTGTTACTCGTGCTCAGCTGGAAGAGATCGCGAAAACCAAAAACGCTGATCTGACCGCTGCCGATATGGATGCCGCTGTGCGCACTATCGCCGGCTCCGCTCGTAGCATGGGCCTGAACGTGGAGGGTGTGTAATGGCTAAGTTGACTAAGCGCCAAAAGGCCATCGCGGCCAAAGTAGTTGCTGGCAAGTCTTACAACTTTGAAGAAGCAGCTGTGCTGCTGGCTGAGTTGTCTGCTGTCAAGTTCACCGAGTCGTTCGACGTTGCTGTGAACCTGGGGGTTGATCCGCGTAAATCCGACCAGGTTGTTCGTGGCGCTACCGTGCTGCCGAACGGCACTGGCAAGACTGTCCGCGTTGCCGTGTTCACCCAGGGTCCAGGCGCTGAAGCTGCCCTGGCCGCTGGCGCTGACAAAGTTGGTATGGACGAATTGGCTGCTGAGATGAAAGCCGGCGACCTGAACTACGACGTAGTAATTGCATCCCCGGACGCAATGCGTGTTGTTGGTCAGTTGGGTCAGATCCTCGGCCCGCGCGGCCTGATGCCTAACCCGAAAGTAGGTACTGTAACTGCCGACGTCGCCACTGCCGTGAAAAACGCCAAGGCTGGTCAGGTTCGTTATCGCACCGACAAGAACGGCATCATCCACACCTCGATCGGCAAAGTTGGCTTTGAAGCCAGCAAGCTGAAAGAAAACGTGGAAGCGCTGATTGCTGACCTGAAGCGTCTGAAGCCTTCGACTTCGAAGGGCATCTACGTTAAGCGCGTAAGCATCAGCACTACCATGGGCCCAGGTCTGGTTATCGACCAGGCTTCGCTCGACGCGTAAGCGGCTGTTGTAAATGAATAGGCGGGTGAGGGTGACCTCATCCGCACGCAAGATTGGGGTCCCTGCCTGGCGGGGGCTATCCAAGACCGTAGGCGGCGCAAGCCTTAAACCATAAGCCTACGCAGATGGTGCTCCCGGTTCTTTACCGAATCAGACACCAAAACGACATCCGGCTTCGGCCAGATGAAACGGTAACAAGCAGGAGTTTTACCCGTGGCAATTAAACTCGAAGACAAGAAGGCCATCGTCGCTGAAGTCAACGAGGCTGCCAAAGCTGCCCTGTCCGCTGTTGTGGCTGATGCCCGCGGTGTGACGGTAGGCGCTATGACCGGACTCCGTAAAGAGGCTCGTGAAGCTGGTGTGTACGTGCGCGTTGTGCGTAACACCCTGCTCAAGCGTGCCGTTGCTGACACTGAATACAGTGTTCTCAACGACGCCTTCACTGGCCCGACCTTGATTGCATTCTCCAACGAACATCCGGGCGCTGCTGCTCGTTTGTTCAAAGAGTTCGCTAAAGGTAACGATAAGTTCGAGATCAAGGCAGCTGCGTTTGAGGGCAAGTTCCTCGCAGCAAACCAGATCGACGTTTTGGCTTCGCTGCCAACTCGCGACGAAGCTATTGCACGACTGATGAGCGTGATTCAAGGCGCTACCAGCAAGCTGGCTCGTACTCTGGCGGCCGTTCGCGATCAGAAAGAAGCTGCCGCTGCCTAAGGCATCGAAAGTACTTTCAACATCATATGTTTAATTTGATAGCTGCCTAGGCTGTCACCCCAATACAGGAATTTATAGTCATGTCTCTGACTAACGAACAAATCATCGAAGCCATCGGCCAGAAAACCGTTCTGGAAGTTGTTGAGCTGATCAAAGCAATGGAAGAAACCTTCGGCGTGACCGCTGCTGTTGCCGCTGCTGGCCCAGCTGCTGCTGCCGCTGTTGTTGAAGAGCAAACCGAGTTCAACGTTGTTCTGGTTGAAGCCGGCGAGAAGAAAGTAAACGTGATCAAGGCCGTTCGTGAACTGACCGGTCTGGGTCTGAAAGAAGCCAAGGCTGTAGTTGACGGCGCTCCTGGCGTGGTTAAAGAAGGCGTGTCGAAAGACGAAGCCGAAGCCGCTAAAAAGGCTCTGGAAGAAGCTGGCGCCAAAGTCGAGCTCAAGTAAGCGAAGACTTTGCGTCTACAGCCTGCGCGACTCGCGTAAGGCTGATGGCTGGTGGCTTTTGCCACCGGCCTTTTTCCGTTATGGGCGTTTGGCTGCGAGCCAGCGCCTCTAACTGAAGCACTACCACCCGATGCGGTGGCGCAAACCAAGGGGTTTGCAAGATTTTCTGGCTGCTCCCGTCGGGAGGGGCCAAACAAGCAGGTGACCAAGCTGGGGAACGCTGATGGCTTACTCATATACTGAGAAAAAACGTATCCGCAAGGACTTTAGCAAGCTGCCGGACGTCATGGATGTGCCCTATCTCCTGGCCATCCAGCTGGATTCGTATCGCGAATTCTTGCAGGCAGGGGCAACCAAAGATCAGTTCCGTGACGTCGGTCTGCATGCGGCCTTCAAGTCCGTGTTCCCGATTAGCAGCTATTCGGGCAATGCTGCCCTGGAATATGTTGGTTATCGCCTGGGCGAGCCGGCCTTTGATGTCAAAGAGTGTGTTCAGCGTGGCGTGACGTTTGCCGTCCCGCTTCGGGTAAAAGTGCGCCTGATCATTTTCGATAAGGAATCGTCGAACAAAGCGATCAAGGACATCAAAGAGCAAGAAGTTTACATGGGGGAAATCCCCCTGATGACCGAGAACGGTACCTTCGTTATCAACGGTACTGAGCGCGTCATCGTTTCCCAATTGCACCGTTCGCCTGGCGTGTTCTTCGACCACGACCGTGGCAAGACCCACAGCTCTGGCAAACTGCTGTACTCGGCTCGCGTGATTCCTTACCGCGGTTCGTGGCTGGACTTCGAATTCGACCCGAAAGACTGCGTGTTCGTGCGTATCGACCGTCGTCGCAAGCTGCCAGCATCCGTGCTGCTGCGCGCCCTCGGTTACACCACCGAGCAAGTGCTCGACGCCTTCTATGCCACCAACGTTTTCCACGTCAAGGGCGAAACCCTGAGCCTGGAGTTGGTGCCGCAGCGTCTGCGCGGTGAAATTGCCGTTCTCGATATCAAAGACGACAAGGGCAAGGTCATCGTTGAGCAAGGCCGCCGTATTACCGCGCGCCACATCAACCAGTTGGAAAAAGCCGGCATTAAAGAGCTGGAAGTTCCGCTGGACTACGTGATCGGTCGCACCACGGCTAAGGCCATCGTGCACCCGGCCACCGGCGAAATCATAGCCGAGTGCAACACCGAGCTGGGTACCGAGCTGCTCGCCAAGATTGCCAGCTCGCAAGTGGTCCGCATCGAGACCTTGTACACCAACGACATCGACTGCGGTCCGTTCGTGTCCGACACCCTGAAAATCGACTCCAGCAGCAACCAACTGGAAGCGCTGGTCGAGATCTACCGGATGATGCGTCCTGGCGAGCCACCTACCAAGGATGCCGCCGAAACCCTGTTCAACAACCTGTTCTTCAGCCCAGAGCGCTATGATCTGTCGGCTGTTGGCCGGATGAAGTTCAACCGTCGTATCGGTCGTACCGAAATCGAAGGTTCGGGTGTGCTGTGCAAGGAAGATATCGTCGAGGTTCTCAAGACCCTGGTCGATATCCGTAACGGCAAAGGCATCGTCGATGACATCGACCACCTCGGCAACCGTCGCGTACGTTGCGTCGGCGAGATGGCTGAAAACCAGTTCCGCGTTGGCCTGGTCCGCGTTGAGCGGGCAGTCAAAGAGCGTCTGTCGATGGCTGAAAGCGAAGGCCTGATGCCGCAAGACCTGATCAACGCCAAGCCGGTTGCGGCGGCGGTGAAAGAGTTCTTCGGTTCCAGCCAGCTTTCGCAGTTCATGGACCAGAACAACCCGCTCTCCGAGATCACCCACAAGCGTCGTGTTTCTGCACTCGGCCCGGGCGGTCTGACCCGTGAGCGCGCGGGCTTTGAAGTCCGCGACGTACACCCGACTCACTACGGTCGCGTGTGCCCGATTGAAACGCCGGAAGGTCCGAACATCGGTCTGATCAACTCCCTGGCGGCCTATGCGCGCACCAACCAGTATGGCTTCCTCGAGACGCCGTACCGTGTGGTGAAAGACACCTTGGTCACCAGCGAGATCGTGTTCCTCTCGGCGATCGAAGAAGCTGACCACGTCATCGCTCAGGCTTCGGCCTTGATGAACGAAAAAGGCGAGCTGGTTGACGAGTTGGTGGCTGTGCGTCACCTCAACGAGTTCACCGTTAAGGCGCCAGAAGACGTGACCCTGATGGACGTGTCGCCGAAGCAGGTTGTTTCGGTTGCCGCCTCGTTGATCCCGTTCCTCGAGCACGACGACGCCAACCGTGCGTTGATGGGTTCGAACATGCAGCGTCAGGCTGTACCGACTCTGCGTGCTGACAAGCCGCTGGTAGGTACCGGCATGGAGCGCAACGTAGCGCGTGACTCCGGCGTTTGCGTCGTGGCACGTCGTGGCGGTGTGATCGACTCTGTTGATGCCAGCCGTGTTGTAGTTCGCGTCAATGACGACGAAGTTGAAACTGGCGAAGCCGGTGTCGACATCTACAACCTGACCAAATACACCCGCTCCAACCAGAACACCTGCATCAACCAGCGTCCGCTGGTGAGCAAAGGTGACAAGGTTGAGCGCAGCGACATCCTGGCCGACGGTCCGTCCACCGACATGGGTGAACTGGCTCTGGGTCAGAACATGCGCATCGCGTTCATGGCCTGGAACGGTTACAACTTCGAAGACTCCATCTGCCTGTCCGAGCGTGTAGTTCAGGAAGATCGCTTCACCACGATCCACATTCAGGAACTGACCTGTGTGGCCCGTGACACCAAGCTGGGGCCAGAGGAAATCACTGCCGACATCCCGAACGTGGGTGAAGCGGCACTGAACAAGCTGGACGAAGCCGGTATCGTTTATGTGGGTGCTGAAGTTGGCGCTGGCGACATTCTGGTCGGTAAAGTTACGCCGAAAGGCGAGACCCAACTGACTCCAGAAGAGAAGCTGTTGCGTGCCATCTTCGGTGAAAAAGCCAGCGACGTTAAAGACACTGGCCTGCGCGTACCGACCGGTACCAAAGGCACCGTAATTGACGTACAGGTCTTCACCCGCGACGGCGTTGAGCGTGACTCGCGCGCCCTGTCGATCGAGAAGAGCCAGCTCGACGAGATCCGTAAGGATCTGAACGAAGAGTTCCGCATCGTTGAAGGTGCAACCTTCGAGCGTCTGCGTTCTGCCCTGGTGGGTCAGAAAGCCGAAGGCGGTGCTGGCCTGAAGAAAGGCGCCGTGATTGACGACGCTTTCCTCGACGGTCTGGAGCGTGGTCAGTGGTTTAAACTGCGCATGGCAGAAGATGCCCTCAACGAACAGCTGGAAAAGGCTCAGGCTTACATCGTTGATCGTCGCCGTCTGCTGGATGACAAGTTCGAAGACAAGAAGCGCAAGCTGCAGCAGGGCGATGACCTGGCACCGGGCGTACTGAAGATCGTCAAGGTCTACCTCGCCATCAAGCGCCGCATCCAGCCGGGCGACAAGATGGCCGGTCGTCACGGTAACAAGGGTGTGGTCTCCGTGATCATGCCGGTTGAAGACATGCCGCACGATGCCAATGGCACCCCGGTCGACATCGTCCTTAACCCGTTGGGCGTACCTTCGCGTATGAACGTTGGTCAGATCCTCGAAACCCACCTGGGCCTTGCTGCCAAGGGCTTGGGCGAGAAGATCAACCGCATGCTCGAAGAGCAGCGTAAGGTTGCTGACCTGCGCAAGTTCCTGCACCAGATCTACAACGAGATCGGTGGCCGTCAGGAAACCCTGGAAGACCTGAGCGATCAGGAAATCCTCGACCTGGCGAAGAACCTGCGCGGTGGTGTGCCAATGGCAACGCCAGTGTTCGACGGCGCCAAGGAAAGCGAAGTCAAGGCCATGCTGAAGCTGGCTGACTTGCCGGAAAGTGGCCAGATGAAGCTGTTCGACGGCCGTACCGGTAACCAGTTTGAGCGTCCAGTGACCGTTGGTTACATGTACATGCTGAAACTGAACCACTTGGTCGACGACAAGATGCACGCGCGTTCGACGGGTTCTTACAGCCTGGTTACCCAGCAGCCGCTGGGTGGTAAGGCGCAGTTCGGTGGTCAGCGTTTCGGGGAGATGGAAGTCTGGGCGCTGGAAGCCTATGGCGCCGCCTACACCCTGCAGGAAATGTTGACCGTGAAGTCGGACGATGTGAACGGCCGTACCAAGATGTACAAAAACATCGTGGATGGCGATCACCGCATGGAGCCGGGCATGCCCGAGTCCTTCAACGTGCTGATCAAAGAAATCCGTTCGCTCGGTATCGATATCGAACTGGAAGCCGAATAACACGCGACGTGCAGCGGGGGCGGGCAGTTTTGCCCGTCCCCTGTTCCGTGAGGAGAAAAGGCCTTGAAAGACCTACTGAATTTGCTGAAAAACCAGGGTCAAGTGGAAGAGTTTGATGCCATTCGCATCTCTCTTGCCTCGCCTGAGATGATCCGTTCCTGGTCCTTCGGTGAAGTTAAAAAGCCGGAAACCATCAACTACCGTACGTTCAAGCCTGAGCGTGATGGCTTGTTCTGCGCCAAGATCTTTGGCCCGGTCAAGGACTACGAGTGCCTGTGCGGTAAGTACAAGCGCCTCAAGCATCGCGGCGTAATCTGCGAGAAGTGCGGCGTTGAAGTGGCTCTGGCCAAGGTTCGTCGTGAGCGCATGGCGCACATCGAACTGGCTTCGCCGGTTGCCCACATCTGGTTCCTCAAGTCGCTGCCAAGCCGTATCGGCCTGCTGCTGGACATGACCCTGCGTGACATCGAGCGTGTGCTCTATTTCGAGAGCTACGTCGTGATCGATCCGGGCATGACCACCCTCGAGAAGGGTCAGTTGCTCAACGACGAGCAGTACTTCGAAGCCATCGAAGAGTTCGGTGACGACTTCGACGCCCGCATGGGTGCCGAGGCTGTACGCGAGCTGCTGCACGCGATCGACCTGGAGCACGAGATTGGCCGTCTGCGCGAAGAAATTCCGCAAACCAACTCGGAAACCAAGATCAAGAAGCTGTCCAAGCGCCTCAAATTGATGGAGGCCTTCCACGGTTCAGGCAACCTGCCTGAGTGGATGGTGCTGACCGTTCTGCCGGTTCTGCCGCCAGATCTGCGTCCGCTGGTTCCGCTGGACGGTGGCCGTTTCGCCACCTCCGACCTGAACGATCTGTATCGTCGGGTGATCAACCGTAACAACCGTCTGAAGCGCCTGCTCGACCTGTCCGCGCCGGACATCATCGTGCGCAACGAAAAGCGCATGCTGCAGGAAGCGGTTGACGCCTTGCTCGACAACGGCCGTCGCGGTCGCGCCATCACTGGCTCGAACAAGCGTCCGCTGAAGTCCTTGGCTGACATGATCAAAGGTAAGCAAGGTCGTTTCCGTCAGAACTTGCTCGGTAAGCGCGTGGACTACTCCGGTCGTTCGGTAATTACCGTAGGCCCGACCCTGCGTCTGCACCAGTGCGGTCTGCCGAAGAAGATGGCCCTTGAGCTGTTCAAGCCGTTCATTTTCGGCAAGCTGGAAATGCGTGGTCTGGCGACCACCATCAAAGCAGCCAAGAAGATGGTTGAGCGCGAGCTGCCAGAGGTTTGGGACGTTCTCGCTGAAGTCATCCGCGAACACCCGGTCATGCTTAACCGTGCACCGACCCTTCACCGTCTGGGCATCCAGGCGTTTGAACCGGTTCTGATCGAAGGTAAGGCTATTCAGCTGCACCCGCTGGTCTGCGCCGCGTACAACGCCGACTTCGACGGTGACCAGATGGCTGTGCACGTACCGCTGACGCTGGAAGCTCAGCTGGAAGCCCGTGCGCTGATGATGTCGACCAACAACATCCTCTCGCCAGCCAACGGTGAGCCAATCATCGTTCCTTCGCAGGACGTGGTACTGGGTCTGTATTACATGACCCGCGAAGCGATCAATGCCAAGGGCGAAGGTCGTGTGTTTGCCGACCTGCAGGAAGTCGACCGCGTATTCCGCGCCGGCGAAGCAGCGCTGCACGCCGGTTAAAGTGCGCATCAACGAGGTCATCAAAGACCGCGATGGCAGCATCACCAAGAATACCCGCATCGTCGATACCACTATCGGCCGTGCGTTGCTGTTCCAGGTGGTTCCGGCCGGCCTGTCGTATGACGTGGTCAACCTGCCGATGAAGAAAAAGGCGATCTCCAAGCTGATCAACCAGTGCTACCGCACCTGTGGCTTGAAAGACACCGTGATCTTCGCTGACCAGCTGATGTACACCGGTTTCGCTTACTCGACCATCTCCGGTGTTTCCATCGGCGTGAATGACTTCGTTATTCCGGACGAGAAAGTGCGCATCATTGATGCCGCGACCGAAGAAGTTAAAGAGATCGAAACCCAGTACGCCTCCGGCCTGGTAACCCAGGGCGAGAAGTACAACAAGGTGATCGACTTGTGGTCCAAGGCCAACGACGAAGTGTCGAAGGCGATGATGTCCAACCTCTCGAAAGAGAAGGTTATCGACCGTCACGGCGTTGAAGTTGACCAAGAGTCCTTCAACTCCATGTACATGATGGCCGACTCCGGTGCGCGGGGTTCTGCTGCGCAGATCCGTCAGCTCGCTGGTATGCGTGGTCTGATGGCCAAGCCGGACGGCTCGATCATCGAAACGCCGATCACCGCGAACTTCCGCGAAGGTCTGAGCGTTCTGCAGTACTTCATCTCGACGCACGGCGCGCGTAAAGGTCTGGCGGATACCGCGTTGAAAACCGCGAACTCCGGTTACCTGACTCGCCGTCTGGTGGACGTTGCCCAGGATCTGGTGGTTACCGCGATCGATTGCGGTACCGAACACGGCCTGCTGATGACGCCGCACATTGAAGGCGGTGACGTGGTTGAGCCGTTGGGCGAGCGCGTACTGGGTCGAGTGATCGCCCGTGACGTACTCAAGCCAGGCACCGAGGAAATTCTGGTTCCGGCCGGTACCTTGGTTGACGAGCAGTGGGTTGAATTCATCGAGCTGAACAGTATCGACGAAGTGATCGTGCGTTCGCCGATCAGCTGCGAAACCCGCTACGGCATCTGCGCCAAGTGCTACGGTCGCGACCTGGCCCGTGGTCACCAGATCAACATCGGCGAAGCCGTTGGTGTGATCGCGGCCCAGTCGATTGGTGAGCCGGGTACCCAGCTGACCATGCGTACCTTCCACATCGGTGGTGCGGCAAGCCGGACCTCTGCAGCTGACAGTGTTCAGGTTAAGAACGGCGGTACTGTTCGCCTGCACAACCTGAAGCACGTAGAGCGCTTGGACGGCAACCTGGTAGCGGTTTCCCGCTCTGGTGAACTTGCCATCGCCGACGACTTCGGTCGTGAGCGCGAGCGTTACAAGCTGCCGTACGGTGCCGTGATTTCCGTGAAGGAAGGCGACAAGGTTGACGCTGGTTCCATCGTCGCCAAGTGGGACCCGCACACCCACCCGATCGTTACCGAAATGAAAGGTACCGTGACCTACGTGGGCATGGAAGAAGGCATCACGATCAAGCGTCAGACTGACGAATTGACCGGTTTGACCAACATTGAAGTTCTGGATGCCAAAGACCGTCCAGCCGCCGGCAAAGATATTCGCCCGGCTGTGAAGATGGTGGGTGTGGATGGTAAGGACTTGCTGCTGCCAGGTACCGATGTACCGGCCCAGTACTTCCTGCCTGCCAACGCCCTCGTCGGTGTAGCGGATGGTGCGCAAGTGGGCGTGGGTGACGTTATCGCCCGTATCCCGCAAGAGACCTCCAAGACCCGCGACATCACCGGTGGTCTGCCACGCGTTGCTGACCTGTTTGAGGCCCGTCGTCCGAAGGAAGCTTCGATTCTGGCGGAAATCAGCGGCACCATCGCTTTCGGTAAGGAAACCAAAGGCAAGCGCCGCTTGGTTATTACCCCTACCGATGGCAGCGAGCCGTACGAAGAGCTGATTCCGAAGTGGCGTCACCTGAACGTGTTCGAAGGCGAGCAGGTTAACCGCGGCGAAGTTATCTCCGACGGTCCAAGCGATCCGCACGACATCCTGCGTTTGCTGGGCGTCAGTTCGCTGGCCAAGTACATCGTTAACGAGATCCAGGACGTTTACCGTCTGCAAGGCGTGAAGATCAACGACAAGCACATCGAGACCATTCTGCGTCAGATGCTGCGTAAGGTTGAGATTGCCGAGTCTGGCGATTCCACCTTCATCAAGGGCGACCAGATGGAGTTGACTCACGTACTGGTAGAAAACGAGCGTCTGGTTGCGGAAGACAAGTTCGTCGCCAAGTTCGAGCGCGTTCTGCTCGGTATCACCAAGGCATCGCTGTCCACCGAGTCGTTCATCTCGGCGGCATCTTTCCAGGAAACCACTCGCGTACTTACCGAGGCGGCAGTAACTGGCAAGCGCGACTACCTGCGTGGTCTGAAAGAGAACGTCGTGGTCGGTCGTCTGATCCCGGCCGGTACCGGTCTGGCATATCACGCCGAGCGCAAGCGTCGTCGTGAAGCCGACAAGCCGGTTCGCGTTAGCGCCAGTGAGGTCGAAGCAGCACTGACCGAGGCACTGAACTCGAGCGGTAACTAAGAGAAAAGTGAGGCCCTGGACGAGATCTTCGTCCGGGGCCTTGTCTTGACGGTGGGCAAGAAGCTCTTTAGACTCTTGTACCCCTAAATTTGACAGGGCTCGCGTCCTGTCATTTTTGTTTATGTCGAAAGACAACAGTGGAGCTAGTAGATGGCAACTATCAACCAGCTGGTACGTCAGCCGCGCAAGCGCATCGTCGATAAGAGCGACGTGCCTGCCCTGCAGAACTGCCCGCAACGCCGTGGTGTGTGCACTCGCGTGTATACCACTACGCCGAAAAAACCTAACTCGGCACTGCGTAAAGTATGTCGTGTGCGCTTGACCAACGGTTTCGAGGTTTCCTCGTACATCGGCGGTGAAGGCCACAACCTGCAAGAGCACAGCGTCGTACTGATTCGTGGCGGTCGTGTAAAAGACTTGCCAGGTGTTCGTTACCACACCGTGCGTGGCTCGCTGGATACCTCCGGCGTGAAAGGTCGTAATCAGAGCCGTTCGAAATACGGTACTAAGCGTCCTAAGTAATTCCGAATTCTATTTTTTTAAGTCGATAAGAGTAAGGTCGGGCTCAGCACATGCTGGTGTTCCGGGCTACCTGAAGACCGTTTGAGGGCTTATCCATGCCAAGACGTCGTGTAGCAGCAAAACGTGAGATTCTGGACGATCCGAAATACGGAAGCCAAATCCTCGCCAAGTTCATGAACCACGTGATGGAGAGCGGCAAGAAAGCCGTTGCCGAGCGTATTGTTTATGGTGCTTTGGACAAAGTTAAAGAACGCAAGAACAGCGATCCCCTGGAAATCTTCGAGAAAGCTCTCGACGCCATCGCTCCGCTGGTCGAAGTGAAGTCGCGCCGTGTAGGCGGTGCTACTTACCAGGTTCCGGTCGAAGTTCGTCCGTCCCGTCGTAACGCTCTGGCAATGCGCTGGTTGGTAGATTACGCCCGTAAGCGTGGCGAAAAATCTATGGCTCTGCGCTTGGCTGGCGAGCTGCTGGATGCTGCTGAAGGCAAAGGTGCTGCAGTTAAGAAGCGTGAAGACGTGCACCGCATGGCAGAAGCCAACAAGGCTTTCTCGCACTACCGCTTCTAATTTCAGCGCTTCTAAATTTGCGAGGGCTTTATGGCTCGTACTACACCGATTAATCGCTACCGTAACATTGGTATCGTGGCTCACGTGGATGCTGGTAAAACCACCACCACCGAGCGCGTCCTTTTTTACACCGGCAAAAGCCACAAAATGGGCGAGGTGCATGACGGCGCCGCGACCACCGACTGGATGGTGCAGGAGCAGGAGCGTGGTATTACCATTACTTCTGCTGCTATTACCGCCTTCTGGCAGGGTTCCGAGAAGCAGCACAAAGACCAATACCGTTTTAACGTCATTGATACCCCGGGCCACGTTGACTTCACCATTGAAGTTGAGCGTTCCCTGCGTGTTCTCGACGGCGCGGTCGTGGTGTTCTGTGGTACTTCGGGTGTTGAGCCGCAGTCCGAAACCGTATGGCGTCAAGCCAACAAGTACGGCGTTCCACGTATTGTTTACGTGAACAAAATGGACCGTGCTGGCGCTGACTTCCTGCGCGTGATCGGTCAGATCAAGCAGCGTCTGGGCCACACTCCGGTGCCGATCCAGTTGGCTATTGGTTCTGAAGACAACTTCCAGGGTCAGATCGATCTGATGGCCATGGAAGCGGTTTACTGGGACGATGCCGACAAGGGCATGACTCCGCGTCGCGAGGCCATTCCGGCTGAGCTGCAAGAGTTGGCTGCCGAGTGGCGCAGCAACATGGTTGAGGCTGCGGCCGAAGCCAGCGAAGAGCTGATGAACAAGTACCTCGAAGGTGAAGAACTCACCAACGCGGAAATCAAGGCCGCTCTGCGTCAGCGTACTATCGCTGGTGAGATCGTTCTGGCTGTTTGCGGTTCTTCTTTCAAGAACAAGGGTGTTCCCCTGGTTCTCGACGCCGTTATCGATTACCTGCCTGCACCAACTGACATTCCTGCCATCAAGGGTACTGACCCGGATGACGAGGAAAAGCAGATGGAGCGTCATGCGAACGATGACGAGCCGTTCTCGGCTCTGGCGTTCAAGATCGCTACCGACCCATTCGTGGGTACTTTGACCTTTGTCCGTGTTTACTCGGGCGTGTTGGCTTCCGGCGACGGCGTGATCAACTCGGTTAAAGGTAAAAAAGAGCGCGTGGGTCGTATGGTGCAAATGCACGCAAACGCCCGTGAAGAGATCAAGGAAGTGCGCGCTGGTGACATCGCGGCCCTGATCGGCATGAAGGACGTCACCACTGGCGAAACTTTGTGCAACGCTGACAAGCCGATCATCTTGGTTCGTATGGACTTCCCGGAGCCGGTTATCTCGGTTGCCGTTGAGCCGAAGACTAAAGATGACCAGGAAAAAATGGGTATCGCTCTGGGCAAACTTGCTCAGGAAGACCCGTCTTTCCGCGTCAAGACTGATGAAGAGACTGGTCAAACTATCATCTCCGGCATGGGCGAGCTGCACCTGGACATCCTGGTTGACCGGATGCGCCGTGAGTTCAACGTCGAAGCCAACATCGGTAAGCCTCAGGTTTCCTATCGTGAGCGCATCACGAAAAACTGTGAAATCGAAGGCAAGTTCGTTCGTCAGTCCGGCGGTCGTGGTCAGTTCGGCCATTGCTGGATCCGTTTTGCTCCTGCTGACGAAGGTCAGGAAGGTCTGCAGTTCGTGAACGAAGTAGTGGGTGGTGTGGTTCCTAAGGAATACATCCCGGCTATCCAGAAGGGTATCGAAGAGCAGATGAAGAACGGTGTTGTTGCCGGCTATCCGCTGATCGGCCTGAAGGCTACCGTGTTTGATGGTTCTTACCACGACGTCGACTCGAACGAGATGGCGTTTAAGGTGGCTGCTTCCATGGCAACCAAGCAACTGGCCCAGAAGGGCGGTGGTGAGTTGCTTGAGCCGATCATGGCGGTAGAGGTTGTTACGCCTGAAGACTATATGGGTGACGTGATGGGCGACCTTAACCGTCGTCGCGGCATGATCCTGGGTATGGAAGATACGGTTTCCGGCAAAGTAATTCGTGCCGAGGTTCCGTTGGGCGAGATGTTCGGTTATGCGACCGACGTTCGTTCCATGTCTCAAGGTCGCGCAAGCTACTCTATGGAATTCAAAAAATACAATACTGCTCCGTCGCACATCGTCGAAGCCGTAACCAAAAAACAAGGCTGATTCAGCCCCTTTAGGCAAGGAGTTAATTGTCGTGGCTAAAGAAAAATTTGAACGTAATAAACCGCACGTCAACGTCGGCACCATCGGTCACGTTGACCACGGTAAAACCACTCTGACCGCTGCTCTGACCCGTGTTTGCTCCGAGGTTTTCGGTT